>Ga0268266_10001895_pt1 | contig 23574 bp, 22 predicted proteins | sample KBSS13metaG_FD_190356 | JGI IMG/M metagenome (GOLD analysis project Ga0268266, IMG submission 190356) | Switchgrass rhizosphere microbial communities from Kellogg Biological Station, Michigan, USA - KBS S1-3 metaG (SPAdes) (version 2) | ecosystem: Host-associated > Plants > Roots > Rhizosphere... | reverse complement strand
AAGCAGCGCGCGCCCTTCTACCGCCGCTGACTCATCGGAGCGCGCCACTCCAGTGGCGCTCAGGGTGATGAGCGCCACTGGAGTGGCGCGCTCCGATGAATCACGCTTTCTGGATCTCGACCAGGTTGGTGTTGTAGGTCGTCGCGCCGCACGGCGCGGCGCGATCCTCGGACAGGGCGTTGGCGCAGCCGCTGGTGTCCGTGCCGTCCGCGTCGGGTGCGAACCACGCGCCCTCCTTGATCGACCACGCCCGGCGCGATGTCGAGCGTCACCTTCACCGGCAGGAACGTGGCGCCCCGGTCGTTGAACACGCGCACCCGGTCGCCGTCGGCGATGCCGCGCGCCGCTGCGTCGTCGGCGTGCATCCACACATCGTCGGGATCGACCCGCGCCAGCAGCGGCTGGTTGCCGTGGATCGAATGGGTGCGCGCCCGGGACTTGGCGCTGCACAGCATCAGCGGGTGGCGCGGATCGGCCTGCACCGGCGGGATCCAGGTCGGGATCGGCGGAATGACGCCGAGCCCATAGAAATCGGGCTTGGCCGCCAAGGTCGTCGAATAGACCTCGATCCTGCCCGAGGGCGTCTTGAACCTGTGGTTCTCCGGATCGCGAATCTGCCTGGCGAAGGCCACGGCATCTTCCGGCGGTGCGAACCGCGCCACGCCTTGCTCGGCAAACGCCTCGAAGTCGTCGACCGCATCGGATGTCAGCTCGCGCAACCACTGCTCCTCGTTGAGCTCGCTGTAGTCGTTGATGCCGACCCGGGCGGCGAGGTCCGCGAAGATGTCCATGTCGTTGCGACACTCGTACATCGGCTGGATCGCCTGCTTCATGTAGATCGCATAGTGTCCGGCGCCGCCCCACGGCGTGTGCACGTCGTTGCGCTCCCAGAAGGTCGTCGCCGGCAACACGATATCGGCATGCCTGGCCGTCGGCGTCAGGAAATGGTCCTGCACGACGATGAATTCGACGCCGTCGAGCGATGCCGCCATCTTGGCGGCGTTGGGGCACTGGTTGAACAGATCGCCGCCGGCCGAATAGATCAGCTTGATGTCGGTCGGATAGCCACCCGCCTTGCCGCGCGCCAGCAGGTCGGCGAGCAGCGGTGTCGCCACCTTCGACTCGATCGGATTGACACCCGGCGGCAGGCTCTTGATGCCGCTGCGGCCGGTGACGCCGTTGCTCACGCCGCTATTGCCGCCGACGATCCCGACATTGCCGGTGATCGCCGCCAGCGCGTAGGCCGCGCGGTGGAACTGCTCGCCGAACGCCGTGCGGCCGGGTGCGTAGCCGCACTGCAGCGCCGCCGGCTTCGCCGTGCCGAACTCGACGGCGAGCCTGCGGATCGTCTCGGCCGGGATGCCGCACAAGGGCGCCGCCCACTCCGGCGTCTTGGGCACGCCGTCACTCTCGCCCATCAGATAAGCGCGGTAGGACGAGCCGGCCGGCGCGCCCTCCGGAAGATGCGCCTCGTCGAAGCCCAGCACATGACGGTCGCAATAGGCCTGGTCGTACAGCCCTTCGCTCACGATGACATGGGCCATCGCGATCAGCGCGGCGGCATCGGTCGACGGCCTGATGAAGATGTGCTCGTCGGCGAACTGGCGGCTCGTCCGCGTCCGTCGCGGATCGACGCAGACGATCCGGATGCCCTTCTTCTTGGCTTCCCTGAGGTACTGCGGCGTGCCCGTGCCGAAGGTGCCGTCGGCCGGACTCCAGCCCCACATCAGGATGTACTTCGAGTTCACGTAATCGGTCGGCTCGCGGCCGGAGACCTTGTTGTCGGAGCCGTAGGTCATGCGCACGGCGAAGATCTCGGCTTCGGCCGACATGTTCGACCAGAGATTGGTGCAGCCGCCGAACTTGTAGAAGAAGCGCTTGGCGACGCCGCCGCCGTGCAGCATCGACAGGCTGCCCGAGCGTGACGCGTCGAGGATCGCGGCGTTGCCGTGCTTGCGACGCACCCGCTGCAGCTCGCCGGCGACCTGCTCCATCGCCTCGTCCCAGGAGATCCGCTCCCACTGCCCCGCCCCGCGCGGTCCGACGCGACGCATCGGATATTTCAGCCGGTCGGGATGGTAGACCCGCTCGATCTGGCCGACGCCGCGGGCGCAGGCGTGCAGCGGCGGCAGCTCGGGCTGCCAGCGCGCGGGATCGGTTGAGATATGGACGATCCTGTCGTCCACCACATGCGCGTTGACCACGCAGCGACCGCCGCAATTGTGGCCGCAGGTGCTGGTGACGATCGCCTCGCCTGGCCGCTCCGCGCGGCGTGGGTTCTGGTAGATGGTCTGGTCGGGCACGGCATTCACCTCTTAAGATGAAGTATGGCTCCGAAATGGCTCGCTGTCGTCCGCTCGCTGTTCGCCGTACCGCCCGGCGCAACGACGCGGGCCGTGCGCGATATCGCCCGCTTCGGCATCGGCTTCTGCCCGGGCTGCAAGCGCCTGCGCGGAGCTGCCAGCCCGCGCTGCGATTACTGCGGCAGCAGCCGGCCAGTCGTTCCCGACGCCTGACAGCGTTTCCGGTCCGCCGCGTGGCGGCGGCCCTCGCTGTAGAGGCATACTCTTCCGGACGAAATCCGTCCTAGAAGAAGACCAGGGCCCGCACCTCGATGCTTTCGCGCGGCGGCGCACCGACGGCGAGCGGATTGTCGAACGAGGTGTGGAAGGAGAGCCGCGCGCGGCCGTCGTCGGCGCTGTCATGCACCCGGATCAGCAGCGCCTCGTCGGGCTGCATGTCGGAGAAATAGTACCAGCGGTGACCGGGCTTGTACTCGACCGACGACGTCTCGCCTCGCAGGTGCCGGTACACGAGATCGCTCGCGATCAGGTCATCGTCGGCGAATGTACGCGCGTCGCAGAGGGCGAGCGGCGAATCCTGCACCGGACCGCGGATTGGCCGCCATACATTGACGATGCCGAAGCGACGCTTCAGCAGCTCCGGCGCCTCATCGCCAAGATGATCGCGCACCCGGCGCGGCGCCGAGGTCACGGTATGGTCGTTGTGAACCCTTCGCGCCGGCTCGCGGGCGCCGGCTCGGGCCGCGTTACGCACCGTGTGGTCGAAGATCTTCACCCGGCTAATGCCCAACGTATCGCGGAGAAGCGTCTCGACCTCCGGATAGTAGATCCGCTCGACCTCTTCCGGCGCATAGAAGTCGCCGACCCGGCTCGCCGCCCGCACGAGCTGGAAGCCGTTGCGGTCGAGCGTGAAGTCGCTCTCGCGGCCGCGCGCATCCTCGATCGCGATCTGGTGCGGATCGTCGATGCCGTTCCATTGCGGCACGCCCGGCGGCGGGTCCTCGACGTAGCGTGTCGGCTTCTCGGTGCCGCGCTTCAGATAGTGCAGCGTGGCGGTGAGTGGCTTGGGTCGGATGTCGGCAACGAGAGACATGATGATCTCCTCCTCAGGGATCGACGCCAAAAGCGATGTTGGATCGTCCCGGTTCTTTCCAACCGGACCGGCACACGACAATTCGTGGCTGCACGCACGAGAAAACTTGATCGGTGCCGGTCACGGCGCCCGGTCCAACAGCAAGGCGAGATTCGCCGCCTCGTCTCCAAATGCCAGCCAGCTTCTCGCCCCGGTGGCGTCGACGTCAGTTCGGCGTTCCAGCCCCGGCCGATCGAGCGTGACCCAAGACTCGTCCTCGTCGCGCACGGTGCCGATCGCGCGACGGAAACGGACGGCGAGCGAACCGACGGTCATGGCTCACCAGTCCCGCGCCAGGCCGAGCAGCTCCAGCGCCTCGCGGCGCAGGCGCAGCAGCTCGGGATGGTCGCGATGACGCGGGTACGGCAGGTCCACCGCCAGATCGGCGCGGATGCGCGCCGGCCGATCGCTGAACACGATCACCCGGTTGGCGAGCAGCAGCGCCTCTTCCACGTCGTGCGTCACCATCAGGACGGTGAAGCCGCGGCGCTGCCACAGCCGCGTCAGCTCGCCCTGCATGGTGAGGCGCGTCAGGCTGTCGAGCTTGCCCAGCGGCTCGTCGAGGATCAGCAGGCTGGGATCGTTCACCAGGGCGCGGGCGAGCGAGGCGCGTTGCGCCATGCCGCCCGAGAGCTGGTGCGGGAAGGCCTTGGCGAACTTCTCGAGGCCGACCAGCGCCAGCGCATCGTCGACGCGATGGCTCTGCTGCTTCAGCAGCCCACGCGTCTCCAGCCCGAGCGAGGCGTTGCGCCACACGGTGCGCCAGGGATAGAGCGTCGGGTCCTGGAAGACGACGACCCTCGAGGGATCGGGGCCGGTGACCTCGGCGCCGTCGACCAGCAGGCTGCCGCGCCGCGGGCGGTCGAGACCGGCGACGAGGCGCAGCAAGGTCGACTTGCCGCAACCGCTCGGCCCGAGCAGCGCCACGAACTCGCCGGCGCTCACCGTGAAGGAGACCTCGGACAGCACCGGCAGATAGTCGCCGTGCAGGACGAAGCCGTGGTCGATGTCGCGAATGTCGAGATCGGCGCCGAAGACCGTCTCGGCCGCCGCCTCGCGGGTTGCCAGCGCTACCATTTGACGATTCCCTTCTGCCAGGCGAGCACCTTGTCGCAAAGCTTGAACAGGAGCGTGATCAGCGCCGAGCACATCAACGCCATCACCAGCAGCGCGCCATACATGTTGGCGTAGGCCGCCCAACCCTGCGCCCATTGCAGGTACCAACCGAGGCCGGACTTCACGCCCAGCATCTCGGCCACCACCAGCACGGCAAAGGACGAGCCCAACCCCATGAACAGGCCGACGAAGACGTGCGGCAGCGCCGCCGGGATCGCGACCTTGAGGATCAGGAAGCGCGGGTTGGCCCCCAGCGTGCGGGCGACGTCGTAATAGGCGGTCTGCACGCCGGCCACGCCCGACCAGGTCAGCACGGTGAGCGGGAACGCCGTGGCCAGGGCGATGAGGAACGTGCTGGCGCTGCCGCTGGTCGGGAAGATGAAGAAGGCGAGCGGCAGCCAGGCCGTGGCCGGCAGCGGCCCGATCAGCCGCATCACCGGATGCACCCAGTAGCCGACCCGCTTCGACCAGCCGAGCGCCACGCCGATGGTGAAGCCTACGGCCGCGCCGATCGTGAAGCCGCGCAGCAACAGCCACACCGAGTGCAGTAGCGAATCGCCAAGCCGCCGCCAGTCGTCGGTGTAGACCTCGACGAAGGCCTGCGGCGAAGGGAAGAACGGCAACGGCAGCAGATCGAGCTTGGCCGTCGCCACCTCCCACGCCGCGAAGAACAGCGCGAGGACGATCAGCCAGGGCGCGAAGCGCCCCAACCGGGCAAGAGGCGCGGCGAACCAGCCGCCGAGTCCCGCAAGGAGCTGGGCTCCGCCCAACGCCAGTATGAGGGTGCCGAACAGTGTCGTGCGCTCGACCTCCTGCGTGTCGGCCCAGCCGAGCACGAGGACGCCGAGGGCGACCCACAGCAGGCCGGCGACGACAAGCAGGCCGAGGGAGTGCGGCTGCCTGTCGTCGCCCAACTGAAGCGCATCTGTGCGCTGAAGCGCATCCGTCCCTGCTGCGGGTGCCGCTTCTGCAATCGCCGTCATGGCAAGCCTCCCTACGCCAGAAGGTCGGCGGTGACACGGACCGCGTACTTCTGGACGTCCGTCGTCGGCTTGAAGACGGCGATCGTCTTCAGTTCCTGGGCATAGAGACCGATCTGCTCGCGCAGGTCGGCGGCCAGGGGATTGTGATGGTGCGTGTGGCTCTTCAGCATCGCGGCGAGCTGGTCGACCGGCGCCTTGGCATAGGGCGCGAAGATCGCCGCGGCACCGTCGGGATTGACCGCCACCCACTCCTGCGCCTCGAGCAGCGCCTGCGCGAGCGCCGCGGCGACCGGCTTCTCCTGCCGGATCAGGCTGCCGCGGATGCCCAGGACGCAGCAGGTACGATGGCCATAGTCACCGCTGAGGTTGTTGGCGACCTCGAACAGCTTGTCGCGTTCGCGCGCCATCCAGCCGAGCGGGTCGCCCTGGCAGAATGCCTGCACCTCGCCCTTCTTGAGCGCCACCGGCAGCACGTCGCCGGGGAACACCTTCCATTCGATGTCCTTGTTGGGATCGATGCCGGCGCGATGCAGCATGATCGAGAAGAAGTTGCGGTCGGGCGCGGCAAGATCGGTGACGCCGATCGCCTTGCCCTTGAGCTGCTCGAGCGTCCGGATGTCGCTGTTGCCGGCGGAGAACAGACGCATGCAGCCGCCGTGGATGCCCGCCGCGATCTTCACGTCGAAGCCGCCCTCGAGCGGCTTCAGCCAGCGCAGCGCCATGCCGATGCCGGCGTCGGCCTTACCCGTCGAGATCGCCTCGAGAAGCTGGTCGGTCGAACCGGCATAGTTGATCATCTCGACATCGAGATTGTGCCGCGCGAAGTAGCCCTTCTCCTGCGCCACAGGGACGCCGACGGTGCAGATCGCCGTGGCATTCCATGTCAGCTTGAGCGCACGCTTCTGCGGCAGGATCACCGGCTCGCCGAACGAGGTGCGGCAGATCGCGGGATCGAACGATCCGGGCGAGAGGCCGTCGCGCAGGAAGGCACGTTGCGCGATCGCCGCGGCGGGAACGAGCGTGCTGGCAACGGCAGCACCGCGTAGCAGCGTACGTCGGGTAGTGAAGCGGGACATCGGATACTCCGGGACTCGGGAAAGAAGATGAGGGCGCGGGCGGCGCGCGCGACGCAGCGTCAGTTGCGACAGCTACACATCGAAGTCGGGACGGTTCGCCTGCTCATCATGCATTCAGCATCGCCGGGTCAACGCGCGCGGTAAATGATCTGGAAAACCAAAGTTGCGCGGTTGCAGGAAAGGCGCTTTCTCTACTTCGCCGCAGCGAAGAGGATTTTAATTTGCTCTCCCCTCTACGCGCAGACAGAGACGACTTATGCTCTCTTCATCGGAGCGCGCCACTCCAGCGGCGCTCGGGGCATGAGCGCCACTGAAGTTGTTCATCGCCAGCAGCGCCCACCATCTAGGATAAAGCTGGCCGCTTGCCGCACACGCGGTGTCATCCCGGGCGCAGCGAGGGATCCATGGCTGCCGTTGCCATAGGTCTCTCGCTGCGCCCGGGATGACACCTTTGGTGAGGCGACCTCATGCTCCTTCCAACCTAGTTTCTTGTTAGCAAGAGCAGGTTTTTGCCTGGGCGACACGCGCGCGCCGAACCTTTTGCTGCAGTCTTCGGGAACTTTGGCAACGCCAATCATTGAGGCTTTGCCTGATCCGAGGCATTCCAAGAGGGTCGCAAAGCAACGCCCGAGGCGCTAGTGTTTCCCCTTCGCTCTCTCTGTCGACGCGGCATGTGCCGCCCCAGTCGTCGGTTCGCCTGAACCGCAGTCGATCGTCTCGTTGAAGACAAGGCCGGCCCGAGCGCCGGCAGGAGTGAAGTCATGACCGTCTCGTATTCCCGCCGTTTCCTGCTTGCCGCCAGCGCAGCTCTCGGCCTGCCTGCGGCGTTTTCCCCCGCGCATGGCCAGGCGCCCGCGCCCGTGGTGCTCACCAACGTTTCCTACGACCCGACGCGCGAGCTGTATCGCGCGCTCGACGAGGACTTTTCCAGGAGCTGGCTCGCCAGCACCGGCCAGAAGGTGACGGTGCGCGCCTCGCACGGCGGCTCGGGCAAGCAGGCCCGCTCGGTGATCGACGGGCTGGAGGCCGACGTGGTCACGCTGGCCCTCGCAGCCGACGTCGACGCCATCGCCCGCGAATCCAAGCGCCTCCCGGCCGACTGGCAGAAGCGGTTGCCGAACAATTCCGCGCCCTACACCTCGACCATCGTATTCGTCGTGCGCAAGGGCAATCCCAAGGCGATCAAGGACTGGCCCGACCTCGGCAAGTCCGGCGTCGCGGTCGTCACGCCCAACCCCAAGACCTCGGGCGGCGCGCGCTGGAACTATCTCGCCGCCTGGGCATACGAGCTCGACCGCACCAAGGGCGACCAGGCCGCGGCCCGGAAATTCGTCGAAGCGATCTTCCGCAATGTGCCGGTGCTCGATTCCGGTGCGCGCGGCGCGACCACGACCTTCGCGCAACGCGCCGTCGGCGACGTCTTCATCTCGTGGGAGAACGAGGCGTTCCTGATCCTGCAGGAGTTCGGCGCCGACAAGTTCGAGATCGTCGTGCCGCCGTACTCCATCCTGGCCGAGCCGCCGGTGTCCCTCGTCGACGCCGTCGTCGACAAGCGCGGCACCCGCAAGGTCGCGGAGGCCTACCTCAACTATCTCTATTCGCCGACGGCGCAGAAGATCATCGCCAGAAACTTCTACCGGCCCTTCAAGCCGGAGCTTGCCGATCCCGCGGATCTCGCGCGCTTTCCGAAGGTTCGTCTGGCAACGATCGACGAGACGTTCGGCGGCTGGGCCAAGGCGCAGGCGACGCATTTCGCCGACGGCGGCCTGTTCGACCAGATCTACAAGCCGGGCGGAGCCGCGACGCGATGAGCGTCGCGGCGCTCCGTAGCTGGACGCCGGCGATCCCGAGGCCCAGCCCGCTGCCGGGCTTCGGGATCACCTTCGGCTTCACGCTCACCTATCTGTCGCTGATCGTGCTGTTGCCATTGGCCGCGCTGGTGTGGCGCGCCAGCGGCCTCGGCCTCGACGGCATCTGGCGGGTGGCGACGACACCGCGCGTGCTGGCCGCCCTCGAGACGAGCTTCGTCATCTCCGCCCTGGCCTCGCTGGTGAACGCTTTCTTCGGCACGATCGTGGCCTGGGTGCTCACGCGCTACCGCTTCCCCGGCCGCAAGATCCTCGACGCCGCCGTCGACCTGCCCTTCGCGCTGCCGACGGCCGTCGCCGGTATCGCGCTCGCCGCCCTCTATGCGCCGAACGGCTGGATCGGCGAACTGTTCGCACCATACGGCATCAAGATCGCCTTCACGCCGCTCGGCATCTTCATCGCCCTGGTGTTCATCGGCTTGCCGTTCGTCGTCCGCACCGTGCAGCCGGTGCTTCAGGACCTCGACCGCGAGATCGAGGAGGCTTCCGCGACGCTGGGCGCCAGCCGTCGCCAGACGGTCTTCCGGATCGTCCTGCCGACGCTCCTTCCCGCACTGCTCACCGGCATCACCCTCGCCTTCGCCCGCGCCGTCGGCGAGTACGGCTCGGTGATCTTCATCGCCGGCAACATGCCCTTCAAGTCGGAGATCGCGCCGCTGCTGATCGTCGCCAAGCTCGAGGAGTACGACTATGCCGGCGCCTCGGCGATCGCCACCGTCATGCTGGTGATCTCCTTCCTGGCCCTGCTCTGCATCAACCTGCTGCAGGTGCTAAGCCGGCGGAGGTTCGGCAATGCGTGAAACCGCCACCAATGAAGGCTCCGTCGTGCGCTGGACGCTGATCGCGCTCGCGGTCGGCTTCCTCGCGCTGTTCCTCGTCCTGCCGCTGGTCACGGTCTTCGCCGAAGCACTGCGCCGCGGGCTGGACGCCTATCTCGCCTCGTTCGCCGACGCGGACACGCAGTCGGCCATCCTGCTCACGCTTCTGATTGCCGCGATCGCCGTCCCGCTCAACCTGGTGTTCGGCATCTGCGCGGCCTGGTCGGTCGCCAAGTTCGAGTTCCCGGGCAAGAGCCTGTTGGTCAGCCTGATCGACCTGCCCTTCTCGGTGTCGCCGGTGGTGTCAGGGCTGGTCTACGTGCTGCTGTTCGGCGCCAAGGGCCTGCTCGGCCCGACCCTGAGCGACTGGGATTTCAAGATCATCTTCGCCGTCCCCGGCATCGTGCTGGCGACCGTCTTCGTCACCTTCCCGTTCATCGCCCGCGAGCTCATTCCGCTCATGCAGGAGCAAGGCACCGCCGAGGAGGAAGCGGCGCTGACCCTGGGCGCCTCCGGCCTGCGCACCTTCCTCACGGTCACCCTGCCCAACGTGCGCTGGGCGCTGCTTTACGGCGTGCTGCTGTGCAATGCCCGCGCGATGGGCGAGTTCGGCGCAGTGTCGGTCGTCTCCGGCCATATCCGCGGCCTCACCAACACCATGCCGCTGCATGTGGAGATTCTTTACAATGAGTACAACTTCGTCGCTGCTTTCGCCGTCGCCTCGCTTCTGGCCGGCCTCGCCCTCGTCACCCTGGTCGGCAAGTCCATCCTCGAATGGCGACACGGCGACGGGCTCGCCGCCGCCCGGCGACACTAGCGGTCCCCCCGCCGAAGCCGCCGTTCGCATCACGGCCGAGGGCCTCGGCAAGAGCTTCGGCGCCGCCGTCGCGCTGGAGGCGCTCGATCTCGAGGTTGAGCCAGGCGAGCTGCTGGCGCTGCTCGGACCGTCGGGCTCGGGAAAGACCACCCTTCTTCGTCTCGTTGCCGGCCTGGAGACGCCGACGGCGGGCCGCATCCTGTTCGGCAGCGAGGATGCGACCCATCTCAGCGTCCGCGACCGCAGGGTCGGCTTCGTGTTCCAGCATTACGCGCTGTTCAAGCATCTCAGCGTGGCCGAGAACGTCGCGTACGGCCTGCGTGTCCGGCCGCGCCGGACGCGGCCCTCCGCGCAGGAGATCCGGCGTCGCGTCGACGAGCTGCTCGAGCTGGTCCAGCTCGGCGGCCTCGGCAAGCGCGCGCCGGCGCAGCTTTCGGGCGGGCAACGCCAGCGGGTGGCGCTCGCCCGTGCGCTGGCCGTCGAGCCGCGCGTGCTGTTGCTCGACGAGCCGTTCGGCGCGCTCGACGCCCAGGTGCGGCGCGACCTGCGCCGCTGGCTGCGCGAGCTGCACGAGCGCACCGGCCACACCACCCTCTTCGTGACCCACGATCAGGAGGAGGCGCTGGAGCTCGCCGACCGGGTGGCGATCCTCAATCGCGGCCGGATCGAGCAGGTCGGCACGCCGGACGAGGTGCTGGACCGTCCGGCGACCGCCTTCGTCGCCGGCTTCGTCGGCGAGGCGGTTCGCCTCCCGGTCGAGATCGCCGGCCGCTCGCTACGGATCGGGTCACTCTCCATCGATGCACCACAGGGGACCAGGGCGGGGCCGGCCGACCTGTTCGTGCGCCCGCACGATCTGGCGCTCGCCGATGCACCCGGCGCCAACGTCCTGCCGGCGACGATCCTTTCCGTGCGCCGCACGGGGCCGGCGCGGCGCGCGGAGCTTCAGTTCGATGCCGGCCTGCCGCCAGTGGAGATCGAGCTTCCCCTGGGGCAAGCCGTGCGCAAGGGCCAGACGGTGCACGTCCGGCTTCTCGCCCAGCGCCTGTACCCGCGATGACCGCGGCGGCCGATCTGCAGCGCCGCCTCGGCTATGCGGCACCGACGAAGGTGCTGGGGGCAGCGCTGCGCGACCTCTTCCCCGGCCGCATCGCCGTCGTCTCCTCGTTCGGCGCGGAGTCGGCCGTGCTGCTGCATCTCGTCGCCGCGATCGACCGCGCCACGCCCGTGATCTTCATCGACACCGGCCGCCATTTTGTCGAGACGCTGCGCTATCGCGACGCTCTGGCAGCGCACCTCGGCCTGAGCGATGTCCGCAACGTCGGACCGACGGCCGAAGAGGTCGTGCGGCTGGATGGCGATGCCACGCGGGCGATATGGGACCCGGACGGCTGCTGCGCCTTCCGCAAGACCGAGCCCCTGCAGCGCGCCCTGACAGGCTTCGATGCCTGGATCACCGGACGCAAGCGCTTCCAATCGGCAACCCGGCTCGACCTGCCGGTATTCGAGGCCGATCCGCCGCACATCAAGATCAACCCTCTCGCGAGCTGGAGCACGGCCGATCTGGTCACCTATGTCGCCGAGCACCGGCTGCCGCCGCACCCTCTCGTCGCCGAAGGCTTCGGCTCGATCGGCTGCGCACCCTGTACCTCGGCGCTGCGCCCCGGCGAGGAGGCACGCGCCGGCCGCTGGCGCGGCTTCGAGAAAACCGAATGCGGAATCCACCAGCACAGACCGACAGGAAAGTAGAGTTCCGATGTCTCCCCCAGCGATCGCTGCCCGTGCGGCCACCAATGAAATTGCTCCGGCTCCGGCGCACCGGTCCGGCCTGTCGCCGCACCTGCAGCGCCTCGAGGACGAGGCGATCCATATCCTGCGCGAGGTCGTGGCGGAGTTCCGCAAGCCGGTGATGCTCTACTCGGTGGGCAAGGATTCGAGCGTCATGCTCCACCTCGCGCGCAAGGCCTTCTTCCCGGCGCGGCCGCCCTTCCCGTTCCTGCATATCGCCACGGGCTGGGATTTCCGCGCGCTTCTCGATCACCGCGATCGCATGGCCGCGCGTTACGGGCTCGAACTGCTCGTCCACGGCAACGAGGAAGCCGCCGGCGCCGGGATCAATCCGTTCGAGACCGAGACCGGCGAATATTCCCGCCTTATGCTCACCGAGGCGCTCAAGGACGCCCTCGACAAGCACCGCTTCGACGCGGCCTTCGGCGGCGGCCGGCGCGACGAGGAGAAGGCGCGCGCCAAGGAGCGCATCTTCTCCCATCGCAGCGCCGGCCACGTCTGGGACCCTCGCAACCAGCGCCCGGAATTGTGGCGCATCTTCAACACGAGGCTGGCGCCGGGCGACACGATGCGGGTCTTCCCGCTCTCGAACTGGACCGAGCTCGACGTCTGGAACTACATCCAGGCCGAGGCCATTCCGATCGTGCCGCTCTACCTCGCCGCCGAGCGCTGGGTCGTCGAGCGCGACGGGGCGCTGATCGCCGTCGACGACGAGCGCATGCGCTTCCTGCCGAACGAGAAGACGGTGAAGCGCCGCGTGCGCTTCCGCACGCTGGGCTGTTGGCCGCTCACCGGTGCGATCGAATCGCGGGCCGACGACGTTGCCGGCGTGATCGCCGAACTGCTCGACGCGCGCTCCTCGGAGCGCCAGGGCCGGCTGGTCGACAGCGCCCTGCAGGCTTCCATGGAACGCAAGAAGAGAGAGGGTTACTTCTGATGCCCGACACACTCGCGCCTCCCGCCAACGACGCCCTGCCGCTGTCCAGCCGCAGCGAGCTGCGCTTCCTCGCCTGCGGTTCGGTCGACGACGGCAAGTCGACCCTGATCGGCCGTCTGATCAACGACGCGACCGGCCTGTTCGACGACCAGATCAAGTCGCTGCAGGACGATTCGCGCCGCTTCGGCACGACCGACGACGAGGTCGACTACGCCCTGCTGCTCGACGGGCTCGAGGCCGAGCGCGAGCAGGGCATCACGATCGACGTCGCCTACCGCTTCTTCTCGACGGCACGGCGGGCCTTCGTCGTCGCCGACACGCCGGGCCATCAGCAATACACGCGCAACATGGCGACCGGCGCCTCCAATGCCGAGCTTGCCGTGCTGCTGGTCGACGCCCGCAAGGGCCTGCTCGAGCAGACGCGCCGGCATGCCGCCATCGTCTCGCTGCTCGGGATCCGCCACATCGTGCTGGCGGTCAACAAGATCGACCTGGTCGACTTCTCGGAGGCGCGCTTTCGCGAGATCGCCGCCGCATTCGCCACCTTCGCCGCGCCGCTCGACTTCCACTCGGTCGTGGCGATCCCGGTGTCGGCGCGGCTCGGCGACAATGTCGCGAGCCGCAGCGAGCGCACGCCATGGTATGCCGGCCCGTCGCTGCTCGCCCATCTCGAGACGGTCGAGGCCGACCCCGAGGCTGCCGAGGCGCCGCTGCGGTTCCCGGTGCAGTGGGTCAATCGCCCCGATGCCGACTTCCGCGGTTTCACCGGCACGGTTGCCAGCGGCCGCATCGCCGTCGGCGACACCGTCGTCGTCGCGAGCTCGGGCCGGACGACCGAGGTGGCGCGGGTCGTGAGCTTCGACGGCGACCTGCCCGCCGCACCGGCCGGCCGCTCGGTCACCCTGACTCTGAAGGACGAGATCGACGTGATCCGCGGCGACCTCCTCGCCGATCCGCGGCATCGGCCGGTGGTCACCCGCCGCTTCGCGGCCGACCTCGTCTGGATGGACGAGGTGCCCGGCCTCGCCGGCAAACGCTTCCTGCTGAAGATCGGCAGTGCGACCGTGCCCGCCGCCCTGACCCGTGTCGCCGACACGCTCGACATCGACTCGCTGCAGCGAACGGCTTCGACGGCCCTGGCGCTGAACGCCATCGGCCGGGTCGAGCTCGAAACCACGACTCCGGTCGCCTTCGACCCCTATGCCGAAAATCGCGGCACCGGCGCCTTCATCCTGATCGATCGCTCGACCCTGCGGACGGCGGCGGCAGGCATGGCGGTCGAGAGCCTCGACGCCGGGCGCGACGTGCACCGCCATGCCGAGACGGTGACACCGGGATTGCGCGCCGAGCTGAAGGCGCAGCGGCCGCTGGTCGTGTGGCTGACGGGACTGCCCGGCTCGGGCAAGTCGACCATCGCCAATCTGGTGGAACGCAAGCTGGCCACGCTCGGCCGGCAGACCATGCTGCTCGACGGCGACAATCTTCGCCAGGGCCTGAACGCCGACCTCGGCTTCGATCCCGCGGGACGGTCGGAGAACGTGCGCCGGGTCGGCGAGGTCGCGAAGCTGATGGCCGATGCCGGCCTGATCGTCATCGTGGCCCTGGTCTCGCCGTTCCAGGCCGATCGCACGCGGGCCGCGGCCCTGCTACCCGAGGGCCGCTTCCTCGAGATCCACGTCGATGCGCCGATCGAGCTCTGCCGCACACGCGACCCGAAGGGCCTCTACGCCAAGGCCGATCTCGGCAAGGTCGCCAACCTTACCGGACAAGACCAGCCCTACGAGATCCCGGAGGATCCTGCACTGGTGCTCAACACCGCCGAGCAGACCGCCGAAGAAGCCGCCGACCGCGTCGTCAGCCTCGTCATCGAACGGATATGATGGCCTACGCCTGACGTACGGTGAGTCGAGGTGGCCTCAACCTCAACCTCCCTCCCCCGCTCGCGGGGGAGGTGGCGCGGTAATCCGCGACGGAGGGGGCGTGACGCACCATCTCTGCCGCCTTCCCCTTCCGTCAGCGTAAGACGCTGACACCTCCCCCGATTACGGGGGAGGGAGTCTGAGCCAACTTCGACCCTTCACGCTCCAGCGGTAATCAGTACGTCCTCGGCACGTACAGCTCCGGCGGGACCGGCGTGCGGTGATAGTCGGGCTTGTGCTCGCGCACCGGCAGCACGATCGGCGACCGGGGGACGTCCTCGTAGGGGATCTGCTGCAGCAGATGGTGGATGCAGTTGAGCCGTGCTGCCTTCTTGTTGACGCCTTCGACCACCCACCAGCGCGCCTCGGGAATGTGCGTGCGATGCAGCATCTCTTCCTTGGCCTTGGTGTACTCCTCCCAGCGCCGCCGGGACTCGAGATCCATCGGGCTGAGCTTCCACTGCTTGAGCGGATCGTGGATGCGCATCAGGAAGCGCAGGTTCTGCTCCTCGTCGGTGATCGAGAACCAGTACTTGATCAGGATGATGCCGGAGCGCACCAGCATACGCTCGAACTCGGGCACCGTGCGGAAGAACTCCTCGACATCCTCCTGCGAGCAGAACCCCATCACCCGCTCGACGCCGGCGCGGTTGTACCAGCTCCGGTCGAACAGCACGATCTCGCCGGCTGCCGGCAGGTGCGCGGCGTAGCGCTGGAAATACCATTGGCTGCGCTCGCGCTCGGTCGGCGCCGACAGGGCCACCGTGCGGCAGACGCGCGGATTGAGGCGTTGCGAGACGCGCTTGATCACGCCGCCCTTGCCCGCGGCATCGCGGCCCTCGAACAGCACGACCACCTTGAGGCCCTTGTGCACGACCCAGTCCTGCAGCCGGATCAGCTCGCGCTGGAGGCGGAGCAGCTCCTTGAAGTAGTGGTGACGATGGACGCTTTCCGGCGGCGGGCTGTCGCCGAGATCGTCGAGCAGCCGTGCCAGGCGATCGTCGTCCATCTCCAGCTCGCGCTCCTCGTCGATGCTGTCGGCCATCTCGTCGTTGAGGCGGGCGCGCAATGCAACGTCGTCCTTGTCGTCCGTCATGTGAATCGCTCCGTGTGGCTCACAAACCGTCTTCGCGATGAACGTCATGGACCACGACGCCCTGCCCCGGCGGCGGCATCGCGATCCAGACCCGGTGCTTCAGGGTCCGCGTCGTATCCTCGTAGCCGCTCTGCCAGTGCTCGCGCATCGAGGTGCCCGAGAACTCGTAGTCCTTCGCATGTCCCTCGTAGGACTTCTGCTGATAGATGAGCTGCAGGATGGCGACCTCGGGCAGGTCCGACAACTCCTCCTGGATGCGCTTCTCGTCTTCGCTCAGAAGCTCCGCGGGGATCTTGGCCAGCGCCTGCTTGAGCCGGGTCTTCCACGAATGGATGCGCCGGTAGAGGTCGGTGTTGTAGCGGGTGCGCGACGAATACATGATGTCCTTGTGCCGCGCCATCACCTCGTGGATGTCGCGCGGCAGGGCGCCTCGCGCACTGAAGAGGTCGACCTGGAACACCAGCGAGTTGAGCGTGTCCTCCTGGTCGAGCAGATGCTGCAGCGGCGTGTTCGAAACGATGCCGCCGTCCCAGAAATGGTCGGTGCCGATCTTCACCATGGGCAATGCCGGCGGCAGCGCACCGCTCGCCATCACATGCTCCGGGGCGATCTCGTCGCGGGCGTTGTCGAAATAGACGAAATTTCCGTCGAGCACGTTGACGGCGCCGACCGCCAGCCGCACCGCCTTCTCGTTGATCAGTGAGAAGTCGACGAGCTCGAGCAGGGTCTCGCGCAGGGGTGAGTTGTCGTAGTAGCTGGTGGCGTTCTGCGAGCCGGCAAAGCTGAACCACGGGCTGGGGTTGCGCGGCGCGAAGAAGCCAGGCTGTCCCTGCGTGACGGTGAGCCAGGAGCTTGCCGCGTTGCGCGCCTTGCGGAAGATGTCGCCGTCGGGCGTGTAGTTCCAGACCTTGCGCTCGGTGATCCGCTCCCAGAACATGCGCAGCTTCTGCAGCCGCAGCTCCGGCGGATTGCCGGCGATGATCGTTCCATTGATCGCGCCGATCGAGACGCCCGAGATCCAGTCGGGTTCGAGGCCCGCCTCTTGAAGAGCCTGGTAGACGCCGGCCTGGTACGCTCCGAGCGCCCCGCCGCCTTGCAGCACGAGCGCGATCCTGTCGCAGCCCTCAGGTCGCTCGTACCGGGGCGTCGTGCGTCCCTGCAACATTTTCGCGACATCCACTCCCGCGTCACCCATCCATCTCTCCAGTGTCCGAAGGCCTTAATTGGCCACCGGCGCGTGACAGCGTCATGACGGGAACCGCAATGCCCGGAACACGGCCTAGGCTCTCATCCTCTCCAGCATGCGTTCGGCGATCTCGCGCTCACCCGAAACGACGAGGTTCGCGCCGAGCGTATCGAGGTGCGCGACCGTCGCATCCGAGTGCGCACGGGCGAGGATTTCCAGCGAGCCGTTGGCGGCGCGCGCCTGCTCGACGACCTGGCCGGCTTCGAAGGCTTCGGGGATGGTCACGACCAGGCGTTGCGCGCCGGCGACATTGGCGGCCGCGAGGATGTCGGGCGCCGCCGCATTGCCGACGATGACCTCGGCGCCGTCGTGGCGCGCCTGGGCAATGGCCCGTTCACCGGTTTCGATGACGACGAAGGGCACGCCGGACCGGGCCAGCTCGGCCCCGATATGCGAGCCGACGCGTCCATAGCCGATCAATACGGCGTGGCCCGTGAGCCCGGTCGGCACGATCTCGGGCGTCTGGCCGGACTCGTCCGCCGCTCGCGCGGGGCGCAGCCGTTCGACGAGCGCGAAGGCCAGCGGGTTGAGGACGATCGAGATGATGGCGCCGGCCAGCACGAGATCCCGTGCCTCGTTCGGCACCAGCGAGAGCGATATGCCGAGCCCGATCAGGATGAAGGAGAACTCGCCGATCTGCGCCAGGCTGGCGGAGATCGTAAGCGCCGTCGTGCCCGGGTGGCCGAAGGCGCGCACGATCAGATAGGCCGCCGCCGACTTGCCGACCATGATGATCGCCACCGCTCCGAGCACCGCCATCGGCGCCTCGACGAACACCATGGGGTTGAGCAGCATGCCGACCGAGACGAAGAACAGGACGGCGAAAGCGTCGCGCAGCGGCATCGCCTCCTCGGTCGCCTGCTGGCTGAGCTCGCTCTCGCCCATCACCATGCCGGCGAAGAACGCGCCCAACGCGAACGAGACGTCGAACGTCTTGGCGGCGCCGAACGCCACGCCGATCGCGATGGCGTAGACGGAGAGCCGGAACAGCTCGCGCGAGCCGCTCTGGGCCGTGTAATGCATGATCCACGGAATGACCCGGCGCCCGACCAGCAGCATCAGCGTCACGAAGATGCCGACCTTGGCCAGGGTCACCAGCAGCACGAACAGCATGCGGGTCAGCGGAACGTCGTCGCCCGCCATCATCGCGGCCGCCGCCGGGACGAGGACCAGCGCCAGCACCATCGCGAGGTCCTCGACGATCAGCCAGCCGACGGCGATGCGCCCGCGATCGGTGTCGAGGATATGCCTGTCCTGCAGCGCCCGGATCAGCACCACGGTGCTGGCAACCGAAAGCGCCAGGCCGAACACCAGCCCCGCCGCCAGCGGCCAGCCGAGCAGATGCGCAAGCCCCGCCCCCATCGCCGTCGCGACGGCGATCTGCCCGATCGCACCCGGAACGGCAATGCGGGCGACGGACATCAGGTCCTTCAGCGAGAAATGCAGGCCGACACCGAACATCAGCAGGATGACGCCGATCTCCGCCAGCTCGGACGCGAGCGGAATGTCGGCCGTGAATCCCGGCGTGAACGGCCCGACGGCCACGCCCGCCAGCAGGTAGCCCACGATCGGCTGGATACGGAGCCGATGGGCAGCGGCACCGAGCACGAAGGCGAGCGCCAGGCCGGCCGCGATGGTGGCGATGAGCGGAGTCTGGTGGTCGAGCATGAGAGGCTCCTGAGGACGGCGGGGGCGCGGAACGACGGCCCGCTCAGGTGCATCAGCCCATGCTCGACGCGATTCCTTCGAGGTTACGTGCGCTCCGGCGAGCTCGGCTTGTCGTCCACGCGAGGCGGCCCGCGCGGGCAATAGCCGACCGACAGCGCAGCGGTCGGCGGGCACAACGGCCCGGCTTCATCGCCGGTTCCGCCAGGGCGACGGGAAAACGTCGCCGGTACGAAAACGACGGCCACGGCCGGTGGCGAATCGAACGATCCATCCGGCTGCCGGACGCGAAACATTGCCTGCAAGCCAGGTCTTGCCGGCACCAGTTTACGCTGCCGCTCGCCCGCCTCCGGCACGCGTTCCTGCGCAATGCGCGCCTGCACGGCACGCGACGGCCCCGACCATGAAACGACAGCGGCGATGACCAGCACCGCCGCGAGGCAGGCCGCCCACGCAGCCGACAGGAAGAAGCGAACGGTCAGCGGGCGGCCGCCTTCTGCTCTTCGAGCCGGTCGGTCGCCGGCGGCGGCGTGCGCGAGAGGTCGGCGATTTCCTTGCGCAGTTCCGACGTCATGGCGACGTCGACCGATGCCAGCGAGGCCTTGAGCTGGTCGAGATTGCGCGCGCCGATGATCGGCGCGGTGATCGCAGGATGCGCCGCCACCCACGCGATCGCCGCGCTCACCGGATGCAGGCCCTTGGCCTTGCACAAGGCGACGTACTTCTCCGCCGTCTCGAACGCCCACTCCTCGCCGTAGCGCGCCTCGTACATCTTGTTGGTCTTGAGCCGGCCGGACGCCTGGCCGAAATACTTGCCCGACAGCAGGCCGGCCGCGGCCGGGCTGTAGGGAATGACGCCGATGCCGTTGTGCTCGGCCATCGGCAGGATCTCGACCTCGGCCTGGCGCTTCACCAGGCTGTACATCGGCTGGATGACCTGCAGGCGCGCCCAGTTGTTGCGCTCCTGGATGTCGACCGCCCGCTGGGTCTGCCAGGCCGACCAGTTGCTGACGGCGGGATAGATGACCTTGCCGGCGCGGACCAGGTCCTCCAGCCCGCGCATCGACTCCTCGATCGGCACCAGCGCGTCGTAGCGGTGCAGGAACAGCACGTCGATGCGATCGGTCTGCAGGCGCCGGAGGCAGCCCTCGATCGCCTCGATCATGTGCCGGCGCGAGGTGCCGCGCGCGTTCGGGTCGGGACGGATCTGGGCATTGACCTTGGTGGTGATCACCAGGTCGTTGCGGTGCTCCTTCGCGAGCCGCCCCAGGATCTCCTCGGACACGCCCTTGTTGTATTCGTTGGCGGTGTCGAAGAAGTTGATGCCGGCGTCGCGCACCGCCTTGTACATCGCCCCCGAGATCGCCTCGTCGGCATCGCCGCCGAACGACATGGTGCCGAAGCAGAGCTGGGAGACCTGAACGCCGGTGCGGCCGAGAAGCTTGTATTTCATGGCCTGTTCTAGGCCAGCCAGTTCTCGACCCGCAAGCCCGGCACCCATTGCGCGAACATTACCGGGCGCGTTTCGTCCGGCGCCGGGGAATGTGCCAGCCCTCGAGCGACGGACGGACCTGCTGTTCCTTTGGCTGATCGCGTTCGAACGAAAAACCTGGATCAATCATGTCGAGGGCATCGAAGAAGTCTTGCCAAGGATTTTCCTCTGGCCGATCTGCAGCGCCCGAGGAGGCTTTTCGCTTCGTCATGAGCTCCTCCAGCCGATGGATTTGCTGGACGCTAACGGTAGAAGTCCTTGTAGTTGGGGGGAACTCAACTCATCTGCGGTGTGACCCGACACTAGACCAGCCAGTTCTCGATTCTCAGGCCTGGTACGCGGCGGAACTCGCGCAGGTTGTTGGTGACGACCGTCGCGCCGAGCGCGACGGCTTGCGTGGCGATAAGCATGTCGAGGGCGCCGATGCGCATTCCGGCGCGCTCGAAGTCCGAGCGCAAACGGGCGTAGATCGGCACGCAATCGCGCGTGAAAGGTAGAATGGCAAACGGCTGGAGGAACGCGTCGGCGGCAGCTCCGTTACGTTCGGGCGATGACGAGTTCATGGCGCCGAATCGCAACTCCGCCTCGGTTATGACAGACACGGCGATCGCTTCGGGTGAATGCTCGCGCAGGTGCCTGAGCAGCGGCTCGGAGCGGCGGCGCAACGCTTCGATACAAATGTCGGTGTCCAGCACGTGGGTCAGGGCCACTTGAACGTCCGGTTCTGCGCCGGGGCTTTGTCGCGGCGGATCGGGTGCTTGGGATCGGCAAGCGCATAGGCCTCGGCGATCGATGCCCAGGGATCGCTCTTCGACAAGAGCACCACGCCTCCCGGAACACGCTTCACGTAGACCTCCTCGCCCTCGAAGCGGAACTCCTTCGGGAGGCGCACCGCCTGGCTGCGGCCGTTCTTGAAGAGCTTGGCGGTCTGCATGGTCTTTTCCAGTTGGTCTATACCGATTGGTATATACCACGCGCCTTCTTCCTTCAACTTTCCGGGCGGCCGGGTTTTCCGTTTCGTCACGGCTTTGCCGCCGCCAGGAACTTCACGCCGTCCCCGGTCAGGGTGATCGACACCGGCGGGTCGCCGTCGACACGCAGCCAGCGCCGTGCGGCGGCGAGGCGGATCGCGGCATCGAGCGCGTCGCGGTTGCCGGTCGCCAGCCTGGCCTGGACCTTGTCGACATGCGTCCAGGTCGGCGGCGGGCGGCGCCCGGTGAGCTCGTGGACGGCGTTCAGGAGGGCAAGGAGGAACTCGCCGGGACTTAACGGTGGATTGGCCATTGCGGAACTATAGGAGCGCACCGGCTCGCGCGCCCGCCCGAATCGCTCTACGCTCCGCGCATGGACCCTTACGATTTCATCGTCACCGGCGCGGGCTCGGCCGGTTGTGCCGTCGCCGGCCGCCTCTCCGAGGACGGCCGCTTCCGCGTGCTGCTGCTCGAAGCGGGCCCGCGCGATTCCTATCCCTGGATCCACGTGCCGCTCGGCTACCACAAGACCTTCAACAATCCGAAGGTGAACTGGATGTTCGACTCCGAGCCGGAGCCCGAGCTCAACGACCGCATCATGTACCAGCCGCGCGGCAAGGTGCTGGGCGGCACCAGCTCGATCAACGGCATGGTCTACATGCGTGGCAACGCCGCCGACTACGACGAATGGCGCCAGCGCGGCTGCGAGGGCTGGGACTACGACTCGGTGCTGCCCTACTTCAAAAAGGCCGAGGACAATGTCCGCGGCGGCAACGATTTCCACGGCACCGGCGGGCCGCTCAAGGTGTCCGACCATGCCTGGCAGCCGACGCTCGCCCGCGCGATGCACGATGCCGCCGTCGAGGCCGGCATTCCCGACAATCCCGATTTCAACGGCGCCAACCAGGAAGGCGTCGGCTACTACCAGACCACGATCAACCGCTCGCGGCGCTGGTCGAGCGCACGGGCCTACCTGTCCGGCGCCAAGCAGCGCAAGAACCTGACGATCGCCACCTCGGCGCACGCGACCCGGCTGCTGATCGAGAACGGCCGCTGCGTCGGCGTCGAGTACCGGACGCCGGACGGCCTCGTGCAGGCGCGCGCCAGGCGCGAGGTGATCGTCTCCGGCGGCGTCTACGGCTCGCCGCAGCTCATGATGCTGTCGGGGCTCGGACCGGCCGAGCACCTGAAGAAGCACGGCCTCCCGGTCGTGCGCGACATGCCGGGCGTCGGCAGCCACCTGCACGACCATTTCAACACCTACGTCGCCTACAAATGCTCCCAGCCGGTGACCATGAACGACCTGGTCAACAGCCTGCCGCGGCGCATCCTGGCGGCGGCGCAATACGCCTTCGGCCGCACCGGCCCGCTCGCCAGCATGGGCCTCTATGTCGGCGCGATGGTGCGCAGCGACAAGCGGTTCGAGCGGCCCGACCTGCAGATCAACATGTTCTCCTGGGCGATCAAGGAGCGGAGCCGCCACGGCGTCGTCGCCCAGCCCTTCTCGGCGTTCGGGCTCAGCCCGGTGCATCTGCGGCCCGACGGCCGCGGCACGGTGCGGCTGAAGTCGCCCGACCCGCTGGCGGCGCCCGAGATCCGCTTCAATTTCCTGAAGAGCGCCAACGACTACAACGCGCTGATCCAGGGCATGCGCATCTGCCGCGAGATCGCCCGGCAGCCGGCGCTCGCGCCCTTCATGGTCGAGGAGATCCTGCCCGGCCCGCAGGTCACCGAGGAAGCCGACCTCAAGGCCGACATCCGCGCCCGCGGCGTCTCCAACCTGCATCCCGTCGGCACCTGCCGCATGGGCCGCGAGGTCGATGCCGTCGTCGATCCGCAGCTCCGGGTCTACGGCATCGAGGGCCTGCGCATCGCTGACGCCTCCGTCATGCCTTCGATCGTCGCCGGCAACACCAATGCCCCCTCGATCATGATCGGCGAGAAGTGCGCCGATATGGTGAAACAGGCGGCGCAATGACGATGACGTATCCGGTCGGACCGAGGGGTGTAGACCTCGGAGATCATGATCATAGGACCGCGGGCCTCCAGGCCCGCTCATGATCATGAGCGGGCCTGGAGGCCCGCGGTCCAATGACGATGACACTGCCAACAGGCAGCCTCGTCAGTTCCGCATGCCGACGGGCCTCGCCGGCCCTTGAGCCTACCGGCCTAATGGGGTTTGATGCGCCGTCTCCCCCATAAAGGACAGCGCGCATGACCGTCGAGAACCCTGACAACAAGTGGATCGGCAAACGCACTCCGCGTCCGGACGGCGCCGACAAGGTGACCGGACGCGCCGCCTACGCTGCCGACACGACCATGCCCGGCATGATCTGGGGCAAGGTCC
>Ga0268266_10001894_pt1 | contig 23577 bp, 20 predicted proteins | sample KBSS13metaG_FD_190356 | JGI IMG/M metagenome (GOLD analysis project Ga0268266, IMG submission 190356) | Switchgrass rhizosphere microbial communities from Kellogg Biological Station, Michigan, USA - KBS S1-3 metaG (SPAdes) (version 2) | ecosystem: Host-associated > Plants > Roots > Rhizosphere... | reverse complement strand
CCTCAATTCATCAGATGATCCTTACCCTCGAGCGCGCCGGCTTCATCCGCCGCCAACCGGGCACCGCTCGCAGCATCGAGTTACTTATCCCTCCTGAGCATCTCCCCGTGCTACGGCCTATTCAACCGGTCAAATCCTCTGTGCAGAGGTACTAGTTGGTCGGCAGCGGCGTGGGGAGTAACAAAGTCGTCGTGAATCCCGGCAAGGGCGGAGTCATCCAGCGACGCGCGCGGCCATGGCCGAACGACTGCACTTTGCCCACCGCTGCCAGCGAATCGAGAGCCCGCTGCACGGTGCGTTGGCTTGCGCCGAGCGCGAGTGCCAATGCTGAGCTTGACCATGACTCACCGTCCGCCAGGAAGGCGAGCACGGCCGCATGCTCTTCATCTACAGGCCGTGCCAGGACGACAACTTCGCGTGTGCGTCGCGGTACTAGAGCAAATCCGTCTTTCGTTGCACTCACGCCGGCCAGCTTGCGAAGTACTGTGCGGAGCCGTCCGACTTCGACCCGTAATCGCACCCGGTGCGATTCGTCCGCACGCTTCGCTCGGAATGCCTTCGCCACCAGCGTGCTCCTTGGCACGTCTGCTGGCCACGCTTCCCCAAGCATTCGCGCGAGAGCAAACAGCACCGGGCGTGTGGCCAGCGAGACTGTCGTCGCCGCGTCACGCACAACGTAACGACACGCGTCCACAATGAGCGCTTTTGACTCTAGTAGCCTCTCAACGTCTTCGAGCTTGAGGAGTCGCTCCTCGCCCGGTGCAACCAGGCGTGCCGCTGGTGCGTTCAAAATGCGGAATGCGCTTTCGACTTCCGCGGTCAGCGCGGGGATACCCGCGGCTCGCGCGGCACGTTCCGCTCGAGCAAGTGCCGCGCGTGCTGTCTTAGTCCGCACCCGTCTCATGGCGATTCCCGCGATAACCAGCTCGTGGGCCGCCCGCAGCGGGGGTGGAAATGGCGCCGGATCGAGGTGATCTAGCAATCCCTCAGCTTCGTCTAGCCGTCCGATCAGGAGTAGGCGCCGAACTTCGAGATAGCGCGCGTGCGCAGCATTCACCCGGTCGCCGTGCTCCTCGAGCGTGATCCGCGCCACCCCCAGTTCCTTCACCGGCCAGTTCAGATCGCGCGACGCGAGCGCGATTTCAGCTTCGGCGACGACACATCTGGCGCGGGCCACGGCCTCCTTAGGACTGAAGGCGCGCGCAGCACTTCGCAGCAGAGTCTTTGCGCGAACGAGATCCCCAAGTTGCGCCATCGCGATGCCACGGAGAGCCAGCGCGGGGGCATCATCGCGCAGGGCAACCCGCTTCAAGGCACCTAGCGGATCACCCACCGCCAGCGCTCGTGCCGCAGCCGTGATCATTGAGTCCATCGGATTCCCGTCACACTCGTCACTCCCACCCTGCGATGCCTCGTGACTAACCTATCGCACCCGCCAAGCATATAGCCGGAACACGCGAGGAGTACGGTACGCGCTGAGATGACTTATCCTCCGGTCCTGAGACAATGAGGTTGCCTCGGTGGAGGGTGGTGTGGATCGAAGCGGGCGACGGGCGGCTGAGCAGACGGCCTCGGACGGGCACAGCACGTTGGGCAAGCTGGTCGGCCTGGTGCGCAAGCGCCATGGCTGGACGCTGCGCGAGATGAGCGAGAAGGTCGGCATTCCGCTGTCGACGCTCGCCAAGGTCGAGAGCGACAAACTCTCGCTCACCTATGACAAGCTGCAGCAGTTCACCTCGCGCCTCGGGATGACGATGGCCGAATTCCTGTCGGTCGCCGATGCACCGCGGCCGAGTGGCGCGCCACAGATGCTCACCGCACGGCGCAGCCTCACGGCCAGCGGTAACTCGATCCAGGTCTCCACACCCAACTACGACTACGAGTACCTGTGCGCCGATCTGCGTGAGAAGCGCATGGTGCCCATCCTCACCCGCATCAGGGCTCACGATATCGTCGAGTTCGGCGAGTTGGTGCGTCACAAGGGCGAGGAATTTGTTTACGTCCTCGAAGGCACGATAGAGGTCCACTCCCAGTTCTATACGTCGGTGACCCTCACCGCGGGCCAGGGCGTGTATCTCGACAGTGCGATGGGCCACGCCTACACGGCGAAGGATTGTGACAGCGCCCTGGTGATTGCGGTGTGCTCGAGCGAGGATCCGGACCTGGCCCGCGAGTTGATCAGCCTCGCGGAGAACGAAGCGGCGCAGGTGGAGTGAGCCTCGGCCGCGCGATCGAGACCCACACGATCGGCACCACGAAATTGGCGAGCAATACCCAGGAGATCAGCCGGCGGCGCGACTCAGGCCGCTGATGCCAGGGCCATCCGGGGGCGTCCCGGATTTTTCGCGGGGCGCGAAAGACGGGGATCCTCATGCTTCGCCAGGAGCCGCGTCCACATGCACTTCAAGTGCGCAGGTGTCAGGCCGGCTTCCGGCAGTGACTGGCGCAGGGTCGTGTCGTCGATCATGCCGTTGGTATGCAGCACGGCCAGCGCACCCGCGCAGCGGCCGAACCGCAGTGAGCGACCGAGCGGCGTGGTGGGCTCTGCGGCGACCATCTGCTCTTCGAGCGCGGCCATCATCAGCTCGGAGAGCTCCCAATCGGCGCCGATTCGCCAGGCGACGGCGGCGGACTGCGAATCCAGGAGCGAGGCGATCACCAGCGGGTCCAGCCGGCCGTGGCGTGACCAGGAGGCGCAATTGTCCAAGGCGGCGCGGAAGATGACGATCTCCGCAAGTCCGCTGACGAGGCTGAGGAGCTCGGCCGCAAACGGGTCCGCGCGCTCGACCAGCGCCGCATGCGGAATGGCCGCGTGCGCTGAACGCAGTGCGTGCTCCCAGACGATCTCCGGAAAGCGTGGGAAGCCGCCGGCGCTGGAGACCTCGAAGATCGGTTGCATCAGTGCGGCAGCCATCAGCGAGCGCAGGCCATCGCTGCCGAGGATCACGACCGCGCGCTCGATGGATTCGACGGGTTTGTAAGTGACCCGGTAGAACGCGCTGTTTGCCATTTTCAACAGCGCGCCGACCAGTGACGGGTCGCGTGCAATGATGGCAGCCAGCTCACGACGCGAGACGTCCTCGTCGTTGATGGCGCGCATGAGTTGGGGAAGCAGGTTCGGGCGCCGTGGTGAGTACCGCTTCTGGGTGGCCGCGTCGTCGATAGTCGCGATGGCGGCCGCCAGGATGCGATCGTGCTCGGGGCGCGGCTCGCCGAGATCGCCGACGCCCAGCTCGAGCCCGCGTAGCCGGCGAATGACTTCCCGCGGCTCGAGGATTTGCACTGGCGCTTCCTGGAGGACCGGGGGCTCGGGGAGGTGCTGCAGGTCCGCCGGCAGCTCTTGCGCCACCTCGGCCTTAGCAGCGGCGGCTTGGGGGGCTGACTTGGACTTGGCCTTTTTGGGCGCTCGCCTGAAGGCGAGCTTCAAGGAGGGAAGCCTGACGGCAGGCAACTTGAAAGAGGGCAGCTTCGAGCTGAGGGCGAGAATCCAGTTGTCCCGCGTCGCGCCCCCCGCTGCGCTCCGGTTGCCCCGCAGGACAATCCACGTGGCGGTTCCCATGGATGCAATCAGCAGCAGCAGGAACAGGACAATCAACATAGCAGTGGCCGACCTCGGATCGAACAAGGGCTTCTCGACATCTACTGTTGTCGGCAGCTCTGGCCGAAAGCCGGCATCGAATCTCTGGTTTTGTGACTGGTATCACGCGGACGGCGGACGTTGTAGCCACATCGCGACGAAATCACGATGCGCCTGCAGGGATGCGTCCTCACTGTCTGCTGCGAGTTGCGAAGTGCGGAAGCCGGAGAAGATTTCCACTACACGGACATCTCGCTCGCAGACCGTGAAACGCACGCGCCATTCCTTGACGGCAAGCTGCATCCCGTCATCGAGGCGACGGATACGTCGATACGGGTGCGGCTCGGGACCCAGTGTGAGCGTCGACCGGATCCGCTCGCGAATCGCCAGCCCGGTGTGAGACTCGATCCAGAGGGCCTGCTCCGCGGCCCGGGCCTCGAACTCCACTTTATAATCGGGGACCGGATCGGCTGCGGATTCTTCCAGCCAGCCGGTCCCGGCGGCGGGGTGCGCATCCGAATAGGCGATGTAGGGCTTCAGATCGAGCACCGGGGTGCCATCGAGCAGGTCGGCGTCGCGGATGTGCAGAGTCAGACCATCGATGCGCTCCAGGCGCACGACGGAGATCCCGATCGGGTTGGGTCGATGGGGCGAGCGGGTGGCGAAGACCCCCTTGCGGCCCGTCGTGCTGCGGGGAGGCAGCACCTTCGGTCGCCAACCGGAGTTGAGGTGAAACCAGAAGATCACCCAGATCAACTCCCAACTCGCCAGGTCCTCGAGCGCATGCTCGAAGTGGTGACCGGGGAGCAACTCGATGAGGGCTTGCGTGTCGGTGCCGGCACGCGGTTGGCGCGCGGCTTCGACCTTGGTGGCCAGGGAGCTGCGCACATAGCCGATGGGCTCGAGTGTGAGGCGTTGCATTGATGGCGAAATGATCCCACGCACGGGACCCGCAGGTCGAGCCCGCGAAGTGATATCCCCGATTTTTCCGGAAGTGGCTCTTTAGCCTGCGCTTGGCGCGGCGGGATAATCGGGCCGCTGTTGGAAGTGGAGGCGGAAAGTGCGGTACGGGTGCCTGGCGGTTGCTACAGCGGTCCTGACGTTGCTCAGTGCAGGCAGTGCGCGCGGCGGCGGTCCCGATTTGCCGACGCTCCACGATGGGGCGCACGATTTCGATTTCGAGATCGGTACCTGGAAGACGCACGTTGCAAGATTGCTGCATCCTTTGTCCGGATCGAACACGTGGGCGCAGTACGATGGCACCAGTGTTGTGCGTAAAGTCTGGAACGGACGCGCCAACCTCGTGGAGCTCGAGGCAGAGGGCTCCGCGGGCCATCTGGAGCTCGTCTCCTTCCGGCTATATAACCCCGGCTCGCACCAGTGGAGTCTGAATGTCGCCAGCAGCCGCGGTGGCTCGTTCGGTGTGCCCACAATCGGGGAGTTCAAGAACGGGCGTGGCGAGTTCTATGACCAGGAGACCTTCAACGATCGCGCTATCCTGGTTCGTTTCGTCATCTCGAACATCAGCGCCAACGCCTGTCACTTCGAGCAGGCGTTTTCCGCCGATGGCGGCCAGACCTGGGAAGTGAACTGGGTCGCGGATGATAGTCTTCAGTCACGGTAGCGGATCAATGCATCGCCCAGTGTCACCAACCTGACCCCGGCCGCCGGCGCCACGGCGCAGGACTGGCAGGCCTGGGCCAACCACCTGTTCGATGATCGTGTCGAATCCCGCGGTGTGGAGCAAGACTGTTTTCCTCATCAACTACGATCAGAACGACGGCGATTTCGACCACCTGGTCCCCCCGACTCCGCCGCAGACCAGCGCCAACGGCGCCTCGACGGTCAGCATCGAGAACGAGTTGGTCACCAACGCGACACCCACCGGCCCGATCGGTCTCGGCGTGCGTGTACCGTTCCTCGCGATTTCGCCGTGGAGCAAGGGCGGCTATGTCAACTCCGAGGTGTTCGATCACACCTCGGTGATCCAGTTCATCGGGAAGCGGTTCGGTGTCCACGAGATCAATATCTCGCCGTGGCGCCGCGCGGTGACGGGCGACCTGACGTCCGTTTTCAACTTCGTGAATCCCAATGCGTCGCGTGTCGATTTGCCGCCTACGGACGGCTATCTGCCGCCACAGAACGAGCTTGCCGGCGGTAACGTCGCGACTTTCGAGCCCACTCTGAGCGGCTTGATCATCGGTGTGCCGAAGCAGGAAAAAGGAATCCGTCCGGCACGCGCGTTGCCCTATCGGCTCGACGTGCATGCTTCCGTTGCCAAGGGGTTAGTGACCCTCGAGCTCTCCACCACGGGCAAGGCGACGGCGGTGTTCCAGGTGCGCTCCGGCAACGCGGCGGACCCCGTCCGTAGCTACACTGTCGAGCCGGGCAAGAAGCTGACCGGTGCATGGAGTGCGGCGTCCTCGTACGACCTGTCTGTCTACGGTCCCAATGGGTTCGCGCGTTATTTCAAGGGCAGCGTTGGCACGACCGCTGCCGCTCTCGAGGGGTTCCAGGTCGCCATCCGGCAAACTTCAGGGCGCAGCGGCGCCATCGACCTCCCGGCGGGCAAACAGCGCAGCCCAGGATGACCATTCCTCCATCTTCACTCTAGCGACCAGCGCAGGCTTGCCGGCACCGTCTGGGCGGAAGATCAAGGCACCGCCCTCCCCCAGACCTTGCGCCTCCTCGGGAAAGGCCTCCACGATGTTGGGGAGTTGAGTCACGATGAGAGTGTTCGTTCCGTGAGGCGGTGGTGCCGCCACCCGTTTCCGGATCCACGCACCTCGTTGCCCGCTTGCGTCGGCCTGCATGCTATGCCCCGCATCGCCGAGCTCAGGATGAGTCTCTGACTTACCGAGCCGCGCGAGACGTACGGTCTCGAGCGCACGGTAAGTTGGGCTGGACAAAACCAGTCCAATCGGTATCCGCAAGCGGCGCAACGCATCTCCCATCCCACGGGCTGCGGCGCGACCGCGATCATCGAGTTGCCGCTCGTGCTCCACGTTGTCGGGATTGGCCTGGCCGGGTGCCGGCGGCACGGGGGGCGAGCTCGCATGACGCATCAAAATGACGTAACCGCCGGACCGCAGCGCCGTTAGCAAATCCTTGTCGAGGGATTCGCTGCTTGCGGCCGCCGACATCACCAGCACAGACAGGAGCAGCAGATGTCGGAGGCACGAGCGCGCGCCATCCATTGGAGCATCACGGCTTCTCCGCATCATCCTTCTCGGCAAGCAGCTCGCGCATGCGTGCAATCTGTTCCCTGGTGAGTTTCTGATCGCTCACCAGGTGCGTAAACAAGAGCTCCGCCGAGCCTTTGAACAACTTGTCCGTCAGGTGCTTCAGAGCGCTCTTGCGCGCGACCTGCTGTTGCACCTTGGCGGAATAGCGGTGGCCGCGCCCTTCCTCGGTATGACGGACGTACCCCTTGGCCTCCAGCGTGCGCAAGATCGTCAGCACGGTGGTGTAGGCGAGATCATCACTCAGGTGAGCGCGTACTTCGGCAACCACGCACGGGCCGTGATCCCAAAGCACCTGCATGACGTCGGCTTCGCGATTGGTGAGGGAGATTTTCATCGCGCCGTCTGCTACTAGATCTATAGTAGATAATACGCCCGCCGCCAACGCTGTCAACTATAACTCTAGTCGATAGGACGGCTTGCGCCCGGCGCGCGGCCCACGCGCGAGGTGCGCAAGCACCTGCGCCTTCCCGCACACCTTGACAGGCAGTCGTCCCGGGCAGTATTACTAATATCAATTATCGTAATACTGACAGCCATGCTCGACGATATCCCCCAACTCGCGCGCCTGAGCGTCAGCCTGCCGAGCGAATTGCTCGCGCAGCTCGACGCGATGGTCAGCGAACGCGCCCTTCCCAGCCGCTCGCAGATGATCGCGGAGCTCATCCGCCACGAGCTCGCCGAGCACAGCGAAGCGCGCACCAACTCGGTGCTCGCCGGCACCGTGACACTCATCTATCGCGCCGAAAGCGGGCGCGTGCGCCACGCGCTCGCGCAAATCCAATCGACCTTCATCAAGGAAGTCATTTCCTCGCAGCACGTGCTGCTCGAGGACGATCAATCCCTGGAAGTGCTGCTCGTTCAGGGACCTGCGCGCCGCTTGAACGCCTTGTGCGATGACCTGCGCAAAGTCCGCGGCGTGCAACAGATCAAGCTCGTCACCACCACCTCGTTGCTGCCGCCACTGCACTCGCATGGTGCGCACGACCCGAACGTAACGTCCCGTTCGTCGCGAGGCAGCCGATGACCGACACCAGTACCGCAGATCCGAAAAGCGCCCGGGCGCATGCCCGCGCCATGGCCGGCACCCGGGTGGAGGCCATGCCGACGGTCCCGGCCGGAGCGAGCACCGCTCTGCCGGACGAAGTCCCGGCGGAGGCCATGCTCTGGGAAGAGACCCTCGCCCCGGGCGGCTACGCCGGCAAGGAGCTGCGGCGCGGTGCGCGCCTGCGACTCATCGATCTGTACGGCGATAGCTGCGTCTCGATGCTGATCTTCAACGCCGAACGACCCATCGAGCGCCTGAACGTCGCCGACACGATCAAGGTGCAATGGAACGCCTATCTCCAGGCGGGCCGACTGCTGCTGTCCGACATGGGTCGTGCGCTCATGAGCATCATCGCGGACGATGCGCAGACGCACGACACGTTCTGTGGCCCCTCCAACGAGCGCACGAACGCGAGCATTTACGGGGACGGCGCCAACTGGAGCCCCAATCCCAACGCACGCGAGCGTCTCTTACTCGGCGCCGCCAAGTTCGGTTTGGGGCGCAAGGACGTACATCCTTGTGTCAACTGGTTCAAAGGAGTGCAGGTCGCGCCCGACGGCACCACGATGTTGCAGGTGGGCCCGTTCGCACCGGGTCGTAGCGTTGTGCTGCGGGCGGAAATGGACGTTATCGTGATACTCGCTAACTGCCCTCACGTCCTGGACACACGGCCACGATTCAGCGTAACGCCGACTCGCGTTTCGGCGTGGCGTGGCCCGGTTACGCCCGAGAATGACCCCGTTCGCACGGCGAGCCCGGAAGCGTTACGCGCTTTCCTCAACGTCGAGGAGTACTACCGTCGTTAGCGGCGCCCTGCACCAATGGCGCGCAAATTGCAGAACAGAATGATCCCACAGTGCCGACCGCAATTGAAGCCGACTGCAACTCAACCTGCGACGAACCCAGCCACGTCCATGAACGACCCAGCCCTCGCCGGCCTGCCCGGTCGCGTCCTGCTCGACCACATCGTTCCCGCCCGCGCGGCATGGGATCACGTCGTCCGCGCAGGGGAATCGCTACGAATCATCGACCTCGAAGGCAACCAGGCAGTGGACTTTCTGCTTTATGCCCTGCGCGACGACAGCGAACGCTACAGCGCCCAGGACACCATCGCTGCGCAGAGGAATATTTTCCTGCGGACGGGCTCGGTCCTCATGTCGAACGAAGGCAACCCGATGGCCCGGGTCGCGCGGACGACTGTTGCCTATCACGACACCATCGGCGGCGCATGCAGTTGCGAGAGCAACACGCTGCGATATGGCCACCATACCAAGGCGCAGCACGCCTGCGTCGATAACTTCCTGGACGCCAACCTGCGCCATGGTCGTGGTAAACGCGACATGGTCTCGAACATCAACTGGTTCATGAACGTCCCGGTCGAGGCGGATGGCACGTTGGGAATCGTCGACGGCATTTCGGCACCGGGACTGTACGTGGATCTGCAGGCGCTCATGGACGTGGTCGCGGTCGTGTCGAACTGCCCGCAAATCAACAATCCGTGCAACGGTTTCAATCCGACGCCCGTGCGCGTCGTCATCTCAACAGAGGAGCCTGTCTGAGTCATGCTGCGCCTACTGCGGCCGCCCCTGGCGGCAGCTTTTTTGCGATCCTTTCGCTTACATAGTCCCCGCTATGCGCGCGAAACGATCGCAAAAAATCTGCTCGCCAGGGTCGCCCTCGTGACGGCGAGCATGACTCAGACAGGCTCCGAGGCGCCGGACGAAGCGTGTTCGCAAAAGTTCTGATCGCCAATCGCGGTGCCATCGCCTGCCGCATCATCCGTACGTTGCGTCGCATGGGTGTCCGGTCCGTCGCCGTCTTCTCGGAGGCGGATGCGGGCTCACTCCACGTAGCACAAGCAGACGAGGCTGTCTGCATCGGCCCGGCAGCAGCGACGTCGAGTTACCTGAATGGACCGGCGCTGATCGCGGCGGCTCGCGAGCATGGCGCGCAGGCCGTCCATCCGGGTTACGGCTTTCTCAGTGAAAATGCCGAATTTGCGGCGCAATGTGAGTCAGCAGGCCTGGTATTCATCGGCCCCACCCCTGAGAACATTCGCGCCTTCGGGCTGAAACATACAGCGCGCGAGTTGGCCAGCGCCCGGGGAGTGCCCCTCGTACCAGGATCAGGGATCCTGGATAGTGCGGCGGCAGCCCGCGACGCTGCGGCACGCGTAGGCTTTCCCCTCATTTTGAAAGCGACCGCGGGTGGCGGCGGTATAGGCATGCGCGTCTGCGCGGACGAGGCGGCACTGGAAGAGGCCTATCCCTTCGTCGCACGACTCGCCGGCAACAACTTCGCAAACGCCGGTGTGTACCTGGAGCGCTTCGTCCCCGAAGCGCGCCACGTCGAGGTACAGATTTTCGGCGACGGACGCGGCCACGTCGTGGCTCTCGGCGAGCGCGACTGCTCGCTGCAGAGACGCAATCAGAAGATCATCGAGGAGACTCCCGCGCCTCGTTTGCCGGCGGGCACGCGCGCCCGGATGATGGAATGCGCGGTTCGCCTGGCGAGTGCCGTTCGCTACCGATCCGCGGGAACTGTCGAGTTTCTATATGACGAGTCGCGCGACGAATTCTTCTTCCTCGAAGTCAACACGCGCTTGCAGGTCGAGCACGGCATCACGGAGGAAGTCACCGGCATCGACCTCGTGGAGTGGATGGTCCGCTGCGCCGCCGGCGACGGCTCCTTTTTGGAACACTCGAGTACTCCTCCACGCGGCTGCGCGATCCAAGCGCGCCTGTATGCGGAAGATCCCGCCGAAGGCAACCGTCCCAGCAACGGTACGGTGACCGAGCTGCGATTTCCCGGTGCCCCGGTCCGGGTCGATACGTGGATATCGCTCGGTAGTGAAGTGAGCACGCACTACGATCCGCTCCTCGCCAAGCTCATCGTCAAGGCACCCGACCGCGCCGCGGCCGTTCGAGCGTTGGCGAACGCCCTCGACGAAACCCACCTGGCGGGCTTCGAGACCAACATAGAGTGGCTGCGGCAGATTCTCAGCAGTGCGATGTTCTCACAGGGTCGCGTATCGACGAGCGCGCTCACGACCGTCCCGTATTCATCGCATGCGATTCGAGTTCGTACCGGCGGACTGGCCACTACCGTGCAGGATTTCCCCGGACGCCTGGGGTACTGGCACGTCGGTGTTCCGCCGTCGGGCCCGATGGATGACCTGGCGTTCCGCCTCGGGAATCGTCTACTCGGCAATCCCGAAGCGGCGGCCGGTCTCGAAGTCACGGTCGTCGGACCCACGCTCCTGTTTGATCGGCCATCGACCGTATGCCTGACTGGCGCGCACTGCGAGGCTTTCCTTGATGAGAAGCCGCTCGCCGCGTATACACCAGTCGCGATCGCCGCCGGGCAGACGTTGAAACTCGGCCGGGTCTTAGGACACGGGCTGCGTGCATACATCTTGTTTCGGGGCGGACTCAATGTTCCCCTCTACCTGAACAGCCGCGCGACTTTCACTCTCGGCCGCTTCGGCGGACATGCCGGACGCAATCTCGCCGCTGGCGACGTTCTGCACCTGAGCTCTCCGCCAGCCGAAGACAGGGCGCCCGCCGCGCTACCTGTTGAGTTGCATCCACAGCTCACACGCGAGTGGCGTTTGCGTGTCCTCTACGGCCCGCACGGCGCGCCGGACTTCTTCACGTCCGACGACATCGAGACACTGCTTGCGGCAAATTGGAAGGTTCACTACAACTCCAACCGCACAGGCGTGCGTCTCATCGGGCCAAAACCCCGCTGGGCAAGACGCGACGGCGGCGAGGCCGGCCTGCATCCGTCCAACATTCACGACAACGCCTACGCGATCGGCGCGCTCGATTTCACTGGCGACATGCCGATCATCCTGGGTCCCGATGGGCCCTCGCTGGGCGGATTCGTCTGTCCGTTCGTCGTTATTCGAGCGGATCTGTGGAAGATCGGCCAGTTGGCACCGGGCGATAGCGTGCAATTCGAGTCGGTAGATGAGGCGACGGCCACGGATGCGGAACTCGCCCAGAGGGAGCTCATCTCTCAACTCGCGAAGCCCCCGCGCGCGGGGCGCGCCACTAAAGGCGCACCCGCGATACTCGACGCCTTCGACGAGCGGGGCTCACGCCCGAAAACCCTGTACCGGCGACAGGGCGATCGACATGTCCTCGTGGAGTATGGACCGATCGTACTCGACATCACTCTGCGCCTGCGCGTGCACGCCCTGATGCTCGAGCTCGAGAAGCTGCGCATTCCCGGAATACTCGACATCACTCCCGGAATCCGCTCTCTGCAGGTTCACTATGACAGCGCCGTGCTACCGCTCGAGCGGTTGCTGCGAGTCCTCGCGGATGCCGAGGACCGGTTGGGTGAGCTCGAGAACTTCGAGATTCCCTCGCGGGTCATCTGGTTACCCTTGAGTTTCGGGGACCCGGCGGTCGCGGAGACGATCGCGAAATACATGGCCTCGGTCAGGGCGGACGCGCCCTGGTGCCCCGACAACATCGAATTCATCCGTCGCATCAACGGCCTGTCCTCGACAGAGGACGTGCGTCGTATCGTCTTCGATGCGCGTTATCTCGTGATGGGGCTCGGGGATGTGTACCTCGGCGCGCCGGTGGCGGTGCCACTCGATCCGCGTCACCGCCTGGTCACCACGAAATACAACCCGGCCCGCACCTGGACTCCACCCAACGTCGTCGGCATCGGCGGGGCGTACATGTGCATCTACGGCATGGAAGGCCCCGGCGGCTATCAACTCTTCGGGCGCACCATCCAGGTGTGGAACTCCTATCGCCAGACGCCGGAGTTCACGGACTCGCAGCCCTGGCTGCTGCGCTTTTTCGACCAGATCCGCTTCTTCCCCGTCACCCACACGGAGCTCACCGAGTGGCGGCGGGACTTTCCCTTCGGCCGCCGCCCGTTGCGGATCGAGACGGACGTGTTCCGGCTCGCCGACTACCGCAGATTCCTGGCCGAGCAGCGCGCCGCGATCGACTCCTTTCAGTCGACCCGGCAAGCCGCATTCGATGCCGAGCGGGAGGAGTGGGCACGACGCAACGAGCTCGCGCGCGAAGATGAGTCCCTGGACGCCGCGCTCGCTCCCGAATCAATCGAGGTGCCACTCGGCACAGAGTTGGTCGAAGCCCCTCTCGGGGGCAATGTGTGGAGGATTCATGTCCGCCCGGGCGACCGGGTCGAAAAAGGCGCCGTGATCGCAGCCATCGAAGCCATGAAGACGGAGTGCAGCGTCCCCAGCCCGTCGGCCGGCATCGTCCGCGCGGTGTACATCCAGGAGCGGCAGCCGATTCTTGCGGGCACTCCCATGATCGCGTTGGAGCCGGTGGCGCGTCTGCACGCGACGGGAGTCTGAGCATGCACGACCGTACTGCCCGAGCCATCGCAGACCAGGTCAACTCCGGCGCCCGCAGCGCCGCGACCATCGTACTCGAGACCCTCGAACGCGCTGCAGCCTATGACGCGATTCAACCCGAGGCGTGGATCAGTCGGCTGCCGGCTGAGCAGGTGCTCGAGCGAGCCCGTGTCATAGACCAACGCATCGCGGCGGGCACGTCCTTGCCGCTCGCCGGCGTACCGGTCGCGGTAAAGGACAACATCGACGTAGCCGGCGCGGAGACCACGGCCGCTTGTCCGGTCTTCGCGTATCGACCTTCCACCTCGGCCCACGTGATCGAGCGCCTGCTCGCGGCCGGCGCGGTCGTCATGGGCAAAACCAACTTGGACCAGTTCGCGACTGGCCTGGTGGGCACGCGCAGCCCGTACGGCAGCCCCGGATGTGTTTTCAACCGCGAATACGTCAGCGGCGGCTCCAGTTCCGGATCGGCCGTACTGGTCGCTGCCGGCGTCGTCCCTCTGGCACTCGGCTCAGACACCGCTGGCTCCGGCCGCGTGCCGGCAGCGTTCAACAACCTGGTTGGCTTCAAACCCACACGGGGTCGTTGGAGCTCCCGCGGCCTGGTGCCCGCTTGTCGCAGCCTCGACTGCATCACCGTTTTCACGTTGGACGCCGAAGATGCCGCGTTGGTCGACTCGATCGCCGCTGATTTCGATCGTCGCGACCCGTACGCCCGCCGGCCGGGCCCCAGCGGGGGGTTCGGCCTCCCCGCCCACTTCAACTTTGGCGTCCCCAGGCCAGACCAGCTACGGGACCTCCCGCCGCCAGACGCAGCCCTCTACTCCGCCGCCCTCGAGCGGCTCCAAGCCGCCGGCGGCAGCGCCGTCGAGATCGACGTAGCCCCACTTCTCGAAGCCGCGCGCCTCCTCTACAGCGGCCCCTGGGTCGCTGAGCGAACCGCGATGTTGGAGTCCTTGCTCAAAACAAACCCCACCGCAATCCACCCGGTCGTACGCGCCATCGCCGAAGCCGGCCGAGGCATCTCCGCCGTAGACGCCTTTCGCGGCCAATACACTCTGCAGGAATACGCGCGCTGCGCCGAAGAGATCTGGGACAGCATCGACGTTCTGGTGCTGCCAACTACACCGACCATCTACCGCCGCAGCGAGGTTCTAGCCGAACCGGTGGCGCTGAACGCCCACCTGGGTCGCTACACCAACTTCGTCAACCTGCTCGACATGAGCGCCATCTCGATCCCCGCAGGCTTCCGGACCAACGGTACCGGGGTTGGCGTGAGCCTCATCGGCCCGGCATGGTCGGACTCCAGTCTCCTCCAACTCGCGACACGCTACGCGCAGGTCCGGGAGATGCCCGCGCCACCGGCCTTGGATGGAGCGCCGCGTCAGCCGGTGGTCCAACTGGCAGTGGTCGGGGCGCACCTGTCCGGAATGCCCCTCAACTGGCAACTCACTTCCCGCAAAGCGCGCCTGGTCCGAGCGACCCGCACGGCAGCAGCGTATCGGCTCTATGCGATGGCCGGACAAACTCCCCCGAAACCGGCGCTCGTCCACGTCGGCCCCGACGGCGGCTCGATTGAGCTCGAGATCTACGAAATCGACGTCTGCGCTTTCGGTGAGTTCGTCGCCGAAGTTCCCGCGCCACTGGCCATCGGTACCGTCACGCTGGAGGATGGCACCACGGTACGCGGTTTCGTCGCCGAGCCGCGCGCACTATCCGGAGCGTTGGATATCACCACACACGGCGGCTGGCGCTCCTACCTAAGCACCCGGGCACAACCATGAACCACTCGACAACCTCCGTACGACTCATTGCCCGCACCTTCGTGACTTGTGCACTGGCGGCGTTAGGCGCCCTCAGCACCCCGGCGCGTGCCGAGATCAAAGTGGGCGTCTCCGACTGGACGGGTTGGGTCGCCTGGTACGTCGCGCAAGACCAGGGATACTTCAAGAAGTACGGCGCGGACGTGAAGCTGGTCTGGTTCGCCAACTACAGCGACTCCATCGCGGCGCTGTCGACCGGCCAGCTCGACGCCAACAGCCAAACATGGTCCGACACGCTCGGCCCCCTCGCCAAAGGCCTGCCGCTGAAGGTCGTGCTCGTCAACGACAACTCCGCCGGAAATGACGCGTTGATGGTCGGCCCCAAGATCCATTCTTTCGCGGACCTGCGCGGTCACACCGTAGCGCTCGAGCAATACAGCATCTCCCACTTCGTCCTCTACACGGCGCTGGCCCGCAACGGCCTCACGCCGAAAGACGTGAAGGTCGTCAATCTGTCCGCCGGCGACGCGGCAGCAGCCTTCATGAGCGGTCGGGTCGATGCCGCGGTGGTCTGGAATCCCTGGATCAGCCAGATCGAAAAGAGCGGCAAGGGCCAGCCGTTGTTCACCTCCACCCAGATGCCGGGACTCATCCCGGACCTGCTGGTCGCCCAGGCCCAGGCCACCCGGAATCCAACCAAGCGCAAAGACCTGGTCGCTATGGTCCATGCGTGGTTCGACACCGAAGCGTTCATCCGGGCCAACCCGGATCGCGCGGTCGCCATCATGGCGAAGGTCGTAGGCATGGATCCGCAGCAATACCGTGTTTTTCTTCCCGGGACGCACTTCTTCGACGCGGCGGCCAATCAGGACGCCTTCGACCCACACAGCGCGCGCAGCCTCGTGAGCGTCGCGCCGACGATCGGCGGCTTTCTGCTCTCCAACAAGCTGATCGACGGCCAACCCGATGCCATGCAGGGCGTCGATCGGTCACTGCTCGATGCGGCCCTGAAGCCATGAGTCAGCGCAGCTACTGGTCACTGGCTGCCGTCGGACTCGCCGTCCCGGTCGCCTGTTGGTGGTTGCTGGCCACGTCGGGAGTCGTCAACAGAGTGTTCCTTCCCAGCCCTTACGATGTCATACACCGGGTGGGCGTCTGGTTCAGCGACGATGACCTGCTTGCGGACATCGGCATCAGCGCCTTCCGGGTCGTCACCGGTTGGGCGCTGTCCGCGCTCATCGCCATTCCGTTGGGTTTGCTCATTGGCACCTTCCGCGTCGTACGGGCGCTGCTCGAGCCGCTCACCGACTTCATCCGCTACATGCCCGCGGTCGCCTTCATTCCGCTCGTCATGCTCTGGATCGGGATCGACGAGGGCGCCAAGATCGGGATCATTTTCATCGGCACGTTCTTCCAGATGGTCCTGATGGTTGCCGAGGACGTACGCCGTGTCCCGATGGCGCAGATCGAGGCCGCACAGACGATGGGTGCCACCCGTCGCGAAGTCATCGAGGAAGTCATCGTCCCGTCGGCCAAGCCGGCCCTGCTGGATACATTGCGCATCACGATGGGCTGGGCCTGGACCTACCTCGTCGTCGCCGAGTTGGTCGCGGCCAACTCCGGCCTCGGCTACGCCATCATCAAGGCGCAACGCTTTCTGCAGACCGACAAGATCTTCGCCGGAATCATCCTGATCGGTGCCATCGGGCTCGCTATGGACCAGGCCTTCCGACTCGTACACAGGCTCGCCTTCCCATGGCTGCACGCACGGAGCTGAACATGGCGAGCGCCATCAGTTGCCGCTCGGTGTGCAAGGTCTTCGCGACCGGTCGCAAGGAGATCATCGCGCTACAGAACGTCACGCTCGATGTCGCGGACGGCGAATTCCTCACCGTGGTCGGCGCATCCGGATGCGGCAAGTCGACACTGCTGCGGGTACTCGCCGGCCTCGAAAGCTACACTTCGGGAAGCGTTACGACCGCCGGCGCGACGGTGGTCGGCCCGGGTGCCGAGCGCGGGATGGTCTTCCAGAACTACAGCCTTTATCCCTGGCTCACGGTGCTCGGGAATATCAAGTTTCCCCGCCAGCTCGCCATTCACACCCGTGACCGGACGAGCAGCGACGTCGAAACCGCGTCGGGACGGGCGGACGCCCTGCTACACCTGATGGGACTTGCCCACGTGGCAACGGCTTATCCCTCGCAGCTCTCCGGAGGCATGCAACAGCGTGTTGCAATCGCCCGCGCCCTGATGACACGGCCACGCATACTGCTCATGGACGAGCCCTTCGGGGCGCTCGACGCGCAGACCCGGGAAGTCATGCACGACTTGATTCTCTACGTGTCCGCGCTCGAGGACTGCACCGTCGTCTTCGTAACTCACGACGTGGAAGAGGCGATCTACCTCGGGCGCCGCGTGCTGCTCATGGCGCCCCAACCCGGCCGGATCGATTCGATCTACGACGTCCCGCTGCCACCGCAGCGCGGTCAAAGCATGAAGCACGCGACGGAATTCCTGCGCCTGAAGTCCGAAATCCGGGAACGCATCGCGGGCACTTCCGGCCTGCGCACCGACCTCGAATTGTTACAAAAGCTTTCCCGGCGTGCAGCCCGCTGACATCGCACCAACGCGGTGCGCGCTTGCACCTGTTGTGCGCAGCAGACGTACCGCCTCTCCCGGACATGCACAACGCAAGTGCCCGTTTTTCCTGCATAACCGCGATCCAACAGCAACGAGTTGGTGTCGGCACGCCACTTGCACGAGTCGAAGTCAGAGAATGTGCGTCTAGGGTTCCGGTCCGCGTGAGCGGATGACTGGTCCGAGAGAGGCAGTCCACGCGCCTTACGACTGGTGAGGCCGCGGATACACGGCGGGATAAAAGCCCGGGAGATCTGATGTCGAGGAGACTCATGAGGATCCTCGGGATGATCTCCCCGCAGTGGATGATGATCCCGCCGACAGCATGAGGCTCCGCGACGATGCGACAACTGCATCGGTGTCCAGGAGACGCTCGCTGTGAAAACAAACACGCCCGTTCCAAAATGCCAACTACGCCGGCTCGAAAAAATTTCGTCGGTGACAGCCGCGGTACTCACCGCGCTCTATGGAGCGCCTGCTCTTGCGGACGAAGAGCCAGGCATCCAGGAGGTGGTGATCACCGCGAGCCACCGGGCGGTCTCCGCTCAAGATCTGCCCATCAGCGTGACGGCCGTCACCGGCGCGCAGCTCGAGCAGGCCGGAATCCAGGACATCTCTTCGCTGGCGCATTCCATGGCCGGTGTTAACTACACCGACAAGGGCCCCTTCAGCATCAACGGATCGACGCTGATCATTCGCGGCTTGAACAGCGAGGGAACAGCCGGACAATTGGCGCTCGCCTCGCCCGTCGTGCCACCCGTGGCCACTTATGTTGACGAGACGCCCCTGTTTTTCAACCTGCGCCTCGAAGACCTCGCGCGCGTCGAAATCCTACGGGGTCCTCAGGGCACCTTGTATGGGTCCGGCTCGCTGGGCGGCACCGTAAAGTTCGTGCAGAACGCTCCGGATCCGTCAGCGTTCGATGCCAAGGTCCGCATCGGAGTCAGCGGCACCCAGCACGCCGACCACGCCAATGAAGACGCGTACGGCATGTTGAACGTGCCGATGGCGGAGGCGTTCGCGATACGCCTGAACGCCAGTCGGACGCACGAGGCGGGCTTCATCAACCAACCCAACCTCTACGTGTTGGACGCCAACGGGGCGCCGGTCTCCGCGGAGCCGGGCAATGTATTCAGTCCGCCGGTAAAATACGAAAAGAGAGACGTCAACAGCTACGACTACACGAGCGCGCGCATTGCGGCGTTGTGGAAGCCCAGCGACGCGTTCCGCGCCCAACTGTCCTACTATTATCAGCTCGGCAAAGCCGATGGCTTCCCCTATGTGGCGACGCAGCCGGCGGCCTATAACGCATGGATCAATGCAGCGGCGCAGCCACAGGGTGACTTCACCAACCCACCTCTGGCCACGCAACTCTACAACGCGCCAGTTCCCCAGGGCGCCAACCGCCTCTCCAACGCCGACAACAGCCTCGAAAGCGCGCACGACAAGGTCGATCTCGTGGCACTGACGTTGGATTACGACCTGGGCTTCGCCACGATGACGTCGAACAGCTCATGGGCGCATCACGTGAATCGCTCGAGCAGCGACCTGACCGCGCTATACACCAACTTTCCCTTCTACCAGAGCCTCTACGGGCAGAACCCCCGCTCCATCATCCAGGGCCACGATCTCCTGGACGACAAGCCCTGGGCACAGGAGCTGCGCCTCGTCTCTAAGACCGGCGGCCTGCTCGACTGGACAGCCGGCCTGTTCTACAAGGACCAGAAGACGCGCATCCAGGAACACGAGTTCGAGCCCGGGTATCTGGACTTCTACAACGCGTGCGCACCAATCTACGGTCAGAGCGCGGGTGACGGAGTGACGCCGTCCTATTGCGGCCTCGGAGAAACCGCCTACACACCGGGAACCCCGACGTCTATCGACGGAATTCCCATCGTCAAGGACCAGGCTTATATCGGCGACTTCGAGACCGAGTTCAAGGACTTCGCGATTTTCGGCGAGCTGACGGCGCACATCACCAAAGCATGGAGCCTGACCGCTGGCACGCGCCTCTTCAAGCAGACCGTGACTCAGTCACAACAGACGGGTCTGTTGTTTGACGGGGGCTTTCCACCTCCGCCCATCGCCAATATCTCGCTGAGCGACTCCTGGCGCCGGGCGCTCTGGAAGGTCAACACGGCCTACGATCTCGACGAGAACAACCGCGTCTACGCGACGTGGTCACAGGGCTTTCGCCGAGGTGGTGTCAACGCGCTACCCCCGAGCGAGCTCAATGGCGCCTACACGACCCCGCCCCAGCTCACGAAGCTGGCACCGGACACCGCCGATAACTACGAGATCGGCATCAAGGGAACCCTTGCCAACCGGCTGAAGTATTCGGCCGCGATCTACGACATTCAGTGGCACAACATTCAGGAAGGCGTGCAGCTCACCCCCCTGGTCTTGCCCGCGTCGCTCAATATCGGCGAAGCCTACAGCCGCGGCTTCGAGTCGGAGATCTTCGCTCTACTGAGTCACAACCTGTCGGTACAGGTCGACTACACGTACGACCGAACGGCGCTGACTTCACTGAACCCCCTGTTCACCTATCCCAACGTCGCCGTGCCGCCACCCTCCATCGGCAGTCAGCTGCCCGGGACGCCGAAGAGCAGTGCGGCAATCACCGTGGAGTATGGACATCTGCCCTTCGCCGGTGGCGAGCTCAATTTCGCCGTCGATGCGCACTACCAGAGCGTTGTCATACCGGCGCTTTCGGCGACCATTCCGAACGTGCCGGGATTCACGATGGTGAATGCGCGCGTGCGCTTCGCTTCAGGACACTGGAGCACCACGATGTTCGTCGACAACGTGACGGACACCCTCGGAATTATGTCCTACTCCGACCCGGGCATCTACGGTAACCGCTACCAGGCAGTCGTCTCGAGGCCGCGGACATTCGGCCTCACAGTCGGCTATTCGCTCAAGGAGGAATGACGTCTGAAGTCCCTCGAGGTTATATGAACGCAATCACCGCAGAACCTCTCCAGCACGTGTTGAATGTGCTGCGGCACATCGAACGGGCGTTGACCTTCGCGCCCGCGAATCCTCGTTTCCTGCTCCATAGAGCCCAATGCCTGCTCGCGCTCGGCCGTCCCCGTGACGCGTGCAGATCGGCTGCCGCGGCGCGGCGCTGTGCCTCGACGGAGCCGGTTCTGTTGGATGCGATCGGAACAGTCTTCAGCCAAGCCAACGACCACCGGCAGGCGCTCGCGGTCTACGATCAGGCCGTCTCCTTATCGCCCGACAATCCGCTGTTCCTCTTCAATCGGGCCGCCGTGCGCCGCTATCTCGGTAAGTTGGACGACGCCGAGCAAGACTATGATCGGGTCATCGCTCTGCGACCTGACGACTACGAAGCCTACAAGAACCGCGCCGAGCTGCGGACACAGACTCGCGACAACAATCACACAGCGACACTCGAGGCATTGCTCGCGAAAGGCAACACCGTCTGGGCCGGCGAGGTCGAGCTGCGCTACGCGTTGGCCAAAGAATACGAAGACCTCGGCGAATACGCTCGATCGTTTCAGCACCTGCGGAGCGGCTCGCGACTGAGGCGGGAGCACCTTCGCTACGATGTGGCGACCGATGTTGCCACAGCGACCTGGGTCAGTGAGGCATTTCCGGGACCGCTCCCCAAAGCATCCTATGGCTGCAGCGACGCGGCCCCGATTTTCATCGTGGGCCTGCCGCGCAGCGGCAGCACTGTTGTCGATCGGATTCTGAGCAGCCATTCGACGGTCTCCTCGGCCGGGGAGTTACCTCACTTCGCCCTGGCGGTCGTCGACGGCGTGCGTCGCCAGAGCGGGGTGCCTCAGCTGCCTCGCAAGGAGTTGGTCGCTCGCTCCGCGAGCCTCGATTTCGCGGCCCTGGGGCATGACTATCTCACGAGAGCGCGCACCGGCAGCCTCGAGAAGGCGCGCTTCATCGACAAAATGCCGCTGAATTATCTCTACTGCGGACTGATTCAGCGCGCGCTGCCCAACGCCCGCATCGTGCATGTGACCCGCAATCCGATGGCCGCGTGCTACGCGATATTCAAAACCCTCTTCAAAGACGGCTACCCCTTCTCCTATGACCTCGCCGAGCTGGCGCAGTACTACTCAGCGTACCGGCGCCTGATGCAACACTGGGAGAGCACGATGGCAGGCAACATCCACGTCCTGCGCTACGAGGATCTCGTCGCGGACCAGGTCGGAACGACTCGCAAGCTGTTGGAGTTCTGCGGGCTCGAGTGGGAGGACGGCTGCGCTGATTTTCATCGCAACCCGTCGCCCACCACCACGGCCAGCGCTTCCCAGGTACGACGTCGGATGTACGACACATCGGTGTCGCAGTGGCGGAACTACGAGACGCAACTCGCTCCTCTACGCGCGCATTTGAGCGCGGCAGGGATCGATTGCGATGAGTGAGCGAGCCCGTGCAGGGTTGATCGCGATCGTGCTCCTGGTGTTACCACGCCTGTGTGATGCGGTCGGCCAGATCAACCTGGGCGTGGTCAACTGGATCGGCTACGGCCCGATCTATTGCGCCGCGGCCAACGGGTACTACAGGAAATACGGATCCGACGTCAAGCTCGTCACCTTCAGTGACAACTCCCTGATGGCCGGTGCCCTGGAAGGGGGCGAGCTCGCGGCATCCACGCTGACTTACGACCAGGTGCTCACCGCCAACGCCAAAGGTTGGAAGCTCAAGGTCGTGATGCCGGTCGACTACTCCGTCGGGGGCGACGCCATTCTCGCCAACGCCGCTATTCACACGGTTGGCGATCTGCGCGGCCGCAAAGTGGCCTTTCAGCCCTTGTCCCCTTCTGACTTCCTGCTCGGTTACGTGTTGGCCGGAGTGGGATTGTCCGAAAAGGATGTGCGGCCGATCAACTCGACCCCGGAGGGCGTCGTGGCGATCATGGCCAGCACGACGGTGGACGCCGGAGTGACGTATGAGCCTAGTGTCTCGACGATCCTGAAGATCGGCGGCGGTAAGCAGTACCACGTGCTCATTTCTTCGCGCGAAGCCAAGGGAATGATCACCGACGTCCTGGCACTCAAGGAAAGCACGCTCGCCAGTAACCCGAAGCTGGCGGAGGGGTTGATCCGCGGGACGATGGAAGGCCTCGCCTTCATGCAGAATGAGCCCGCCAAGGCCGCCGCCGTCATCGCCAAAGCGCTCGAAGTGAGCGTGGCCGACGTCCAGGCGCAGTTACCGAACGTCGAGAATCCCAGCCTGCCGCATCTCGGCGATGTCTTCACGAAAACCAACTCGCTGCCGTCGTTTCACGCCAGCGGCAGGATCATCGGCGACATCCTCAGGAAACAGGGGCAAATCCTCGCCCTGCCGCCCATCGAGGCGACCTATGACTCCAGGTTTGTCGCCGCCGTGCAGGCCAACCCGGGAGCACCCAAATGAGCCGACTCTTCCGCCACGCAGGCAGCACCTGGCCGAATCTGCTTGCCATCGCCTATACCCTCGTCGGGTGGGCGCTCGGTGTGTGGCTGCTGACTCGATCGGAGCTGGGACTGAATGCAGTTGGCGTGTTGCTGACCGCGCACGCGCTGATCTATTCCGCGTATCTCATCCACGAGTGTGTGCATCAAACGATCTTTGCCGTGCCCGTCGCCAACGACCGGCTCGGTATCCTGTGCGCCTGGATCAACGGCGCCTGCCTGGCCAATTACGCCGGCCTGAAGAAGAAGCATCTGCGGCATCATGCGGACCGGCTGGATGTCGTCACGTTCGACTACCGCGCCACGCTGAAAGTCGCGCCGGCGTGGCTCCGCAAAGCGGTCCTGGTCCTGGAATGGGCCTATGTGCCGGTCGTGGAGCTCCTGATGCGGGGCATGGTGATCGCCGCGCCCTTTCATTTCGGGACCTGGCGTGAGCGCCTGCGCGTCGTGGTGTTGCTTGCGATCCGGGTGAGCTTCTTCGTGGCGCTCGCGCTCGTATCCCTCAAGGCGCTCCTGCTC
>Ga0268266_10001893_pt1 | contig 23597 bp, 24 predicted proteins | sample KBSS13metaG_FD_190356 | JGI IMG/M metagenome (GOLD analysis project Ga0268266, IMG submission 190356) | Switchgrass rhizosphere microbial communities from Kellogg Biological Station, Michigan, USA - KBS S1-3 metaG (SPAdes) (version 2) | ecosystem: Host-associated > Plants > Roots > Rhizosphere... | reverse complement strand
TTACCGGGCGTCGACATGTTCCGTCAGTATCAGGCGGCATGGCTTCGGCACGACATCGCGGCGGGGCTCGTGCTGGCGAGCATGCTGGTGCCCGTCGGCATCGCGTACGCCGAAGCATCGGGCTTGTCCGGCATCTACGGCCTCTACGCAACGATCGTACCGCTGCTCGTCTACGCGGTGTTCGGTCCAAGCCGGATCCTGGTGCTCGGACCGGACTCGGCGTTGGCCGCGATCATCCTTGGCGTTGTCGCTCCCCTATCCGGTGGCGACCCCTTGCGCGCCATTGCGCTCGCCGGGGCAATGGCCATCGTTTCGGGAACGGTCTGCATTCTGGCCGGCATCGTGCGCCTCGGCTTCATCACCGAGCTCCTCTCCAAGCCGATACGCTATGGCTACATGAACGGCATTGCGCTGACTGTGTTGATCAGCCAATTGCCCAAGCTGCTCGGCTTCTCGATCGAGGGCGACGGGCCCTTGCGAAGCCTTCGGGCGATCGGCGAAGCCATGCTCGACGGGAAAACAAACTGGGTGGCCTTCGCGATCGGGCTGGGCACACTGATTGTGATCCTGCTGCTGGCAGGCAACAAGCGGTTGCCCGGCATCCTGATTGCCGTCGTCGGAGCGACGCTTGTCGTCGCCGGGCTGGATCTCGGCACGCAGCATGGTGTGAAGGTTCTCGGACCGCTTCCGCAGGGCCTGCCGGGTTTCACCATTCCCTGGATCGGCTACAGCGACATCGTCCCGGTCCTGGTCGGCGGTTGCGCGATCGCGCTGGTATCGTTTGCCGACACCAGCGTACTTTCGCGGGCCTATGCCGCCCGGCTGGGCGATTCGGTCGATCCCAACAAGGAGATGGTGGGGCTTGGCGCGGCCAATCTTGCAGCCGGCTTATTCCAGGGATTCGCGATCAGCAGCAGCAGTTCACGAACGCCTGTTGCAGAGGCCGCCGGCGCCCGCACCCAACTGACCAGCGTCATTGGCGCGCTTGCCATCGCCCTCCTGCTGCTGCTCGCGCCGAACCTGCTGCAGCATTTGCCCAACGCGGCACTGGCCGCCGTTGTCATCGCCGCTGCCATTGGCTTGATCGAGGTCGCCGACCTCAAGCGGATCTACCGCATTCAGCAGTGGGAGTTCTGGCTGGCGATGGTCTGCTTTGTCGGCGTCGCAGTGCTTGGCGTGATTCCGGGAATCGGCCTCGCCATCGTCATCGCCATCGCCGAGTTTCTCTGGGACGGCTGGCGTCCGCACTTTGCTGTCCTCGGTCGCGCCCATGGCATCAAGGGATATCACGACCTCAAGCGTTATCCGGATGCGCGCCAGATCCCCGGGCTGGTTCTGTTCCGGTGGGATGCACCCCTGTTCTTTGCCAACGCCGAATTCTTCAACGAGAGCGTTCTGAACGCTGTGGCAGAATCGCCGACGAAAGTCCGCTGGCTGGTCGTAACCGCGGAGCCCGTCACCAGCGTGGACGTCACCGCCGGCGACGCGCTTGTCGAACTGCATCAATCCTTGCGCGCGCAGGGCGTCGAGCTGCATTTTGCCGAGCTCAAGGATCCCGTAAGGGACAAGCTGAAGCGGTTCGGCCTGTCCGAGCTTCTTGCGGAGCACTACTTTCCCACCATCGGCGCGGCTATTTCCCGCTACCTGGAAATCCATGACGTTGCGTGGGAGGACTGGGAGGATCAGGAAGGGCAAAAAGATTGACCTGCCGGGGTTGAATCCCCGCTGTGGTCGACACCGCTCCTGGCCCTGAGTGAAGGCGGCATCTGGACTGCGCAGGATGACTCGCGGCGCCGATGAGGTAGCCGATGTCCGCTTCGCAGGCTTAAGCCGACCACAGATCGAGAGGGCTAGCTCGTCAGCAAGTGACCACAGTAGACATACGTTGTGCTATTCTCGCAGTAATGTTTCAGAGCCATTTAGATCGCTGGGGTCTCGTCGCCGACGGACATCCAATCACGACTCCTGCCGCTCAACTGCTGCCCGTGCTGAGGGATGGTGAGCCAGCCATGCTCAAGCTATCTCATGGAGCGGACGAGCGTTTGGGCGGGGTGTTGATGGAATGGTGGGCTGGTGATGGCGCAGCGCGGGTTCTTGCCCGGGATGCCGCTGCGCTCCTCTTGGAGCGCGCCACCGGCGCCGCTTCGCTCGCTGACATGGCTCGTTCGGGACAGGACGATGAAGCCTGTCGCATCCTGTGCGCCACCGCCGCGAAGCTGCACGCCCCGCGCGCCAGGCCGCTTCCCGAATTGATCCCGCTGAAGCAGTGGTTCCAGGACCTTGAACCGGCCGCTACCAGCCAAGGCGGCATCCTCAAGCGAAGCGCGGAAGCCGCCCGCTTCCTGTTTGACGGCCCCCGCGAGGTTGGGGTGCTACATGGCGACCTTCACCACGGCAACGTGCTTGATTTCGGGGAACGGGGCTGGCTCGCCATTGACCCTAAGCGGCTGCTAGGCGAGCGCGGCTTTGACTTCGCCAACATCTTTACCAACCCAGATCTCGCTGACCCGGCTCAGCCCGTTGCGACGGAGCCCGGTCGGTTCGCGCAGCGTCTCGATGTGGTGGCCCGAGCGGCTAATCTGGAGCGACAACGGCTTTTACTCTGGATACTGGCATGGACCGGCCTGTCCGCGTCGTGGTTCTTGGGTGACGGCGATCCTCTTGCGGCCATCGACTTGCGGATTGCCGAGCTTGCCGCTGACGAACTGGATCGATGAGCGGCGCGTCCGTCTCTACGGACGGCAGTTTTGGCCCGAAGCCGACATGGCTAATCGGTTCACCGACGTCCGCTTCATCGGAACGGTGCTGACGAGGCAAGATCTTTCGACTATCCTTCAATGGGGCGATCAAGGCGGGGGCAGGACGGCGCCAGGGGAGGACATCGATGAGCACAGTAAAAAACGCTCTGGCCCAAAAGAGTGGCGCCCTGGTCCATGTTCGTTCCGGCGACATGGTCGTCGAAGCCTTGCGCCAGATGCGCGACAGCCGGGTCCGGTCGGTGCTGGTGATCGACGACGACGTGCTGGTCGGTATCGTGACCCAGGGTGACTGCGCCATCAAGGTGCTGCTGCCCGGACTCGATGCGAAGCAGACGCCGGTGAGCCAAGTGATGACGGGCAACCCGGTGACGGTTAGGCCGGACGATCAGCTGCAGGGCTGCATGGCAATGATGGCTGAGCGCGGTTTTCGCCATCTGCCGGTGTTGGACGCGGGCAAGGTCGTGGGCGTGATCTCGGTCGGCGACGTCGTCAAGGAAATCATCCGGGATTTGGAGCTCAACGTGGGCGACCTGATGGGCTTCATCATGAGGGACGGCCCCGGTGGCTGACCGAGCGGTGCCGCCGTCCCCCCGCGTATCTGCTTGTGGACCAAAGCCGACGTGCCTAATCGCTTCACCGACGTCCGCTCCGAGGGGTAGAGCGGATCTGGCGCTGCCGGCTGGCGACGTCTGCAAATGACCCAACGCGGAATGCCAACCGCACCGACCAAGGTCGTTGAAAATGGCGGACCCTGTCCGCTTTGAAGGCATTGGGTCAAGGGAAGAACCGGAAGCATCCGGCGATGCATCACCCTGCCCTGTGGCCCGATACGGTCCCGCTGAGATGACGCCGTAACCTGTACGATCCCGATCGAGGTAATGAAAAAAGGGCGATGCTCGATCGGCGCGGCCCAGCTACGTGATCCCAGAGTCGTTTGAACCATGCCATATGGACCGCCACTCCCCTGCTGTGGGTGCGATGCGTAGAGCGCGCATAGCGTGGACGCAACGTGCCGGTCTTTCTAACGGAGGGAACGAGATCCTTAACCTCCTGGCTCACATGCACGACCGGGGGATCCTCGGTATCCTTCGGGCGAACGATGCCATCAGCGCGTGGTTCGTTGTTATGACTATCCCTCTCTGGTTCGCCGCGCTGATCCTGCACAGATGCGATGTGTGACGCCTCCTGAACTGGATTGCGTTCATCGGGTTCGGGCCGGGCCCGCTCTTGCTGGGTTACAGGAGCGGGCATCTGTGACCTCGCGACCGAGCTTGCAGTCTGCACGTTAGGCTTGGGATGCAGACAACGACGCGCCGTTTCGATTTCGGCATCGCTGGCGCCCTGATTTCGTGCCCACTTCTCAGCGGCTGCTTCCGAGTATTTGGCGACATAGAAACGTACAACGGAGCAGGAGACACCGGCCGTGGCCGTCTGGCTGAGCGCAATCAATGCTGCAAAAGCCAGGATTGCTCGTCTCATCATCGCGACCCCCGTGACATTAACGCAGCAACTTCAAACGCCTCTCTTGATTCCGCTCGCCACTGGTCTTGGGATGAAGGTGCGCGGACCACACTTGTCAGGAAAAAGTGGCACCCATCCAGCTCCGCCGTCCAGTCATTGGCGGGGAGCACAGGCGAAAAATTCGGTCCGAACGTTTACAAATTATCTATAGAAACGCATCAAATGATGCATTGATTTTGCGCGAGTGATTTCCACAAAGATTCATTCGAAAAAACGCTAAAGTTTAACAACCCGTCTCACGGAAGCGTCTTGCAACTTGTTTCGATATTTCGGCGACGCCGTCGACATGGCCACTGAAGAACGCTGACCGCTCGCTCGAAGCATTACGTGTCTGCTTCTGGTCCATTAGCCGACATGGCAGATGTGTTCACCGATGTCCGCTTTGAAGAGGTAGAGCAGACGCGATCTGGCCGGCCGGGAACGTCTGCGGATGGCCCAAAGCGGACTCCGGCGAGCAAGAACAAGCTTGACGCAATGCCCGTGCATTGCGTCTATCCCCAGATGAGCAAGATCAAAGCAGTCTGCGTCTATTGCGGTTCCTCGCCCGGTCACGATGTTGCCTACGTTGAGGCAGGCGAACGATTGGGACGCGCTCTTGCTGCATCGGGATTGACGCTGATCTACGGCGGCGGAACCCATGGTGTGATGGGCGCGGTCGCTCGCGGCACACTGGATAACGGCGGCAAGGTCGGCGCGATCATTCCTAGATTTCTCACAAACTGGGAAACGACGACTGATGCGCTCAAGATGTTCGACGACTTGACGATCACAGACACCATGCACGAGCGCAAGCACTTGATGTTCGAGCGTTCCGATGCCTTCGTGGCACTTCCGGGTGGTATCGGTACAATCGAAGAAATCGTGGAAATCATGACCTGGGCCCAGCTTGGGCAGCATCGCAAGCCGATGGTCCTGGTGAACATCAAAGGTTTTTGGGCGCCCATGATGGCAATGCTGGACCACATACGCAGCGCAGGTTTCCTCCATAGAGACCACCTGCTTCAACCCATTGTCGTTGATCGTGCCGAGGACGTAATCCCAGCGATTGCCGCTGCTGCTGCTAAAGGTCACGCGTCCGAAGACGGTGCTTCGTCGATCATCGACAAGATGTAGATTTTTGCGTCCTCTGGCGTGGTGGGGCCGGGCACCTTTGACTTCTGATGTTGGCCCAAAGCCGACACGACTTATCGGTGCACCGACATCCGCCTCGAGGGGCGGAGCCGACATCGGTTAACTGGTCGGCAACGTCTGCAAATGACCCTTAGCCGCCGTTTCCGCGCTTGGGTGCGTCTGTCAGGTTTTTCGAGGCAGACCGTTGCCTGGCCTAGCGGGTTTGTCCATGTACCCGATCGAGTTCGACCAAAAGTTCGTGGACGTTAGCAATCCAGTCTGTTGAGAAGCGCTCGCCATCAGTAAACCAATTGCACAATGCAGGTAGAGAGCCGGAAATGCCGGAATGCTCGTCGACCCAGGCGGAAGCGATCAATTCTGCGGCCAGTTCAACGTTAAAACCAGTGCAGGCTCGAAACCGTTGATCGAATACTTCGACCAGGTGCGATCCGCTCTCGGCGCCAACGAGCCTCCGGCGCTCGGCCTTGCGATCTGCCAGGAAATGATCGAATTGAATTTTCTTCGGTTGGTTGGGAAATTCCTGGTCGATCGCCAGCAGGACCGCCGTGAGGTGAGATTCAAGGATCACCGTCGGAATGCCACGGCTGGCTAACACCGTTCGCAGCCACTCGAGAGCCTTCGTAACTGCGATCTCCCTGGGCGCGCGAGTCAGCGTGAACAGCCAGCAACTGTCGCTATCGGTGAAGCGTCTTCCGCGCTCACCATATCTGTGCTCGAGATACGAATATTTCTCCCATGCAACCTTGGCGGCTCGTAACGCCAAGTCGATTTCGAGCGGAGTCTGCGGCATGGCATGATCGCCCGCCTCAAAATTGATTGCCGCTACGTGGTACTTTTCGTTCATTTTGGTTCTGGCATGGAAAGCGTGATATTCCAGAGCGCAACCTGGGCGGAGCTAATTACGCCGCCGCACGAAAACGCTCCTGGTTCGAATCCGGTGACCGCTTCTGACCTCAAGCAGGGGTTTGGGGACTTTTTTTCCGCCGCTTTCGCCCGATGTATTGATCTGGATCAACTGACTTGGTTGAGCGCCGACGTACGCGGCTTGTACTGCCCGATTTGCCAACTGCCCCGGCGATTCCACCTCGAGCTTTTTTGCCGCGGACGGAAAGGCAAACGGGCCTGGTTTGGCACCCAGGGAGGCTGCGCAATCGCGCTCCCAGCGTCGCCTCCTGCATTCATGCAACCGGGCTCCAAAGTGAAATATTCGGCAATTGCAAGATAGAGCGGTCGCGGCGCGGCCGGATCACCGCGTCCCGTAGATCGGAGCAAAGAAATCTCAGGGGGCGGCCGACGCAATGATCCATGAGAGGAATCTATGCTCAAGTGGTGTTGTTATTGTCAGAGTTTCCTTGGCGAAATACCGCCGTATCACGATTTTCACCCGACCCACGGCATATGTACGCGGTGCGAGACCGCTCACCCCGACTTGTTCGATCCGCTAGTTCTTCGGAATGCAGCCGTGGCAAGGCACATCTTCGAAGTGCTTTTCGAGGCCGGCCAGAAAAATGATCTCGGATCGGCTGAGCGGATTATTGAACACGCCCTGGCCACGAACTTCAGGCCCGCTGACATCTTGATGGGCATGATCTCGCCCATGCTTTACGAGATCGGTGAAGGCTGGGAAAAAGGTAAGGTAACCGTCGCGGATGAGCATCGCTTCACCGCGTTTTGCAAGGAAGTTTTGGATGTGATCTCTACCCAATGGTTGCCTGATGAAAACGAGGAAGTGGGTCACGAGCAAATTCTCTTGGTCAACGCGCCCGGCAATCTCCATAATCTCGGCATCCGCTTCCTGCATCTCTGGCTGGAAAGCCGTGGGTACCCTGCGAGAGTAATTGAGGGCGATATTGGTGACGTTGTAGAGAACATCGTTCGTTCCGGCCCGAAGATAGTGCTTACGTCAATTTCGCTGCCTGAACAGACTGAAGGCGTTGCCGCTCTCTTCGAGCAACTCAAACTGGCTTTACCAGTGGCCACGCCGAGGCTGGTGGTGGGGGGGCATGCAGTAAAGGTCGGAGCAATCAGCCATATTGCCGGTGCTGAACTTTGCCCGGACATCAATTTATTGAGCTTTGCATGAAGTGCGCGTCGCTGCTCTCCCGTGCGAACGACGTGATCGAGTAACAACATTTACTTCGGCTCATGGCCCTTGGCGGACCCGACCCCGATGTCCGCTTTGAAGGGGTGGAGCAGACGCGACCTAGCCGGCTGGCGACGTCTGCAAATGACCCTAAGCGGACATTGGCTCTGGCCCGCGAACAACCCGTCATGCTTTGATAGGGTGGGTAATGGCACTTGGGGGCACCTTTGGCAGGTGACCGGCCGCCACCCCCTCAAATTATTTTTTGTGCCGCGACCCCGGCGCCGGTTTTGCGCCCTCTTGTCTGGTGAATGCGCCATAGCGGCGCGTCACGAACCGGAGGACAGAACCATGTGGTATAGGAAGAACGTTGGCGGGTGGGAGCGCGCGGCCAGGCTGATCGGCGGGGGCTTGATGCTCATCTGCGGCGTGGTTGCGCTGCACGCTTCGCCGCTCGGGCTACTGCTCAGCGGCACGGGTGTCGTGACGCTGGTCACCGGCGTGTTCGGCTATTGCCCTGCCTGCGCCATCGCCGGGCGCGAGCCACTGAAGGGGTGACTGCCATGGCGCGCGTATCAGACGATCTCTTGCTCGCGGCACAGTCGGGTGACCGGCATGCGCTGACACAGCTATTGGTGGCGCTGCAGCCGGACATTCGACGCTACGCCCGGCGCCTTTGCTACCGCGCCTCGGCTATTGAAGATGTGGTGCAAGAAGCACTCATCGTCGTGTACCGGCGCGTGGGCACGATCCGCAGTCCAGCCGCACTCGCCGGCTGGCTGCTAACCGTCATCGCGCGCCTTTGCATGCTGCCGGCACTGATGCTGATGCGCGGAGTCGAGGAATTCGCCAGCCTGGAAGAGGCACGCGAGCTCGCAAAGGTCCCGCCGGACGAGTTGCGCATAGACTTGGTCAATGCGATCGAGTCGCTTTCGGCGTCCCATCGCGAAGTGCTGCTGCTGCGAGATCTCGAAGATCTGACGATTTGGGAAATCGCGGGGCGGCTCGGAGTGACGCGCGAAGCGGCCAAAAGCCGCCTGCGCCGCGCCCGTGCACTGGTGCGCGAATACATGCTCGGCACAAAGGACAGCGGACGAGAGAGCACATGAATTACTTTCGTGGAGTCGGCATGTTCGGGAGCGCCCTCCTGGGCGCACACCTGATGCGCGGCGCAGCCGCGGCGGCGCTACTCGCTTGGGCCATCGTCCACCAGACCGCGCACCCTTGGCTATCCTTAGGCGCGGGCTTTGCCGCCCTCGTCGCGCTACGCGGATGCCCGGTGTGCTGGACAGTGGGCCTGGTCGAGACGCTTTCGCAAGGCCGTCGCGATTCGATCGCTGAACGCGCTGACCGGACATGACTGCATTAACATCGCGACAGGACGGGAGGATGCATGTCGAAGATCACGGCAATCCTGGGTTCCGCGCTGTTTTTCCTCGTTGCACCGGCGATGTTAGCGGGCGTCATCCCATGGTCGATCACGCATTGGGAATTTCGGCCACCCTTTCTAGCCGCCGAAGCGACACGCTTGGCTGGGCTCGCGTTGATTATTGCCGGCGTGCCAGGATTGTTGGATTCGTTTGCGCGTTTTGCGTTGCAGGGTCTGGGCACGCCCGCGCCGATCGCGCCACCACGCAACCTCGTGGTGAGCGGATTGTATCGCTATGTGCGCAATCCGATTTATGTTGCAGTCGTTGCCGTCATTCTTGGTCAGGCGGTGTTATTCGCGGACTGGCATCTCCTCGGCTACGGCGCTTTGATCTGGCTCTTTTTTCACGTTTGGGTAATTGTCTATGAGGAGCCGACGCTCCGCCAAAGCTTCGGAGCCGAGTACGAAAGCTATTGCGCCAACGTGCCGCGCTGGCTTCCCCGACGACTCACTCCGCGAGCCGTCTAACCGATTTGAACCTCGGTGAGGTCGATACGTTTTGATCCGGCCCTTGGTGGACACGGCTCCGGCCCGGGCCGATATCCGGTTTTGGCCCTTAGCGGACCTGACACGAGACCCTCCTGGACGTGCTCAGCTGACGGGGAAGCGGACATTCGCCACCATCACAGATCCCGTAGGGTGGGCGAAGCGTGCCCACCCTACGGTCTTCGTCCATCCTGCGATCACCACGACTACATCACGCGGATCGGAAGCCGGATGCGAACACCGCGGCCTGCCGGAAACAGCGCCTCCAGTACGACGTAATCCGTTCCGAGATATCCGCGTTGCGAGACATAGATCGCCTGCACGCCGGGGACGCGGCGACGGTTGCAGGCGCTTCGTGGATTGACTTCCGGAAACCGCGGAAAAACACCGGTTTGACGGATATTCACCCGGCCGTGCTCGGGCGATTGCGCGACACGCAACACCACCTGTCCGGCGGAGCTGCAATCCGGATTGGTCGAATAGGCCTCATAGAGCATCAGCGGCCTGCCGGAGGCCACCACCTTGTCCGCCTGCGCGGAGACGACCGACAGCAATAGTCCAAGACACGTCAGCACAATTCGCATTTGTTGATTTCCCCTGCCCATCGAGCCGCCTGGCGACGGCAGGAGAACTTACACGCAAGGATTGCGTCACGTCGAGAGGGAGGCGGCCTACTCGACGCCGGCTTCGTGCGGCGTGAACTGGTAGACCGAGGAGCAGAACTCGCAGGTCACCACCACCTTGTCGTCCTTCACCATCTCGGCACGGTCCTTGGGCGCGAAGGTCTTCAGCATCGCCGACACCGCATCGCGCGAGCACGAGCATTGCGCGCGCACGGCAAGCGGCGAGAACACGCGCACGCCGCGCTCGTGAAACAGCCGGTACAGCAGGCGCTCACCCGACAGGTCGGGATCGATCAGTTCGACGTCCTCGACGGTGCCGATCAGCGACTGGCCCTCGACCCAGGCATCATCCTCGGCAATGGAATGTGCCACCGTGCCGTCAGGCGCATCGCCGGGGTGCAGGTCGGCCTGGCGCGCCCGCTCCGGCGCCTTCGGCAGGAATTGCAGCAGCATGCCGCCGGCGCGCCAGCGGTGCTTGCCGCCGTCGCCGCCGCGCCATTCCTCGCCGACCGCGAGCCGCACACGGGTCGGAATCTGCTCGGAGCGCAGGAAATATTCATGCGCGGCGTCCTCCAGGTTGCCGCCGTCGAGCGCCACCAGGCCCTGGTAACGGCTCATGTCCGCACCCTGGTCGATGGTCATCGCAAGATGGCCCTTGCCCAGCAACTGTCCTGAACTCTGGCCTTCCTTGAGCCGGGTCGCGTCATAGCGCGCATAGGCGCGCAGGCGGTCGGGCAACTGGAAATCCACGATCAGGAACGACACCGGGCCGTCGGTCTGCGTCTGCAGGAGAAAGCGGCCGTCAAATTTCAGCGCCGAGCCGAGCAGCGTCGCCAGCACGATCGCCTCGCCCAGGAGCTTGCCGACCGGCGGGGGATAATCGTGCTTGGTCAGGATGTCGTCGAGCGCGGGGCCGAGCCGGGTCAGCCGCCCACGCAGATCGAGCGCCGCGACCTCGAACGGCAGCACCGCATCATCGACGGGAACGGACGAAGGCGCACGAACGGGCGTCTCGCCAGTGATTTTGATGTCGGGAGATTCTGAAACCATGGCGCTCTATCTGGGGTCGGAGGGAGCAAAGCGGAAGGGGTGCTCTGCGTCATGCCCGGGCTTGTTCCGGGCATCCACGTTTTACGGCGCAATGCAAACATAGACGTGGATGGCCGGGACAAGCCCGGCCATGACGAACGTATTGTCTCTGCGGCCTATGCCACTTCGTTGAAGCACCAGGCCAGAATGCCCTTTTGCGCGTGCAGGCGGTTTTCGGCCTCGTCGAACACGACCGATTGCGGGCCGTCGATCACCTCGTCGGTGACTTCCTCGCCGCGATGCGCGGGCAGGCAGTGCATGAAGATCGCATCCGGCTTGGCCAGCGACATCAGCTTCTCGTTGACCTGATAGGGCTTGAGCACGTTATGGCGGTGTTCACCGTCCTTGTCGCCCATCGACACCCACGTGTCGGTGACGACGCAATCGACGCCGCGCACGGCGGCCTCGGGATCGTTGCCGAGCACGATGGGCGCCTGGGTCGCCTTGATCCAGTCCTTCATCGCCTTGTTCGGCGCGAGTTGCGGCGGGGTCGCGACATTGAGCTGGAACTTGAACCGCTCGGCCGCATGTGCCCACGACGCCAGCACGTTGTTGTCATCGCCGGTCCAGGCCACGGTCTTGCCCTCGATCGGCCCGCGATGCTCCTCGAAGGTCATCAGGTCGGCCATCACCTGGCAGGGATGCGAGCGCCGCGTCAGCCCGTTGATGACCGGCACGGTGGCGTGCGCGGCCAATTCCAGCAGCGCGTCGTGATTGAGGATGCGGATCATGATCGCATCGACATAGCGCGACAGCACGCGCGCGGTGTCGGCTATGGTCTCGCCGCGGCCGAGCTGCATCTCGGCGCCGGTCAGCATGATGGCCTCGCCGCCGAGCTGGCGCATGCCGACGTCGAACGACACCCGCGTGCGGGTCGACGGACGCTCGAAGATCATAGCCAGCGTCTTGCCTTCGAGCGGCTTGCTGCCCTTTTCATGCGCCTTGAGTTTCGCCTTCATGTCAGCGCTGGCGGCCAGCATGTTGCGCAGTTCGCTCAACGGCAATTGGCTGATGTCGAGGAAGTGACGGACGGGTGCGCTCATTATCCCGCCGCCTTCTTCAACTGATTGCCTGACAGCGCCACGCAGGCGCGCTCGAGCATCTGGACGGACTGGTCGAGCTCTTCCTCGGTCACGATCAACGGCGCCAGGAAGCGCACGACGTTGTCGCCGGCGCCCACCGTCAGCAGTTTCTGATCACGCAACGCGTTGACGAGATCGCCCGACGGCACCACCGCCTTGACGCCGACCAACAGCCCCTCGCCGCGCACTTCCGAGAGCACGGCAGGATAGCGATCGACCACGGAAGCCAGCTTCTGCTTCAGCAGCAGCGACATCTTCTGCACGTGGTCGAAGAAGCCGGGCTTCAGCATCACGTCGAGCACGGCATTGGCGGATGCAATCGCCAGCGGATTGCCGCCGAAGGTCGAGCCGTGCGAGCCCGGGGTCATGCCGCTTGCCGCCTCGGCGGTGGCCAGCACCGCGCCGATCGGAAAGCCGCCGCCGAGCGCCTTGGCGAGCGACATCACATCCGGCGTCACGCCGACGCGCTTGTAGGCAAACAGATCGCCGGTGCGGCCCATTCCGGTCTGCACCTCGTCGAAGGCCAGCAGCAGGCCGTGCTCATCGCAGAGCTGGCGCAGCGCCTTGAAGAAGGATTGCGGCGCCGAGCGCACGCCGCCCTCGCCCTGCACCGGCTCGATCAGGATGCCGGCGGTGTTCGGCCCGATCGCCTTCTTCACCGCCTCGAGATCGCCATGCGGCACCTGGTCGAAGCCGTCCATCGGCGGGCCAAAACCTTCGAGGTATTTGGCGGAGCCGGTCGCGGCGAGCGTGCCGAGCGTACGGCCGTGGAATGCGCCCTCGAAGGTGATGAGGCGATAGCGCTCGGGATGCCCCTTGGAGAACTGGTAGCGGCGGACGACCTTGATCACGCCTTCCATCGCTTCCGCGCCGGAATTGCAGAAGAACACCATATCGGCAAAGCTCTGCTCGCAGAGCCGCGCGGCAAGCTTCTCGCCATCCGGGCTCTTGAACAGGTTCGACATGTGCCAGAGCTTGGTCGACTGCTCCTGCAGCGCCTTGATCAGATGCGGATGGCAGTGCCCCAGCGCATTCACCGCGACGCCCGAGGTGAAGTCGAGATAGCGCTCGCCATTGGTTGCGGTCAGCCAGCAGCCCTCGCCGCTTTCGAAGCCGAGATCGACCCTGGCGAAGACGGGGAGCAGATGCGACGTGGCGCTATTGGTCATGGCGATCACAAACGGTTTGAACTGAAGTTTTGACCAGCCGGGGACACGCGTACATCGACGCGAACGCGGCAGCAGCCGGTCTTGCGAAACGAAACGTGCCGCCTCTTAAGGGCGGCACGTGGGAGGTATTCTATGTGGGCGCGGGACGCTGTCAACACGCCACGAAGCGGCATTCTGCACTGCAAGATAGGTTAATTCCGTAGGATTGCGGTGTGGTGGAAAACACGCACTGCAATGCATAGATGTTCGGAACATGTGGACGCGCGGCCCCGGACTCTTGCGCCCGAGTCACGCCATATTGTAGCGTTTGGGCTGTCGGGTACGACATCTCGTGCGGCGGTTTCTGATCCCTTAAGTCCATTTTGTAAGGCGTACACGTTCGGGCGCGTTTTTCGCGCCCGGCGAGGGCTAAGGGATTCTGTCCGCTGTGATTTTTGAGACGAATGACATCGCCTGCGCTGCCCCAGATCGGCCGGCGCGAAGCGAAGGGAAGACTACGATGACGGTATTGACCTGGTCAGACGATCGCGTCGAGCAGCTGAAGAAGCTCTGGGAAGCCGGACTATCGGCGAGCCAGATCGCAGCGGAACTCGGAAATGTGACGCGGAATGCGGTGATCGGCAAAGTGCATCGGCTCGGCCTGTCCGGCCGCGCCAAGAGCCCCTCCTCGGCCGCCCCGCGTCAGCGCAAGGCGCGGCCGGCGCAGCAGATGATGCGGGTATCGCGCCCGGTCTCACGCGGCAACACCGCGCTCGCGCACGCCTTCGAGGTGGAGCTGGAGCCAGATCCGGTTGCCTTCGACAATGTGGTGCCGATGAGCCAGCGACTGACGCTGCTCGAACTGAACGAGGCGACCTGTCACTGGCCGGTCGGCGATCCCTCGAGCCCGGAATTCTTCTTCTGCGGCGGCAAGGCGCTCTCGGGGCTGCCCTATTGCGCGCATCACTCGCGCGTCGCCTACCAGCCCGCCGCCGACCGTCGCCGCCACGCGCCGAAGCAGACGCGCTGAGGGCTTTCAGGCCACGCGGACAATTCGGTCCCTGCGAACGCAGGGACCCATAACCACAGGTGCGTGTGGTTATTCCTCGCTGGGGCTCCAGCGCTCTTCAACAACCACTTGATCCACCGTCATTGCCTGCGACGAACGCGAAGCGTTTGCGCACGACAGCGCAAGCGACGAAGCCATCCACCCTGCTTTGCCGCTGGATGGATTGCTTCGCTTCGCTCGCGATGACGATGAGACGCCCGCTTGTGCAGGGATGACGATGGCGCACGAGCCTGGAGTGGTTACGACTCCACCTTCGCGAACCGATCATCGAGCGCGTAGCCGGCGCCACGCACGGTGCGGATCGGGTCCTGCTCGCGGCCAGGATTGAGCAGCTTGCGCAGGCGGCCGATATGCACATCGACCGTGCGCTCGTCGATGTAGATGTCGCGGCCCCAGACGCTGTCGAGCAACTGCTCGCGGCTGAACACGCGGCCGGGATGCTCAAGGAAAAATTCCAGCAGCCGGTACTCGGTCGGGCCGAGATCGATCTGCCGGCCCGAACGCGCGACGCGGCGCTTCTCGCGATCGAGTTCGATGTCGCCATAGGTCAGCACGGTGGCGAGCCGTTCGGGGCTTGCCCGCCGCAGCAGGCCCTTCACCCGCGCCAGCAGCTCCGGCACCGAGAACGGTTTGACGATGTAATCGTCGGCGCCGGTCGCCAGACCCCGCACCCGCTCGCTCTCCTCGCCGCGCGCCGTCAGCATGATGATCGGCAATTGCTTTGTCTCCGGCCGCGCCCGCAGGCGACGGCAGAGCTCGATGCCTGACAGCCCCGGCAGCATCCAGTCGAGCACGACGAGATCGGGAATGTGCTCTTTCAGCCGGGTATCCGCATCGTCGCCGCGGGCCACGGTTTCGACATCATAGCCTTCGGCGTCGAGGTTATAGCGCAACAGCGTGGTCAGCGCTTCCTCGTCCTCGACCACCATAATGCGCGCGTTCATCCTGTATTCCTCAACTGTTGGGTACGGTAGTGGCAAACGTCGTCATGTCGCCCTTCGGGCGCTTGTCGAGCATCTGCTGTCCCTCGATCATGTAGAACACGGTTTCGGCGATGTTGGTGGCGTGGTCGCCGATCCGCTCGATGTTCTTGGCGCAGAACATCAGGTGGATGCAGAACGAGATGTTGCGCGGATCTTCCATCATGTAGGTGAGGAGTTCGCGGAACAGCGAGGTGCAGATCGCGTCGACCTCCTCGTCGCCCTTCCACACCGCCATCGCTGCCGGCAGGTCGTGCGCCGCATAGGCGTCCAGCACTGACTTGACCTGCGACTGCACCAGATCGGTCATGTGTTCGAGGCCGCGCATCAGCTTGAGCGGCTGGAAATCGTTCTCCAGCGCCGCGACGCGCTTGCCCATGTTCTTGGCGAGGTCGCCGATCCGTTCCAGATCGGTGGCGACCCGCATGGCGCCCACGATCTCGCGCAGGTCGATCGCCAGCGGCTGGCGCCGCGCGATGGTCAGCACCGCGCGCTCCTCGATCAGATGCTGCAGCCGGTCGATCTCGACATCGGTGGCGACGACGCGCTTGCCGAGGGCGACGTCGCGGCGAACCAGCGCGTCGACGGACTCGGTGATCATGCGCTCGGCCAGGCCACCCATCTCGGCGACGAGACGGGTCAATTCCTGGAGATCGCTGTCGAAGGCCTTGGCGGTATGCTCAGAACCCATGTCTTGTCTCCTCAGCCGAACCGGCCGGTGATGTAGTCTTGCGTACGTCGATCGCTCGGCGAAGTGAATATCTTGTTGGTCTCATCGAACTCGATCAGCTCGCCGAGATACATGAAGGCGGTCTTGTCGGAGACGCGGGCCGCCTGCTGCATGTTATGCGTGACGATGGCGATGGTGTAATCCTCCGCCAGCTCCTGGATCAGTTCCTCGACCTTGGCGGTCGAGATCGGGTCCAGCGCCGAACAGGGTTCGTCGAACAGGATCACCTCGGGCCGCACCGCGACCGTGCGGGCGATGCAGAGCCGCTGCTGCTGGCCGCCGGAAAGCGACAGACCGCTGGCGTTCAGCTTGTCCTTGACCTCGTTCCACAGCGCGCCGCCGCGCAGCGCCTTCTCAACCCGGCCGTCCATCTCGGACTTCGAGATCTTTTCATAGAGGCGGATGCCGAAGGCGATGTTTTCGTAGATCGTCATCGGGAACGGCGTCGGCTTCTGAAACACCATGCCGACGCGGGCCCGCAGCAGATTGAGGTCGAGCTTGGGGTCGAGGATGTTGGTCTGGTCGAGCATCAACTGGCCGGTCGCCTTCTGACCCGGATAGAGGTCGTACATCCGGTTGAATATCCGCAGCAGCGTGGACTTGCCGCAGCCCGACGGGCCGATGAAAGCGGTGACGCGGTTCGTTCCCAGCGTCAGGTTGATGTTCTTCAGCGCATGATGCTCGCCATAGTAAAAGTTCAGGCCGCGGGCAGTCACCTTCGGCGCGGCCTCGGGCAGCGCCACCTGCGGAGCGGGTCCGCTCGCGGCACTCACGGATACAGAGAGATCGGTCATTTGGATGTCCTCTCGGCGCCGAGAATGCGCGCGCCAATATTCAGGGCAAGTACGGTCAACGTGATCAACAGCGCTCCGCTCCAGGCCAACTGCTTCCAGTATTCATAGGGGCTCTGGACGAAGTTGTTGATGGTGACCGGCAGGTTCGCCATCGTCTTGGACAGGTTCAGGCTGAAGAACTGGTTGGACAGCGCGGTGAACAACAGCGGCGCCGTTTCGCCGGCAACGCGTGCGGTCGCGAGCAGCACACCGGTGATCAGGCCGGAGCGCGCCGCGCGGTAGGCGATCCGCCGGATCACCAGCGAGCGCGGCAGGCCGAGCGCGGAGGCCGCTTCGCGCAGCGGATTGGGCACCAGTCCCAGCATGTCCTCGGTGGTGCGCACCACCACGGGGATCACGATCACGGCCAGCGCCAGCGAGCCGGCGAAGGCCGAGAAGCCGCCCATCGGCACCACGATGGCGCCGTAGATGAACAGGCCGATGATGATCGACGGCGCGCTCAGCAGAATGTCATTGATGAAACGGATGACCGAGGTGAGCTTGTCGTGCTTGCCGTATTCGGCCAAGTACGTTCCGGCGAACAGGCCGAGCGGCGCACCGATGCCGACCCCGATCACGGTCATGATGATCGAACCGATGATGGCGTTGCGCAGGCCGCCATCGGTCGAGCCCGGCGGTGGCGTATCCTGGGTGAAGACGGCGAGGTTGAGGCCCGAAAGGCCGTTGTAGAACAGCGTGAACAGGATCAGCGCAAGCCAGGTGACGCCGAACGCCGCGGCGCCCAGACACAGGAACTTGACGATGATGTTGTTGCGGCGGCGGGATACGTAGATCGGATTCATGTCAGTTCCCCGCCTTCTTTTCCAGGCGCATCAGCATCAGCCGCGCGGCAGCGAGAACGAAGAACGTCAACACGAACAGCAGCAGGCCGAGCAGGATCAGGCCGGATTGATGCAGCCCGTCGCTCTCGGCGAATTCGGAAGCGATGGCGGCCGAGATCGTGGTGCCCGGCGCGAAGATCGAGGACTGGATCTTGAACGAATTGCCGATGATGAAGGTGACCGCCATGGTCTCGCCGAGCGCGCGGCCCAGCGCCAGCATGATGCCGCCGATCACGCCAACCCTTGTATAGGGGATGACGACGTTGCGGACGACTTCCCAGGTAGTGCAGCCGACGCCGTAGGCTGCTTCCTTCAGCACCGGCGGCACCGTCTTGAAGACGTCGACCGAGATCGCGGTGATGAACGGCAGCACCATGATCGCGAGGATCAGCGAGGCATTGAACAGGCTGAGATAGGACGGCGGTCCGGCGAAGATCGCCCCCAGCACCGGAACGCCATCGAACACGCTGATCATGAACGGCTGGAAGGTGTTGGCCAGGAACGGGCCGAGCACGAAGAAGCCCCACATGCCGTAGATGATCGAGGGAATGCCGGCGAGCAGTTCGACGGCAAGTCCGATCGGACGGCGCAGCCAGAGCGGGCAAATTTCAGTCAGGAACACCGCGATGCCGAGGCCGACCGGAATGGCGATCAGCATCGCGATGACGGAGGTGATCAGCGTCCCGTAGATCGGGCCGAGCGCACCCAGCACCGGCGGATCGGCCGACGGCGCCCAGCGCTGCGTCCACAGGAAGGCCGCGCCATATTCGCGGATCGCCGGCCAGGCGCCGACGATCAGCGAGATGATGATGCCGCCGAGGATGAGGAGAACCGAGATCGCGCAGGCGCGCGTGATCCAGTAGAAGGTGATGTCGCCAAGCTTGAAAGCGCTGAGGGCCCGGGCGCGATCGTAGGGTCCGGCAGCTTCCATCACGTCGCTTTGAACCGCCATATCTGCCACGCCCAATCCCCTGTACTCTATAGCCCAACCGGGCTGAATCTGCCGCACGGCTTTTGTCACCGTGCATTGTTCTTGCCCCTCCGTTCGGGAGAGGAGTGTCCAGCCCGGGGGCACCCGGGTTGGACTTCTCGTCACAGAGCGCGGACCGGCTTTAGCTCTTGATCTCGGCGGTCCAGGTCTTTTCGATCAGCTTGACGACGGAGTCCGGCATCGGGATGTAGTCGAGTTCTTCAGCCATCTTGCCGCCCTTCTCGAACGACCATTTGAAGAACTTGATGGCTTCCTGAGACGCCGCCTTGTCGGTCGCATCCTTGTGCATGAGGATGAAGGTCGCCGCCGTGATCGGCCACGAGGCGTCGCCGGGCTGGTCGGTGAGGATCACGTAATAGCCGGGCGCCTTGGCCCAGTCGGCGTTGGAGGCGGCCGCCTGGAACGCTTCGGTGGTCGGCTGAACGGTCTTGCCGGCCTTGTTGATCATCGCCGCATAGGTCAGCTTGTTCTGCTTGGCGTAGGCATACTCGACATAACCGATGGCATTCTTGGTCTGGCCGACATTGCCGGCAACGCCTTCATTGCCCTTGGCGCCGACGCCGGTCGGCCACTCGACCGCGGTGCCGGAGCCAGCCTTGGCCTTCCATTCGCTGTTCGACTTGGAGAGATAGTCGGTGAAGTTGAAGGTGGTGCCCGAACCGTCGGAGCGGCGGACCACGGTGATGGCGTCGGCCGGCAGCTTCAGCTTCGGATTGAGCTTGACGATCGCGGCATCGTCCCACTTCTTGATCTTGCCGAGATAGATGTCGCCGAGCACTTCACCCGACAGCACCAGTTCACCCGGCTTGATGCCTTCGAGGTTCACGACCGGAACGATCGCGCCCATCACCATCGGCCACTGCACCAGGCCGTCCTTTTCGAGCGTCTCGTGCTTGAGCGGCGCGTCGGTGGCGCCGAAGGTCACGGTCTTGGCCTGGATCTGCTTGATGCCGGCGCCGGAGCCGATCGACTGGTAGTTCAGACCGTTGCCGGTCTCCTTCTTGTAGGCGTCGGCCCACTTCGAATAGATCGGGAAGGGGAAGGTCGCGCCCGCGCCGGTGATATCGGCAGCGAAGGCCGACGTCGAAGCGGCGACCAGGCCGGCAGCGACGATTGTCCTGACGAAATTCATGGTGGTCTCCATCTGGTGAGCGAAGCGCCGTTGCGCCCGATCGCGCTCACACCCCGCTCGTCTAGGAGCGGTCGATAGAGCTTTTACGAAGGTTCGATGACAGTTGGATGACAAACACAAGCATTTGAAATTGCTTGAATTTAATGCGCCGACCGGGTTTTGGCCTGGGGAAAACAGGCGGTAAAAACAGCGCCGTTTTTCGGCACGCTTTCGATCAAAAGCCGGCCGCGATGACGGTTAAGAATATGTTTCACCAGCGATAAACCGAGCCCGGTTCCACCCTGCGCCCGGCTGTCGCCGACATCGACCCGGTAGAAGCGCTCGGTCAGCCGCGGCAGATGTTCCGGCGCGATCCCGGGGCCGAAATCCCGCACCATGATGCGAACTTCCGGCGCACCCTCGCTGGATGTGGCCTGGGTCAGGGAGACGATGATGCGGCCGCCGGACGCGCCGTATTTGAGCGCGTTCTCGATCAGGTTCTCGAACAGCCGCAGCAGTTCCTCGCGGTCGCCCGCGATCGTCACCGGCAACGTGGGCAGGTCGATCTCGATGTCGACCTGGCGCTCCTTTGCGAGCGGCTCCAGCCCGTCGGCAACCTGGCGAATGATCGGCACGATATCGACCGAGGCGTCGGGCCGCACATGGGCCGACAATTCAACCCGCGACAGCGACAGCAGATCGTCGATCAGCCGCGCCATGCGCGTCGCCTGCGTATGCATGATCGACAGGAAGCGCTCGCGCGCCTTGACGTCATCCTTGGCGGGGCCCTGCAGCGTATCGATGAATCCGGACAACGCCGCCAGCGGCGTGCGCAGTTCATGACTGGCATTGGCGACGAAATCGGCGCGCATTTCCTCGACCCGACGCAGCGGCGTCTGGTCATGGAAGGTCATCAGCATGCACTTCTCGGTGCCGCCGAAAAGCGTCGGCACCGGCACGGGCGTGATGATCAGTTCCATCCAGCGGTCGACCGGCACCTGGTCCAGATAGGTCGCCCGGCGCGGTTCGGAGGTTGCGATCGCCTCGCGCAGCGCGGTGATGATTTCGGGCGAGCGCAACGCGAACTGGGCGAGTTCGTTCTTGCGCAAAGCCGGCGCGAGCTGAGCGGCAGCGGCGTTGAGATGCAGGACACGGCCGGCGCGGTCGAGCAGCACGGCCGGATCCGGCATGCCGGCAACGACGGCGCTGACGGCGGCCGCCTCGACCGGGCTGACGGCGCGGACGTCGTCACGGGAGGCCGCCACATGGTGCAGCCGCCAGGGCACCAGCGCGGCGGCAGCGATACAGATGAAAACAGCCACGGCGCGTGCAGGTGAGAGATCGGCCAGCAAGACAAGCGCGCAGAGCGCGAGGCCGGCGGCGAGCAGGATGATCGCCGAATGCCGTAACCGGTCTGGCCAGGGTGCAAAGAAGGTGGAGGAGCTGGACTCGTTCATCGCCATGGCGCAGGCCTTCTTCTATTCGCGAGGCGGCCGCCGCGTCATCCGGTGCCGGTGTCGCCGCGCTCGCGCACAAAGACGGCGGCTTCATGCCTCGTCGTCGGTTCGGCGTCGGCGCCAGGCGCCAACTGGCGCAAGCGCTTCGATCGCGCGCCGATGATAATCTCCCGAAGCGTCAGCAAGATTACAGATATGACAAAGGGCCCAATATAATAAAGCATGCGGAACAGCAGCATGCCGGCGAGCAGTTCCTCGCGGTCCATCTGCCAGAGGCCGACCAGCATGGCGGCATCGAAGACGCCGAGCCCGCCCGGCGAATGGCTGGCGAACCCGAGCAGGGTGGCCGAGACGAAGATGACGGCGACCACGACAAAACCCAGATTGGGCTCGTCCGGCACCAGCACATACATCGCCAGCGCGCAGAAGCCGAGATCGATGATGCCGATGGCGATCTGCAGCAGCGTCAGCGGGCCGCCCGGCAGCGTGACGGTCCACGGCCCGCGGCCGACGCTGCGCGGATGCGCCCAGACCCAGACCACATATCCGATCAGCGCCAGGATGATGCCAAACGCCGCGCAGCGGTTGAGCCAGACCGGCAATTGATCGATCGAGGCAGCGGCTTCCGGGTGATAGGCGATACCCAGTCCCAGCACCGCGGCATTGCCGAGCCAGAAGGTCAGCCCGGCGAGGAAACAGATCTTGGCGACGTCGATCGCGTTCAGCCCCCAGGCCGAATAGATCCGGTAGCGCACCGCGCCGCCGGTGAAGACGCTGGCGCCGACATTGTGGCCGATCGAATAGGACGTGAAGGCCGCCAGCGCGTTGACGCGGTAGGGGATGTGGCGATGGCCAATCGCGCGAACCGCAAACCAGTCATAGAAGGTCAACGTAAAATAGCCCGCCGCCACGAACAGCGCCGCCAGCGCGATCTGGCTCGGATCGGTAGCCTTGATGGCGTCGATCACCTCGCTGGTGTCGATGCCCCGGAGCATGTGATAGAGCACGTAGCACGCAACGGCGATGACCGTGATGCTGATCAGAACCCCGAGCTTGTGCAGGACCTGCTTCTGGCGCAGAAACGACATCGCCCTGCGTATTGCTTCCAGCATCTACACCTCGATTTGCGCTTCTGCGACGACGGCAATGGCGTGAACCCCGCCGGCGCTACGCTGCTCCCGTGCCTCTCCAGTAGCGCGTTTTGAGCCGGAGTGGAATTCGCCTGACGAGAATAAAACGCGCTTCTTCAACATATTAGGTCGCGATTGGTGACGGTAGAAGTACGGTTTTGCAAGCAATCTCGCCGCTCGGCGGCGATTCGGAACCATAGCCAGCGCTGGTCAACAACCTGTGACAATAACGGCGGGGAGCTGGCCGGCTCATGCGCGATCAGGCCGAAGGCGCGGTGCGTGAGACCACCCAGGCGCGCAACCATGCCCCGATCACACAACCGCAGAGATAGAACGCGAACATGATCAAGCCGAGATCGAGCCAGTAGCCGAAGCGGCCGGGCACGACGCGCGTAAGCGCGGCTGCGATCAGCGCCACGACCAGCGCCGAAAGCCACCACCGCAATGTCCGCGACACACCCTCGCCGTGCTGAACCACTGATATCCAACCCATGGCGAAGCCGAGCAGCGCCGATCCCAGCAGCCAGCCCCAGTAGAATGTGGTCAGATAGGCCATGCTCACTTCACCACGAAATCGATGCGGCGGTTCTGCGCCTTGCCCTGGTCGGTATCGTTGCCCGCAATCGGCTGCGTCGAACCATAGCCGACCGCGCTGAACCGCTCGGCCGGCAACCCCGCCTTGATCAAATAGTCGGCGACGGCCTGGGCCCGCTTCTCGGACAGCGTCTGGTTGCCGGCCTCGTCGCCATCGGTATCGGTATGTCCCGACACCTCGATATTGGAGGTCGGGCAGCGCAGCGCGGTTTCAATCAGGCGATCGAGCAGGCCGGCGGAGTCGGCGACAATATCGGCCTTGCCGGATTCGAAGCGGATCCTGGCCTTGCCGAGCAGTTCGGAGAATAATTGCTGGCAGACCGTCGCATCCACCGGCGACGCGGCAGGTTTGACCGAGATCTCCGGCTTGAACTGCCAGCCCGGCGGAAAGTCCTTGCCGAGGCCGGCGCGGATCTCATTGGCGGCGGCTTCATAGAGCGCATCGCCCGACAGCTTGACCTCCCGGTCAGAGACGACAAGCGTGCCGGTCGACAGCCGGGACAGCGCGC
>Ga0268266_10001892_pt1 | contig 23598 bp, 17 predicted proteins | sample KBSS13metaG_FD_190356 | JGI IMG/M metagenome (GOLD analysis project Ga0268266, IMG submission 190356) | Switchgrass rhizosphere microbial communities from Kellogg Biological Station, Michigan, USA - KBS S1-3 metaG (SPAdes) (version 2) | ecosystem: Host-associated > Plants > Roots > Rhizosphere... | reverse complement strand
GCCGCATCGCTGTAGCTGCCCGCCGTGACGGCGACCGAGCCGGTCCCGGTGAAGCCGTCGGTCGCCGTGAACGTCGCCGTGTAGACCAGCGGATCGGAGGTCGCGGTGAGGCCGCTCACCGTGCCGCCCACGGCCGCGATGTCGCTCAGCGTCAGGCCGACGGGCGCTTCGCTGAAGGACAACGTCACCGTCGAGCTCGGCGTGCCGTCGCTCAGGCTGCTGGCCGCAACGTCGACCGTCACCGCGGGATTCGCCCGGTCGATCGCTATCGTGTCGGAGCCGGACAGGCCCGGATTGAGCGCCGCGTTGGTGTAGCTGCCCGCCGCGACGGAGACGGAACCGGTGCCGGCAATGCCGTCGGCCGCCGTGAAGGTCGCCGTGTAGACCAGCGGATCGGAGGTCGCGGCGAGGCTCGTCACCGTTCCGCCCACCGCCGTGATGTCGCCCAACGCGAAGCCGACCGGCGCTTCGCTGAAGGTAAAGGTCACCGTCGAGCTGCTCTCGCCGTCGCTGAGCGCGCTGGCGCCGACATCGACCGTCACCGTCGGGTTGGCGCGGTCGATCGCCACGATGTCGGAGCCCGCCACGCCCGGATTGCCGGCCGTGTCGGTGTAGCTGCCCGACGCCACCAGGATCGAGCCGGTGCCGGTGAAGCCGTCGGTCGCGGTGAACGTCGCCGTGTAGACCAGCGGATCGGAGGTGGCCGTGAACCCGCTCACGGTGCCGCCCACGGCCGTGATGTCGCCGGCGTCCAGGCCGACCGGCACCTCGCTGAAGGTGAAGATCACGTCCGAACTCGGATCGGCGTCGCTCAACGCGCCATCGACGATGCTGACGGTCAGCCCGGCATTGGCACGATCGACCGCCACCGTGTCGGAACCCGCGGTGCCGAGATTGCTCGCCGCGTCGGTGTAGCTGCCCGCAGCAACCGAAACCGAGCCCGTGCCCGTGAAACCGTCCGCCGCCGTGAAGATCGCCGTGTAGACCAGCGGATCGGCCGTGGCCGTGAATCCGCTCAGCGCGCCGCCGGCGACGGCAACGTCGTTGAGCGCGAAGCCGACCGGCGCCTCGCTGAAGGTGAAGGTCACCGTCGAACTGGGATTGTCGATGTTCAGCGTGCTGCCGGAGATGTCGACGGTCACCGCCGGATTCGTCCGGTCGATGGTCACGGCATCCGAGGCGCCGCCGCCCGGATTGAGCGCGTTGTCGCTGTAAGTGCCGGCCGGCAACGTGACCGAGCCCGTCCCGGTGAAGCCGTCAGCCGCGGTGAAGGTCGCGGTGTAGACTAGTGGGTTGGCCGTGGCGCTCAGCCCACTCACCGTGCCGCCTACGGCGGTGATATCGCTCAGCGTGAAGCCGACCGGCGCCTCGCTGAAGGTGAAGGTCACGGCCGAACTCGCAGTGCCATCACTCAGCGTGGTGCCCGCGATGTCGACCGACGCGGTCGGGCTCACTTCGTCGATCGCCACCGTATCGGACGCAGCGCCGCCGGAATTGCCCGCCCCGTCCGTGTAGCTGCCCGGAGCCAGCGAAACCGAGCCCGTCCCGGTGAAGCCGGCCGTTGCCGTGAATGTCGCGGTGTAGACCAGCGGATTGCCGGTCACCGCCAGCCCGCTCACCGTGCCGCCCACGGCCGCGATGTCGCTCGCCGTGAAGCCGACCGGCACCTCGCTGAAGGTGAATGTCACCGTCGAGCTCGGCGTGGCGACATTCAGGGCGCTGCCCGCGATGTCGACGGTCATCGTCGGGCTCGTCCGATCGACCGCGACAGCGACCGGCGATGAGCCGGTGCCGATGTTGCCCGCTCCGTCCGTCAACTGGGCAGTCACGTTGAAGGCACCGTCGCCCTGGGCAGAGATGGTGGCTGCCGATACCGTCAGGTTCACGCTGCCCGCGAGGATGTCGCTTGCGCCCAAGGTATAGGTCAGGGCCTGCGCCCCCCAGCTCAGCGTGAGCGTGTCGCCCGCGATCGCGCCCGTGCCCGCCAGACTGACGCCCACGACCGTGCCGTCGGCCGCCTCGGTCGCGTTGATGCCACCGCCCGCGTTCTCGGCGATCGTCACGGCGGCGGGCGCCGTCGGCGCCACCGTATCGAGCACGCTGATCTTGCCGCTCGACGCCGTGATGGCGCTCGCCTGTATGTTCGGCAGGTCGATCAGCAGGTCGTTCGACGAGTTGCCGGTATTGCCGCCTTGCGCATAGAGAAAGGTATGGGTGAGGCCTGCAATGGTGGCCGTGAAGGCAAGCGAGGCCCCTGAGCTGCCGAAGTCCTGGGCTCGCAGATACTGGACCGCGGCCGCGACATCGGCGAGCGAGGTGAGCGCGACCGCGCCGGCAAAGCTGTCCGACGTGCTGAAGGTGACGACGCCGCCGGCGATCGCGTGCGACGCGACGACGGCGCCGGTGTGAAGCTGCAGCGTGGAATTGGTGCCGTTCGTCCCCGCCCCGATCGTGTTCGCGACGATCGCCGCCCGGCTGAGGCTGATCTTCTCGCTCGCCGCCGCGCTGGTGCCGCTCTTGAAGTCGGTGATGACGTCGTAACCGGAGATCGTGCCCGACGTGCCCGAGCCGCCGATGGTGAGGGCGCTGGCACCAAATGCGAAACTGTATGTGTCGAGCGCACCGCCGCCCGTCAGCGTGTCGGCCCCTGTGCCGCCGACGATGGTGTCGATCTGGCTGCTGCCGACAATGGTCTCCGCACCCGTCGATCCGTTCAGCTTGACGGTGTCGCTGCCCGAGGTCCAGCCGGTGAAGGTCCAGTTCGACAGGTTGACCGAGCCGCCGGCCGAGAGATTGACGACCACGGATTGGCTCGCCGACGTTCCGGTAACCGCCAGGTTGGGCGCCAACCCGCTGCCGAGCTGCGCCGCCGCAAAGGTTGCCGTAGAGGTCTTCGTCTTGTTGGCGAACTTCAGCCCTTCGATGCCGCCGAGGGCAGCCGCGCTGAGATTGAGCGAGGTGCCGCTGTTGCTCGTCGCACCGATCTGAATCGTGTCGGTGCCCGAACCGCCGCTGTAGCTGTCCGTCGACGAGACCGGCGAGGTTGCGCCGAGCACGATCGTGTCGGTGCCGCTCGATCCGTTGATGACGAGCGAATCGGTACCCGCGGTCCAACTGCTGAACGTCCAGCCCGAGACGTTGAACGTCGCGGCCTGGGTCAGGTTGACGACGATCCGCTGCGTGCTGAGGATCGAGCCGGTCACGGCGAGACTGGGCGATATCAGCCCGGTGCCGAACTGCGCCGAACTGAAGGTCACCGAGGACGTGCCGGTAAGGTTGCCGAGAGACAGCGCCTCGAAGCCCAGGAATCCGCGAACACCGTCAGTGCCGGCGGCACTGAGATCGACGGTCACCGCGGCACCGAGGGCGGCACCGACCTGAAGAGTGTCGGTCCCGGTGCTGGCGTTGAAGACGTCCGACGACTGGACCTGGTTGGTGTCGGTGACGACGACCGTATCGTTGGCGGAGCTGCCGGCGACATTGTCCGTTCCGGTCGTCGCATTGTAGGTCGCGAGCAAGCCAGCATAGCCAGCAATGCCGCGCTCGCTCAGCGGCGGCAGGGCGAGGCCGTCGCCGTCGTCGAGCATCCAGCTTCCGCCGAGTGCCGTGGCGCCGACCGGCCGGCTCGACGCCGAGACGTCGACGCCGGCAGCCAGGGCGAGCGCGCTCACGAAGGCGCGCCCGCGATCTCCCTTGGCGACATTACACGCCCACAAGCGGATCTCGCCCGCGGCGCCGAGCAGACGGCCGATTGCGGCAAGATCGCCAGCGCTTTCCACGAGCGACTCAGGGGAAATCGAACCCGCGCTGAAACTGATCTCGCCCGGCTGTCCATGAGCGATGATGTGAACGACGTCGACGGTTGGATGGATCGCGAGCGCACGCGCGATCTGGGAAAGTGCCGGCTCATCCGGGCTAAGCACCGCGCCTGTGGCGTTCGCGCGTATGTTCTCGAGAAGGAATGCGAGGTCCGGAGTATGAGCGTCCACGAAAAGCAGATGCCGCGTCGCGGACATGGGCTCTCCTCTAACGAGTTACCATCAACAGTGCTTAGATAGTTCGGCCTAGTCCCGGTAGTCGACGGAATGTCGGCTCGATGTTCGACATTCCGCTTCGGTCGCCTGATGACGCTTATCGAAATTCATTGCTCCATGTCAACTTCCAGCACGACAGCGCAGATATGTTTTCATTGAGTTCAGCGTCGCTTCAATATTCTTCGACGGGATGAGAGAAGATCACTGCCAGCGATGATTGTCTGGCATCAGCATGGTCGTTCTTCAGCTCGAACAGTTGTCGCTCGGGTTGATCGAGCAGCGTGTGCGGAGCTCAAATTGGTTCAGTAAAACAAGGGCGAATTGGCCCTTTGCCGGCAACGTCGTTCTTCTACGTTGACCTTCCTGATACGCTGACCTTGCCGGCTGACGGCTATCGTGTAGCCGGTTGATCATTGCCTGGCGCTCTGTAACCTACGCGCGAAAACGCACTCGAATTCACCCAATCGTCACATTGAGAGGCCCCGCCATGACTCAGCAAATCCGATCGAGAGATCCAAGCGCCATGGCATCGGTAACGCCGGACGCCATCATGCAGCTCGGTTTGGCCTTCTGGGGTTCGAAGACTCTTCTGAGCGCAGTCGAACTCGGGCTGTTCACCGTGCTCGGCGACGGGCCGCTCGACGCGGATGCCTTGACCAGCCGGCTGAAGCTTCACCCGCGCAGCGTCCGCGACTTCCTCGACGCACTGGTGTCGCTCGGGCAACTGGAACGCAACGATGGCTTCTACGCCAACACACCGGCCGGCGCCCTGTTCCTGGATCGCCGCAAACCGACTTATGTCGGCGGAATGCTCGAAATGGCAAACGCGCGCCTCTATCCATTCTGGGGCGCGCTGACCACGGCCCTGCGGACCGGCGAGCCACAGAACGAGGTCAGGCAGGGCCGCGACCTGTTCGAGGAGATATACCGCAATCCCGCGATCCTCTCGGAATTCCTCAAGGCGATGACGGGCTTGAGCCTTGGCGCTGCGCGCGCCATTGCGGAAAAGTTTCCCTGGGTCGACCGCAGGAGCTTCGCCGATATCGGCACCGCACAGGGCGGCCTCGCCGTCGAGCTTGCGCGGGCCCATCCTCATCTCGAAGGTATCGGCTTCGATCTGCCGGCGGTGCGGCCACATTTCGAAGCCTACGCGGCGCAGCACGGTCTCTCGGCACGGCTTTCATTCCACGCCGGCGACTTCTTCACCCAGCCGCTCCCGTCGGCGGATGTGCTGATCATGGGCCATATCCTGCACGACTGGGGCCTCGACACGAAACGGGCGCTGATCCGCAAAGCCTACGAGGCGCTGCCGTCCGGCGGCGCGCTGATCGTCTTCGATGCGATCATCGACGATGACCGCCGGAGCAATGCCTTTGGCTTGCTGATGAGCCTGAACATGCTGATTGAAACCCGCGAGGGCTTCGACTTCACCGGTGCGGACTGCGCAGGCTGGCTCAAGGAGGCAGGCTTTGCGCAGGCGCGCCTCGAACCGCTGGTCGGCCCGGATTCGATGGTGATCGGCATCAAGTAGAGGCGCTGATCGAAGTACTTACGCCTGACAGCAAGAAACCGCCCCGTTTAGGCGGCTTTTGTTGCTTGGTTTCGCGGGCCTGTAACCAATTTGATCTACCTTTTTCAACATACGGCCTCGATCTCCGAGAAATCCCCCGCTTCTATCCACAGCGTGATATCCACCAATTCGAGGCCCGCGCTGGCGTCTCCGGGAGTGAAAGTCGGCGGTACTTCGGGCATGTGCGAATAGTCGAATGTTGGCATACCGGGCCCCATGCTGGTCTCATGACCCCGCAGTTTTTGATACCAGACAGCCAGCTCGCCTTGCGCACCGTTGAACTCGGTCTGGCGGTCCACGGTGATCCTCCTGACCACCCGTCCACGCGCAGAGGATTGCAAAGCAATCGTGTGCAACACCTGCTGGAAGCCGATGAGGTTTACGCCCAGACTCCTCCGGAGGTCCTTCAACAACGGCTCTGCCACCACGTCAAGGTTTGCTTGAGCGATAAGCAGGCCATAGTACAGGATTGGTTGGTTCGGATCGAATAGCTCCAAGCCTGTATTTCCACTTTCATCAATGAAACAATACACGCTGCTGTCTCACATCGGGTTCTTCGCCAGAATATCGTCAATCGCGGCCGACACCCATTTGGTTATAAAGGTGCGGGCCTCCCACAATTCCATCGGACGCTTGTGGGGCTTAGTTTTGTCATTGGGGTGATGTCTTTCCCCGGCATTGGCCGTTTGAGTAAATCGCTTGATATCACTTTTTGACAAGCCTCCATTGGGCATGTCGCGCAGAGCCTCGTACGCCTTGTATAGCTCAACCCAGCCAGGCTTTCCCTCCAAGTAGCCCAATGCGCTGCCAATCTCCGACTCCAGAGCCGCTGCCCGCATCCACTGCTGCGCCCAGGAGGGCACCTGGGGCGGATCGATCACATTGCCCTGAGCGTCTGTCGTAGTTAGCGTAACAATGCCAAATCGTGCACGCATCGTGCTATATTCCAACCCCTCCGCGAAATGGTGTTTGCGGGGCAGGCTATTTGCGACAAACTCTATTACTGCCCCATCCGTAACTGGATCGGTGTCGGCATTCTTCGACATTGCAACATTTAGAGTGCTGAACAGCCGCTTTCCTGCCTCGTGCACTTGTGCCGCGGTTGTAAGGCTGTCGAAGGCGCATGATCGCAAAGCTAAATAGTTGCCCCCTTCTTTCTGGACCTCCTCGACGAAGGGATCGAAAGGCGGCTTCAGGAGCATTTGCCATACCTTCTGATCTTCTTCCGGGCCGTTCAACTCTATGCCCCACTGGTTATTCGCCTGGCTCAAATCTACTGCTCCTTGCCTTCATTGGTTATCTGAAGTTCATCACAGAACTTCATTTCTCGTCGAGGTTGTCCGAGTTTGCGAGTGGGGCAAGGGTCATGGACGGCCTCGCCTCGCCCGCCAGCAGCGGCAACAGTCGCACCCGTCAAATTCGCCTGGACACGTCAAGTCCGGCACGCCGACCTCGCATCCTGAAACCACAACAAAGCACCATGCGAGCCCCAGGATGACCATGCTTGCGGTCCTCAGCCTTAATCGCTTCAAAAAGCTTCCAGGCCCGTATCAGGAAATCGTGAGTAACAGATCGACTTCTTAATGAAAGGTCGCGGTAGGCGACGGCGCCGTCATTCATGACGAGAGTCGGGAAATAACGCGCACTGTGCTGCGCAACAATTTCATGAAATGTACGAATACGAGCTATTGCTTGTTTCGCTTCAGGGTGGAGAGGGTTGAACTCGGCATCGGCGATCATGCTGCCGTAGCCCAACAGGTCAATCCAGCACGCTACAGCAACTTGAAACGGAAACTGCGTCCCCTTTGCGATGGCAGGTGACTTGATCACGCTTTTCCCTCCTCCTCATGAGCTGTCCCTTCCCCAGCAGCGACTGTAGCGCATACGGCATTCGGAAATATGCCGTCAGCCATGACAAATCTCGCCTCTTCACCGTTCGCCTCGTCCTCACGCATCAGGGATTCAGCCGAAGCGGCGGATGACATCGACCAGGCGGTCGCAGGACCTCGTGAGCTCCTTTGTCGGCGATGTTGCGACGCCCAGCAAGAGTCCAGGCCGGCTGGTCTCCGCGGACGCATACCAAGCCGAGAGCGGAGTCGGAAACATGCCGAAAGCCAGCGTCTCGCGCGCAATGGTGAAGTCCGACATGCCATCGGGCAGCCGCAGCAGGACGGCCAGGCCCGTCGTCCGGACGTCATCGACGTCGAAATGGGGCCGAAGCTCCGCCAGCAACTCTGCCCGCTTGGCGGTATAGGCGCGCTTCGTGCGGCGGAGATGGCGCAGATAATGGCCTTCGCGCATGAATTCCGCGGTCGCGAGCTGCACCGAAGGCCCGGGCGGCGGGGCGAGACATGCGGCGACCTCGGCGAAGCGCGCCGCGAGGTCGATCGGCGCAACGACAAATCCGAGGCGGAGGGCGGGGCTGATGGTCTTGCTGAACGAGCCGATGTGGATGACGCGCCCGGCGCGATCAAGCGATGCCAGCGCCGGCGCGGCCCGACCTGTGAGCTGCAGCTCGCTCAGATAGTCGTCCTCTATGACCCAGACCCCGCTTGCAGCGGCCCAGTCGAGCAATCGGAGGCGCCGTTCGAGCGATAATCTCGGCCCGAGCGGCGCCTGCTGCCCGGGCGTCACGACGACCAGCCTGGCGTCCGGAACGTGCCGGAGCCCATGGTCGACGTCGATGCCGTCCGCATCGACGGGGATCGGGGCGAGCGACAGGCGCGCCAGTTCGAGCCCCTTTCGGGTGAACGGAAAGCCCGGATCTTCGATCCAGGCTTTCTCGCCTTCGAGACCCAGCGCTCGCAGCGCCAGTCCCAGCCCGGCGCCATACCCACCGGTGACGATGATCTGCGACGGAGAACAGTCGATACCGCGGGCGATGGCGAGATAGCCGGCGATCTCCCGCCTGAGCTCGAGCTCGCCGCGCGGATCCGGATAGAGCGGCGGCGCGCTCGCTTCCGCGCGAACGGCATGGGCACGGATGCGCGCGAAGAGCGTGGCCGGAAAGGTCTCCGCCGCAGGGACGCCCATCTGGAAGAAGGCCGGCCCCTGGGTCATCTCCTGATAGATTTCCAGGAACGACCCGGGATCCGGCCGCTGCTCGCTCTTCGCCGGCGCGCGAGGGCGCGAGGCGACGCGGGTGCCGGCCGCGCGAGAGGCGACGATCAACTGGGCTGCGTCGAGCTTCTCATAGGCTGTCCGCACAGTGCCCCGGGCGACACCGAGCTGGGCGGCGAGGTCCTGCCAGGAGGGCAAACGGGCGCCCGGTTCGAGCACGCCGCTTTCGATCGCGGCCGCAATTCCGTGACGGATCTGCTCGGCGAGCGGAGTCCTGACGGAGCGGTCGACGCTCAGGTTCAGGGTCGGGTTCCGGAGCACTGCCATTGCTGCCGTAGTACACTGTTATTTCGCGTTTTTGGTGCTTTTTCCTGGCCCAACATAGGAGCATCTCCCATACGGCAGAAGGAGAAAGCCCATGAAGATGCGAACCATCGTCACCGCTACCTGCGCCGCCCTCGCCTTCTCGCTGGCCGGTCCCGTCTCCGCCCATGATGGCGACGTGGAAACCGTCACGAAAAAATTCGAGGCGGCCATTCCCAATATCCCCGGCAAGTCGCTGATCGCCGTGGAGGTCGGTTACGCGCCAGGCGCGGCCTCCGCGCCTCACACCCACGCCAAGTCGGCTTTCATCTACGCCTACGTGATCTCGGGCGCGATCGAGTCGAAGGTGAACGACGGCGAGACGCGCCTCTATCGGGCGGGCGAAAGCTGGTCCGAACCGCCGAACGCGAGCCATCCGATCAGCCGCAATGCGAGCAAGACCGAGCCAGCGAAGCTGCTCGCCGTCTTCGTCGTCGACTCCAGCGACAAAGCGCTGACCACGAAGGTCAAATAATCCCGAAGGAAAGAGAACCGTGACCAAACGGCTGGACTACAACCAGATCGCTCCGAACGGCGCCAAGGCCCTCGGCGGAGTCTACGGCTACATCGTGCAGAGCGGCCTGCCGGCCGAGCTGGTAGAGCTCGTCTATCTGCGCGTCTCGCAGATCAACAACTGCGCCTATTGCCTCGACATGCACACTCGCGATCTCACGAAGAAGGGCGTGCCGGTCGAGAAGCTCGCCCTGGTTCAGGCCTGGCCGGAAGGCGGCAGCCTTTTCAGCGAAACCGAGCGCGCCGCGCTGGCCTGGGCCGAGACGGTGACGCGTGTTGCCCAAACCGGCGTGCCGGACGAAGCCTATCAGGCAGCACGCCTGATTTTCACCGAGAAGGAGCTGGTCGACCTCACGATCGCAATCAGCCTGATGAACGCCTACAACCGCATGGCGATCAGCTTCCGCAACACGCCCCAGGCGGCGATCGGGAACCAGGCGAAGCGCACCGCACCCCTTCCGACCCGGCAAGATCAGGGCTCCTCCACCACGAAGGAATCCCTCCCATGAAAATCCTCGTTGCCGGCGCTACCGGTGCAGTGGGCCTTCCTCTCGTGCGCGCGCTGTGTACCCTGGGTCACGAGGTTACGGGCATGACACGCGGCGGCCCGGGCATCGACCGGATGCGTGAGCTCGGCGCGTCTGCTTCCACCGCCGATGCTTTCGACCGACAGGCAGTACGCGATGCGATCGCGTCGGCCGCGCCGGATGTGGTGATCGACCAGCTCACCCGGCTGCCGGCCAATCCCGCAGACATCATCAAGTCCATGCCGGACGACACGCGCCTCCACAAAGAGGGCGGCGGCAATCTGTTCACTGCGGCGGCCGAGCTGGGCGTCGGGCGCTACATTCTCCAGTCGCGCGGCTTCTTTCTCGACGCTCCGTCAGGGCGGCTCGCGGACGAGACCGCCCGCCTTCGCTTCGATGCACCCGGCCCGATCGGAGAGAGCTCGCGCGTGATCGGCGCCCAGGAAGACCTGGTTCTGGGCTCGACGGCGTTACAGGGTGTCGTGCTGCGCTATGGATTCTTCTATGGGCCGGGCACCTGGTATCGCCCGGACGGCGCGATCGCGGAGCAGGTCCGCAACGGTGAGGCAAGGATCATCGGCGACGGCACGGCGGTCTGGTCCTTCGTCCATATAGACGACGCGGTAGCCGCCACCGTCGCGGCGCTCACGGCCCAACCCGGACCGTACAATGTCGTGGACGACGATCCCCTGCCCGTGTCCGACTGGCTGCCGGCATTCGCCCGCTGGGTCGACGCGCCCGCACCGCCTCGACTGAGTGTAGCGGACGCGCTCGCGGGCGCCGGCGAGGAAGCGGTCTACTACCACATGCGCCTGACCGGAGCGTCCAACGCCCGAGCCAAAGCGAATCTTGGCTTCACGCCGCGGCGGCTGCTCTGGATGAACGGCGCGCGCGGCAAAACACGGTCGGATCGCGCGTCGGGATCGGACAGGCAGAGCGGACCGATCCGATGATCGCCGTCCCTGCCTCGAAGCTTTCCGGCGCCAGTCTCGACAACCTCATGCGAGCGCTCGAGATCGACGTCGTGGCGTTGACGGAGATCCTCGTTCCGCGCGGCCACCGGGCCGAAATGGGAATGATCGATGCGCCCGCCATCCACTACAACCTCGCGGGGTCGGGACGGATATCGATCGACCGCGGCCCGAACTTGCCGCTGGTGCCGCACCTGCTCGTCGTCGTTCCCCCGAATACGCCCTTCTCGATCGAGGTCGACGGCGGCGACGGTGCTCCCCGCCTGATCAACCGCGATTGCTGGAAGCGCGACGGAGACGGCCTCCTGCGCGTCGCCGTTCCGAACGAAAAGCCCGAGGTCGTACAAATCTGCGGCTTCTTCAACGCGTCCTTCGGCCAGTCGGTTGGTCTGTTTCGTGACCTGCGCGAACCGGTCGTCGAGCAGTTCGAACCGTCGGACGGGATCGATGGCAAGCTCCGCGAGGCCATGAACGAGCTCCTGTCGCGGGAGGTCGGCATGGGAGCGATGACGGCTTCACTTTTGAAGCAGGTCATCATTGCATTGGCGCGGCGCTCGCTGAAATCGTCGCAGAGCTGGACGGACCGTTTCTCCATCCTCGCCGACCGCCGAATCGCGCGCGCATTCGCCGACATGGTCGCCCGGCCTGGCGCTGCGCACACGGTCCAGAGTCTTGCCTGCAGCTCGAGCTTGAGCCGTTCGGCGTTCATGGCCCGCTTCTCCGAAATCTTCGGCCGGTCGCCCATGGCCATCCTGCGCGATCTCAGGATGCGGCAGGCCGCGCTCGACCTGACGACGACGGCCATGCCCGTCGATGTCGTAGCCCACAACGCGGGATATGAGAGCCGCTCGAGCTTCGTGCGGGCATTCCGCAAAGCCTACGCCGTCGATCCGAGCGAATACCGGCAGAGCGCGAAGAACGGTGAGAGTGACGAGGGCCCAGGAACCGAGCACCGCGCTTTCCCGTCCCTGGCCGGAGTCGCACACGCCAGGCGCGCCGATTCCCGGCGCTGACCGGCTCCGGATTCCAGAATGCGTGTCCGTTCGTCCAGGAATGCCCGACGCGGGTTTCACCGCGCCGGCACCGGTGCCAATACCCGAACGTCATTGGCCCCGTCGAGTTTCGCACTCCCGTTTGCGCTCGTCTGCAAAGGAATTCCGAAGATGACGACCCATCACACACAAGCAGGTGCACCATGAAGGCAATCGTTGTGACCGACCAGGCGGCGGGAACGGCCGGGATGAAGCTGGTGGAGCGGCCGGAACCGCAGGCAGCGATAAACGACGTCGTCGTCCGGGTTCATGCGTCGGGATTCGTCGGGACCGAGCTGTCGTGGCCGTCGACCTGGACCGACCGCCTGGACCGTGACCGCACGCCGTCGATCCCCGGGCACGAGCTGGCCGGCGTGGTCACCGCTCTCGGCTATGGCACGACGGGACTGTCGGTGGGGCAGCGGGTGTTCGGCCTCACGGACTGGACTCGCGACGGCACCCTGGCCGAGTACGCAGCCGTCGAGGCACGCAACCTCGCGCCGCTGCCGGGCGACGTCGACTTCGTGGTGGGAGCGAGCCTGCCGATCTCGGGCCTGACGGCGTGGCAGGGACTGTTCGAGCACGGCCGCCTTCGGGCGGGGCAGAGCGTCCTCGCGCATGGTGCGGCCGGCGCCGTCGGATCGATGGTTACGCAACTCGCACGATTGACCGGCGCCCATGTCATCGGCACCGGACGTGCCACCGATCGTCAGAAGGCGCTCGACTTCGGCGCGCAGGAGTTCATCGACCTCGACAATGACGTCCTCGAAGACGTCGGCGCCGTCGATCTGGTGTTCGATGTCATTGGCGGCGACGTCGGGAAGCGGTCCGCGCGCCTGATTCGCGCTGGAGGAACGCTGGTGTCCATCGTCGGGCCGGCCGAGGCGCGGCCCGACGACGGCCTGGCGGTCGACTTCGTTGTCGAGTCCGATCGTACCCAGTTGAGTGAGATCGTGCAGCGGGTGCGGGACGGGCGACTGCGGACGAACATCGGCACCGTCTCTCCCCTCGACGACGCCGTCGCTGCCCTCAACCCGACCGGCCGGCTCAGCGGGAAGACGATCATTCGCTCTCGTCCGTAAGCAACATCCGCCCATCCCTTCATCCACAGGAACCGGCATGACCGACGCAATCACCATGACCAATGCCGTCATCGACTCTCTCGTGAGCCGCAGAACCACCAAGTACTACGACCCTGCCGTCACCCTGAGCGACGACCAGATCCGCGAGCTGGTGCGGATCGGCACCACGGCGCCGACATCCTTCCACTTGCAGAACTGGCGCTTCATCGCCGTACGCACGCCTGAAGCCAAGGCGCGGCTGCGTCCGATCGCCTGGAATCAGCCCGCGGTCACCGAAGCAGCCGTCACCTTCATCGTCTGCGGCCAGTTGGCCGATTCCAGCGTGGTACCGGAACGCCTGGCACCGGTGGTGGAAGCGGGCATCATGCCGGCAAAGCTGATACCGGACTGGGAAATCCCCGCACGCGGTCTGTATGGGGATTACCCGCAGCGCCAGCGCGACGAGGCCGTACGCACCGGCACCTTCGGCGCGGCGGCGATGATCTATGCGGCCCGCTCGCTGGGCCTGGGGTCGACGCCGATGATCGGCTTCGATGCCGACGCAGTGGCCCGCGAGTTCGGACTGGCCGAGGACGAAGTGCCGGTCATGCTGTTGTCCATAGGCGCGGAGCGTCCGGGAAACTGGCAGCAGAAGCCGCGCCGTCCGGTGGCCGACGTGCTGGATCTCATATAGTCATTGGGGACCGCGATGCCGCGAACTGCCGCTCTGAAGCCGGAACAGGTGCCGGCCGCTTCGAAGCCGACGCTCGATACCTTCACCAGGAACATCGGATTCGCTCCGAATATGATGGCGACCTTCGCGCAGAGCCCGATCGCCTTCAACGCGTGGGCCGCCCTGCTCGGCTCGCTGAGCAAGGCGCTCGACGTGAAGACGCGTGACAGCATCGGCCTCGCCGTCTCCGAGGTGAATGGCTGCGACTACTGCCTGACGGTTCACAGCTTCACGGCCGAGCATATGGCCAGGCTGCCGGGCGACGAGATCATTCTCGCCCGGAAGGGCCATGCCAGGGACCCGAAGCGCGACGCCGCCATCCAGTTTGCACGGAAGGTCATCGAGACCCGCGGCAAGGTCGGCGATACCGACCTCGAAGCGATCCGCGATGCCGGCTACACGGATGCGAACGTAATGGAGATCGTCGCGCTGGTGGCCATGTACTCGCTGACGAACTTTTTCAATAACGTGTTCGATCCCGAGAAGGACTTTCCTGCCGTCAGGCCGGCGGGCTCGATCTGAACGATTTCGGGACGGCATCCGGGCTTCTGCAATAGCAGGAGCCGAAACTCCCGACTCTTTCAGATTTAGAGATTCCCCTTGGCCGCAATGTCGGATTCTCTATGGCCGTCGGTGTCAGGCGGAGGGGGACAGGGTGGGAGCCAAGATCGAAGTGACGCGGTTGGAGTTATCGGCGGTGCAACTTCGTGGGTTGGCGTCATTGCGCCAGGATGGTCGGTTGGCGTGATGCCGAGCGCAGCGGCCGCCCCCACGACCAGCCACTCCACCCTTCTGTAGATCAGCGATCGGGACATTGCACCGGATGCATCTGCAGGGACTGAAGGTAGGCGGTCATGGTTACGGGGCCAGCTTCGACAACCACCCTCTCCAGGACACCTGAGCTGAATATCCTGGCGCGTATCGACAGGAGAAGCTTCTGCGGCTGCTGGTCAAGGCCTGTTACTGCGATTTGAACTGGCCAGGATCGCCCTGGCGGTGCCGGCACCGGCTTCAGGGCAGGTGGCACCGCAGGCAGTGCATCGGCCCCAATCTGTTTCACGTCGAGCCGGAACGCGGCGCTTGTTGCCTCGCCAGCGAACATGAGGAGCGCGAATGAGGTGGCCCCTGCGTCCAGGTGGTCGACTGCCCGGCCAATGGCGGCGATCGGCATCAAAGTCTGTAATGGCAGGACCTGGCGCTCCGTTCCGTCGGGCGTGACGACCTCGACCCGCGTCTCGCCGCCGAGTTGATCGACCTCGCCATGCGTTGCGCGTTCGGCGCCATTCTGGATCTGGACAGTGCGATACCGAAAGCTGTTGCCGCTCCGCGATTCTTCACCATTGAGCCGGGAGGTAAGGCTGAATTTCAAATTGGGGGTCAGGGCAAGCTCGGTTGCAACCTCGCGATCCATGTTCCAGGCGGTGCAGTCGAAATTGATGTCCTGAACGGCCCTGCCCACGCGCGGCGCATTGGCTGCAACGCCGAGGCGCAACGCATACTCCGCGCGATGAGGTTGCACTTGCGCCAAGATCGGTTGCGGAGCCAGAAGAGCGCCAGCAAGCACGAGCCAACGGCCACGTCGCATCATGGTCATGCCGGCGGATGCGGTGCGGGCGGGCGGGCAAGCAGGGCCGGCCGGAACAACAAGGTCACGAACAGCTCCCAGCCCAGGGAGATCATCAGCAGCCTGCCCATGCTGGCGGTCCCGGGATGGCTCGACAGCCACAAGGCGCCAAACGCCGTCGCCGTGGTGAGGGCACTGAAGAGGACGGCTCGCATCAGGCTGGACTGCAACGGCGCCGTTTCACCTGCCCGCCATGCCATCACGAAGTAGATGTTGAAGGCGACGCCGACGCCGAACAGCAGTGGCAGGGCGATGATGTTCGCGAAGTTGAGGGGCAGGTCGAGGACCGCGCACGTAGCGAATGTCAGAAGGCCGCTCAGCAGCACCGGCACCATGGTCAGGACCACGTCACGCACCCGGCGCAGCGCCATCGCGAGGATAAGCGTGATGGCAATCGCGGAATACAGGCCTGCCTGCAGAAATGCCGTCACCACACTATCGCCCGCCGCGTGGATCGAAATCGGCACACCCGTCGCGTCAGGTGCGTCCGCCTGGATCGCGCGGGCAAAACGCCATATCGATTCGTCGTCTTCCTGGCCGGGCTGCGGAAAGACCTGGATGCGGGCACGGCCGTCCTTGGAGATCCAGTTGTCGACGATATCGGCCGGGAGCGATTCAGAGGTTACCGGCCCGGCCTGCAAGAGCGCGCGGATGCGCTCGAGCATGATTCCGAGCGGCAGAACCACCGCTTCGGCCGCTGTCGCACGCACATCGGGCGCCGCTTGCTGCAATCGATCCAGCGCTGCCGCCAGGCGCCGCGCCGCGCCGGCCGCGGGATCCGTCGAATCAGCCGCGGGGGACCGCCGGAGGGCCACCGCCGTTGCGGCAAGGTCTCGCTGCAGTTCCGTGTCTGAGGGCGGCGCCACCGGAACTGCCCGAAGAACCGGACCCAGGCGTGCCGCCGCTGCATGAATGAGCGCGAGCTTCTCGTCCTGCTGCACCGGCACGAAGCTCTGGAGCGTGACCACGCGCGACACTTCGGGGAGCGCAGCCAGACGGCGCACGATCGGACCCGACGCAGCAAGCGACGGAGCCAGAACATTGATTGTATTTTGTGTCCAGTCGGGCGTGGACGACAGTGCCCGGAGAGTGACCATCGATTCCACCTTGGGGCTCTTGAGGTGGAGGGGATCGAAGTCGAAGCGCACGAACGGAAGCAGCGCGCCAGACAGGGCCGCAACCAGAAGCCCGATCGCCAGAACGATCCGCCGATTATGGCTGAGGAAGGCTTCGACCGGCGCCAGCCCCGGGTATCCAACCTCATGCATCCCGCCAAGCACCGGGCGGAGCAGGCTGAGCAGCGCAGGCAGAAACGTGATGCTCAGACCGAACGCGATGATCATGCCGAGGCCCGCAATGACCCCAAGTTCGGCGACGCCGATGTAGCTGGTGGGCAGAAACGCGAAAAAGCCCACGCCGATAGCCGCGGCAGCCAGCGCCAGGGGCCGTCCCACTCCCAGGCCGGCTTCCGTCAGAGCGGCCCTGAGTTCCGGGTGGGAGTTCCTCTCGGCCAGAAAGCGCACGCTGAACTGGATGCTGAAATCGATACCCAACCCAACGAACAGAGGAATGAACGCAACGGAAATCAGGTTGAAACGTCCGATCGCCAGCAGCCCGACTCCAGCCGTCATGATCAGGCCGATTACCGTGGTCACCACGATCGCGAACACCACGCGCGCAGAATGGACCGCCACCCACAGGATGCCCAACAGCGAAACGACCATGGCCGTCGCCACCAGATGCCAGTCTTCTGCCAGTGACGCGAACTCCTCGTCGCCGAGCGGCACCGGTCCCGTAAGATGTACGCTGATGCCGTGCGAAGGATCGAGCCCGAGAGACCGGGCAGCAGCTCGGACGGCATTGCTCGCTGCCGCGCCGGGCTGGAGTTGGGTGTAGTCCATCACGGGCTGGACCAGCAGGACGCGGCGTGTCCGCTGCTGCCCGGAGGATTGGCCCACCGATCCTGCCGTGATCAAGGCTTGCCAGGAGAAATGGGCTGCTTCCCCGGCCAACGCCTTATCGAACGTCGCGGCGAGCGCGCTCATCAGTGGCTCGAGGTCGCCTAGCCTGGCCTGTCCGTGCCTCACGCCATCCAAGGTCGCCCTGATCGTTGCCAGGACCCCGCGGAGCGAGGGGTCGGCGGTGAGTGTCGCGAGCAGGAACTGCGAACGAAGGAGCCCTTCCGTTGTCTCCTTCACCTTGTCCGGTGCAAGGAATAACAAGCCGTTGCGATCGAAAAACGGACCGCCGTCAGGACGGCGTACGCTGCGAAACAGATCCGGCTTGCTGGCGAGTGCCGTGGCCAGTCGCGCGGCCGCCATCTCGCTGAGTTCCGCCGTCGCGCCGTCAATCACCACGACGGTGAGCTTCTGAAGCGACGGGAAAGCCGCCTCATACGCCAGCTCCCTTTGCCGCCACTCGTGCTTCGTTGAAATCAGCTCGGCCGTATCGGCGGTCATGGCGAAATGTCGCGATGAGTAGACCAAGGCCATCGCCGTCAGGGCAACGGCGAATAGCAACACGACCAGAGGATGGCGAGCACTGGCCGCGACGATGCGACCGATCGACGAGGTCAGCATGGACAAATTCGCCGGCAGAATTCCTGGCTCATCCGTTTCGACTCGAAAACGCGCCCGGTATCAAATTGTCCGGACCAGCCGGACGATGTGTGGTGCGTTGAGTCCAGCCTCGTCGTACTGCTTCGGTTGGCTGTTGTGGTCGATAGGCCGGTCGGGCAGCGTCATCGGGCGAAACTTCAGTCCGCCGTCCAGCATGCCGCGCCATGCAAGGTGCTGCATCACGAGCGAGCAAAATCCACCGGCAGCGCCCTCCTCGACCATCACGAGTGCGGCGTGTTCGCGCGCCAGCCGCTCGACGAGCGCCACGTCGAGCGGCTTGGCGAAGCGCGCATCCGCCACGGTGCACGAGAGGCGCTGTTGCCACCATCTGCATCAGTTCCAGTTCGTCGGCGGCCACCATCAGCACCATATTGGGAAGGCAGCCGAGATAGATGATGTCGAAGGCGCCTGCATAGGTCGCTCCGCCCGCACCAACCAATCCCGCGCGATCCCGCGCAAAGCGGACGGGAATGCTCTGCAGCACAACATGCAGAATCGGCCTCTTGCAATCGGTGGCATGAAGATTGCGCAGCACCGGCAGCGGATGATCCGGATCGTGCCCATCGATCGGCCCGACGGGCGGCGCGATCGACATGCCATTGTCGTTCAGCACGACGACCGTGTTGACTTTGTTGGTACCCGCGTTGTTCATCGTCTCGTAAGCCATGCCGGCGCTCATCGCTCCGTCGCCGATAATCGCGACAATCTGCCTGTCCTCGTCTTTCAACTCGCGAGCGATGGCCATGCGAAGTCCAGCCGAGATCGACGTCGAGGAGTGACCAGTGCCAAAAGGGTCGTACTCACTTTCGGCATGGCGCGTGAAGCCCGAAAGGCAGACATGGGCATTCCTCCGTGCGCGATGGCAATTCAAGGCAGCGCTGCCGACGTCGAAAACGCGCGACAACTTGCCGCCACGCAATGATGGGTGCTGATCGAAGGAATTTGCGCGCTCCGGATCGTGGCTGTGGAATCGTCGGATCTAATGCGCGTCCGAAGACTTGCAGCCCATTGCACAGTAGCGGACTATCGCCCAAGTCTGCAAACGTTTGTCCTGCAGCGTTGCCTCGCTGCCGAGTTAATGTAAACAGACGAATGCACATTGTGAGCCCCTGCGAGTGCCGAACGCACCGTAGCGTCCCTCACGTGAGGAGTTCCTCTGAATGCGTGTCTTGATGGCTCAGCCACGAGGATTTTGCGCGGGTGTCGTGCGCGCAATCCAGATTGTCGAGCGGTCGCTCGAGAAGTTCGGCGCTCCGGTCTACGTCCGCCACGAGATTGTACACAATCGACATGTCGTTGAGCGGCTCGAACGAATGGGCGCCATCTTCGTTGAAGACCTGCAGGAAATTCCCGACGGCGCCGTGACTATCTTCAGTGCCCATGGAGTCGCCCAATCGATCATCGACGAGGCGATATCGCGCGGCCTTCCGGTGCTGGATGCCACCTGCCCGCTGGTGTCGAAGGTCCATGCCCAGGGCAAGAGGTACGTGTCGCGTGGCCGGGCGTTGATCCTGATCGGCCATGCAGGCCATCCCGAAGTCGAAGGAACCAAGGGTCAGGTCGGTGCGCCGGTTCATCTCGTCTCTACGGTCGAGGACGTCGCGCGGCTCGAGCTGCCGGACGATGCGGCGGTTGCCTACGTGACCCAGACGACTCTCAGCGTCGACGATACGCGCGGCGTGATCACGGCGCTCCAGGCGCGGTTCAGTGACCTCGAAGGGCCCGACGTCTCGGATATCTGCTATGCGACGCAGCATCGCCAATCGGCCGTGCGGGAGCTGTGCGAAGCAGTCGACCTGCTCCTGGTCGTGGGAAGCCGCAACAGCTCGAATTCCAACCGGCTGCGCGAGATCGGGGTCGAGCATGGCGTGCCCAGCTACTTGATCGCCGACGGCAGCGAGCTAAATCCAGCATGGCTGCACGGTGTGAAGACCGTAGGGTTGACGGCCGGAGCGTCCGCGCCAGAGGAACTGGTCCTCAGCGTCATCGACTCCCTGCGCCGCCATGGCGATGTCGAGGTCGAGCAGATGGATGGTGTCCGCGAAGATATCGAGTTTCGCCTACCCCCCGAGCTGAGAACGCCGGCCGCGCGCAAGACCGTCGCGTCATCAGGCAGATAAGGAGCGGGATCTTGGGAATTCCTCTCAATCAGGCTGCCCGGATCGGGACCTATCTGGTTCGACAGCACCTCAGTGGCCGCAAGCGCTATCCGCTGGTGCTGATGCTCGAGCCGTTGTTCCGCTGCAATCTGGCCTGTGCCGGCTGCGGCAAGATCGACTATCCGAGCGAGATCCTCGATCAGCGGCTGTCCTACGACGACTGCATGACGGCAATCGACGAATGCGGCGCCCCTGTCGTGTCGATCGCCGGCGGCGAACCCCTGCTGCACCGTGAGATGCCGAAGATCGTCGAAGGCTATCTCGCCCGCAAGAAGGTGGTGATCCTGTGCACCAACGCCTTGCTGCTCGCCAAGAAGATCGACGACTACAAGCCCCATCCCTTCTTCACCTGGTCCATTCACCTCGATGGCAACCGAGCGATGCACGACAAGTCGGTCTGCCAGCAGGGCACATACGACAAGGCCGTCGAGGCGATCAGGCTGGCCAAGGCGAAGGGCTTCCGCGTCAGCATCAACTGCACGCTGTTCAACGACGCCGATCCCGCGGCCGTCGCCGCCTTCTTCGACGAGATGAAGGAGATCGGACTCGACGGCATCACGGTCTCACCCGGCTATGCCTATGAGCGTGCGCCGGACCAGAAGCACTTCCTGAACCGGACCAAGACCAAGGAGTTGTTCCGCGGCATCCTGGCGCGCGGGGACGGCGGCCGGAAATGGCCCTTCAGCCAGTCGATCAACTTCCTTAACTTCCTCGCCGGCAACAAAAGCTATCAGTGCACGCCGTGGGGCAACCCCACGCGTACCGTCTTCGGCTGGCAAAAGCCCTGCTACCTGCTGGGCGAGGGCTATGCGAAGACGTTCCGCGAGCTCATGGACGACACCGACTGGGACAAGTACGGCGTCGGCAAGTACGAAAAGTGCGCCGACTGCATGGTCCATTGCGGCTTCGAGGCCTCGGCCGTGAAGGACATGTTCCAGCACCCCCTGCAGGCGCTGACCGTCGCGATGCGCGGCGTGCGCACCGACGGCACGATGGCGAAGGACATTTCCCTGGAAGGCCAGCGGCGCGCCGAGTTCGTCTTCTCAGACCACGTCGGGCGGAAGCTTGCCGACATCCGGGCCACCAAGGCCGGCGCCAAGCCGCGCCCCGAAGGCGCGGTGCCCGCGGAGTAAGGCGCGAAAGGCCCGTTCTGTCTCGAGGCCGGTGCGGATCAGCGCCGGCAACTGCCAGGGATCGGCCAGCAGGGATCTCAGCACGGCCGGCAGGTCCATCGTGCCGTCCGGTCGCATGCCGACGCGAGCGGCCGGCGGCAAGGTTCGGTGCGCCGCATCGGAAATGACGCGCGCCGCGACGAAAGGCAGTCTGTGCCGGCGGGCGATCCGGGCGGCGATGTGCGATTCCAGGTCGACCGCCACCGCACCGGTCATCCGATGGAGGTCGGCTTTCTGCGCCGCCGTCGCCACTATGTCGTCCCTGCCGAGCAGCAGGCCCCGCTCGGCTCGAGGCAGGCGAGAGACCAGGCGGTCGGTCCAGTTGCCGTCAGTCGGCATCTCCCCACCGTCCGTGTGGACGGCGGTTGCCACGACCCACTCGCCGGGGCGCAATCCCGGCGCCAGCGCGCCCGCGATGCCGATGCTGATGATGCCGTCCATGCCGGGAGCAAGGCGATCGAGCGTCTCGGCCAGTTGCGCATGGTCGCCGCCGCCCGCGACCGCCTCGACGCCCGGGCCGGCCAGCAGGCGCCGCTCGCGTTGCAGGCCGGTGACCGCGAGGATCATCACATGCCGTAGCCGACACGCCGGTTGTTGGCGCGCAGCAGATTGCGGTAACGGGCCAACGCCCACAGCGGGAAGAATTTCGGATAGCCGTGGTAGCGCAGGTAGAAGACGCGCGGAAAGCCGCCGCCGGTATAGGCGTCCTGCTGCCAAAGGCCGGTCCCATCCTGGGTCTGCCGCAGCCAGGCGATGCCGCGTTGCGTGGCGGGATGCTCGACCTCTCCCGCCGCCATCAGCCCCAGCAGCGCCCAGGCGGTTTGCGAGGCGGTGGAAGCGGCGGGTTCATAGCCGCGATAATCGAGCTTGTAGCTCGTGCAATCCTCGCCCCACCCGCCGTCCTCGTTCTGGATCGAGATCAGCCAGTCGGCCGCCTTGCGCACGGTCGGCGCCGTCGAATCAAAGCCAGCCGCGTTCAAGGCGCAAAGCACCGACCACGTGCCGTAGATGTAGTTCACGCCCCATCGGCCGAACCAGCTTCCATCCGCCAACTGCTCGCGCTCGAGGTAGTCCAGTCCGGCACGCATGGCTGGGCTGGCCGGCGTCTCGCCGAGCTGGGCCAGCATGCTGATGCAGCGCGCGCTCACGTCGGCGGTCGGAGGATCGAGCAGGGCGCCGTGATCGGCGAAGGGAATGTTGTTGAGATAATGATCGACATTGTCCGCGTCGAAAGCGGCCCACCCACCGTTGCCGCTCTGCAGCCCTGCGATCCACTCGGCGCCGCGGGCGATCGCATCGTCGTCGCCGGCGGGAGCCACCTCGCCCGGGTCGAGCGCGCGCCGCGACCGGTCGATCGCCATGACGACGACTGCCGTATCGTCGAGATCCGGGTAATGTGCGTTGCGGTACTGGAAGGCCCAGCCGCCGGGACGGACATCCGGTCGCCGCTCGGCCCAGTCGCCCTTGACGTCCAGCTCCTGTAGGGGTCGCAGCCAGTCCAGCCCGCGCTGTGCTGCGGCCGAGGCCTCCTCGCCCTGCACTTCCATCATCGCGTGGCTTGCCAACGCGGTATCCCAGACCGGAGAGACACAAGGCTGGCAATAAGCCTCGTCCTCGCGGATGACGAGCAGCTTGTCGATCGCCCGGCGGGCGACTGCGCGCTCGGGATGCTCCGGCGGATAGCCGAGCGCGTCGAACATCATCACCGCGTTCGCCATGGCGGGATAGATCGCACCCAGCCCGTCTTCGCCGTTCAGCCGCTCCGTCACGAAGGCCAGCGAGCGGTCGATGGCGCGGCGGCGCAGAGACCTCGGCCACAACGGCTCCACCGCCTTCAGCACCCTGTCCAGGGCGTCGAAGAACAGCGCCCAGCCGCGATGCTGATGCCCTGCCGTCTTGTGTACGCCGAGACGCCGCCCGGGGAAAAGCTCCGGAATGCCCACCTTGCGCGGATTGCGGGCACGCGTGCGCAACGCAGCGAGGACGAGAAGCGGCACGATCACGGTGCGCGCCCAGTAGGACATTCGCGAGAGATGGATGGGGAACCAGCGCGGCAGCAGCACGATTTCCACCGGCATGGTCGGCACCTGCGACCACGAGAGCTCGCCGAACTGCGCCAGCAGGATGCGGGTGAAGACGTTGACCTCCCCTGCCCCGCCCTG
>Ga0268266_10001890_pt1 | contig 23634 bp, 22 predicted proteins | sample KBSS13metaG_FD_190356 | JGI IMG/M metagenome (GOLD analysis project Ga0268266, IMG submission 190356) | Switchgrass rhizosphere microbial communities from Kellogg Biological Station, Michigan, USA - KBS S1-3 metaG (SPAdes) (version 2) | ecosystem: Host-associated > Plants > Roots > Rhizosphere... | reverse complement strand
TACCCAAACAAACACATCTACGATATGCTGTTTCTGTAAAGCACGCATATTTTTCTCCTGTTTGTTTAGCGATTAACAAGAGAATTCTAGCGTGCTTTATTCTTTGGGGCTAATTCGTGATTGGGGTCTAGAAGAGATTGACTCTGCGTACCAAAATCAGTATAAAACACCAAAAATTCTTAGAGATGGAATGATGAGATGGTGGGGAAAGTCAAGATCGGGCGTACGAATTATCGGCATTACCTATCCGGATGGGGTAATTCGGACCGGCTATCCGGACCCCAAGGGCATACGAAAAAACTCCCAAATGTGAGAGAATACTACGATGGACTATCGCCTAAACATCGAAGTGATACACGCGGATGACGACGAGCCGGATTACGTGCCACATATCGAGCCTGCAAGTGCGGGGCTAGAGGGTGTGTTCTATGACTGGGGCGAGCTGCCCGAAGCTTTACAGAAAATTAGGGTAGATGCCCAGAGCGTACCATATGGCAAGTTGCAATGGGTTGGCGATGCCGCCCTCATTCGGTTCGATGAGTCCGACGTCCTCAAGGTCTATGACAACTTTGCTCTTATTGATGGCTTGAACCCGGAGCCTTCGCTGATTACCCGCGAGAACTTTGTGGTGCTTATCGACCAGTGGCTTCGGGAGACTGGCGGACAGCAAACACTGCGGAAATCTCAATAGGACTCGTCTGCCGTTAGCGCGCGGCAACATTGGTACGTCTAACGGAGTCAGTCGGACATTCGGCCATTCTGCGCCCCTTCATGGTACAGACGAGAAAATCGGAACGTTGCGGGCTATGCTGTATAGCGAGACGTAGAGTCTTTGCAACGTCTTCTGGTAGAGCACCATTCCATCCAGCAAGGCGTATAAGCGCCTCGGCGTTGAACTCCGCCTCCCCGTGCAGTATCTGCGTTCCCCACTGCTCGATGTAGTCGTGAATCGCTTGCAACAGCCGTGCCAGCTGCCAGAGCGCTCCTCCCCGGGCGTCCTGGAGCTTCAGGTCGTTGTGTCATCGTCCGGCCAGGTCTTCAGCCGTTCAAAGGCGATCAGCTCGGCCCGCAAGCCGTAGAGGTGCGACATTCGCGTGGGGAAACGATTGATCTGGCGTGCTCATTTGCAGAAAGCTGCAAAGCTTAGTCCAACCATCGCCGGCTTCCACATCAAACTCCATAAAGTCATCCGGGCGGTCTCTAAAATATGTCCGTATGCCAGCCTCAACGCTCTCCTTATAGCGCAATAATTTCTGCTCGTCTGTGACGCGTGGCGGCTTGTCGGGATTTTTCTCATGCCATCGCTGGTCGTGCTTGATGCGGCTCTCAACCCAACGCTTAGAGTCCCTAGTGTTCAATATAAATTTGCTGCCCGGGTATTGGAGATCGAGATCCTGGTAGTACCGAAAGAACGGATGGTCGCTGAAGGCTTCATAATCTTCTAGGTGATACAGCAGTTTTTGGCTGGATTGGATAGCCGCCTCAATAAGCGCATTAACTTTATAGACATTGTGGATCGAATGTAGTCCAAGCAGTTTAAACGCCTCGTGTAGTGAGGATGTGCCAGTTTTATTTACGCCAATACAGAATATTTTATGTTCCATAGAGATATCTTATCAAAAAGGCCCTTTAAGGGCCTTTTGCTGAATCTGAACTTGGAGGGCCAGGAGGGACTTGAACCCTCGACACCCTGCTTAAGAGGCAGGTGCTCTAACCAGCTGAGCTACTGGCCCCCGATGTAATGAGACAAACCGTTCCGGTTTTTCTCATATAGCTCCACACAGGGTCACTCTTTTCTATCTAGAATAGGGAGTGACTCTGGCTCTGCGTATAGTCCTTTGCTTATCGCTTGAACTATCGCGCGGTGTCGCGGAGAATAAATCCGCCGACTCCGGCTGCTCTTTTCCTAGGCTGCAAGGCACAGGAAAAATAAGTGCAACGGGGAAATTTTACCAAAATACCTCTGTTTTTTCAAGTCGTTTTTGCTTGGACTTGTAATCCGCTTATGCTTAGCGAATAATATTCAGCAACACTACAGGTAAAAGGAAAACTATGAAACAGCGAAATATTATGGCAGTCATCTTCCTGAGCATCCTCACACTTGGGATCTACGATTTGTTTTGGCTCGTTAAAGTTAAGAAGGAACTGAACGAAAAAACCAGCATTCATACGCCGAGCCTGTGGGTGCTTTTTGCTCCTTTTATTGCGCTAGCCGTCGGTCTCATAGTTGCCCTTGTGACTATGCTAAGCTCAGCGAGTGACAATAGCGCTACGATAACTATAGTTATGAGTTTGGTATATGGAATATCCATATTAGCCATTCTGCCCATTAGCTTCTACTGGTTCTTTAAGTTTTCAAAAGCTGTTGGCCAATATACTAATGGCCAGTTGAATACCGCTGTGACTTTTATTTTGCTGTGGATATTGCGATTTATTGGCCTAGCCGTGGTACAGGATCACTTTAACGATATGCTTGCCGCTGGCACGACGCCAGGCGGAACTGCAGTAGCTGGACAGATGCCGGGCCAGTCTCCGGATGGCGTACCCACCGCAATGAACCCCGTCACTCCAAGTGTTGATCAGTCGACTGTGCCAGCTGGTGCCGCAAGCGCTGCACCTGCTCCAAATTTCGAACAACCAGCCGTTATGCCCCAATCTTTCGACCCCACCCAACCGTCCACACCGGTGAGTCCTGCACAAGACCCCAACACGCAGTCACCGACAGACTCGCCACAGCACCCCATCCAGTAGCTGCTCTTCGGTAAGTTTGCTACAATACCCGGGTGAAAATACTAAACGGCTCTGAACTCGCCGGCTTCATAAAAGAACGCCAGGCTCACGAAGTGCGTGCACTGCGACAGGCGAGTAGTGTGAAGCCAAAGCTGGCTATTGTGGTGACCATCGAGCACCCGGCTATCGACGTCTACATGCGCATGAAAACGCGCTATGGTGCAGATATTTTGGTAGACGTCGAGATACATCGAACCGAGCAGGCTGATGCGCCGGCGACCATCCAGGCGCTCAACGCTGACCCAACCGTGCATGGCATCATCGTGCAGTTGCCCCTCCAGGATCCAAGCCAGACCGATGAAATTGTGAACTTGGTTGTGCCCGAAAAGGATGTCGATGCGCTAGGCAAGGATGCCACGCTCGACCCAGCTACGCCACTTGCCATCCTGTGGCTCCTGGCAGGCTACAACGTTGATTTGAACGGCAAGAAGATTGTGCTGGTTGGCCGCGGTAAACTGGTCGGCGCACCGCTGGAGCGCATGCTCAACACCTCTGGCTATGATGTGGAGGTAGTGGATCGCAAAACGACCGATGTGGCGAGCGTGATTCGTCAGGCCGATGTCATCGTAACTGCCACCGGTACGCCCGGATTGGTTACGAGCGACATGATCAAAGAGCGTGCAGTAGTGGTGGATGCTGGTGTAGCAGGCGAGCAGGGCAAAACCGTCGGCGACTTGGCAGCAGATGTCTATGAACGCAATGATCTCACCATCACACCGACTAAGGGTGGCGTAGGTCCGCTTACCATCTGCGCCCTGTTTGATAATGTCATCCGTGCTGCCCGAGCTACGGTGAAAGATAATGAGTTCAAGAGTACCGCAAACTAGCTCGTCCTTGCGACATGGGAGCTGACCCTATGAAAATAGGCGTGTTTGATTCTGGCGTCGGTGGGTTAAGCGTTGCAAAAGCAATAGAAAAAGAGTTGCCAGAGGCAGAAGTGCTATTCGTGCACGATACGCCCGAGCACTTCCCTTATGCCGCCAAAACGCCCGATGAAATCTGCGGTTTTATACTCCCTATTTTCCAGCAGCTGGCAGATGCGCGGTGCGATGTCATAGTGGTGGCATGCAACACCGTAAGCACCACGCTTATCCGTCGGTTACGTGATGCGTTTGCCGTACCGTTGGTCGCTCTCGAGCCCATGGTCAAACCGGCGGCTGTGCTGACAAAAAGCGGCGTAATAGCCGTGTGCGCTACGCCGACCACACTGGCTAGCGAGCGCTATGCCTGGCTCAAAACCACCTACGGCAATGCCTGCACATTTGTTGAACCGGATTGTGCCGATTGGTCGTACCTCATCGAACATAACCAAATGAACGAACAGCGTATTCGCCAGTCTATAGAACCAGCCCTCGAACAAGGCGCCGATGTAATTGTGCTCGGCTGCACACACTACCATTGGATCGAACGCGAAATAAAGGCTATCGCTAAGGGCAAAGCGCAGGTGATCCAGCCCGAAGCAGCAGTGGTACAACAGCTGAAGCGCGTCTTGCAGCTAGCTTAGGTTGTTTACGGCGGCTTTGAACTGGTTGCCGCGGTCTTTGTAGTCGGCAAACATATCGAAGCTGGCGCAGCCGGTAGAGAGCAGTACAATATCTCCGGATTGTGCGGCTCGCTGGGCATTGCCAACGATTTCGGCCATGGTTGTGCCCCCATCCGAGAAACTGGTAAAACCAACTGTTTCTAGTTGAGCTTGGATGTTTGCCGCTTGATTGCCGATGAGTAACACGTGGCGAACATTGTTTGCCTGCACTTCGCGGGCAAGATTGTCGTACTGTACACCTTTGTCCGAACCGCCCAAGATGACGATTTTGGGCTGCGCAAACGCCTGCATGGCCACAATGGCGGTTTCGGGTGTGGTACCAAAGCTGTCATCGTAATATTTGACGCCGCCAAGCTCACGCACCAATTCCAAGCGGTGTTCCAGCCCGCTAAAGCTGGTGAGCACCGAGCGGATAGCATCCAGATCGTGTACGCCAGCCTGCCCCACTGCAGTTACTGCCGCACAGACGTTTTGCCAGTTATGAGCGCCAAGTAACTTCAGCTCATTGGTCGTACACACCTCTTTGCCGTCGATGGTTATCATGTTGCCGTTTACAAAAGCGCCCGGCGATTCGTAGAAGGGAATTTTGTGGCCAGCGCCCGCAGCGGCAATCTCGCGGGACAATTCGTTGTGGGCACAATAAATCGCGACATCGTCGGAAGTCTGCTGGGCAAACAAATGGCTTTTAGCCTCTACATATTCGGCCATATCGGCGTGCCAGTTCAGATGTTCAGGTACTATCATCAAGCAGACCGCAATATGTGGTGAATGATCGACGGTGATCAGCTGAAAACTGGAAAGCTCCAATACGACCCAGCTGTCAGTGGTCAGTTTGTCTAAGAATGACAGGGGCGGAGTGCCAATGTTGCCACCCAGATACACCTCTTTGCCAGCTGCTTGGAGCATTTTGGTGATGAGCGTGCTGGTAGTGCCCTTGCCCTTGGTGCCGGTGACGCCAATGACGTTTCGCGTGGGGCAGACCCGCAAAAACTCATTGATTTGCGTGGTGATTTTAGAGCCAACCGTAGGGTTTGCATCTAAGATGATGCGTGGCGGCATGCCGGCCGTGCGCACTAGGACGTCGAACCGGTCCAAATCGTCCAAATAGTGTTCGCCCAGCTGGGATGCGGCGCCTTGCGGAACCGCTATGTCCGTTTTCTGGTCACAGATGGTAATTTCGGCCCCTAGGCCTTTGTAGTAGTCGTAGGAGATTTTACCCTCGGTGTCATAGCCGAGCAGCGCAACATTCATGCTACAAAGCCAATTCGGCCTTGACCATCTCGGCGACCTGTCGCGGCGTCATCTCGGCCTTTACGATAAATCGGCGTACGCCGAGCTTGTCGAGTCCGTCGGGCGCCTCTTGCTCACCGACATTGGTGAGGATGATAACCTTAATGTCCTTGCCCCAATCAGTTGCGCGGAGCTTTTCCAACATTTCGTCACCATTCATCTCGGGCATCATTAAGTCGAGCAGGATGATATCGGGGCGCATCTTTTCTGCCAGCTCAAGCCCCAGGCGGCCATTGCCTGCCGTTTCCACCTCAAAACCCTCGGCCTCGAACTTTATCCGATACATTTGCGAGATGGCCTGGTCGTCCTCGATTATGGCAATCTTCATAAGAATATCGTACCCTGATTACCCCCGTCAGCGCAAGTCCATAATTGACATTTTAGTAAAAATATACTAAAATATGATATACAATGAATGGTGAGCAAGCAGTAGGCGCAACATACCCAATGAGTAAAATTACCGTATCGACAGGCAATCAGGCAGACGAGGAAGTCCTCGCTCCTACTGTGGGTATCGAACCTAGCGATAGTATGGGGATAGAGCCTAGCGAACAATCCGACCAAATGCTAGCTTTTGAGCGTCATGACTCACGTATTTGGGAAGCTACAAAGACTGGTGTACGCGCAATTGGCCGGACTGCCGTATCGGTCGCGCAATACGCCGCTAAGGGTGCAACATACTTACTAGCTGGAGCTAGCGAGGTAACAAACCTATTGACGCACGGCATAGGCAGCGTAGAAAACTTTCGTCAGACCGCGCAGGCCTGCCATACGGCGGTCGACTATGTGGGCCGGCACAGCACACGAGTTGCGCGAGATTGGCATGCCAAGCCGTGGTCCAAAGAAAAGGTAACTGCACCAATCGTAGGTTCCTTGGCCTGGGCAAACCTGGTGTTTGGTGAGTCTATAGCACTCATGGGGCAGGGGTTGGTGGAGCACGGCAGCACAAATGGGGTCTTGAGCTTCATGACTCACATGGCCATAGCTACTGCTGTGGAGGTAGGGTTTACCTACCCTATAGCGCGGCGGAACGATCGTCACCGTGCTAGCGGTGAAAGGGGATTGCAGCCAACGACGGGCAAAGACATTATCGATGCATCGGCCACCGCCTTTTGGCTTGGCGGTGCTATGGGTGTAGAGGACAAGGACTTGGGACGCAAGCACATGGCAATCCCTATTGCTTCTTATTTGGGTTTTGCAGCTTTACTCGCGACAGCAGGCAACTATCATGACTTTGCAAGTCGCATCATTGAGTCACCGGCGTTCTTTGGCGTGCTGGTGATGGCGGGCATTATCAAAAAGACTAATGAAGTACTGGGCTACGAAGGTATTTTCGAGCGGTTAGCAGTAAAAACAGTTGACGTACTAGACGTCAATAAGCGTCACGAGCAAAAAGCGGAGCGAGCTGTCGCTAAACAAGCCGGCAAGCGCTAGCTAGAACCCATCTCAAAACTCACGTTCGATAGGGGGTTCTAAACACGAGCCTCGTACGCGTAAGGAATTAGGCTGGGACGGCTTCGGTATGTTTTTTGCGGGTAGCGTGATGGGCTACCAGGTAGGCGGCCGTGTAGCCTTCGTACGCTTTGCGTTGTGCGGCTGGCAGATCTTTGTAGCCGGTGATGTGCTTGCGACAGAGCGGTGAGCCACACAGGCAGGTCACAAGGCTCATGGGGCCGGTTTCGTACTCAAACATGGCATAGTCGGCGGCAATGTCTTCGCCAGCGGCAATGTGCCGCCGGGCAATTACATCGTAGTAGCCAAATGCATTGGTACGGACACCTACGTTCGGGTCGCACGAGTGGTTTAGGAAGGCGCCAAAGATGGTGGGTTCTATATGGCGGTCCACGTCCACTTGGAAGGTGGTGCGGGTACGCTCACGGCTGAAGTAGCCGCTGACCTGGAAGAGTACGTCGCCTGCCTGGAATGCTCGGCTTGCCTGCAGACCGCTGATGCCCATGGTGCCGGTAGCGAGCGAGACATTGTGGGCGTATTTGCTGTCGGCTACGATGATGCTGGGATGCGGCAGGTTGTGGTAATCCGTGAAGAATGAAGTGCTGTAGGCACCGGCGTCGCGGATGGTTATGACGTTCCCTTCTGTAGTGTGGGCGGGTAATGGCACGTCTTGGCCAAACATGTCGTCAGGGTCCAGGGTTTTGCCTGCCACGGTGAATGGCTCTGGTTCGCCACTGGCATCGCTACTGAGCGGGTAGTGGAACTGGCCGCCGCTCTCGATTATCTCTATCAGGCCGCTGTAAGCATTGGCGTCTACGTACAGCCATTGTTTGCCGCCGCGGTCCAACCGCCGATTGATTTGTGTCTTAAAGGCGGCGGCTGGCCCGGCGATGAAGCGCCCTGGCTCGGCTATAAACTGTACATCGGCTGGGAAACGTGACCGGTACGAATTGATGACCTTGGCTATCTCGGTCAGGGTGGGGACTGGTTCGTCGAATGCGTAGGGGAGTGGAAATCCGCTGCCGATGTTCACGATGCGCAGCGTGGGAATAGTGTCGTGGTAGACACTAAAGAGCTCCAGCGTGCGTTCCAGGGCGGCTTCCCACGGCCCGAGGGCCATACTCTGCGAGCCCACCATAAAGCTGATCCCGGAGAGCTGCAGCTTGTTGTCTTGTGCAAAGTCTAATATATCTTGGGCTTCTTCCAGTGTGGCTCCGAACTTACGCTTGTAGTCGTAGAGGCTGGCGTTAGCCCGCAGGCTGAGGCGCAGGAACAGGTGGGCTTTGGGAGCGGCCTCACTCAGGCGTTGCAGCTCATCCAGACTGTCAAGCGTATAGGCGTTTACACCAAAAGAGACCGCCTGAGCGATCTCTGTAACGGTTTTGACTGGATGGGTGAACAGTATGCCACCCGGATCTACTCCCCGGGCAAGCAGCATTTTTATCTCACCGAGCGTTGCCGCGTCGAAGTGGGCTTTGAACTCGTTGAGCGTATCGATGACGAGCGGATGCGGGTTGGTTTTTACCGAGTAAAAGGGAGTGACGTTTGGGAGGGCTGCCTGGAAGTCACGAAGCTGCCTACGTACTATCTCGGCATCCAGTACCAGTGCAGGACTGCTGAAAGTATGTAGCACATGCTGAATATCTTTTGAATCGAAATATGGTGTATTCATTATGGTTATTTTCTGTGTTGTTTTATGTTTGTATGTCCGTACACTAGTGCTTAGTATAACAAAACGTTTGCATTATTAAATAGTTTCTGGCATGATGCCAGTAAGCATTAGGGTCATTATAAAAATATAGCTATGCAACAGTCGCTTATCACTCGTAAAACAAAGATTTTAGGTGGTATTTGGCTGGGCACGGTGGCCTACTGGATTGGTTTAGCGGTTACCCACACCAAATACTCTGAGTGGGACTACTGGTATCAGGTGCTGCTGGCCGTACTGCCGCTGCTCGGCGGTGTCTACGGGCTTGCCAATTCTCGCAAATGGGGAGGATTGAAAAGTCGCCTAGGCCAGGCGACTTTCTTCGTTTCCGCAGGCCTCATTACCTGGGGTCTCGGCCAATGCTACTGGTCGTACGCCACCATACGGCAGCTTGCCGAAGTGCCGTATCCATCCTGGGCTGATGTCGGCTACATAATTAGCTGGCCGCTCTGGACTATTGGCATCATCTTACTGGCGCTAGCTGCTGGTGCGCGGTTCTCGCTCCGCAAACATGCCCCGCTCAAACTCTATAGTAGTGTTCTGGCACTGGCTGCGGTAATAATTGGTGGATCGTATTATCTACTGATAGTTGTGGCTCGCCACGGACTGGCGCTTAATGGCGAAGGACCTCTGCGTTTGTTCTTCGATCTAGCGTACCCTGTGGGGGATGTTGTTATCCTCACTATTGCGGCGCTTACCTATACGTTTCTGTTTCGTTATCTGGGTGGGCGTTACCGGGCGACTATTGGTCTCATCATCTCTGGCTATGCGCTCAACTACCTCACCGATTTTACGTTCTCCTACGTTACCACTGCCGGAACATACTACAACGGCCACTTCGTAGACCTTATGTTCCCCACAGTCATGACCGTGCTTGCCGTAGGGGTTGCGACGCTTGAGCCGCCAAAGATCACCGCAGAAAGCGCAGGTGAGTGATATGCCGACAGACGTTTATGCGGGGATGGTGCTTTCTATTATAGACGAGCAAGAAAAACTCATCGGCCCGATAGCTTACCAGCAAGCCGCTACTGTGCCAGGTCTGGTGGTGAATAAGGCGGCTCACACCGCTAGTATCACTGGCGACGCGCCAAAAGTCGTGAACGAACTGGTCGAGCGGTACAAGAAGTTTTTTGGCAATGTCGCCGTAGACGTTTGCAAAGAAGCCGTCGGTAACCTAAAATTCTCATTGCCACCCGAACAACTGCCAACCGTTCTGCGGTAGTTAGTGTAAACACAAATTAAACACCGTTCCTAGGTATGCAAAAACCAAAATCTCACGCTGCCAGCACCGTCTTTGCCCGTTTTACACCGCGGCAGTTTAAACGCGTAACCACCGAGATGTACCAGCGTAACCTGGAGCTGGCTCAGGTAAACAAGACGCTCTCACTGCTCCGAACCATCGACCAGATAGTGCTAGGTGATTCCGAAACGCTCCAGAGCATTGCTGCCAAGATATCTTCCGCTATTGTCGAAGAATATAAAGACTGCGCGGTGGCGGCAGTGTATGGTGGGGCCGGGTCGGTTACCAAACTACCCACATTGCTCGGGCACTCTCCCACCACTACTCCCGACCAACCCACTAATGCCGAACTAGACGAGTTTCTGGCGACCGCTATGCCAGGGCATGGAAAGATAGGCAAGGAGGACGGGTTCCTAAACGTCAAAGCCGATCACGACCATATTGCGAGATTGCTCGGCTGCAAACCATCGGCCCTGCTGCAGTTCGCACGCAGCATGTATGTGGAAGATTTTTACTTTGGCCCCTTGTTGGCTAGTGGCGGGTCGGTTGGCATGCTGCTAGTCGGGCTGCATACGCAGGGCGACGAAAGCACCCACAACCTCCTGGCCCGCGTGACCGAGGTGGTGGGCAAGGCAGTAGAAAACAAGGCCTTGCAGGATGAAAACCAGCGTATTTTGCAGAAGCTGCGGCTTACCAACGCCAAGCTGAAGGCGCTCGATGCGACCAAAGACGAGTTTATTACTATGGCGTCGCACCAGTTGCGGACGCCGCTGACTAGCATCAAAGGCTATCTGAGCATGGTGCTAGAGGGTGACGCTGGTGAGCTCAACACGCAGCAGCATCAGCTGCTTACGCAGTCGTTCATCAGTTCGCAGCGCATGGTTTATCTGATATCCGATCTTTTGAACCTGTCACGGTTGAATACGGGCAAGTTCGTGATAGAACTGGCGCCGGTCGACCTGAACGAAGTAGTGCAGTCCGAAATCGATCAGCTGACAGAGACGGCTAAATCCCGCGGATTAGAGCTGGTGTACAAAAAGCCGGCTAAATTCCCAAGGCTACTGCTCGACGAAACCAAGATCCACCAGGTGGTCATGAATCTTATCGATAACGCCATCTACTACACTCCCAATGGCGGGAAGGTAACGGTGCGGCTGCGTGAGACGCCGACGGCCGTGGAATACACTGTGCACGATACAGGCATCGGAGTGCCTCGGGCCGCTCAGCACAAGCTGTTTACCAAGTTCTATCGGGCGCAAAATGCACAGCAAGCCCGGCCGGATGGGACGGGCTTGGGCCTGTTTATGGCCCGCAAAGTTGTGGCAGCGCAGGGCGGCGCTATTATCTTTGAAAGCGAGGAAGGCAAGGGGAGTACCTTTGGCTTCCGTTTTGCCAAGGTGGGCCACTTGGCACCGGCTGCAGCACACTCCACCGAGCATCCGAAAAACCCGTAAAGTCCTTACGGTATAACATTGACTTTTTTACACGTTTCTGGTATATTAATACCTATCCTATGCTATGGAGCGTGTGAGATAACTCCGTAACCGGGCGCCGCATGTAGCGATACGTGCTTTACAGGTGGGAACGATATGAACAACAGATCTAGCATCTGTTGTTTCTTGCTGTTCTGGGCCTTATGCTTCGGGAGTTTTTTAGCAGGGGTACGTTTACAAATCAGATCATTACAGTACATACGCCTACGTCCATAGGTCGTGGCTGACCAGTTCAGGCAAAGCCTGACCTTGTCGGCTGTTCTCGGCGCATTGCTTCGTTGTCAGTCCCGGCGTTCCCTTACCGTACCTCGGTACGGTGCGGTCCGCTCCTGAACCCCAGAAAGTAAACTTTCTGGGACCCCGGTTTTTCTGACGCCTTGCACTGCATCCGAGCTTATAGATGTAGGATCTCTGCTAAATGCCAGGGCAGAACAGAGGTAGACTAGTATTAGATGGCTAGCGCGTGGCGCTAGCACTAGGCTGCCTGTGGTCTGCTCTGGTCGAGTAGCTGTTTGAGCCAGATTAGCTTCTTCGGAGGCCTTAGGCTTGCAGCTGTTCCCTGTAGCAGAAAACTGTAACGCTATGTACTCGTTTACGAGTACAACCCATTTTGTTAGTTAGTAAGTACAACTCAATTGGACTCCACTTGGAATACTTCGGAAAAGATTCCTAGACCCGGTAGGGGAGGCGACTGTGCCCGGCTTGTTACAAAGCCTGGTAGAGTCGCCTTCCATATCGGATCATCGATAGGATATCTTTTCTTACCCTACACGTGTGGGTATGAAACAGAGACAAGCGCTTAGCGCACATAGGACAGCTACGTTAATGTGCGCTAGGGTTTCACCTCCTTCGGGATCCGCCCGATGGAGATTCGTTCTACCTACCGCCTACCAAGGCAGGAGAGGAAAAGCGCCATGGCACAGAACACTGGCAACCGCCCCAACCGTCCGGTCCCGAGCCCGCGTGGTGACGGCACTCCGCCGAGTCCCCGTGTCACCTCCGCCGAACTGGTGGAGCGTCTCAACGGCACCAACACGAGAGTGGCAGACCTTCACACGGCCTACGACAGGACGGCGACAACCGTCACGACGCTCGCCGAGCAGCTCGCTACCACCCAGGGGCGCCTCGGCATCACCGACGGTGTGTACCGGCGTCGCCACGACCGCAACCTGCGGCTCATCACCGCGCTGGGCGAGCGTGTTGGACAGGACCACGAGGACCTGGACATGCTGCGCACCCAGCTCGTCGAGCTCCAGAAGCGCGTGGGCCACGGCTTTGACCTCCGCCTGGCGGCTGCTGCGGCCGGCTTCACGACGGAGCAGGTTCGCCTGATCCTGTCGGCTAGCGACGAGGACGAACTGGGTAACCCGACGTTCGTGGGCGGCATCCTCGCCACCCTGGACACCCACCGGGCCCAGCTCGAACAGATCGTGGACACCCTCGCGGAGACTCGCGGGCTCGTCAACGAGCACACGACCGCCATCGAGGAACTCCGGACGACCGGCGCCGGCTACGGCACGCGTCTCGACGCCATTGACGGCGACGACGGCGCGATCGCCCAGCTCCGGACCCGCATCACGAAGATCACCACGGTCATCGACGACGGCTTTGTCGCGCAGGACCGCAAGTTCCGCAGCATCATCGAGACGAAGACCAGCGTCAAGGAGCGTGTCACGCTCAAGGGCCTGATCTTCGCCGCCGCCGCGTGGCTCGCCTTCTGGGGCTTCGTCTACGGACTCGGTCACCCGATCGCGGGCACCGTGCACGGCCTGGGCTCCAACAGCAAGAAGCAGACCGGCACGGTCGTCCTCGACCTGCCGTACGGCTGGATCGGATTCTTCCTCGGCATGATCGCCGCCGCCTTCGTCATCGGGTACACCGTCAAGCGGTACCTGAAGATCGGGGACAGCACGTCGACCGAGACGAACACGACCAGCCAGACGACCGCTACGGCCACGACGGCCACCGCGACGAACGGCACCAACGCCGCCCCCGTCCCGGTCCGTACTGCCGTCCCGGCGTCCACCACCACCCAGGCGCAGCCCACCACCACTGGTGCGCCGCGGCACGCTCACTCCTAGTGGAGTAGACGAGCAAGCCTGGATGGGTCAAGCAACGCAACCTGTTCATCATCGGGCCTGTCCAGGCTCCGTCCTTACCAAAGGAGTGAATCATGGCTGTAAAGCTAGACGCACGAAAGCTCAAGTTCATCCTGGGCATCGTGGGCGTTATTGGCCTTGCGGTGATCGCAGTGATCGGCGTGAGTGTCGGTTTCTCCGGAAGCGCTTCGGCCAGTAGCGCGTGCACCACGTCCGGCCTGACGGCCTCCAAGCCGTTCTACGCCGACCTGGCGCCCGACAAGAAGGACGGTGGTAGCACCAACCAGTTCGGTCAGACTCAGACCTTCCACGACGCCTCCACGGCGAAGGGGAAGCTGAAGACCGCGATCGGTTGCGACTACTACCTGGCCGCCACCGAGATCGACTTCGCGAAGTCCGGAAGCAATGTTTCCGTCGCGGAGATCAACACCACCGCCAAGATATATGGTGAAGACAAGAAAGCGTGGACCGATGCAGTTCAGGGATTCCTGGACAGTGGCACTTGGTCCACCAAGTACGAGTCCAAGGACTACGACACCCTCGGGATGATTGCCCACGGAAAGGACCAGCCCTCGGTATTCTCCACGTCGGAGAATCATGCCGCGGGGTGGGTCCTGGTGCTGAAGAAGAAGGACGGCGCGGTACGCGAGTTCCGGATCATCTGCTTCTTCCAGCCCGTGGAGACCCACTTCGGGCACATCCCGCCGGCCCCGCCGACGAAGTGCAAGGTGAGCTCGACCCACACCTGTGGATCGACGCCGACGCCGAAGCCGTCCGGACCCTGCAAGGTCTGCGAGAACAAGCCGCAGCCGGTGCCGCACGTCTCCCCGACGGCGAAACCCACTGCACCCAAGCGGAACCCGACCAAGCCGGCCGACCCGAAGAACCCCCCATCGCCCACCCCAGGTGGCTACGGCGGAGGTTCAACGTCTCAACCCGGCCAGAACGGTCCTCCCGACAAGCCGCTGCCCACGGCAACGGCCACCGGAGACCCGGGTGGGTTCTAAAGTCGAGACTTCTCGGACACACGCCTTCGGGTGTGAGCATCGCGGCCCTGTGCCTCGATCTGTCCGAGTACTCGGCAATTACTAAAGCGTCCCTTGCGGGATGCGCAAGATGGGAGTTCTCCCTACCGGGAGGACGTTGCAGTGCGTGTGCGGAGGTGGTCGATGAGGACTAGGTGTGTTGATTGGCTTTTAGCCTTTCTTCAACCCTAGTTTTTATCACCACCTCCGCACCGCATTTCCCATGTTTTGTAATGATCTGATTTGTCTGGCGGCAAGTACGCCGTGCTCCTTAACAACATGGAACAATCGATAACGCTAATGTTCTGTAATAAACTTGACTATATATAACATTTATGCTAAAATTGACTAAAACCATTAAGCCTGTGTGAGGTGGAAATCGCCCGGCCTAACGTGCTTTAACAATTTGAGCAACCGATAACAATCAATTTTAAAGTACGCATTATTAATTATAGGAGGTGTGACAATGAAAATTTCACGTCTGTTCAATAGTTTCCGCAAGCGTTTAGCTGCCGGTGCTATCGTGGCTCTCGCTCTGGCTTTCCCTGTTGCTGCTTCGGCTGCCAACACGGTAAAGATCGAGGCTGATACGACCGTTGCTAACGCTTCAACTTCTGGCTCATGGGGCGCATCTGCTTCAGCTAGCTACAATGATATTGTGGCCGTGCAGGTAGCTTACAACAACGACGAAGCTGCTGGCTCGGGTAAGACCGCCAACAACTTGCGCGTTAAAATCAACATTCCAACCAAGGCTGGCACAACCCAGACCATTACCACCACTACGAGCGCTGACAACAGCAACAGCGTATCTGGTAGTGCAAAAGTTAACCTGAGTCGTTCTGACGCTTACCTGCAGTACATTCCGGGTACTGCTACCTGGAAGCACGCTACGACCGCCAATGGTCCTCAGACTACTACGCAGAAAGTCTCTGACAATGTAGTTATGAGTGCTAACGGCTTGGTGCTAGAGGATGAAAACCCTTGCCAAGCTGGCTCTATTGTCATCCAAGCTCGGGTGGTAATTCCTGGTGTAAGCATCGACAAGTATGTTCGTGAGAATGGTGGCAGCACTTGGGCTACTAGCATTACTGCTAAGCCTGGTGATACCATCCAGTACGAAATTGCTTACAAAAACACCGGTAACACTACCGAAGAAAACGTTGAGTTCCGCGATCAGTTGCCAACGGGCATCACGTATGTTCCTGGCAGTACTATGCTCAAGAACTCGGTTTACCCTAATGGTACCACGGTGAAGAGTGACGCAATTGTTGCTAATGGCATCATTGCTGACTCATACGCACCAGGTGCGGCAGGTTACGTTATGTTTACCGCTAAAGTTGCAGATGAATCTGCACTGAGCTGTGGCAATAACTTGCTTCGCAACATTGCATACGTTCAGCCACAGGGCATGAACTACTACTATAACACTGCTGACGTTAATGTGAGTAAGACTTGTACTAACCCTGGAACTCCTACCTACAGCTGTGACGCATTCCACGTGACCGTGGGCGACAACCGTACGGTAAAAGTTGACACGTTCAAGTTCACTGCTAGCGACAACTCTAGCCTGGGTGCGGTGACCCTAAACTGGGGCGACCAAGTAAACGGTGCTGCTGACACCCTGACTACTAACAACGTAGCTGGCCAGCAGCATCAGTACGCTCAGGATGGCACGTACACCATTAACCTGTCCAACTTCAAAGTTGGCGGCAAGAGTGTGGACGTAAGTGGCAGCTGTACACAGACTGTTACCTTTACCACTCCTGGTACTCCGACAACACCTCCAGTGTTGCCGAACACGGGTGCTGGTAATGTGATCGGCATTTTTGCCGGCGTGGTAGCTGCAAGCACCATTGGCTATCGGTTGTTCTTGAGCCGCAAGCTTGCTCGCCGTTAATATATCCTAGTGATATATGTCGGGCATGAGCATGACTGACCGCTCTAAGCCCTGTAGAAAGCCCCGCTTTGCCTGTATGGCAGCGGGGCTTTTTGTGTAAACAATGAACCAAAGTCTGGTGTCGCCAGGGTTGGTCGTGGCGGAGAAAAGATCTGATCCACGTGCACTTCCTACAAAATGTCATTTCGACCGAAGTGGAGCAATCTTCCCCCTCATCCTTTTAAGGGAAGGTCTTTCGACTTCGCTCAAGATGACGGGAAGGAGGTGCACGTGGGTCAGAGAAAAGATATGAGAGGGTTCAATAAATGTTGCGTGGCGTGTAACTTTAATTACTTCAGGTGCCTGCGGGCTGTAGTATTTTGTGAGGGTACAAGGGTAAGCGAGGGGAGGCTGTATGACCACATTTCGCAGGTTCAGCGGTTCGGGTTCCAGAAAACTGTTTGTTACAGGGTTGGTGCTTGCTCTATCGTCGCTCTTGGGCGTGGCTATATTTGGCCTGCACCAGGCTGGTGCGGCTACTTGCACCGATAACGACATTATCAAGTGTGGCTTTTCGAGCCGTGATGATTTTATCGACAAGGTACGCGCCAACGACAATGGCGTGAATGATGTGCCCGATTTGCAGGCTGTATATGCACACTATGGGCTGTCTGCGTCCGACTACAGCGACTTTGCTAAACATGCGGTGGCCGGAGAAGCTATGCGGGACGGCAGAATAATTGTGAATGGGCAAACGGTAGGCACCGGTGGCGAGAGTGTCGGTCGCATAAAATCATTCCAGGGTAGCAACCCATTTACGACTACTATCGCAGGGCGTAACTATTATGGCAATGTGAACGACCAGGCGTTTGCTGATGGCGTTAGCGAATTGCCCGTGTATGTGCTATTCGACTCTACGGGTAACTTCAAATTCGCAGTTATGCCATCATGTGGCAACCCAGAGTTTCCGAAGGCTCCGGTAAGGACCAGTGCAGCATGTAGCGTGTTAAACAAGACGCCGGTGCCCGGCCGGGCAAACACCTATAGTTTTACAGCTGCGGCTACGCACCAGGGCAATGCGACCATTACCCAGTTTGTTTATAACTTTGGTGATGGCTCGCCAGCTGTTATTGAGACAGATGGTTCTAAGCCGGTAATCCACACATATAAGGATCCGGGTACGTTTACGGCGACGGTGACAGTGTATGCCAATGTACCCGGCTTGCCTAAGGACGCTAGCGCGCCACTCCCAGCAGTCAGTATGTGCGCCAAGCAGGTGACAGTCGCTAAGCCACCTACGCCTCCGCCGGCTGTAGTGGTTGCGTGCAAGCAGCTGACAGCCGTTATGGTGGATGATAATAAGATGAGCTTTACGTTTACGGCGACCGGTACATCAAGCGGCGGACCGACGCTGGCTAGTGCAGATTTTGACTTCGGCGATGGCAATAAGCAGAGTGGTGTGGCCCCAACGAGCACCGGTAGTATGACGGCGACGGCGAGCCACACCTATGCGACGGCCGGAACGTTTACGGCCAGTGCCGTGCTCCATTTTACGGGGTTAGATGGCAAAGCAGTGACTGCCGATGTGTGTACCGCTACGGTTACGCCCGCTGTGGCACCGACGGTGCCTCCTGCAACGCCACCTACCCCGGCACCAGCCCCACCAGTATTGCCAAACACCGGAGCAGGGAACGTTGTAGCACTCTTCTCGATTGTGGTGATCGCTGGTTTTGTCGGCTATCGCCAGCTGCTTTTCCGCCGACACAAGCACGATAGCTAGGCAGTATTACCTTCTCCTAATCCCCCCTGGCCATTGAGGCACAGGGGGGATTATATAGTTTCTGGCTTCAGGGGTCACGGCTCCGGCGGTTGCAGCGAGCCCAAAGATATGCAATAATCAAGGAGATTTAAGCGAGAAGGAATGGTATGTGGAAGCTTGGCCGCGTTCTCAAAAAGACTAATAAAGAACTTTCGTTTACAGCAGGTGTGCTGTTAGCTATCTTTGGACTGGTAAGCATCATTGGTGTTGGAGTTAGCCAGGTGAGCGCTACGGGCACTGATTGCGATAACAACGCAATGATTAAGTGCGGTTACAGTACGTCCGATGATCTTATTGCGAAAATAAAAAATAACGACTCCGGCAATGGTCACAAAGATCTACAGTCTATGTATGCCGGTTTTGGCTTGACTAGCGCTGACTATACTAATTTCAAGAATAACGCCGTACAAGGAACTGTCTACCGGGATGGTCGTATCATGGTAGGTGATATGGTGGTGGCCAATAACGCTGTAAGTTTTGGCCGCTTGGAGTCGTACCACGAGCCGAATGCTATCAAAAAGACCATTAGTGGCATTACGTACTACGGCAATACTGTGAACAATGCTTTCGCTGCCGGTGTTGATAGTCTACCAATGTATGCTTTGTTTGACGCTCAGGGTAATCTAAAAATAGCCCTTATAACCTCATGCGGTAACCCGTCGTACGGCAATAACGTACATACGTCTGCCAGCTGTAAGATGCTGACCAAAACTCCTGTATCTGGCAAGTTGAATACCTATAATTTTACGGCTAGCGGCAATACGACCGGCAACGCTAAGATTGTTCAGTATGTATACGACTTTGGCGATGGCTCTACTCCTGTAAAAATGACTAATGGCACAACACCCGTGCAGCACACCTACACCAAAGCTGGTACTTTTACCGCTACAGTTACGGAATATGCAAGTGTGCCCGGTAATTCAAAGCTACAACTAACCGTTGTGAGCGATTGCAAGAAGACAATCACGGTAACAATGCCATTTGGCAGCTGCATGCAGCTGGTAGGGGCAATCCTGGACAAGAGCAAAATGTCTTACAGTTTTACTGTAACCGCTACCTTTGGTAACGGCGAGACATTCACTGGTGCAGATTTTGACTTCGGTGACGGCAAGACTCAGACTGGGGTTAAGCCAACCACTAGTACAACCGTTGTGGTGAACCATACCTATGCTGCAGCGGGTAACTATAACGCGTCTGCCACGCTTCACTTTATGGTGAATGGCAAAGCAGTCACCGCTCCAATCTGTAAAGCCCTAGTGACGCCCGAGACGGTTACGCCCGAATGTAAGCCAGGGGTGCCAGTAGGCAGCCCGGCATGTATTCCTCCTTGCCAGCCGGGTAGTTCGGTCCCACCGGAGTCTGCCGAGTGTACACCCCCAACGCTTCCGAACACTGGTGCGGGCAACACTATCGCTATATTCGCGGCCGTAGTTATCGCCGGGTTCCTGGTGTATCGCCAACTGCTGTTCCGCAAGCATAGGGCCGCATTTGTGGCCGCACAAGAGGGATCATCACCGCTGCCGCTTGCCGACCCGTTGAACGGAGACGCGCCATTGGCCGGCACGCCATTCGCTACCGCTAAACAAACCCGTAGTCTCCGCCGCAAGCGTCACCTCTAGTTTTTGCGCGAATTGCAAATACCTGTGGATAAGCGCTAGCGCAATAGCTAAAACTATGGTAGGCTTGATCCATAAGAGAGCAATCGTGACTGACCGCTCAGAAATCCCCCATCGCGACAAGGTTGCATCGGGGGATTTCTTTTTTGTATCTGTTATGATATAATTTCGGGGTTGTTTTCGTAGGAAAACTGGCCCTATACTTTTATTATAGTTTGGCCCATATGCTTCGCATATGAACCTGAGTGTTTGGAAAGGTTTTTGTATACACGAATATACAAAAGTCATATACTTTCAAAATTTGGCCTCATCGTCTAGCGGCTAGGACACCGGGTTTTCATCCCGGCAACCGGAGTTCGATTCTCCGTGAGGTCACCATTGGAAAATTACATATCAAAGGACGTCATAAAGTGGCGCCCTTTTTTGTTTGCGGCAACTATTGACGTAGGTATAGTACCTAGGGTACTATACCTAAGGTATTATGAATAAATTAACCACATATGAGCAACAACTCCTGCAGGGCTGGGAAGAAATCTATAAGAGAGGACAGCTTACTCTTTGGATATTTTTAGCTTTGCAAGATGGCCCAAAACATATGGCAGCCATAAAAGAGCACATAAAAATACAAACAAACGGAACTGTCGGCGCCGATGACCAAAGTATGTACCGTGCCCTGCGTCGTTATTACGAAACAGAGCTTGTTACTTATAGCAAAAGTGCAACTTTGAATGGCCCCGACCGTAAGGTATATGAGCTAACATCTACGGGTCAGAACGTGTTGAAGAGCTTTATTGAGCGCAATGTCAAGGCACTATTAAATCAAGATTTTATCAAGGGAGAGAGTCATGAGTAGCAAAAAGGACGTTTGGTTTAAAATAGGACTGTTTTTGCAGCTACTGCTCATACCTCTAGCATTTCTATGGCATTTCAGTTCGGACGCGTTTTACTACAATTGGATTTTAATGGGCGCGGCCGTAGTAATAGTAGCACTGTCATTGTGGCCGCAAGCGATCGTTGTGCGCGTGAAGCGCTTGAAAGCTATAAAGTTACAGATGATTTTAGTAATTGCCATGCTGATTATCAGCTGGTTAGGCTATGCTTACTTTCAACACTTTATACATACTAACTGCACGCCTTCCTATGCCCTACATAATGGTTCCGGTGGAGGCAACTTCACGCAAGCAGACCTAGGTAAGAATTGCTATTTTGGCCCAATGAGCTTAACGAGAAGTACATCGATGACCGTCTATTCGCTACATGCATTCGGACATGGTTATGGCATGGTCCTCAATTTAGGAATAAGTATGTGGACTGCCCTTTTGTTGACAGTGCTATTCCTGGCCTTGCCAGTGTTTAACCTGTATCGATATCAAATCGATAAAAAACGTTTGCAGGGTATCAAGAAAGAAGAGTTGTTTGTATAAAAGGTAGGATAGAAGTTGCCACTATCGTAGAGTTTTGAGCTGAGCAGATCGGCTGGAGCCGCCGAACGATTGAGGAGGCTAAACATTACACATGTCCTCCTGCATCTGGTCAATAACAACAACTTGACCGTTGGGTTCACTGCAACCCATCTCTCCCAGTCTAAAGTGTAATTTCACTAAATCGGGGTAGATTGAGTTCCATCTGAGGTGGAGCGAGGTCACCACAAGAGAATTACGGATTAGAATGAGCACCCAGATTTCCAATTTTGGAGTCGGGCGCTTTTTCTCATCTGTTAATCAGTTCGATTCTCTGTTTATACTTGTTCGAAGGGGTGAACTCCAAATACAAATTCTAGTGTTTCGGCAGGCTCTCGATAAGGGCCCTGGCATTATCGTGAAGGTTGAGCTTGGCGGCTTTGGCAGTGCTAAAGAACTTTGCCTCGACTATGCCCTCCATTTCGTCTTCGTCTGCGATTGTGGGCTTAAAGGTGCCGGATACCTTTACCTCGTAGCCAACAAATGCGAACCATTTGAGCGGATTAGCGCCCGTCTCTCGGCGCACTGTCCAGAAAATGGCTGGTCTGTCGTCCATCCAGTCAACGGTGAAGTTTGTTTCTTCGTCAATTTCCCGCCTGAGTGCATCACGTGGGCTTTCACCTTGGTCAAGCCCGCCGCCTGGCAGGTCCCATACGCCGCTACTTTCTTTAAGGAACATAACCTCATTACGCTCATTTTTGATGATTGCTTTGGTCGAAACCCTATAGGTACATCGCACATTTTCCATAGTCAGTATCTCCGCAGTTAAGTTATGTCCCTATGGTACAACGCAGCCATGCATTAGTATGTGCGCAATGTAACTGCGGTAAAAATTGTGATAAAATACTCTCGTGAAGGCTACCCAGGACTAGCTATTGAGGTTTTGATACCTTTCAATGTCTTGTTCCACTGCATGATTTCTGCCACTATGGCTTTATAAATCGGGTGGCCTAGGGTCACCACGAAAATAGCTCACCGAAAGGTGGGCTTTTTTCGTGGTCATGCAATGGGCGTGAAGTCCGTTTGCCGGTGGCGCTGAAAGCGACAGGAGGCAACTGGAGTGCGATAGCGACGAACACGCGCAGAAGCTTGCTTCGAGCATGTAAGGAAGATATACGATGGCTTGTCCGCCATACTCTCCGCGGAGCCGCCATTAGAAAATCACAGATACAAAAGAGTCCGACGAAATATATCGTCGGACTTTTCTTTTTTGCTCCCCCTGTTAATTGGAGCTCAGTTCTCCGCAGGTGAAAAGAATAATCCGTTAATATTGCGTAGAAAAGCACAATATTAACGATTTATTGAATTATAAGCGTTACTTTGATATACTGTAACTATGATTAGCGCCTATAACAAAGGCAAGATAAGGCAACTCAAGAAAGAATTTGAGCAACTTAGAGCTGGCAAGGAGTCATTGCTCGTCATGATTGACGAAGCAGAGGTGCCGGAGCTCGTATACAACTCGAATGCGATAGAAAACTCGACACTGACGCTTCAGGAAACAGAACGTATACTGCTAGAGCTAGAGGTCGCTCGGAATGTGAGCGTCCGTGAGTTATTCGAGGCTAAGAACTTGGCGCGCGTTACCGAGTACATACGTAACAAACGGGATGTAGTACTTACTAAAGAAAATGTATTGCTGTTACATAAAATGTTAATTGGTGGCATTAATGACGATATCGCTGGACGTTTCCGTGCTGAGCACGAATACGTTCGAGTTGGCACGCATATTGCGTCAGCTCCAGAGCATATTGAACGGCTGTTGGGCAATTTATTGGCTGATTACGAAAGTTCGCACGACGAATACTTTTTGGACCGCATATCTCGATTCCATCTTGAGTTTGAACGCATCCATCCATTTGTCGATGGCAACGGCCGGATTGGCCGCGTGTTGATTAACCTCCAACTCATGCTCCACGGATATCCGTCAACTATTATCCGCAACAAAGGCAAACGCGATTATTACTATCCAGCCTTTCCAGCCTACCAGGATAACAAGTCAACCGAGCGGTTAGATAGTCTGCTGTCGCTATCACTGCTGGAATCGTTGAATAAGCGAATCGCATATTTGAAAGGCCTAGAAATCATAACGCTCACGGACTATGCAAAGCAAACTGGCGAATCACCGAACGCCCTTCTTAATGCGGCTCGGCGCCAGACTATCTCGGCTTTTCGGGAAAAGGGCGTTTGGAAAACCGGTAGATAGCTCGTTCAGTCTGCGAT
>Ga0268266_10001889_pt1 | contig 23659 bp, 15 predicted proteins | sample KBSS13metaG_FD_190356 | JGI IMG/M metagenome (GOLD analysis project Ga0268266, IMG submission 190356) | Switchgrass rhizosphere microbial communities from Kellogg Biological Station, Michigan, USA - KBS S1-3 metaG (SPAdes) (version 2) | ecosystem: Host-associated > Plants > Roots > Rhizosphere... | reverse complement strand
GAGGTCTGTTCCGCACAGCCCTACCATCTCCACCTTCAAGAGAAGTTCTCCAGGAAGTTTCTGAGGCTCGGGAACCTCGATTACGCGCGCCTCTCCAATTCCTACAAGGGATACAGCCTTCATCTTTCAACCTCGACCCATTGGCACGTTGCCATAAATAAGCATTTATTTTCATTTACAGAATAACCTCATTCCCGGGCGACGATATACGCGGTCTCTGCGCTATCAGGATGACGCAATTTCCATGGAGGGTAGGTTTTCATGAATCGGCGCAATTTTCTCGAATCGTTTGCGGCGGCGATGCTGCTTCGAGAGTGATGAAAGGAAAGGAGAGAGTTGCGAGTTCGTTGTTGACAATTGGCGATTCCCACGGAGAGCCGATTGCGGAAGACTTCGTAGGTCTCTCTTATGAGAGCGCACAGCTTGCGAACCCGGAGTTTTTTTCAGCGAAGAACAAACAGCTTGTCCGACTCTTTCGTGAGCTTGCGCCGCATGGCAACCTGCGCATTGGCGGTGGCTCCAGCGAGTTTACGACCTATTCCGACGAGACGCCTTCGGAGCCGCCGCCGTTCGAGGTCCTCGGTCCGGATACTTCAAAGACGGTGAAGCATGGAACGGTGACTTCCGCAGTCGCTTTGCAGAATCTTCGCAGCTTTCTCGATGCTACAAACTGGACCTGCCTTTACGGCCTAAACCTGGGGCAGGGAACAATAGAGAATGCCGTGCGAGAGGGAGGAGGAAATGGCTACTACACACCGATAGCAGGAGCCCCTTCAACTGGCCTGATACGACGTCCAGAATTTTTTGGAATTCGATTCGCGCAACGTTTTGTTGGTGCGCGGGCAGTGGACGCTTCTCTTCAAGGTGCCAGCCCTCTTGTCGATGTATTTATCTTCGAAAAGACCGGCAAAGGTGAACTGGTTCTCATCAACAAAACGCCACAGAGTTTCCGGTGCTCTCTTTCCGTGGGAGTAACGGCATCTGCTGTGCTCAGATTGCATGCACCCACGATTGATGCGAAGGCGGGAGTGCAGATCTCGAGCATGCGTGAAGCGGCTGGCAGCGTTGCGATCGCGCCTTCGTATACGGCGACCGTGTACGGCCTGGTAGATCGCAATTCGTAGATCAGGAATAAAAGTTTCTAAAACGCATTGTCTCCGCGTTTACACCCACAGGATTCTCGTATGGTGAGGGTGACGGGAAGCACTGTCCTCACGCTTGAAGTTTTAAACTCTCCATTAATTCTTTGCAGAAGCAGGCGAGTGGAGACATTTCCAAGCTCGGAAGCAGGCTGCCGCACCGCCGTGACAGATGGTGTAATCAGGGTAAAAAAATCTACATCGTCGAACCCCACGAGGCCAACATCCTGGCCCATTTGCAGACCCATCTCGCGAAGGGCAGCGATGACCCATATCGTCGAAGCGTTGTTTGCCGTAAAGATGGCATCAGGGCGATTGCGCGAAGTAAACAACTGCGACAACGCAGAGCTGGCGGAGGAGGGCGCCGACAGGTTCAACTCCTTGACGACGTGCAGGTTAGCTTGATGCATGGATTCTTTGTATCCGGCGATGCGCTCTTTGATCGTGAGGAGATGGGAGTTCGCTGCGAGACAGACAATTTGCTTGTATCCATGATCGATCAGGTGCTCCACCGCCAGCCGCGCTCCTGATCTGTTTTCGACACCCACGGAGTCCGTTGTCGCGATCTCCATGGGACGATCGATCGTCACAATTGGGGTCGATCCAACCGAAATGGACTTCAGATAACTGTTTCTACTATCTGACGGTACAAGGAGAATTCCGTCGACCGGATGGTGGGTCATCATTTCGACCTGTGCCGCCTCAACGGAGGGATCTTCTCCTGATGCCGCCAGCCACACCAGGTAACCGTTCGCTCGGGCAGTTTCCTGGACGGCATGGCTGACCACAGAGAAGAAAGTGTCTGAGATATCCGGAACAATCAGTCCTATAGAGCGCGAAAGCTTACCCGTAAGCATGCGAGCTGCATGGTTGGGACGATAGTCGAGCTTTTGAATCGCTGCTTGAACCTTTTTTGCAGTCTCTTCAGAGACATAGGGGTGGCCGTTGATGGTGCGAGATACGGTCATCGGGCCTACACCCGCCGCCCGAGCTACGTCCTGTAGAGTTGCCCTTTTTTTTATATGTGCAGACATATGTTTATTTGTGAGAGGGCTACCATATCGCGTATCACAGGGCCATCCAGATTTTCACAATAAATTCAGTTCTCGTATATTGACAACCATTAACGTAAACGCGTAAACAAGTGATCGCTGTGATAGCGCAATCATAATAACCATTTGTACTTATTTTTCGAGGAGGCCAGTGTGAATAGTTTCAGATATGTTTTCCGCACACTCGTGTTTGTTTTCGCATGCCTGCTTGTAACGGGAGTTCCGGGATTTGCCCAGGATACGTCTTCGTTATCAGGCACCATTACCGACTCATCCGGCGCTGTGGTGTCGAAGGCGAACATTACGCTTCGTAACAATGCGACACGCACAGAGGTCCACGCGACTTCGAACGATAGCGGTAACTTTACCGTCACCAATCTGTTGCCTGGGGCGTACAGCATGCACGTTGAGGCAGCTGGGTTCCAGACGACAGAATTGAGTGATATTCACGTTGATCCAAACATCGGTCGGCGTATCGACGTCACAATGAAGGTTGGCGACACTACCACCTCCATCACCGTCGAAGCCAATGCGAACATCGTGCAGACCGAGAGCGGAGCCGTAGGCCAGCTCATCACGCAGGAGCAGGTTAAGAACATTCAGCTTAACGGACGCAACCCGATCTATTTAGCCCAGATGGAGCCGGGCGTGGTTCGCGGAAACTCCATGGCGGCGTTTAGCTTCGGTCTGGATAACGGCATCAATGTCAGCGGTGCTCGTAGCCAGGAGAGCGTGATCACATTTGATGGTGCGCCGATGGTGCGTACGCGTTCGAACGGTACGAGCGTCGGTGTGGCCGATGTGGACTCGACGTCGCAGATCCAGGTGCTAACGACAAGCTATGGTGCAGAATATGGCCGCACCTCGGGCGGCCAGATCCGCATGGTCCCCAAGAGTGGCTCCTCGGAGTTCCACGGAAGCGCCTACGAGTACTTCCGCAACAATGCGCTGAATGCCAATACATGGAAGAATAACCAGGCTGGCACGGCCCGTGGCGCCTTCCGCTATAACCAGTTCGGCTGGAATGTGAATGGCCCAGTCTTCTTTGGCGGTTTTAACAAGAACCACGACAAGCTCTTCTTCTTAGTTGGTCAGGAATGGGTGAAGTACAACCATAACGATGTGTCGTTCAGGAAAACTCCGACTGCACTGATGCGTCAAGGTAACTTCAGCGAACTGCTCGGACCGAACATCTTTTACAACGCTCCCGTGCAGATTGTTAATCCGAATACGGGAACACCGTATCCCGGCAATGTCATCCCTCAGGGGCAACTCAGCCAGAATGGTACCGGTCTCCTGCGGGCCTATCCTTTGCCTAACGTCAGCGCACCGAGCTACAACTGGGTCGATGCCGCGCTCTATACCGAGAGTCAGCGCAAAGACTCTGTTGTGGTCGACCTGGTTCCGACTGACAAGCACCACTTCCGGTTCAGCATGCTGAACTACAACTACAATGACTACGAGCCGCATTTCGGCAACTTCAACACCAACCCCCGTATCTTCAATCGCCCGAATCAGATCGGTGTCGTCCATTGGACCTGGACCATCAGCCCTACCTGGGTTAATGACGCCTTTGCCTCGGGTGCAGCCGACCACGTCACGATTGGCATCGATACCTCGTCAGGACTGTTCGACCGTACGAAGTATGGCATCAATTACCCGTATCTCTTCGGTGCTGCCGACAAGGTTGTACCGAACAAGATCCCAACGATTCAGATCGCTGGTTTCGATACGTTGGACGGTGGGCCCTATCCATCACGCTCCGGGGGTATCGTCTATGACTTTGGCGACAACGTCACTAAAGTCTGGGGTAATCACACGATTAAGTTCGGCTTCCAGTGGGAGTACGCTGGCGAGAACAACTACGACCAGATCAGTGTGGACAACACTCGTCCTGGAACCACCAATAATCAGAACGGCCTCTTCAACTTTGGTGACGGCCAAGCCCTTACTTCGAAAGCTGCCGTTGCGAATGCCGCTCTTGGCCTCTTCAATACTTACGGTGAGATCGGTACCCGTTCTTACACGCTGTTCCGAGGCAATATGTACAGCATGTATGGGCAGGACCAGTGGCGTGTGAACTCGAAGCTGGTGCTGGAGTATGGCATTCGCTACGACATCATGCAGTCCTATCATGCGCTGTGGGGTAATCAGGCGTTCTTCAATCCCACCAACTACAACCCAGCGTTGGCCCCCACGGTCAATTCTCAGACGGGATTCCTCACCGGCGGCGATCCGTATAACGGCGTTGTCATCCCCGGCACTGGCTTCCCCAGTTCGGCCAAAGGTCATGTGCCGGACTCGATTCTCAACGGCAACTACCAGCGGCTCTTCCGCGGATACGGCTCCAACTATTCTCCGACTGTGTACACGAATATCCAGCCTCGTTTTGGATTCGCTTATCAGATCTCACCCGGAACGGTGCTTCGTGCAGGTGCGGGACGGTACATACAACGTCTCGGCATCAGCGATACGGTTCACGTTGGCGGCAACGCTCCGTTCCAGCCGGCTTCTTCTGTGACCAACGGTAAGGCTGATACACCGGGCGGCAATGGTATCAATCAGCTTCCTCTGGCCTTTACCTCGCACGCTTATAAGTACCCCAGCCCCGAAGCATGGGGTTGGAACCTGACCGTGGAACATGAGTTCAACAAGATCGCGGTCTTCACATTGAGCTATGTCGGCCGTCGCGGCTACCATCTGGAACAGTTGGCCAACATCAACCAATTGGCGACAGGCGCTGTCGCTCCCGGAACACCAAACCTCATCAACCATATCAATCCTGACTCGCTGCGTCCTTATAAAGGCTTCTCGACCATCATTGAGGCGCAGGACACCGGCGGCTCGTTCTATCACTCCATGCAGGCTAATCTGAAGCGCCGCGTCACCAAGGGGCTGCTCTTTGGTGCAGCGTATACCTGGTCCAAGAGCCTCGACTATGGTTCGTCGAATGGTACGAACATCGTCAATGCTTATAACAACAGCCTCATGTTTGGTCCAAGCGACTTCGATTACCGTCACGTGTTTGTATTCAACTACGTGTATGACATCGGCTTCGCCAACGGCATGAGCAATGTCTTTGGTCGCACCCTGCTGGGGAACTGGCAGTTCTCCGGAACGATTCAGGCGCAATCGGGACATCCGCAGAGCGTGTCGCGTAACCTTGATCAGGCCGGAGTCGGGCCGGGTTCAGGTAACCAGTACTACATCCGAACAGGCGACGCAAAGCTGCCACACCAATTCGGCAAGACAGGCACCTGGTTTGATCCGAGTGTTTTCAAACCTGCAGCTCCCGGCACCTTTGCCCCACGCGGTACTCGCGGCTATATCCGTGGTCCCGGGTTCAATAGTTTCTCTGCAGCGCTGCAGAAGGAGTTCCACATCATCCCCAGCCACGAGAACCATGCCCTGGTCTTCAAAGCTGAGGCATTCAACTATCTCAATCACCCGAACTATGACGATCCTGATATGAGCCCGACCAGCAGCACCTTCGGTCAGGTTACGACCAAAGGCGGCACATATTCTTCGGAGCGCCAGTTCCAGTTCAGCCTCCGATATGCGTTCTAGGAGAAGCTGTAGCTGTGCACGATAACATCCATCTGAGCCCGGTAACGGTCGTTCGAGATGGATTTAAGAAGCAAACCCTGAGAGATCCCGCGCACGTTGCGGGATCTCTTTTCTTCTGTTGAAGCTAAACACGCTGGCCCGTCTCGGCCAGGCCATAGGTGATTCCAGGCATGCAACTGATGCAAACTGCACGTTCTTCGAGGGGGAAGATCAGGATGCTCCGTCCTGGTCTTCGACGTTCCGTTTTGTCTTTGACTCTGGCGGGGCTCGCATTGCCTGGCGCGACGCGCGGTCAAACCATGGAGGCTCCTGACATCACAAAAGAGCCGACCTTATACGTAGTTCCTTATGCTCATCTGGACACCCAGTGGCGATGGGAGTTTCCGCAGACGATCAGCGAGTATCTGCTGAAGACCATGCGAGTGAACTTCGACTATATCGATCGTTATCCGCATTATGTCTTCAACTGGACAGGCGCAAATCGATATCGATTGATGAAGGAGTACTTCCCCGCTGACTACGCCAGGATGCAGAAGTATGTGGCCGCCGGGCGATGGTATCCCGCTGGGTCTTCCGTTGAAGAAGGGGACGTCAATCTTCCCAGCGCTGAAGGAATCTTTCGCCAGATTCTTTATGGCAATGAATATTTTCGTAAGGACTTCGGCAAGGCCAGTGCGGAGTACATGCTTCCCGACTGCTTCGGTTTTCCCGCATCTCTGCCCAGTATTTTGGCGCACGCTGGTGTAAAGGGCTTCTCCACCCAGAAGCTCAATGCGCAATGGCAGCCCGCTCCGAAGATCGGAGGCTCCGGTTCACCGGAGCAGACACCTGAAGGTATCCCTTTCAACGTGGGAATGTGGTTTGGTCCGGATGGAAAGGGAGTGATTGCTGCCCTCAATCCCGGGGGATATGGAAGCAATGTCTATACAGACATCAGTAAAGAACCTTCCAGTAACGCATCGACATCGGGGCCACAGCTGACAAGCGAGGAGCGCGCGCGATTGACGCCACAACAGGCGGCGGCGTTAGGTCGCCGCAGAGCGCAGGAGCAGGACTGGGTCAAGCGGATCGACATCGATGGCAAAGCGACCGGAGTCTTCGCCGATTATCACTACGTGGGTACCGGAGATATCGGAGGAGCCACACAGGAATCCACGGTGAAGCTGCTGGAAGCGATTGTTACGAAGGGCGAGACCGTTCTGCCCACTCCACCCAAAGGTCCCTTTGCCATGGGAGAGACGCCGACTGCCGAAGCTGGTGGTGCTCCTGTCCGAGTCGGTGACGGACCAGTTCATGTAGTGGAGGCCGCCGCGGACCAGCTCTTCAAAGACATCACGCCAGCGATGTCTTCTCGTTTACCGCAGTACAAAGGCGATCTTGAGCTGATCAATCACTCTGCAGGATCGCTGACCTCTCAGGCGTATCACAAGCGGTGGATCCTGCGAAACGAGACATTGGCCGACGCTGCCGAAAAGACTTCAGTAGCAGCTGCGTGGATGGGTGGTCGGACATATCCCCAGCAGCAGATCAACGATGCATGGATGCTCGAACTAGGTGGACACTTTCACGATACCGGAGCCGGAACAGCGACACCGCGTTCTTATGAGTTCGCCTGGAACGATGACATCATCGTAGCGAATCAATTTAGTGGAATCCTAACCAATGCCACGGAGGCAATTGCTTCTGCGCTCGATACCGCCGGTCCTGGCGTTCCTGTTGTTGTCTTCAACCAGCTCAACATTGCGCGAGAGGATCTGGTAGAAGCGAAGGTCGATTTGCCGAGTGGGATTGTGAAGTCTGTCAGGGTTAGCGATGCGAGTGGGAAAGAAGTCCCATCCCAGATGGAAGGTGACAAGGTTCTCTTCCTTGCGAAGGCACCGTCTGTCGGATACGCGATCTATCACGTCACGCGGGCAAGTGAGCCAAGCCCGAGTTCCGAACTTAAAGTGACGGAGTCGTCTCTCGAGAATGCTCGATATCGTGTCGCTCTCAACCAAGATGGAGATGTCGCAAGCATCTTCGACAAGCAGCTGAACAAGGAGCTTCTCTCCGCACCGATGCGTTTAGCCATCTCCAACGACAAGCCAAAGGTCTATCCCGCATGGAACATGGACTTCGATCAGGAGCAGGCTTCTCCGCGGGCTTATGCAGGAGGTCCGGCGCGGGTTCGTATCAAAGAGAAAGGACCTGTTCGCGTCTCTCTCGAGGTGACGCGCGAGTCCGAAGGGTCCAAATTCGTTCAGACCATCAGCCTCTCAGCGGGAGATAACGGGAATCGCGTCGAATTTGGCAATGCGATCGACTGGAAGACGTTGTCGGCCAATCTGAAGGCCACATTTCCCTTGAGTGCTTCCAATGAAAATGCCACATACAACTGGGATATAGGAACCGTGCAACGGCCAAATGCGAATGAACGTCAATTCGAAGTGGCGTCCCATCGCTGGATCGATCTCACCGATAAGAGTGGCAGCTATGGAACCACCATCCTTACGGATTACAAGAACGGATCGGACAAGCCGAACGACAACACGGTACGGTTGACGCTTATGCGATCGCCTGGGATTGAGCCGCCAGCGAATGGCCGTCCATCTGGATATACCGATCAGGCAAATCAAGATTGGGGACACCACGAGTTTGTTTTCGGCTTGACCGGACATACGGGCGATTGGAAGACTGCGCAGACCGATTGGCAGGCCTATCGTCTGAATGAGCCCATGATGGCCTTTCAGACGGAAGGCCACAAAGGATCTCTCGGAAAGACCTTCTCTCTCGTCCACCTGAATAACTCGCGAATCCGAGTGCTCGCCTTGAAGAAGGCAGAACAGAGCGATGAGGTCATCCTTCGCATGGTAGAGCTCGACGGCAAAGCAACACCGGATGTTCAGGTTTCATTCGCAGGCCCGATTGCTGGCGCGCGAGAAGTCAACGCTCAGGAGCAGCCTGTCGGCTCAATCGTCATGGGTGGAAGTGAGCTCAGGGTGTCGTTCACTCCCTATCAAACGAGAACGTTTGCTCTACGTCTGGGAGCTCCGACTACCAAGCTCAAAGTCGCAGCATCGCATCCGGTGATATTGCACTACGATCTCGCTGTTGGAAGCAACGACGACACCCCAACCGCTGGGGGAGGCTTCGACGGACAAGGCAGAGCGATTCCTGCTGAAATGCTGCCCTCGAAGCTCCGATTCAACAATGTGGAGTTCGATCTGGCCTCCGCTGCAACCGGCCATGCGAATGCAGTTGTCGCTAGGGGCCAAACAATTACTCTGCCTGAAGGTCGCTATAACCGCGTCTACGTTCTGGCTGCGGCTGCGGACAAAGATCAGCAATCTACCTTTGAGTTGGGGAACGCAAAGACGGATCTGACGATTCAGAGCTGGACTGGATTTATCGGTCAGTGGGATACCCGTCTTTGGAAGAGTGAACAAGAACGCGATTGGGCTATCTCAGCGAATCATGCCGCATGGCCACCTGCAGACGTCCAGCAAAAAGAACAGCGTCCCGTGTCACCTCGCTATCCGGAGGATTACATCGGCCTGCAACCGGGCTATGTGAAGCCGGCGAGTCTCGCTTGGTATGCCTCGCATCTGCACACGGCCAAAGGGCTCAATCAACCCTATGAATACTCCTACTTGTTTGCATATCCGATTGATGTAAAAGGAAACGCGAGAGCTCTAACGCTTCCGGATAACGACAAGATTCGTATTCTTGCGATCTCTACCGCTGAGGAGGAACCGGCCCTCACCCCCGCAGCACCTTTGTACGATATGCTCGGCCGTGCGGACGGCCCGAATCCAGAAGCAAAATAACTCAACAGGGAATTGCCGCTTGAAGGTTTGCATGGATATACGGATACGTTTCGCGCAAGGTGTTTCCTTGCTGACGCTTGCGGCAACTCTCATGCACGCACAAACCGCCGCAGAGGTCGACCCCATGCTGGGCGCTGACGGAGGCGGCAATGTCTTTGTCGGCCCCACTCTGCCTTATGGAATGGCAAAGCCAGGCCCGGACTACGGAGACAACGAAGCGAACGCGGGCTGGAAGGCTAGTGGCAATCTAAACGGCTTCTCCCAGCTTCATGTCTCCGGTACTGGAGGAGGACCAAAGTACGGCAATATTCTGCTGCAGCCCGCGAGCGGAAAAGCAGATCCCGCGCACAGCTCTGCTCCACGTCAGAGTGAGCACGCAGAGGTCGGATACTACTCTGTCAAGCTGGCAGGCAAAGGAATTTTTGCGGAGCTGACAACCGCGCGACGAACTCCTGTCTATCGATTCACCTATCCCAAAACGGGAGACCGCACTCTGCTCGTGGATGTCGGACATCTGCTCATGCGGAGACACGACTCTCCGCATCGCTATCCGGAGAGTCAGGTTGTTTACTCAACTGACGTCCAGGTTCTTTCACCAACCGAGATCGCCGGCATGCAGGCCTCTGTCATGGGGTGGAACATCCAGACCACGCCGATGAAGGTTTACTTTTATCTCGTCACCGACACTCCTGCGATTGTCAGCGGAACATGGGAAGACGGCGGTAGTGTGCGGCAGGGATCTAAGAATGCCAGCTATCGTATGCCGTTTACGATGGCGACTCTGCCAAAACCACCGGCTCCTGTCGTCAGTACCGGTGCTTATCTGACCTTCGCCTCGGGCAACAAGCCAGTCACGGTAAAAGTTGGACTATCGTTCGTATCCATCGAGCAGGCGAAGAAGAATGCGCTAAGCGAAGTTCACGGCTTTGACTTTGAGGGAACTCGCAGGGCAGTGGTTGCGGCCTGGAATAAGGAGCTCTCGACTGTAAAAACGGAAGGTGGCACACAGGGTGAGCGCCAGCAGTTCGCTACCGGTCTCTATCACTCGATGCTGATGCCCGTCGACCGAACCGGAGAAAATCCGCTTTGGCACAGCTCTACGCCCTACTATGACGACTTCTATTGCATCTGGGACACATTCCGTTCGTCCACTCCACTGCTGACACTCCTCCATCAGGAACGGGTCACCGCCATTCTGCAATCGCTGCTGGAAATTCAAGATCATGACCATTTCTTTCTTGATGGTCGCTCTGGAAACTTTCCCGGAAGAACTCAGGGCGGTTCGGACGCCGAGATGATGTTTACGGATGCCTTCCTGAAGCACCTCCCTGGCCTGGACTGGGAGCGTGTCTATCGTGCGATGGTTCACGATGCTGACGCCGAATCCACAGATCCGATTCGCTTTGGCCGCGGAGATTTGGACGAGTGGAAGCGGCTTGGATATCTTTCCATCGAGCACTCCGATCCTGCAGGCGGACCCGATCGCCCGGGTTCGCGCTCAATGGAGTACGCGGCTAACGATTATGCTGTCGCTCTTATGGCAAAAGGATTGCACCGCCAGTCTGACGCGGCAAAGTTTATGGCGCGCTCCGAAAACTGGAAGAAGTTATGGGATGCAGATGCCGTGGATCACACGGAAGCGGGCGATGTGAAGGGCTTTATCTGGATGCGTCATGACGATGGTAGATGGAAGGAGAACTTCAATCCACATCTGGTCGGAACCTGGTATCAGGACAACTTCTACGAGGCCTCTACCTGGACCTATTCGCTGTACGTGCCTCAGGATGTTCGCGGCCTTATCCAAATGGCAGGAGGAACATCTGCATTCAGGAAGCGCTTGGATGTGTTCTTCTCTCGGGGGCGTGGTGCGCGGTATCGTTACGACGTAGGCAACGAGCCCGGCTTTCTCTCTCCCTATCTCTACAACTGGATTGGCGCCCAGAGCAGCACGGCCAAGACGATCCGTGCCATTCTCCCTGCCAGCTACCACACTGGATTGCGTGGCTTGCCAGGCAACGACGATTCGGGAGCAATGGGATCCTTCCTCGTCTTTAATCAGATGGGCTTCTTTCCGGTGGCCGCACAGAATGTGTATTTGATCGGCTCACCAACGTTTCCTCGGTCGACAATTACCCTCGCGAATGGCAAGACCTTCTCTGTGGTAGCCAGGAACTCATCCCCCAGGAATGTCTACATTGCAAAGGCGGTATGGAATGGCAAGCCTTATGACCGCTCATGGTTTACTCATGATCAGTTGATGGCAGGCGGCGAACTCGAGTTGACCATGTCGGACCAGCCGGTGCACTGGGACACGGGTACTCCGCCTCCATCGATGTCGGACAGGTAAGATATCCGATCGTGTAAGGGCATGTGAGTTCTAACTAGTTATCGAAAAGAGCTTGAGTATGAGAGGAAGGGTATTACTAACGCCAACCCCCCTCATATTCAACGCGCAATGCGCCGCAAGATGCCTAAATCACCTGCCTTGGAGAGATACTGAAGGAACTTGGCTATATCTTTCGCCGCTCGATATTTAAAATCTCGTCGAAGAAACATGGGAAATCGAGACCCAGAAAAATATCGTCGATCTTTCGCACTCCTAAGATCTATCACTTATGGGCAAGAAACCCCTGTGTGGCTGATTGGTATTCCTACCCGGAACACGATCGTGCAGCCGGTAATGGTCATGGTGAACGAACCATCGGCCGTCCCTTTGAACTCGTACCCGGCCACCGATTTGATTTTGCCGGTGATGTTGGTTTGGTCCGTCGTTGCGTCGACGTCGTAGCCTTGGAAGGTTCCCAGAACTCCGGTTTTTACCTTTGCAACCGAGTTGGCTTTCCACACGTTATTTCTGAATATGAAGGTGGGCGAGATGTCGGCATTCGAAGAATTTGCATTGAACGTCGCGTCATTCGAGAAGCCTTGTGTAGCGTTGTCCGAAACATGGAGTCGATCCGGATAGTCTGGGTCGGTTATGGCGGCATTGATCGCAAAGGTGCCCCTAGGCTGAGTGACGAAGGACACAAAGCGGTTTCCTTCAATATAGTTGTCGGGAAGAAAGGCGTGAACCGAACCGGGTATAGTGATAGCGCTGAATGTCGGAACCGCGTGGGTATATAAGAAAAGGTTTCCAGAGATGCGGTATCCACTAGAGTTGGTACTCGACATTACCAGCTTGGTGTTTGCCAGAGTGTTGTTTACGAATTCCAGATTCCCGATGGGATCGGAGACTATTTGACAGACAGTACTGGCGTCATTGCAGATAAACTTTACGTCGTGAACCTTGATATTGGTGGAGCGCTTGGGGTCAAAAGATGCATTGTAGAGAAACATACTCGACATCCCCGAGGCTGTGTCGGAAGAGATGACGCCAGAACCGAACGTGACGTTGTGGCTGTCGAAGAATACTCCAATCGCCCCTGCGACGCTGTTTTTTAGAGAGAATCCGGTGAAAGATACATTCGTAGATGACTCCGCATCCAGACAGACATCTGAGCACCCATCCGCAGTGATGCCGGTTACGGTGATGTTCTGGCCCATGCCACCCCATACTGCAGCTCGCATGTTGGTGAAGGTTCCACCTGTGATTGAAATATTCTGGGACCAACGGGGGTTAGAGGGATTGGCTCCATTGGTAACCGCATTCCCTCCCCACCACACCAACCCGTAATAGGAGTTTCGTGCCATATTATTGCTGGCTATCACGTTCTGCGTGAAATGAAAATTAGCCAATGTCAGAACCCCATTCGTGCCTCCATCCATAAAGTTGTTGCAGAAGATGACGTTTTGAGACAAGTTTCCGGAGTTCACCCCCGCGTAAGTGAGGGCTGTCGAATCCGTGAATAAGCCACCAATACCGAAGAAGTGATTTCCCGTGAAGGTGATGTCTTTGCAAGTCCGGCAATGAGAGAGGAAGAGTTCATCCGTGGATCCAGTGATGCTGTTCGAAAACCAGACATTCGACATAGCGAAGTTGGTGAGATTTGACGAATGCATCCATTCAATCGATGAAGATGTAATTCTCTGGACCGCTTTTGAACCGTTGCCGAGAATCTGAGTGTTGTTAAATACGATCGGGGCGACCGTCCATGTCAAAGGAACGTTCAACAATAGCCTGTGATTCGAATGGAGAACGGGAACGGTACTGACGGTTCCGGTAACGTTAACAACGATGTCTGCCCTGTCAGACCCAGCATCGGCGTCAGCGGCGTTGATCTTCATCCCTACGTCTGAACCTGAATACGCAGATGCATGGTAGGCCTTATTGAGGACCTGAGCATCCAGCGTCCCGGAAATGGTCTGCGATGAGTTCAGTGTTTGAGCGATCCAGGTACCTAGGATCTGTTTGGGATTGATTTGCTGTGCGATAGCGGGTGCAGTCAACAGCAAAATGCCAGCTAAAAGTGATCGCATAAGGCGAATCTCCTGGATCTCCCGGACCTTTCGAGCGTGTTTCGGAGGCTCAACCATATTTCGAGAGACGGATTCGAACCTTCCTGTAAAGCTCTGTTAAGCAGTGATTTGTGCTCAAATGCAGGTTGAGTACCCGCAAATATACCCCAGCTTGAGTCAGATAGCGTTTCCATTTGATGCCGCTAATCGGAGGGCACGATTAGCGGCATCAATTCCTCGCTGTTGTGCGACAGATACGGACTTGGAATCCAAAGGGTATTTTTTGCTTGTCCTACTTGAGTAGGAACTGCTGTCCACCTTCTTTACGCCACCAAGGCATGAACCTAGGAGTGTATTGAACCATAATTTCGAGAAGAGCGCCCGAATCAAGATGACCGTCGTTCAATAGTGCGTGTCGACAGCGCACACTAAATGTTCCGTGTGGTTGGAACTCTCCAACCGGTCCGGGCACGAAAACTACGTCGATGACCTCTCTTCCCCCGCTTATTTTCATGTCAGCCGATCGACAAACGTAAGTAACGTTGAATATCGAAAACGGCCCTTCATTTTTAACCAGAAAATCTGCTCTGAAACGGAGTAGAAAGATTTAACGAACCATACGGCGGATCGATCGATACGTCATATCGTAAGGCAACACATCCAGCCGCCAAAGTGATGGCTCCCAGAATCCAAGCGATGGGCAGAGAAGCAGCACGCGTCTGTGTCAACCAGTTTATGAACTGGATCGGTGCGAAACGCCCTTTCGATTCTGGCTCTGGAGATTTATGGGCTGTCGCGCTATTCCGCTGTTTCGGTGCTTGCAGTCTGTGCTCGATTCGCTTGAGATGCGTATCGAAAGACTCAAATCGTTGCAGTAATTGGTGGATTTTTTGCTCGAGGGAATAAATGCTCATTTTAATGTGTCAACGAATCGACATAAACAACACTAACTGTGATTGATCGTTGCGCATACGAAACAAAGATTTCCCATCACAACAAACGCTCGGCTTCAACATCGCCCCATACGCATCTCTGAATCAGTAGACATAGACTGTGGCAGTTTTATCTCGCGCCTAGGCAGAGAAGACGAACATAAAGAGTAGAAGACGCATTTTCATCGCATCAACTATACCCAAGAACAGCTCATTGATACTCATCCGTCGCCCGGTTTCGAGCGATGACATCAGACCGGGCGACGGGATCACGCTTTGACCTGTCGGTACTTTAGTTCCCTCCACTGAGAAAGATCTGAGTCGCGCCGCCGGTTTCATGCACCCATCCGGAAGTCAGTCCACCTTCCTTTACCCAGAAATCACCTAAACCGTCCAGGAAATGCAATGCGATTTCCACTAAGAGCAACCAGAACGGGATTGACCCCTTGATTTATCCAACACGGCGATAGACCGCCTTTCTTCACCCAGAGTGACCCGGTTGTATCTATGTAGGCTCGACGATTGCCACTCATGAAGATTTTCGTTGCTTGAGTGGCCTCTTGAGTCCATGCATTGCCTGGATTGCCTTCCTTCACATAGAAAACTCCGTTACCGTCCAAAAAGCCTATTTGAGCGCATTTGAAGAACATCTAGTCTCGATCTCGTCGTTGCGCCCGACTTACCTTTCGCGGAGAATCATTATGACTTTATCCCACTGCCCACTCATGGATCTGCTCGGTCGCGAGTTGATCGAGGCGTATAGGCGCACTGGGGCCCAAGACGCATCTACAGCGGTAGATTCAGAAATGAATATCATCCAAGACGCATGAAGACTCATAGCGTAAATTGCATTATCTGCAAAGCCCGTAGGCCATGGAAGGTATCCACGGCGAATCGTCGAACTCCCAATCGCCATCTGATATTCCGCAATTAGACGCAAAGAGGCTCTACGACATGTGGCGCGATATTGAGTCTTCACCAGCGTGGCATGAACGCATTGTCTCCGTTACTAAAACCGAACCCAAAATCTATCACTGGGTGATGCGAGATGAGCCGGGAGACAAAGTTCTCGAGTGGGACGTCGAGATCCTTTCCGACGAACCGGGCAAACGTATTACCTGGCGATCACTAAGCGGTGAGCCCGAAGGAGCCGGAGAGGTCATCTTCGAGCGGCTTCAGGGAAACGAGGGACGATGGTGACCGTGCTCGAACAGTTTCGGATGGGCCAACTCGGGCGCGCCTGGGAGGGGATGACCGGCCGTGACTCGAAGCAATCTGTCATCGAGAATCTACGTCACTTCAAAGCGCTGGCAGAAACCGGAGAGATTCCTCGAACCGAACCGCAGCCACATGGAAAGAGAGGGGTGGCCACAGGAATCAAGCGCTCCGCCTATGGGGAGAAGATCGAAACATCACAAGGAACAGCATCAACAGTGGCCTCGAGCCGGAAGGAAGTGTAGCGATGAAAGCTGTCTGCTGGATGGGCAAGGGCAAGGTAGAAACGCAAACCGTAGCTGATCCTCAACTGTTGAATCCGCACGATGCAGTCATCAAAGTAACGCGCACCGCTATCTGCGGCTCCGAATTGCATCTCTTCGACGGATTCATCCCCACGATGGAACAGGGGGACATCCTAGGCCACGAATTCATGGGAATCGTGGAAGAGGTTGGATCCGCGGTTAACAACTTGAGGCGTGGAGATCGTGTTGTAGTACCGTTCACGATTGCCTGTGGACAATGCCTCTTCTGCAAGAAGAAGCTTTGGGCCGCGTGTGATAACAGTAATCCCAATGCTCATCTGATGGAGGCTGCGTATGGCTACTCCGGATCGGGCCTCTTCGGATACTCCCACATGATGGGTGGCTATGCCGGTGGACAGGCCCAGTACGTCCGGGTACCCTTCGCCAATGTCGGGCCGCTTAAAATTGAGAGCGATCTGCCCGATGAAAAGGTCCTGTTTTTATCTGACATCTTTCCCACCGGCTATATGGCTGCGGAGAACGCGCAGATTCAAGAAGGCGATACTGTCGCGGTCTGGGGGGCTGGACCTGTGGGCCAATTCGCGGTCGCGAGCGCGTTTATGCTGGGTGCGGCTCGAGTCATCGCAATCGACCGGATTCCGGAACGTCTCGCCTTGGCTCGCTCGATCGGCGGCATCACCGTCGACTACTCACACGAGGATGTGAGCGTACTGACCGCCCTCAAAGACCTTACCGGAGGTATCGGACCCGACTCCTGCATCGATGCAGTCGGATTGGAGGCTCATATGGGTGATCTGCAGGGCTTCTACGATTCCGTCAAGGTCGCCCTGATGTTGGAGACGGACCGAGCCGGTGTTTTGCGTCAGGCAATTCAGAGTGTTCGAAAAGGCGGTACCGTTTCGGGTCTATGGCGGGCTGCTAGACAAAGTACCGTTCGGCGCAGCATTCGGCAAAGGCATCACGATGAAGATGGGCCAGACGAACATGCACAACTATATGAAACCTCTCTTAGAACGCATTGAGAAAGGTCGGATCGATCCCACGTACATCATCTCTCATCGGATTCGGCTCGAGGATGCTTTTAATTAGCTAAGATGCAGCTTGAGCTTATTAGGGAATACAGTCGTGTCTGTGCGACCCCGAAATGGCATCACACGGGCCATGAGGCCCCGTAAGCATGCCCAAATAAGCCCGTCACCGGTTCCAGTCGCTCTATTGATAGTTGATGTGATAACAACATTTGGGTTTCCGGATGGTGATGAAATTCTCCAGCAGGCGCTGCTAATGCGAGACGCATTGGTGAAGCTCAAAGCGCGTGCTCGCCAGATCGGTATGCCGGTCCTGTATGTGAACGACAACTTCGGCGATTGGCGGAGCGAAAAAGAGATCCTTATGGGCCGATGCCTCGAAGCAAAGGGAGGCGAATTCGTGCGTTCCCTCATGCCTGATAGTGACGACTATTTCGTACTGAAACCTATGCATTCGGCGTTTTATATGACCCCGTTAGAAGTATTGCTTCGGCATTTGAAAATCAACGTTCTGATCCTTACAGGGTTGACATCTAACAGTTGCTTGACAGTAACGGCACATGACGCCAACATGCGGGGTTTCAATATTTACATACCCAGGGATTGTTCATGTGCGCGAAACTTCGAGGAGCATAGTCAGGCTCTGAATCAGCTAGGGATGATGGCCGGTGTTAACACCACGCCTTCCACCTCATTGAAACTGCCGAATGTCGTCCGCAAAGCTCAGCGCTTTTAATCTCTTTAGGCTCGTACTTTTGGTGCCTGATCTTTATCCGCCTGCTCAAGTGAAGGATCTGGACCTGGAAAGAGATTAGCCTCGAATGAACCCCGTGTTGAAAATCTGCATCGTACTCTCTAGCACGATCGCAAGCAGATATATATGAGGCGGCTGACCAGCGCCGTTCGTTGCCAATCGCAATCAGAAACCGTATCGATTTCAGACACGCTCAGTAGGAACTCTCGAGAAGCTGTAGCCTCCATCGAGAGTTCTGGATAAGCAGCACACTCAGTGTGTCTAAGTCGGCGCAATAGGGATCTCAATGCGATTCGGGAGGTTTACAAATGAAGCCAACAATGGAAACGATCTGGTGTGTCCTGGTCGGAGGGGCGATTGCCCTAATGACTGCTAACGTTCAAGCCCAGGCATCAGACGACGATAAGCAGTTTCTCGCGAAAGCCGCTCAATCAGATGTAAATGAGATTAAGCTCAGCCAACTTGCCGAAAAGAAAGCCAGCAATCCCGCAGTGAAGTCGTTCGCGCAAAAGATGGTGACTGAACATAAAAAGCTCTCCGCCAATATGAAACCGTTCGCAGATTCTTGGGGCATTACGCCAGCAAGCGATTTAGACGATGACCACAAGCAGGAATACTCTAAGCTCAACGGTCTCTCGGGCGCAGATTTCGACAAAGAATATATGGAGCAGATGGTTAGTGATCACAGCAAGGCACTTGATGCATTCACCAGTGAGGCGAAGGACACAAAAGATGCAAAGTTCAAAGCGACTGTATTGAAAGGTAAGACGGTGGTCGCTGCCCATAAGAATATGGCGTACGATCTCGAGAAAAAATTATAACGTCGCACCTCGGGCCGCCGGAGTTATTAGTCAACTCGAAGATAAACTCGTTTTGCCCAAAGGGGGCGCTTCATTCAACTCTTTGGGTTGTCCAAGTGAATCGTCCAGTCTCTTCGAGAAGTCGAGCTCGCCCTCATCCTGAGGTAGTTTTCGATTACCCGCTATATTCAAGCCAGCCTAGCACCGGAGGGCACATTGACTTCAGTCGTTGCTGCCGCCGAATTTGTGTTTGATCTCTTCGATATGCCAAAGGCCTGGGAACGGGACGTTTGCTCCTGCGCGGAGTATGGAGACGATGCCTGCAGCCTCGTCATTACGTTTACGCCCTGGCGGAGAACCTCTGGGCGGTTCACGCAGCCGAGGTAGCTGAAGTGGTATAGGGCACTTCGATCACCTTGGGGGTCGCGTGGCATTCGTGGGTGCAGTAGGTTACCCGCCCATCGAACCTGCTCTTCCAATATCCGATACATTCTTCGCATCCGACATCAATGCAAAGGTAGGTCGATTGAGGAATGACATCTTCAGCAGTAATCTCAGGCGGATCACGTCGTCGAACGAACCGTTGTCGTAGAGAATACCGCTCAAACGGAGTCATGCTCGCGAGGTTCTCTTGATCCCACCTCTCCAAAAAGCACGACGCTCTTCATCCGTCATGGGTTTCCCGTCGTCAGACATAAGCACCCCCAGTTTGACTGGCTTCTGCTGGAAGGTTGAATGGCGGAGAGGGAGGGATTCGAACCCCCGATAGCCTTACGACTATGTCTGATTTCGAGTCAGGTGCATTCAACCGGGCTCTGCCACCTCTCCGTAAATTCAGTTTACCCTGAATCTGGGTATGGACGAAAGGGTTGGCAGAGAGGCAGATGTCGTGGTTGAGTGGACTCCTGAACTGGTGACGTGGTTGCAGCTCGAGGCCCTCGAAGCGGGCTTCGATGCCTCTAGTGTGGCTCCCGTACCCGAAGATGGAAGCGAGGAAGAGAAGCGGCAGGCGGATCGTTTTTCGTCATGGGTCGAAGCCGGGCGCGCCGGTGAGATGGATTACCTGAAGCGCCGCGGGGAGGATGGAGTTCTCTTGCGCAGTGGAGTTCGGGCTGCTCTGCCCTGGGCGCGGTCGATCGTTGTCTGCGCTTTGAACTACAACGCCGCCGCTCCACGTTCAATTGAGCCTGCGCCCCCCGGGACTGGCTGGATTGCGCGCTACGCCTGGAGCGGCCGCCGACTTGAGAACGGCGAGATGGCGCCGACGGACTATCATGACGAACTGTTGGGGAGACTACGCAGACTCGAAGCTGCACTAAAAGCGCGCGTATCGAGCGAAACGCGGTGTTATGTAGATACAGGCCCCTTGGTGGAACGATCTGCCGCAGCTCAGTCGGGCCTCGGATGGATTGGGAAAAATACGTGTTTCATCCATCAGCAACTAGGATCATGGCTGCTGCTTGGTGTGATCGTTACATCCATTCCCGTCGCTTCGGCCGCCGTTCCGGAGTTGGCAGCCGACCGCTGCGGAAGCTGTACGCGATGTATCGACGCCTGCCCGACGCAGGCCCTGGTTGCCCCACGCGAGATGGATGCCTCCCGATGTATCGCTTATCTGACGATTGAGAAAAAAGGCTCCATTGGTGAAGAGCTGCGCGCGTCCATGGGAAAGCAGGTCTTCGGCTGCGACATATGTCAGGACGTCTGCCCATGGAACCGCCGGGCTCCTGTCAGCGTAAAGGAAGGCATGGAGCCGCGACCTGAGTTGATCCATCCCTCACTCACATGGCTGGCCGGTCTCGACGCGGCAGACTTTAAGAGAAGCTTCAAAGGCTCGCCCCTGGAGCGAACACGTCGGAAACGACTGCACCGAAATGTTGCGCTTGCCATGGGTAACAGCGGCGATCGCGATTTTCTGCCTCAACTTGAAACCTGGGCTCTCAGCGAGGACGAGGTTCTTGCTGAGAGCGCCCGCTGGGCGATGCGGCAGATTGCTGAACGCAATCCCGAGACCCCGGCGGAGGCTTAGTTCCTTCATGAGAGCACTTTTCCTCTAAACTTTGCACTCTGCTAGCATCGAAGCTGGATATCGGAGGGATGCTGGCATAGATCAGCAGGAAATCCTCGGTCCTTCCTCTATCTCTATGTTTTCGATTCGCCCACCCCGGCCAATGGTCGCCAAAGATACAGAGATAATCTCTGCGGCGGTGTCAACAAAGCAGCAGTCACAGGAAGTTGCTCCTGAACTTCCTATCGAGCAGGTCCATCCTATCGTTCTGAATGCCGGTTTCTGGGCTCAGTTTCAAGCTTTGATGCGTTACATGGCTCGAACTGAGGTTCATACCTATGCTTTCAGCGTTGCTGCTAATGCCATCCTGTCACTCTTTCCATTTATCGTCCTTCTGCTGACGCTCTGCAGAAGAGTCTTCCACTCCCGCGCGATGGAGCAGGTAGTGGGCAATATGATGCATGGCTTCCTTCCCGTTGGACAGGACTTTGTGATGAGGAATATGCAGCTGCTCGCGCATCCTCGTAAGGGCGTGCAGTTCTTCTCCCTGGTGATGCTTCTGGTCAGCTCAACAGGAGTCTTTCTTCCGCTTGAGGTCGCGCTTAATAGCGTCTGGGGAGTGACTCAGAACCGCAGCTATCTCAGAAATCAGGTCGTTTCACTCGGCTTGGCGTTCGCTGTCGGCGTGCTGGCTCTCGCCTCTGTCGCTTTTACCTCAGGTTCGAAGACAGTTCTGACCTTTGCTTTCTTTGGGCATACCGAAAATCTGGCTTACGATCTGGCCGCGCAGTGGTTTATGAAGATCTGCGGTATCGGACTCAGCATTCTTCTGTTCTTTCTGATCTACTGGATTCTTCCCAACCGGAAGGTTCCCGCGCGGGCTGTCGTCCCTACCGCACTGATGGTCGGATTGTTATGGGAGCTGGCAAAGTATCTTTATGTGCGAGCTTTGCCCTGGCTCGACTTTCAATCGGTCTACGGACCGTTTTATATCTCGGTAGGGCTGATGATGTGGGCTTTTCTCTCCGGGCTGCTTGTGCTGGCAGGAGCTCACGTTTCAGCAACACGTTATACCCTTCGACTGGCACGTCAGGCGAAGGTGGAGGATGATCGGGCAGCGCTCGAGGCCATGAAGAAAGAGAAAGATGCAGACTGAGAACGAAGATCGACGACCGTTATGGAGGAAGATTCCGACAGGCCTGCCTGGTGCTGTCTTCTGGCTGGCTGTCTGGTTCGCGCTGCTCTTTGCTCTGCGGATGATTCCGGGCTCGTTCGGCTCTTTCTTTACGGTCATTCAGATTCTGGTAGGGATCGCTCTTGCGGCGACGGGAATTCCTCTGGTGGTGCGCATCGTCCGACGGAGGATGCTGTGGAGTCTGCGAAACAAGCTGGTGGTGACTTATCTCCTGATCGGCATGGCGCCAGTGGTTCTGTTCGTCACTCTGGTTCTGATCTCGGCTTATGTTGCAGCGGGTCAGTTCGCGATACATCTGGTGGATTCTCGTTTACAGGAAGAGCTGGGCCAGATCAGTAACGACAATGGACACCGGGTGGAACTGGCGGCGCATCTTGCTCAGGGAGATCCAATTCCTCCGGCGGTGCTGAAGGGCATCGAAGCTGGAGAAACCCTTGAGATCAGCCGCTCGCGCTTGTCGCGCGAGAGTATGGTCTATATTAACGGCGCCCCGATGATGCAGGGGGCCAAGCAAAGCAAGATGCCGCTGGGGCTTCCGCCCTGGGCCGCTGAGATCAAGGGCGGGCAGTTCAGCAGCCTGGTGCTAGATGGCGGCGATCTCTATATGGCAACCATCAATCAGCGGCGTTTGAATGATGGCCGCATGGTGAGCCTCGTAACCAGTGTCGCTATCGACAATAAGGTGATGGACAAGATTGCCTCTGGCCTCGGGCATGCGCAGCTGTTTGCCGAGAGGCTGGGTGGAGGAGAGCCGGACGAGCGTTCAACGGCAAAAACTTCTAAAAGCGCAGACCAGCCGCGCAGACGACGCCGGGATAGCTCCGCCTCCGGAGGAACTCAGGCCGGTGCCGCAAATCTGGCAGATATTCAGGTTCACTTTCTCTCCACCATCTCGGTGATCGACTGGGGAACGGAAGAGCGCGATAACGTTCCGATCAAGATCGACTCGCGGCCCTCTCTGCTCTACAACCAGCTCTTTGGAGCTTCGCTGGGCGGTGTGGTTACGGACGCCTACCGCATCGGCCTGGTTGTCCTCTGTATTCTGTTCGCTCTGATCGAGGCTCTGGCATTGGTGATGGCGATTCGTTTGAGCAAGACCATGACTGCCTCGGTTGCCGATCTCTACAACGCTACTCAGAAGATTGATCGAGGAGAGTTCAGCTACCGGATCGGTGTCACGCGCGAGGACCAGCTGGCGGAGCTCAGCCGCTCCTTTAATAAGATGACCGGCTCCTTGCAGCGCCTTCTTGTGGAACAGCAGGAGAAGGAGCGGCTGCAGAACGAGATTTCGATTGCGCAGGAGGTGCAGGCGAACCTGTTCCCGCGGCAGGTTACTAGTCTGCCGACGCTGGAGCTGCACGGCGTCTGTCGTCCAGCGCGCTCCGTGAGCGGCGACTACTACGACTTCCTGGTCTTCCATGAGGCAGCTCACAACGGGCATCCATCGCGGAAAGAGACGGGTGTCGGGATTGCGATCGGCGACATCAGCGGCAAGGGAATCT
>Ga0268266_10001888_pt1 | contig 23660 bp, 30 predicted proteins | sample KBSS13metaG_FD_190356 | JGI IMG/M metagenome (GOLD analysis project Ga0268266, IMG submission 190356) | Switchgrass rhizosphere microbial communities from Kellogg Biological Station, Michigan, USA - KBS S1-3 metaG (SPAdes) (version 2) | ecosystem: Host-associated > Plants > Roots > Rhizosphere... | reverse complement strand
GATTGGAAGGGCGAAGCCACCAGGGCGTGGGCCGAAGCGGTGTTGATGATGCGCCCCCATTTCTTCGCCTTCATGCCCGGCACGGCGGCGCGGGTGGCGTGAAAGGCCGATGACAGATTGATGGCGATGATCTGGTCCCATTTTTCCGGGGGAAATTCCTCCACCGGCGAGACGAACTGGATGCCGGCATTGTTGACCAGGATATCCACCGACCCCAGCTGCTTGATGGTATCGGTCACCATCGCCTCGGTCGCGGGACCCTTGCTCATGTCGGCGCCGGAATAGATCGCCTTCACCCCGAAGTCCTTTTCCAGCCCGCTGCGCTCTTTCTCGATGGCGGCGGCATCGCCAAAGCCGTTGATGCAGACATCGGCGCCCTCCGCGGCAAAGGCTCGCGCGATGGCAAGGCCGATGCCCGAGGTCGAGCCGGTGACGAGGGCGACTTTGCCTTTGAGGCTGGCGGGCATGGCATATTCTCCGGTTAACGGGGCCAGCATGGCAGGCGAGGCATGCGCGCCGAAGGGGCGATAAGGCCGCAGGCCGAGCGAATCAACGCGAATTGCGCTATGATTCGCTTTGAATGGACACAAAACCGATACATCCCTCCGGCCACCCTTGTACGCCGGTCCACCGTCCCGACAATTGCGGCCGCATCGCCCTGGTGCTTCAGGGGGGCGGGGCGCTGGGCGCCTATCAGGCCGGCGTCTATCAGTGTTTGCACGAAGCGGGGCTGGAGCCGGAATGGGTGTCCGGCGTCTCCATCGGCGCGGTGAATGCCGCGCTGATCGCCGGCAACGCGCCCGAGCGGCGGCTGGCCGCCCTGAGCGAATTCTGGGATCGCATTACCGACCGCTCCATCTGGCCCTTTACGCCGGATGGCGACATCTACCGCCAGACCCGCAACACCGTGTCGGCGCTGACCACCGCCTTGTTCGGCCAGCCGGGCCTGTTCAATCCCCACAAGGTCAATCCCTGGTTCCTGGCGCCGGGCGCCAAGGATGCCACCAGCTTCTACGACAACACTCAGATGCGGCAGACGCTGGAAGAACTGGTGGACTTCAAGCTGCTGAACGACGGCGATGTTCATTTCTCGGTGGGCGCGGTCAATATCATGACCGGCAATTTTGTTTTCTTCGACAATCGCAAGGAAGAGATCCGCATCGAACATGTGCTGGCCAGCGGCGCGCTGCCGCCGGCTTTTCCCATGGTCAAGATCGGTACCGATTATTTCTGGGATGGCGGCATCGTCTCCAACACGCCGCTGCAGCATCTCTTGGCACAGGACGACGACGTCAACTCGCTTGTCTTCCAGATAGACCTGTTCAGCGCCCGGGGCGAACTGCCGCGCACCATGTCCGATGTTCTGGGGCGGCAGAAGGACATCCAGTATTCTTCGCGCACCCGCCAGGTGACCGACAATTTCGCCCGCCTGCAGCGCTGGAAGCGGCGTGCCTATGAGGCGCTGGTCAAGGTGCCGGACGCCGACCTGACACAGGAACAGCGCGCCATGCGCGAGAAGCTGGCCAGCCTGCCCCAGGCCACCATCCTGCAGCTGATCTATCAGCAGAAGTCGTACGAGGGGAACGCCCGCGATTATGAATTCAGTCACGATTCCATGCATGAGCACTGGAACAACGGCCACGAAGACACGCTGGCGACCCTGAAGCGCAAGGACTGGCTGGAGATGCCGCCGCCCGATATCGGCGTGGTCACGCACGACGTGCATCGCGAATATGAAGGCCGCTAAGCTTGTCTGACGCCGGCCTGATCGCGGGCCGGCTCGAGCGTTTGCCGCCAACCTCCGGTTTCTGGCGGCGGATCACGCTGCTGTCGCTAGGCGGCTTCTTTGAATTCTACGACCTGTTTCTGGCCGCCTATGTCGCGCCGGGTCTGGTCAAGTCTGGCATCCTCACCACCACCACGCCGGGACTGTTCGGCACCACGGGCATCGCCGGTTTCGTCGCCGCCTTCTTCTTCGGGCTGTTCGTGGGCACCGCGTTGTTCGGCTTCATTGCCGACCGGCTGGGGCGGCGGGTGATCTTCATGGGCTCGCTGGCTTGGTATGCCGTGGCGTCCCTGATCATGGCGTTCCAGCAGGACGCCTTCAGCCTCAATCTCTGGCGCTTCATCTGCGGCATCGGCATCGGCATCGAGCTGGTCACCATCGACACTTACATTGCCGAGCTGGCGCCGCCCGCCTGGCGGGGACGGACCTTTGCCTATGCCAACATCATCCAGTTCGCCGCCATTCCGTTGGTGGCGTTCCTGGGCTGGCTGCTGGTGCCGCGCGTGATCTTCGGCCTGGACGGCTGGCGTTTTGTGGTGATGGCGGGATCGGTGGGGGCAGTTCTGGTCTGGTTCGTGCGCCGCCGTTTGCCGGAGAGTCCGCGCTGGCTGGCGGCCCATGGCCGCGCGGCGGAAGCCGATGCCATCCTGGAAGCCTGGGAAATAGAGGCCAGGCTGGAAGGGGCCGAGCTGGCAGAACCGCGCGTGCATGCGGGCGAACAGAAGCGCGGCTCTTTCGGCGAAATCTGGCGGCCGCCCTATCTGGGCCGCACCGTCATGTTGATCGCCTTCAACATCTTTCAGGCGGCCGGCTATTACGGTTTTGCCAGCTGGGTGCCGACCTTGCTGATCTCCAGCGGCATCGAGGTCACCAGAAGCCTTGCCTATACCTTCATCATCGCCATCGCCGCGCCGTTCGGTCCCGCCATCGGCCTTCTCTTCACCGACCGCATCGAGCGCAAATGGATCGTGGCGGGGGCGGCACTGGCGATCGCAGCGGCCGGCCTTGCCTTTACCCAGGCGCATGGCATGGCGGGTGTCATCGCCTGCGGTGTGGCGCTGACCTTGGCCAACAACATCCTGTCCTTCGCCTATCACGGCTATCAGCCGGAGCTGTTTCCGACGCGCGTGCGCGCGCAAGCGGTGGGCTTCGTCTATTCTTTCTCGCGGCTTTCCACCGTGTTCAGCGCCTTCATGATCGCCGCCATTCTCAAGAGCTTCGGGGCGCCCGGGGTCTTTGTCTTCATCGCCGGCTGCATGGGGGTGGTGGCGGCGGTGATCGGGATTTTCGGGCCCAGGACCAAGGACCTGCCGCTGGAGAAAATCTCCCTTTAAATTCAATTATTTGAATTCAATGTCAATAAAATCAATTTTTTTAACTTGAAAAATTGATTTTCTGAAGTATCTCTGGCGCGTCTGAGAGAAGACGCACCATGGCCGAAGCGAAAGACTGGCAAGAACTGACCAAGCTGACCCAGGGCGCTCCCCTGGTGGTGGAGCGGGTGCGGATGGGCGATATCGCCATCGAAGGCGCCTTCGCGTTGCCGCAGCTGGCGCGGCTGACCCTGGAAGACCAGATCTTCGTCGCCGCCTTCCTCAAGAGCCATGGCTCGATCAAGGAAATGGAGCAGGTGTTCGGGGTCAGCTACCCGACCGTGAAGGCGCGGCTGAACCGCATCGCCGGGCAACTGGAATTCGTCGACACCAACCCCGCGCCCTTGGAGCCGGGGCGCAATGAAATTCTCAGCCGGCTGGAGCGTGGCGAGATCACCGCCGCCGAAGCCATTCGGCAACTGGAGGTCAAATGAAAGGCGAAATCCTTCCCCCTATGACGGCCACGGTGCATGTGAAGCCCACGGGCTGGCGCCATGGCATCCGCCTGTGGGTGCCGCTGTTCCTGTTCTGGCTGCTGCTGTTGCCGCTGGCTGTGCTGGCGCTGCCTTTCCTGTTCATCGCCGCCGTGATTTTCGGCGTGCGTTTCTGGGCTTCCATCCGTGCCGCGCTGGCTCTGCTGGCTGCTTTCCACGGCACCAAGGTCGAAGTCGAAAACGCCAAGTCCCGCATCTTCGTCAATCTGCATTGAAGGAACATTCCCATGAACGACAATCGCCGCCAGGTCCTGGAGATGCTGGCCAGTGGCAAGATCACCGCCGAGGAGGCCGAACGCCTGATCGCCGCCCTGGAGCGGGGCAGCAATAACGGCGTCGGCGCCACCGCCATGAGCGAAGCCGACAAGGTCAAATATCTGCGGGTGCTGGTCGACACCAAGGATCCGCTCGACGGCCCCACCAAGGTCAATGTGCGCGTGCCCATGCAGCTCTTGCGTGCCGGCGTGCGGCTGACCGGCGTGATCCCGGCCTCGGCGCGGGAAGAGGTCAACAATGCCCTGCGCAAGGAAGGCATCGCCTTCGACATCAACAATGTGACGCCGCAGAATCTCGAAGAGCTGATCGAGCAGCTGCGCGAACTGACGGTAGACGTGGACAACGAAAATACGAAGGTCCGCGTCTTCTGCGAATAAGACGTGCAGGAAAGCAGCCGCTGCGCCCGGCCTTAAGACCGGGCGCCGCGTCCCGCCGCTGGAACGGATGACGACCTAAGGCGTGGTGCCCGGGGTCGAAGTCGCTGGCGGACTGGTGTTGGGCGCGGTTGGCCCATTTCCGGCCGTCGCCAGCGCAATGGTGATGCCGACCAGTGCCGCGCCGGCCACGACAAACATGCCATTGCCGCCGTCAAGCAGTTCAGCCTGGCGCACGCCCGCCGGTTTTCCGGGATTCAGCGGTGCTGAATTTTCGGCAAGCACGGGTGATGCAGACAATCCCACAATCAAAGCAGAAATTACAAACCTTCTCATACAGCTCCTAACGCCCACCCGAAAGCGAAAGACGCGGAGTAGAAGAAGCGTTCCATCCTTGCGCGGACAAAGTTGTTGTAAGTTGCGGAAGTTCCGTTCACTTTTTCTTGCGACGGCCACAAAGCGTGATAACGGACAGTTTGACGCATGAATTATAGGCACGGTTATCATGCGGGGAACTTCGCCGATGTGATCAAGCACATCGCGCTGGTCGGGATTCTTCTGCATCTGAAGAAAAAAGATACGGCCTTTGCGGTGGTGGACAGCCATGCCGGACGGGGCCGCTATGATCTTGGCGGAAACGACGCGGGCAAGACAGGCGAGGCCGAGGCCGGCATCGGCCGGTTGCGTGATGATTTTTCGGGCAAGGTGCCGGATGCATTGGCGGCGTATCTTGCACTCACACGGGAGGACAGTTCTTTCTATCCGGGATCACCGCTCATCGCGGCGAAACTGCTGCGCCCGCAGGACCGGCTGACGGCCATCGAGAAACATCCCGAAGAATTTGCCGCGCTAAAGGAATCCTTGGCACCGTTCCGCAATGCGCAGGCCGAGGAGGGTGATGGCTATCGCCGCACCGTCAAGCTATTGCCGCCGGCCTCGCGCCGCGGCCTGGTGCTGATGGACCCGCCCTTCGAGGCGCCGGACGAGTTTTCGCTGTTGGCTGAGACCGTGCGCGAGGCCTGGCGCAAATTCGCCACTGGCATTTATCTGATCTGGTATCCCATCAAGTCGCAGGCCCAGGCGGCCGGCTTCATCGGCGAAGTGCTGGCCGGCGGCATGGAAAAGGTGCTGGAGATCGAGACTGCTATTCCGGCGCCGGAGGGCAAGCTGGCGCGCGCGGGCCTGCTGGTGATCAATCCCCCTTATGGGTTCGAGGCCGGGATGCGGGATGCCGCCAGGCTGATTGCGCCGCGCCTGGGCGCGGCCATCGGCATCAAATGGCTGGCCGGGGCGCCATAAACCGTTCAAATCCTTGGCCGAAAGTGCTCCACCGACCGCCGGCGGACGGGGTGAGGAGCGGTTTGCCGGACGGCAAACCAAATGGCCCAGCGGGCCGTTTGGAGCGACGACGCTGGCCTCGCCAAAGCGAGCGGCCGAGGTCACCGTCCCCTTCTTTATTTCCAACGATTAGAACAGCTTGCCATAGCGGACGCGCTCCACTATCACCGCCGGCGGACGGGTGGTCGAGTGGTTGAAGGCACCGCACTCGAAATGCGGCGTAGGTGCAAGCCTACCGTGGGTTCGAATCCCACCCCGTCCGCCATATCCTAGCGTCCCTCGCCAATCTGACGGATCGAGCACATGCGCTACGGCAAAGCCTCGTTATGCGGCCACGTTCTTGTCCTGGTGGCGTCGATCGCTGTCGCGTCCCACACGCGAGCCGCTGCAGCGACCAGTCTGTGCAATCTTTTAACGCAGCAGGAGGTCGGCGCCGTTCTCGGCGCGCAGATTCAACCGCCACGATCGTTGCAAACCGGCGGCTGCATATGGCGCGGAACCGGCACCGACAGCGTGACCTTGGAGGCGCCGGGTATTGGCCGCCCCGGTTTCGACAATGCAAAAAGCCGGACGTCTCCCACGGTCTCGCTTACAGGAATCGGTGACGCGGCGTTTGCGTTCACATCCGTAGCCGGGTTCGTGCAAGTCAGTTTCGTAAAGGGTGGTACTTTTCTCACTTTGCTGGTGCAGACCCGTGACGGCAAAGGCGCCGCGGCCGCGGCAAGGTCGCTGTCGGCAAAAATCGCAAGCCGGCTGTAAGCGCTACGCGCATAAATTCCGGGGAATGTAGACCAAGGGGGTCATCATGAGACACGCATGCTTGTCTATGCTGGTGCTGGGATTGGTTTTTGCCATGACGGGGCGGGCACCCGCCCAGACGCCATCTCCTCAGATATCCCCATTCACGTTGGAGGAAATCGGCCCCGGGATCTACGCGGCGATCAGCGGATCGAATGCCGGCTTCGTCATTGGCGATGATGGGGTACTTGTGGTGGACAGTTTCTTCGAGCCCGACACGGCCAAGGCCATGCTGGGCGAAATCCGCAAGATTACGCCAAAGCCCATTCGCTATGTGGTGAACACGCACTATCACGGCGATCACGTCTCGGGCGACCAGGTGTTCAGGGATGCCGGCGCGATCATCATCACCCACCGCAATGTCCGCGCCTGGATGCGTCCGGAGAATGTGCGCATGTTCGGCGAAGTGCCTGACCCGGCGCTCAAGGCGCAGCTTACCCAGCGTATGGCGCAATTGCCTTTGCCGGATCTGGTCACCGAAAGCCCGATCACCATCTGGCTTGGCGCCCGCCGTATCGACATCCGCCCCGTCGAGGGCCATACCGGGGGTGATCTCGTGGTCAGCGTCCCCGACGCCAAGGTGCTGTTCTGCGGCGACATGCTCTGGCGCATGCCGCCCAATACCGTCGACGGCAATACGGAGAAGTGGATCGCCACGGTTCGGGGCTTTGAACAGCTTCCGGATGCGGCCTCCGTGACTTTCGTGCCAGGGCATGGTGATGTCGCGACAGTGAAGGACGTCGCCATATTCCGGGGCTACATGACCGATCTGGTGTCCCTGACAGCGGCTGGACGCAAGCGCGGATTGAAAGGCGACGCCCTGGTGGCGGACGTGGTCCCCAAACTGCAGGCTTCGCACACCGATTATCCCACGCCCACGCGCGTCGTCTCGCGCGAGGTGACGTACATGGAACAGGAACTGGACGGGACCAAACGCGTGCCCCAGCCGGCGCCATGACCGGCCTCTAATAGCCGCGCTTGGCGTCCACCAGGGAATAGAGCTTGTCGCCGGCAACGTAGCGCTTCAGGTTTTCCCGCGCGATGATCCACATATCCTCGCCGCCGGACGCTGCCGTGGTGTCGACGGCATGGGAAGCTGTTTCCGGCGACATGATCAGGTTCGGTGCGCTGAACAGCGGATCGGTAGGGGCCAGCCGGGAGGGATTTTCCGGGTCGGCCAGATCCAATCCGGCGCCGCCGAGCTGTCCGGATTTCAGCGCCGCGACCAGATCCTCGCTCACCACTTCGCCGCCGCTGGCGACATTGATCAGAAGCGCGCCTTTTTTCATGCGCGCAAACATCGCGGCGTTGAACAGATGCTGGGTATCGGGTGTCAGCGGCGCCGCCAGCACCACAACATCGGTTTTGCCGACCAGGTTCGGCAACTCGGCGGGCCGCCCCACATAACTGACGGTCTCCAACTTGCGGTCGGAAGGGTTGGTGGCTAGCACCGTCATGCCCAGGCCATGGGCGATCTCAGCCACCTGGGCGCCGATGCCGCCCAATCCCACCACCAGCAAGGTGCGGCCTTGGAATACCCAAAGCCTGTTCGGTGGAATCGCGATTTTGTCGAAATGCCCCTTTGCCTGCTGCAGGACATTGATGTCCAGGGCGCGGCCCAGGGTCATCATCATGGCAATGGCATGCTCCGCCAGCGGGCGGGTGAGGACGCCTTGCAGATTGGTGACGATAACGGTGCCGTCCAGCAATTTCTGCGGCACTGGCTGGCGCGTGCTGGTGTGCTCGGCAACCTCCGAACAGCCGGCGAAAGTGACGCTGCCCTGCTGAATCCAGTGCAGCCTCTTGCCCGCCCCGAGATCTTCCCGGTTGCAGGGCATGCGCAGCAACGCATCGGCGTCGGCGATCTCCCGCTTTTTCTCCTCCGGCGTGCGCACGGCCACCAGTTGCACGCCGGGCGCCACAGCCTGAAGCCAGGCCAGCCGGTTGGTGTTGTTGTCCACGGCCACAAGGATCTTGCGCGGCCTTTGCCAGCCCTTGATCAGTTCACGCGCGGGCTGGGCACTTTCACGCAGTCCCAATCTGTTGGCCACCTCGGCAAAATCGCCGTCCGGGATCGCTGTGTTCACCATGGGCTGCGGGCCGCCAAGGTTGGCGGTGCCGGCCAGCTGGGCAAGGGCCGGGCTGGTGGCAGACAGGGCAGCCGCAAACGCGATGGCGCGGCAAAGGGAGCCGGTCAGAATCCCATGGTGCGTCACAGCACTGTCCCCCTTGGCTGGGCTGACGTCTCAAAGTCCGCAAGACATCAGAACACCGGCGCTTGCCCAGGCCCGGTTGGCCGATAATATGCGCACCTTAGAAAAATAACAGTCAGGGCGGGTTTTCGGTGAGGAAATCAAATTTTGCCGGCGGCGCCGCGATCGCGTTCGGCCTTGCACTCAGCGCGCTCGGGTTGGTCCAGACCGAGGCGCATGCCGCAAGCGCCAAATCGCCAGACTGGTTCTTGCAAGGCTCTGCTCCGCCCGATGATCTGGCGCGGGCCGACGCCATCACCCGCGCCGCCGACCCGAGGGACCCGCTGACGGCCTGCGCCGGTGACATTCCAAAACTGTGCCCGGACCTGCCGCGCGCCGGCCAGCGCAGTTGCCTGACCAAGCAAACCGCCAAACTGTCCGGCCAATGCCGGGAGGTGCTCGCCTCGGCGCCGCCGCCAAGTTCACTGGGCGTGCCGCCTTGCGTTGACTCAACCGTCTGCAGTCCCTTCGCGGCACGGGGTACCCGCAACGATCTCAAGCGTGTCGAGTGGAAACAAACGATGGGCTACAAATTCGCCTATCCCCTTCAGTTGCCGCCGGGCGGTGACGGGGTGCTGGGCGTCGCCTTCGATAAGGACGGCAATTTCTGGGCCTATCAACGCAGCCCCGTCGGCCGCCCCACCCTGTTTAAGTTCGACAGCAACCGGAAGATCGTTCAGACCATCGGCGACGACGTGCTGGGCCATCTGGACAAGGTCCATGGCATGACGATCGATAGCGACGGCAATCTGTGGATCGCCGCCGCCAACAGCGCTCTGGTAATGAAGGTCAGTCCAGCAGGAAAGCTGCTTTTGACCATCGGTGAGCGCGGCCATCGCGGCGACTGGGTCGAGAGCAAAGGCCAGCGGTTGTTGTGGCAGCCGCTGGATATCGCGGTCGGGCCGCATGGTGACATCTTCATTGCCGAAGGCCATGGCGATGAAAGCCCGAATGACGTGGATTCCGCCGACCCCACCAACAACCAGGGCGCCGCGCGCATCATCCACCTCGACAAAAACGGCAAGTTCATCAACCAGTGGTACGGCAACGTGGTCGGCCAAGGCCGCTTCTATTCCGCGCACACGGTTGCCGTAGACCCCAAGACCGGTCTGGTGTGGATCGGGGACCGTGAGGAATACCGCTTCGTTCTGTACAAGCAGACCGGCGAATTCGTGCGGACCATCCAGATGCGCAATCTGACCTGTTCTCTGCGCTTCGATCCGCAGGGCGAGCCTTGGCTGGCGGACGGCATGGACGGGCAGGTGTTGAAGATCGACCGCGATGGGAATGTCCTGGGCGCGATCGGCGGCGGGCAGGGCAAGGCGGAGGGTCAGTTCATGGAAAGCAACTACATGACCTGGGACAAGGCGGGGAATATCTATCTGGGCGACACGATCCTGCCGCGGATCACCGAACTGGTCGCGCCGAGGAAGTAATCCGCCGCGGGAACTCACAAGCTGAAAGGCACATAACCCTGGAAACACCGCACAACCGAGAGAAGGGAAAACGCCATGCGCATTCATCTCCTAGCTCTTGCCATGTCATTCCTGATCCTGCCGGCCGCAGGCCAAACCACCCTTCGCGGCACCCCTGGCGAGACATTCCGGTATGTTTCCCATGAGGAGATCGCCAAGCGTCAGATGACGCCATGGCCGGGCGAGGTCTACGCCTCCGCTTTCACCTCCGATCATGAATATTTCTTTGTGGAATTCGTGAAGCGGCTGGATCACGGCAATTACATCGAGCAGCACACCCACTGGATCGATCAGACCACGATACTGGAAGGGGACGCCATTCTCACCTATGGCGGCACCATCGCCGACCGCAAGGAAATCGCGCCAGGCGAATTCCGCGGCCGCAAGCAGGTCGGCGCGAAGACGATCCACATGCATCCAGGCGACTTCGTGATGATCCCGACCGGCACGCCGCATCATTTCGATGCCCTGCCGGGCAAGGTGCTCAATTATGTGGTTTACAAGCACCGGATCTGAGTTGCGCCTGTAGGGTCCTTCAATTTGCGGTTTGATCGCAGCAAAGCGCGCTGTTGTGGGATCGGCGCGCTTCGCCTGCATCCCTGCGGTTAATGACGTTTCATGTTCTTTTCGGGCTAGGTTTTCTTAAGAGCTTTCGCCTTTGATCGGTATCTCACCGGCGCTGCAGGGGCTTGTGCAGCGCTGAGCTTCAGACGGCGAACGATGGCTTTTATCACCGCAGAAAGAACCAGAGTGCTCATCGAGCAGCGTTCGGCGCCGCGCCGGCGCGTGTCCCTTGGCAGCTGGGTCATCAGCCTTGACGGCGCCCTGGTGCAGCCCTGCCAGACCCGCGATGTCTCGGCGAAAGGCGTGCGCGTGCATTTCAAGGAAGCCCAGCGTCTTCCCGGCACGCTGTTCTATCTCGATATGAAGGACCGCATCGCCTATGAGGCGGCCGTGCGTTGGCAGGAAAAGTCGGAAGCCGGCCTGGAATTCAGCAAGGCCTACCGCTTCGCCGATATGCCGTCCGAGGAACTCAAAAAGATGGTCCAGGATCTCTGATCGGCTGATCTGCCGGTCCGCCAAATCGCCCAGGTTGTTGCCGAGCAAGGCCTTATTGCCGGCCAGACGCCGGTAGATTGCGGGCCCATCTGCCGATAGATTGATCGCCGGGGTTATCGTGGAGTGCCGCGATGGGTGGGTTTCGTTCTTCCAGGATATGGCTTCTGGCGCTGGGCGTGGCGTTCTCTGCGGCAACGCCCCTGATCGCTCAACAACTTACCACCTCAACCTGTACCTCGGCCAAGGACAGTCCGCCCGCCTGCACCGCGATCCGCGGCGACCGGTCGGAAGGCTGGTCAGCGCAAACCCGTTCCGAGGTCATGGCGCGCAACGGCATGGTCACCACCAGCGAACCCTTGGCGGCGCAGACGGGCCTCGACATCCTGCGCAAGGGCGGCAATGCGGTTGATGCCGCGGTGGCGACGGCCGCCGTGCTCAATCTGATCGAGCCCATGAATGAAGGCATGGGCGGCGATCTTTTTGTCATCGTCTACACCGCCAAGGACCACAAGCTGCATGTGCTGAACGCCAGCGGCATGGCGGCGGGCGGCCAGACCGTCGCCTTCATGAACAGCAAGGGCTATCGCGCCGATCCGGCCAATTGGGGACCGGGCTCCGGCATGCCGGCGCGCGGAATTCTCACCGCGACCGTGCCCGGCGCGGCCTGGGGCTGGCAGGAGGTGCTGGACAAGTACGGCACCATGACCTTCAAGCAGGTGCTGGAGCCCGCGGCGACCTATGCCAGCCAGGGCGTGCCGCTGACCGAGCGTGCGGCGTATGACTGGCATCTTCCCAACGCCATTGGCCCCAAACCGTCGGACGCCGCCAACTGCTGCACCGCGCCGGACCCGGATTCCATCCATGCCTGGTACATCAACGGCCAGCAGCCCAGGGCGGGGCAGATTTTCCGCAATCCCGATCTGGCCAAGGCCTTCCGCCTGCTGCAGGCGCAGGGGCGTGACGCTTTCTATAAGGGCGACATCGCCAAGGCGATCGTCGCCAAGGCGAAAGCCCTGGGCGGCACCATGACCATGGAAGACCTGGCTGCCTACAAGGGCGAGTGGGCCGAGCCGGTGCTCAGCAGCTATCACGGCTTCACCTTGGCAGAATTGCCGCCGCCCAGTCAGGGCTTCGCCGCCAATGAGATGCTCAACATTCTCGCAGCCTGTGTGGGCACGGTCTATCCGGGTCAGACCCTGGCGTCCCTCGGCCCCACCGATGCGCGCTATTGGCACCTGTTGGTGGAAGCCAAGAAGCTGGCCTATGGCGACCTAATCGCCGTCAATGGCGATCCGAATTTCAATCCGGGTCTGGGTGAGAAGGTCAAGGCGTTCCTGACGGCCCAACATGCGCAGAGCAAGTGTGGCAAGATCAATCCCGGCAAGGCATCCTCTACCGCGCCCGGCCATGGCAACGGCAACGGCGACACCATCGTGCTGTCGACCGCCGACCGCTGGGGCAACATGGTCTCCTGGGTCAACAGCAACTATTCGGGCTTCGGCTCGGGCGTGACGGTGCCGGGCTATGGCTTCCTGCTGCACAATCGCGGCGGGCTGTTCTCGCTCGATCCCAAAAGTCCCAATGCCATCGCTCCGCATAAGCGGCCGTTCAACACCTTGGCAGCCGCATTCCTGATTCAGGGACCGCATGCGGAAGGGCTGGTCAACGGTCAGCGCATGGCATTCCAGCTGATGGGCGGTGACATGCAGGCGCAGGGCCATGCCCAGATGGTGGTCAATCTGGTGGACCTGGGCGCCAACCTGCAGGCCTCCACCGACATGGCGCGGTTTCATCATGAGCAGATTGGCAACAAGCTGGGTCTGGAATCCTTGCTGGCGGCGCTGGTGGGGCCAAAGCTGAAGGCGATGGGCCATGACGTGATGGCGGTGAATGGCGCGGCGGTCGGCGGCTATCAGGCGATTCTGTTCACGCCCGATCCGAAGGAGCCGGCGCCGGATCCCGCCAAGACTTCGCAGCGGCCGATCAACGGCACCTATCGCGCCGGCACCGATCACCGCAAGGACGGTCTCGCCGCGGGCTGGTGAGGGTCAGCCGAAGCCGGCGAAGATGCCGTTCATCTGCTTGCCGGGCACCGCACCGGCAAGGCCGTCGAACGAGCCGTCACGCATCTTCTCGGCCGCCGCCAGCATCGCGCTCCAGGCCACCCGCGCCAGGGTGCCGCCGACACTGATGCGCCGCACGCCGAGATCGGCCAATTCCGACACGGAAAGACCCGGGCCCCACACCAGCACATTGACCGGCTTGGGCGCCACGGCGCGGACCATGGCGGCGATATCCTCTTTCTTCTTCACGCCGGGCGCATAGAGACAATCCGCGCCGGCGTCCGCGAAGGCTACCAGCTTGTCGATCGCGGCGCTGATCGCGTCGGGTTCGAACAGCATGATCTCTGCCCGCGCCACCAGCATCACGTCCTCGCCAGTCGCGTCGATCGCGGCCCGCGCCGCACGGATGCGCTCGACGGCAAATGGCAGCGCGTGCAGGTCGCCACGGCCACCCGGTGTCTGATCCTCGATGGATAGGCCGGCGACGCCGGTATTCACCGCCAGCCGGACATTGGCGGCGACGTCTTCGGGCTCAACCGCGAAACCATATTGATAATCCGCATTCACCGGCAGATCGGTGGCGGCGCACAGCTTGGTCAGGTGCGCCAACTCCTCATCGCGCGATACCGCATAGTCGGGCCGGCCCGTGGTCCAGGCATGGCCGGAGCTGGTGGAGGCCAGGGCCTGAAAGCCCAGATGCTGGAGCAGCCGGGCGCTGCCCACGTCCCAGGGATTGGGAATCACGAAGCAGCCGCTTTGGTGCAGCGCGCGGAAGCGGGCGCGTTTGGATGCGGTGTCTGTCATCGCGGGATCTCCTTACAGCTCCGTCATGCTAGCCCGCTCTGCTGTTCGCGCCATCCGGGACCGTGACAGGGCAGCCATGCGCGGAGGTTGGGTTTTGCCACTATGCCCTGCTAGGCTTTAGGCATCAGGAGCGACAGATGAAAATCGATATCGAAAACTTCCGCGCCGCCGAGGACAAAAAGATCCATCTGCGCAACTGGCCCACGGAAACCAGGAAAGTCTATCGCTCCAAGACGCACTATGAAGAACTTCTGGCCGATCATGTGCAGCGGCTGGATAAGAGCCAGCGGCTGCTTTACGCCTCCAACCGTTATGCTGTGCTTCTGATCTTCCAGGCCATGGATGCTGCCGGTAAGGACGGCGTTATCCGCCATGTGATGTCGGGTATCAATCCGCAGGGCTGCCAGGTCTTCAGTTACAAGCATCCCACGCCTGTCGAACTGGCCCATGATTTTCTTTGGCGCACCACCCGCGACCTGCCGGAGCGGGGCCAGATCGGCATCTTCAATCGTTCATACTATGAGGAAGTACTGATCGCCCGTGTCCATCCCGATATTCTCAAGGCGGAAAATCTCTCCGAGGGCGACGGCAAGAAAATCTGGGACCATCGTTTCCGTGCCATCCGCGACCTGGAATGGCATCTGCACAATAGCGGCACCCGGATCGTCAAATTCTTCCTGCACATTTCCAAGGAGGAGCAGCGCAAGCGCTTCCTGGCGCGCATCGACGATCCCGACAAGAACTGGAAATTCAATGCCGCCGATGTCGAGGAGCGCGGCTACTGGAAGGATTATATGCACGCCTATGGTGAGGCCATTGCCGCCACCAGCACCAGGCAGTGCCCCTGGTATATCGTGCCGGCCGACGACAAGCGCAATGCCAGGCTCATCGTATCCGAGATCGTTGTCGGCCTGCTGGACGGCCTTGATCTGCAGTATCCGCCGGCGGGACCGGAGCGCCGCCGCGAGTTGCAAGCCATTCGCAGGCGGCTATCGACCTAGTGCCGTGGTTTCGACGTTCGCCAAGTGCTTGATATCGATAACGGAGCGAACGTCGAAACCAAACGGCACTAGGATTCAATGAGTTGCTAGTGTCCCTTGATTCCGAAATTCGCCTACGGCCCGATATGGAGATTGTGCGAATTTCGGAATCAGGACACTAGCGCCGCGTTGAGCGGCCCAGCAAATCATCCTAGCCTTGCGGTCAAAGGGTTGGGCCCATGAGACAGCGTATTATCCTTGCGGCGCTGCTGCTGGCGGCGATCGGCGCGGGCTGGCTGGCGTGGCGCCTGCTGGACAGGGGCGCGGGTTTGGGCAGTAGCGACATCGTCGAAGCGCCCAACGGACATGCCTATCGCTACATAGCGGCGCCCAATATTCGTTGGGACGAGGCAATGGACGCGGCGGCACGCCGATCCTGGCACGCTCATAAGGGCTACCTCGCCACCATCGATGATTCAGCCGAGTACCAGTTCGTCGTGGACCGGCTGTTTCCTACCACCTATCCCGATGTCACCTATCTGGGCGGCCGCCAGACTGCTCCAGGCGAGTGGCGCTGGGTGACCGGCCCCGATGGCAAGGCCGATGGCGGCAAGGGCACCTTGTTCTGGCGTGGCGACGAGCAGGGCGCCGCCGAGGGCGGCCATTATGCCAACTGGATGTCCTCCGCCTTTCAGCATGACGGCAAATGGAGCGTTTCGCATGTGTGCTGCGTCACGCTTTTTTCCTACAGCGTGCCGCAATTTTCCACCTCCCTCGGCACGGGCGATGCCGATGAGCATGTCGCCGGCTATATCATCGAGTTCGGCGGGGACTAGCTTTTGATAAGCTAACGCGCCGACCGAGGTCCGTGATCGGCGCCGCCGTCCGGTTGGCCTTTGTTAGGCACGCCTTTGTGGGGGACAGGAGTCTGCTCGTCCGAAACCCGCTGGCCGGGGCGCAACGAAGGCTGGTTTGCTTTCTGGTCGCCCGCGCCGGCCTGTTTGTGGCTGTTGCCGATGCTGCCGATGGATTGGCCCATCAGTGACGCCCTCCGCCGTGAATGAATTTGTGGAAACGGCTCTTCTTTCCGTCCGCCGTCTCGTCCTGATAGAGGAAGCTCAACTCCGCCTCATCGAATTTCTCGAAGAACTCGCCCCAGGTCAGCACATCCAGGGCCCGGTCCTTGGGATCGAAATCCAGCCGCAGGATGCCGGGATCGCTCGGGCTGCTTGTGTCGCCCACCGCGGAGGGCTTGCCGCCGCGCTGTTCCGCCCAGCGGCGGATGGTGTCGTGGTCCCGGGTGGTTTTTGCTTCGGACATGATGGAACTCCAAACAGAAAAGCCGCCGCCGGCTCCGAGATGAGTCCGGCGGCGGCCGCCAATTACTGCCAGTCGCGATTGACGTTGTAATAGGAATAGGTCTCTTCCCGGATGTCGCCCAGGCTGTTGCCGGCGCTGCCATCATGCCTGGTAAGGTCCTTGAGCTCATAGGCTGGCGCGGTTTTCAGCCGATCCTTGGTCATCGGCACCACGTAGCCGCCCTTGTTCTCGTCATAGTTCAACAGCGACCAGGGCACGGGGCAATATTTCTCGCCCATTCCCAGGATGCCGCCGAAACCTAAGGCCGCGAACATGATGCGGTTGGACGTTTTGTCCAGCACCACATCCTCGACAGTGCCGATCTTGTCGCCGCTGCCGTCATAGACGGCGGTGCCTTTGACCCGGGAAGCAAGAATGGCGCTGGTATGACCGCTGGTGGTCGTCATGGAATCCTCCAATTTGGTTGTGGTGCGGTAACGAGCCGGTGCGCCTCTTGTTGCCGGAATTCGACGGGATTTCGCGCGATTGCACGCTTTGGCACGAAAAAAGAAGCGCTACCCACGAAAAGAAGCGCTGCCCGCGCAACTTGGTTCCGCGCGGTACGTTCCATCACCGGATTTACAAAGGATCACAAGAATGTCTGTCAAAAGCTCGATCGAACAGGCCACCAAGGCCGTCATGGGGGCTTTCGTCCCCGGCGAAGGCCAAACCGACATCCTCGACACCCTGCAGGCCGAGCATGACGAGGTGCAGGATCTGCTCAAGAAACTCACCAAAAGCGACAATGCCCGGGAGCAGAAGAGCCTCGTGAATCAGATCAAGCAGGCACTGGTTCCGCACAGCAAAGCCGAGGAAGAGGTTGTCTACACCCCCATCGCCGCTCTCTCGGCGGAAAAAGCCAAGATCGATGGTGCCGAAGGGTTCACGGAACACGCCTTGGCCAGCGCCACCTTGATGCAGCTGGACTCGCTTACCCCCAACACGCCCGAATTCAAGGCGAGCGCCAAGGTGCTCAAGGAATTGATCGATCACCACGTCCAGGAAGAGGAAAGGAATATCTGGGCTGAGGTGAAGGAGAATTTCTCCAGCGAACAGCGCGAACAGATGAACCGCGACTTCCTGGCCGCGAAAAAGCGGGTGAGGATCCCTTAAGCCGCCGCAGGGCGTTCCCGGGCAAAGGGACTGAGACCCAGCCAGGTTTGGATATCGGCCGTCAGCTTGCGGTCGCCGGTGATTTTGAGCCGGCGGCTGGAAACGGCCTGCCGCACGGTTTCCAGGCCCATCCAGATGGCCGTCATGGTGCGCAGATCGGTCGAGACATAGAGATCCACGTCAAAGCCAGGATCGATCGAGCACAGGTCCACGCCGGCGGCGGGATCGACCAGCAACCACCAGTGCCGCTGGGCGGCGGGCAATTCCGGATACTGAAAGGAGATGGTGCTGCGCCGCCGGGGCAGGGGCCTGGGATCAAGATTGCGCCGCATGTCCCACATCAGCAGTGAGACATCCAGCTTGGTGAGCGACAGTTCGGATGAAATCCAGCGCTGCCCCCAACGACCAAAGGCCTCGATCACCGGCTTCAGATCATCCCCCGCCGCGGTCAGGCGATAATCCAGGGTGCCGGGTTCGCCGCGCACGGGACGGCGCGCAACCAGGCCGGCCTGTTCCAGCTCTTTCAGTCTTTGCGACAACAGGGCCGGCGACATGCGCGGCACGCCGCGGCGCAGTTCATTGAAGCGGGTCGAGCCCGCCATCAGCTCGCGCAGCACGACCATCGTCCAGCGCGTGCAGAGAATCTCGGCGGCCATCGCCACGGGGCAGAATTGGCCATAACTCGCGTTGCTCATAGGAGCCTCCAGTTGCCGGGAGACTAGAGCCGGGACAGAGCCGGTTCCAGTTCAGAATCTGTAGCGGCCCCGCTTCAGATGCTGAACTGGCTGGCGGGGTCCCCGGTCTGGAAAAACGGTGCCGGCAAACCAACCAATGGAGCAAACATGCCTCTCGTCGACATCCAGCTGATCCGGGGCGTTTTCACGCCGGAGCAGAAGAACACCATGATCAAGAAAGTCACCGACGCCATCGTCGCCGTGGAAGGTGAAGCCATGCGCCAGGTCACCTGGGTCCGCGTCCAGGAGACCGAAAGCGGGGAATGGGCGATCGGTGGCAAGCCGCTCACCGCGGCCGACGTCAAGGCGATGGCCGGAGGCGGCCTGAAGGCGTTGGCCGGCTGACGTGAATGAGGAGGCGCGGCGGTTTTCCGCCGCGCCTTTTCACGGTTTTATTTCACAAAGTCGACCACGATCGAGATGGGCGCTCCGCCGGCACGCCGGTCATGGGGCAAAGCCCGCTGCACATACATCTCGTCTTCCGGAAACGCTTCGGCCAGGAACGTGTGGTCGTCCAGAAAGCCCTGCCAGAAGGTGATGCGGCTTTTGCGAATTTCCGATTTCAGCACCAGATGGGTGATCAGCTCATAGCGGGGAAACCAGAGATGGGCTTCGCCATTGCCGGCGAAGCGGATGCGGGCATCGCCGGTGCCGGTATCGAAAAAAGGCTCGGCGCCCATCATCAGGTCGCCCGTCACCCGTCCCCGCCAGTCATAGACCGAGCGCCGCCGGTGCACCGGGCTGCGATAGTCCGGCACGGAAAGCCGGAAAACGCCGCCCGGCTTCAGCACCCGGTAGATTTCATCCAGCACGAACGGCACACGCTCGAAGGGCAGATGCTCCAGCACATCCTGGGCCTGGACCTTGGCGATGCTGTTGTCGTCATAGGCAAGCGCCGCGGTCAGGTCGTGCCGGACCTCGCGTGCGTGGGCAGGCTCCAGCGCCAGGCCGATGAAATTGGGTATCTGGTACTGGCGCTCATGCGGCCCCAGCGCGCCGAAATAGAGGTAAGGCTCCATACGCTAGTGTCCCGATTCCGAAATTCGTATGATCCTTATATCGGGCACGGACCGAATTTCGGAATCGAAGGACACTAGCAAGTCATTGATTCCAGTGTCGTTCGGTTTCGAGGTTCGCCTTTGGGGCCGATATCGATGGTGTGGCGAACTTCGAAACCGAACGACACTGGCGGTATTTAGTGGGCCGGCAGCGCCTGCAGGTCGGCCTCGGCCTTGGCGACATCCACCTCGGAAAGGTCCCCGCCCGAGGCCTGCTGAAGCTGCTTCAGGCTCATGCTCTTGAAGATGGCGAATTCGGGCGCGGTCAGAAGCCCCGGCAGGTCCTTGTTGAGCACCGCCACGGCGGCGGGGTCGGACGTCATCTTTTCCACCGGGGTGTCGCGGCTATAGGCGGGTGCGGGCGGACTGGCGGTGGTGCTGGCGGGCGTTGGCGCGCTGGCGGTCGTACTTGCTGGCGAACCGGCCGGCGCATCCTGAGCAGCGGCAGGCAAGGTCAGCAGCAGCAATCCGGCCCAACAATATCTAAGGAGCATGCGTGGTCTCGCTTGACGCTGTAAAGTTTGAGCGAAAGGCACGCGGCCGCGCAATGGAAGGACAGGCCTTATCTGTCGCAATCTGTATTACGATTGTGACATGCTGTTATGCCGCGACAGTTACACCCTCATATCAACAGACCGGTAAAGCCGCGGATCGCCCGGTGGGATGGGTTTCCACTGTGACTTCACCGCGAGCCGCTCCTTGCGTTTTTCCAGCGCTTCGGCCGCCAGCCGATAGATCGCCTGGTCCGGTTCGGGCAAGGTGCCATTGGCGAGCTGCCGCAGCTTGACGGCTAGGGAGAGCAGATTTCTCAATTCCTTTGCGCGCGTGGAAAGGCTCATTCCCCAAGAATGCGCGCCAAGACAGTCCGGCGCCACAAAGCGCGATATCCTGGTAAAGCGTCCATCAATACTTTGTGGCGGCTTTCTGTCTTGTAATTGCTGCAATGCAACATAATATGGGTTGTATGCGATGTGGCGGACCGTGGTGCGGCTGATGCGATCTGACGGATTGAAGCCGGGCTCCCGGAATGTGCCGCCCCAACCGCGCCCCAGTCCCACCGCCAATCCGTTCGTCCAGGCGCCTTTCGCGCCGGACCCCGGCAATCTGCGCATGTTCGTCCATCTGCCGCGCGGTCTTAAAGCCGGCGCCCCGCTGGTGGTGGTGCTGCATGGCTGCGGCCAGAGCGCGTCGGCCTATGGCGTTGAAGCCGGCTGGTGGCAGCTGGCCGAGGAAACGGGCTTTGCCCTGCTGGCGCCCGAGCAGAAGGTGGTCAACAACCCCAACACCTGTTTCGACTGGTTCAATCCGGAAGACATCACCCGGGGCGAAGGCGAGGCGGCCTCGATCGCCGCGATGATCCTGACCCTGATCGAGACCTATCATCTGGACAAAAGCCGCGTCTTCATCACCGGTCTTTCGGCCGGCGGCGCCATGACGGCGGTCATGCTGGCGACCTATCCGGAATTGTTCGCGGGCGGCGGCATCGTTGCGGGACTTCCCTTCGGCGCCGCCCAGAATGTGCGTGATGCCCTGGAAGCGATGCGCAGCGCGCCGCTGCGGGCGCCGCGCGAATGGGGCGATGCCGTGCGCGCGGCTTCGCCCTGGGTTGGCCCCTGGCCGAAGATCTCGATCTGGCATGGAGCGCTGGACACGACCGTGAACATCAACAACGCGCAGGCCAGTGCGGCGCAGTGGGCCGATCTTCATGGCCTCGCCCTGACTGATGCGCATCAGGAAATCGTGCCGGGAGCCGTGCGCCTGAACTGGGGCGATCAGATGGAGCTTTATACGCTGCCGATCCTCGGCCATGGCACGCCCATCGATTCCAGTGATGTCGGCAGGGCGGCCCCGTTCGTGCTGGAGGCGGGCATTTCGTCCGCGCGGCGCATGGCGCGTTTCTGGGGCCTGGCGCCGGTGGCGGCGCGGCAAGCCGCGCCAGCCCCACAAGTCTCAGCCTTGCCGAAGATAGAAGCCGTGCTGGCCGCCAACACGCGGATGGCGGCCACGGCCGGCCGGGACAATTTTATCCTGCGCGCCCTGAAGGCGGCCGGGCTTGTTCGCAAAGGGTGATACGCGCCCTACAATCGCCCCACCAGGACCAGGATCAACACGATCAAAAGCACCAGGCCAAGGCCGCCCGATGGGCCATAACCCCAGCCGGCGGAATAAGGCCACAGGGGCACGGAGCCCAGGACAAGAAGTATCAAAACAATCAGCAATACCAGACGAAGCATATGGTCCTCCCGTTATTATCGGGCGGTAACGCTCGAGTTCCCGGGAAGTTCAGGGTGACGCCCCGCAAGGGCTTCGGTACGGTGGGCCATGGCTGAAGGAAAATCCGTTCGGGAGACGCGGCGGGACCAGATGTTTCCGCAACTGGCGCCGCAGGAGATCGAGCGGCTGAAGCGTTTCGGCGAGATTCGCCACTATCCGGCCGGTACCCAGATCACCCAGACGGGAAAAGTGTCCGAGGGCCTGATCTTTGTCCTCCAAGGCGAGATCGAAGTGCGCCAGGGCAGCGCGGTTGCGGCGTCTTCGGTTATTACCCGGCACGGCCCCGGCAGCTTCCATGGCGAGCTCGCGCAGCTTTCTGATCGCCCGTCGCTGGTGGGTGCTGTCGCCGTGACCGACACCGAAGCACTGGTGGTGGTTGCCGCTCGGCTGCGCGATGTTCTGGTGCAGGAAGCTTCGCTGGGCGAACGCATCATGCGGGCGTTGATCCTGCGGCGCGTCGGTCTTTTGGAGGCCAGCCAGACCGGCCCCGTCCTGATCGGACCAGCCGGCTCGGCTGACATGCTGCGGCTGGAAAATTTCCTGCGGCGCAATGGCCATCCGCATCGGGCGCTGAACTCCGAGACGGACTCCTGCGCCCAGACCTTGCTGAAGCGTTTCACCATCCAGCCTGAACATCTGCCCATCGTGCTCTGCCCGGGCGGCGAGATTCTGCGTGATCCCACCGAAGGCGAGTTGGCGCGCTGCATCGGTCTGGTCAAGCCGATCGATTCCACCGTGGTCTATGACACCGCCATCGTCGGCGCCGGGCCAGCCGGTTTGGCCGCCGCCGTCTACGCCGCCTCCGAAGGGCTTTCGACCCTGGTGCTGGACTGCCGCAGTTTTGGCGGGCAAGCCGGTGCCTCATCCCGGATCGAGAATTATCTGGGCTTTCCCACCGGCATCTCCGGCCTTGCCCTGATGGCGCGGGCCTATAACCAGGCGCAGAAATTCGGGGCGGAGATCGCCATTCCCGACGAAGCGCTGACCTTGTGCCCGAACAGCGCGCCTTTCCGTATCGGCCTGGGCAACGGCGAGACCGCGGTGGCGCGCACCATCGTGCTGGCGGGCGGCGCGCGCTACCGGCGGCTCGATATTTCCAATCTCTCGGATTTCGAAGGCACCTGTGTTCATTACTGGGCGAGCGCGATCGAGACCAGGCTTTGCAGTGGCCAGGAGGTGGTGCTGACTGGCGCCGGCAACTCGGCGGGGCAGGCGGTGGTGTTCCTGGCCGAACAGGTCAAGAAGCTCTGGATGATCGTCAGGGGCAATAATCTGGAAGCGACCATGTCGCAATATCTGATCGACCGCATCCGCGGCCTGCCCAATGTCGAGGTCGTGACCCGCACCGAGATCTGCGGCCTGGAGGGCGAGCCCGGTCTGCTCAAACGTGTGCGCTGGAAAAATCGCGACAGTGGACAGACCACCGAACATGGGATCGGCCATGTCTTTTCCTTCATCGGCGCGCAGCCCAACACCGATTGGCTGCAGGGCTCGGGAGTCCATCTGGATGAGAAAGGCTTTGTCGTCACCGGCGCCGACAATGCCCATCTGCTGGCGACCAGCCGCGACGGCGTCTTTGCGGTGGGCGATGTGCGCTGCGGCTCGGTGAAACGGGTGGCGGCGGCGGTGGGCGAGGGCTCGACGGTGGTCTCGGCTATCCACGCCTTCCTGGCGCGCCAGCGCGCGGCGGCACACCGGGAGGCGGCGCAGTGAGCCAGGATTTCTGTTCGCATCTCGACACCATCGCCAAGGTGACTCCCAGCGCCAAAGGCTGCGAGGAGTGCCTCAAGACCGGCGATGTGTGGCTGCATTTGCGGCTCTGCCGGACCTGCGGCCATGTCGGCTGCTGTGATTCTTCCAAGAACAAGCATGCCACTAAGCATTTCCATCGCTCCAAGCATCCCATCATCGAAGGCTATGATCCGCCCGAAGGCTGGGGCTGGTGCTATGTGGACGAGGTGATGTTCGATCTGGGGTCCAATGTGACGCCGCAGCTTGGCCCCATTCCACGCTATTTCTGAGGGCACCATGTGGGAAAGCGTCAAGGAAG
>Ga0268266_10001887_pt1 | contig 23672 bp, 22 predicted proteins | sample KBSS13metaG_FD_190356 | JGI IMG/M metagenome (GOLD analysis project Ga0268266, IMG submission 190356) | Switchgrass rhizosphere microbial communities from Kellogg Biological Station, Michigan, USA - KBS S1-3 metaG (SPAdes) (version 2) | ecosystem: Host-associated > Plants > Roots > Rhizosphere... | reverse complement strand
AGCGCTCGTAGCGGAACGGGCGCAGCAGGGACGAGGTCTCTCCTTGCAGCACGCGGGCGATCTCGCGGCCCACGGCGATCATCTTGTAGCCGTGGTTGGAGTCCGCGGCGACGAAGACGTTCGGCCGCATGTGGTCGAACACGGGGAAGTTGTCCACCGTGAACGCGCCCGCCCCGCCGGAGCGCAGCTGGCGGTACTTCGGCCGCACGCCCTCGAAGCGGCCCATGCAGTGGCTCAGGGCGGCCGACCACATGTCGGGGAAGCCGGGGTCCACCGTGCCGGTCGGGTACGGGTCGACCTCGAACTCCGAGCCGAGCTTCAGCGGCGCCGCGCCGCCCTGCACCGACTCGCGGTCGGGCTTGAAGTAGATCCCCCACGGCTCGTCGGTGACGAGGGTGCCCTCGTCGGTGCTCAGCGGCTGGTCGGAGTCGACGTGGATCACGGCGGACTCGCGCCCGTCGTCGGTGACGAACGTCGCCGGATCGACCGCGACCTCGCCCTCCTGCAGGTACCAGTAGGTCCACATCGGCAGGTCCTCGGCGAGCGATCCGTCCGGCTGGCGCACGTCGAGCCGGGCCGGCAGTCCGAGCATCTCCCACAGCGACGCGACCCACGGGCCGACCGCCACGACGACGTGCTCGACCTCGATGCGCCCCGCGTTCGTCAGCACCGCGGTCACGGCCTGCGAGTTGTCGAACTCGAAGCCGGTCACCTCGACGCCCTCGACGATCTCGGCACCGGCGCGGCGGGCCTTGTCGGCGAGGCCGAGCATCGACTCCTTGTTGAACGCGAACCCGCCGGCGTGCTCGTGCAGGCAAACCGTCAGCCCCGGGGCGCGCCAGTCGGAGTACAGGCTGCGCATGTGGCGCTCGACGGCCTCGGCGCCCAGGTGCAGCTCGCTCGGGTAGCCGATGCGCTCCTGGCGCTCGAACACCTCGGTGAGGTCGCCCTGCTGGCCGGGAGGGCCGAGCGCGATGTAGCCCGAGGGGTGGTAGCTGAGCGCCTCGGGATCGGACTCCCAGACCTCGACGCAGGCGGCCATGAGCTCCTGCATCGCGGGCTGGAAGTAGTTGTTGCGCACGACGCCGCAGGCGATGCCGGAGGCGCCGGCGGCGATGCCGGTCTTGTCGACGACGAGGACGTCCTCGCCGTCCGCGGCGAGGTGCCAGGCGGTGGAGAGTCCGTGCACGCCCGCGCCGATGACGAGGTTCGTGACGGACGCGGGGACCTTCGGGGGAGTGCTCATCAGTGGATCGGAGCCTCCCAGCCCTCCAGGACGGGCCGTTTGTAGTTCTCGCCGACGCGCCTGGAGCCCTCGACCCACGGCCCGAGCTCGGGCTGCGGGAACTTCGCGTGGGCCTCCTTGAGGCGGATGCCGTAGGAGTTGCCCTCCTGCAGGTGCTTGATGAGCACCTTGCGCGCGAACTCGTCCTCCCGCCCCTCGGGGATCGGGAAGTAGATCTTGATGAACGCGTTGGAGTAGCGGTCGAACACGGCGGGCGTGTCGTCCTCGACGAGGAGGTGGATGTCCTCCAGCCAGTTGATGTCGTCGCCCGGCGTCGCCGCCTCCAGGTCGACGTCGTCGAGCAGCGACGCGTCCTCCTGGTAGGCGTAGCGCTTGCCGGACAGGACCTCCGCGTCGATGCCGCGGGTCCCGAGTCCGAAGTCGCTCATCGCGCGACCTCCGGGGAGATCGGCAGCTCGTCGACCGGGTTCTCCAGATGGCGCTCGAGCATCCGCTCGATGCGGTTCATGGCCCGCTCCTCGCTGACGCCGGGGATGTAGTCGGTGCCGGCGAGCGGCACCTTGGCCATCGCAGCGGCCTCGACCGTGAGCGCGCACAGGTCCTCGGGCTCCAGCGAGTGCACGTCGGTCTTGCCGCACGCGCGCGCGAGCACCTGGAGCTCGAGGGTCAGCGTGTGCAGGAAGTTGTAGACGCGGTCCGCGGCGGCGTCGACCTCGAGGCGCTTGCGCAGCTCGGGGTCCTGCGTCGTGATGCCGACGGGGCAGCGGCCGGTGTGGCAGTGGTAGCACTTGCCCGCCGGGACGCCGACGGTCCCCTCGTAGTCGGTGACGCCCGGGATCTCCTTGTTGCAGTTCAGCGCCATGAGCGCCGAGTGCCCGATCGCGACCGCGTTGGCGCCGAGCGCGATGCACTTGGCGATGTCGCCGCCGTTGCGGATGCCGCCGGCGACCACGAGGTCGATCTCGTCGGCGAGGCCGACGTCCTCGAGCGCGCGCCGCGCCTCCGGGATCGCCGCCATGAGCGGGATGCCGGTCTCCTCCGCCGCGATGTGCGGGCCTGCGCCGGTGCCGCCCTCCGCGCCGTCCAGGTAGATGATGTCCGGCCCGCACTTCGCGGCCATGCGGACGTCGTCGTACACGCGGGCCGCGCCCAGCTTGAGCTGGATGGGGACCTCGTAGTTGGTCGCCTCGCGGGTCTCCTGGATCTTCAGGGAGAGGTCGTCCGGGCCGAGCCAGTCGGGGTGCCGGGCGGGGGAGCGCTGGTCGATGCCGGGCGGCAGCGAGCGCATCTCCGCCACCTGCTCGGTGACCTTCTGGCCCATGAGGTGGCCGCCGAGGCCGACCTTGCAGCCCTGGCCGATGAAGAACTCGATCGCGTCCGCGAGCATGAGGTGGTGCGGGTTGAACCCGTACCGGCTCTGGATGATCTGGTAGTACCACTTCGTCGACAGGTCGCGCTCGGGCGGGATCATCCCGCCCTCGCCGGAGCAGGTCGCCGTGCCCGCCATCGAGGCGCCCTTGGCCAGGGCCATCTTCGCCTCGATCGACAGCGCGCCGAAGCTCATCCCGGTGATGTAGATCGGGATGTCGAGCTCGATCGGGTTCTTCGCGAACCGCGCGCCGAGGACCGTCTTGGTCTCGCACTTCTCGCGGTAGCCCTCGATCACGAACCGGGTGAGCGTCCCCGGCAGGAACATGAGCTCGTCCCAGTGCGGGATCTTCTTGAACATCGAGAAGCCGCGCATCCGGTAGCGGCCGAGCTCGGCCTTCATGTGGATGTCGTCGATGACCTCCGGTGTGAAGATCCGGCTGTGCCCGAGCTGGTGGGCGCTGGTCTCGTCTGCCATGGGTGCCTCCTACAGGACGAGCTTGCGCTCGCTCGGCTCGAGCGTGTCGTAGTTGTAGAGCTTCTTGCCGCAGACGAACTTCTGCATCTCGGGCGGGCTGCCCAGCCCGTAGATGCGGAACTTGCGCTCGACGAGCTCGGTGTCGGCGTCGGTCCACTCGCCGGGCACGCAGTCGACGCCGAGCGACTTGACCTTGCCGGCGACGTACAGCTCGCCGTCGTACATCGAGTCGCCCAGGCCGGGGCCCGCGTCGCCCAGGATGATCTGGCGGCCGCGCTGGATCATGAAGGCGGTGTTCGAGCCCGCGTCGCCGCAGACGATGATGGTTCCGCCCTTCTGGTCGATGCCCGTGCGGGCGCCGACGCGGCCCTTGACGAGCAGATCGCCGCCGCGCATCGCCGCGCCGGTCAGCGAGCCGGCGTTGCCGTCGATGATCACGACGCCGGACATCATGTTCTCGCACGCCGACCAGCCCACGCGGCCGGTGATGTGGATCTCGGGGCCGTCGATGAGCCCGCACGCGAAGTAGCCGATCGAGCCCTCGAAGCGGATCCGGCAACGGGCGAGGATGCCGACGCCCAGCGAGTGGCGCGCGCCCGGATTCAGGACGGTGACGTCGAGGATGCCCTGGTCGTAGATCAGCGAGCGCAGCTCGAGGTTGATCTGCCTCGTCGTGAGCTCCCTGGCGTCGAACGTCGCCTTGCCGTCCGCGATCTCGGAGACGTGGGGGACGGTGTCGTTCAGCTCGACGAGCCCGCGGTCGTCCATCGTCGTGGCGCGACCGTTGTCCTCTACCGCTGCCACACCATCACCTCGCTCTCGTACGGGTCGTAGGTGTCGATCTCGCGATCGAGGACCGCGCGGATGGCGATCTCCTCGGAGGCGAGGGCGACGACGTCGTCGCCCTCGTAGAGGACGAGCGGCTTCGCCGCCAGCTCATCCTTGGCCATGCCGAGCTCGTCGCCGGTGACGGCGAGGTACGTGAAGACCCCGTCGAGCTCCTCGAGGCTGCGGTGCATCGCGCCCTCGAGGGAGTCGCCGCCCTCGATCCGCTCGGCGAGGTAGACGGCGATGATCTCGGAGTCGCACTCGGACTGGAACCGGTGCCCGGCGCGCTCGAGGCGCCGGCGCCACTGGTGGTAGTTCGTGAGCTGGCCGTTGTGGACCACGGCGATGTCGGAGAACGGATACGCCCAGTACGGATGGGCGCCCGAGATGTCGACGTCGGACTCCGTCGCCATGCGGACGTGGCCGATGCCGTGCGTCCCGTGGAAGCCCTTCAGGCCGTAGTCGCCGGCGACGGTCTGCGCGTCGCCGATGTCCTTGATGATCTCCAGCGTGTGGCCGAGGGACAGCACCTCGGTGCCGTGGATGTCCTCGACGCGGTCGGCGAGCGGCTTGAGGTCGTCGCCGGTGAAGGAGAACATGACGGTCATCGCGTGCGGGCTGGTGTCGAGCGTCTCGAGCACCTGCGCCCCCTCGGCCTCCAGCCGCCGGCGGACCTCACCGCGGTTGCGGGTGATTCGCTGCGTGAAGTCGAAGTCGCGCTCCGCGTTGACGTCGGCGAGCTTGACGTGCATGACCCAGTCGTCCGACGGCGGGCGGTACAGCGCGTAGCCGGTCGAGTCGGGCCCGCGGTGCTTCATCGACTGGAGCATGCGGGACATGTCGTCGCCGATGGACGTCGAGCCGTTCTTGTAGATGAGTCCGGCGATGCCGCACATGTCAGCTGACCTTCCGGATCGTCGCTGGTGGCAGGACGCAGTCCTGCCGACCGTGAGCGGAGGCTCTGCCGACGCTCACGGCAGGACCTCCAGGTATTCGTCGCGCTCCCAGTCGGTGACCGCGGCCAGATAGCGCTCCCACTCGTCGCGCTTGTAGTGCTCGAACACCTTGTAGAGCCGGCCGGGCATCGCGCTCTGCACGACCTCGTCGGCCGCCAGCGCCTCCAGCGCGGCGCCGAGCGAGTCCGGCACCTTCTCGATGTCCTCGCCCGCCTCGAGCAGCTCGTAGGTGTTGCCGCTCTGCGGCTCGCCCGGGTCGCTCTCGTTGCGGATGCCGTCCAGACCCGCCCGCAGCAACGCCGCGACCGTCAGGTACGGGTTGCTGGAGGAGTCAACGCCGCGGTACTCGAAGCGTCCCCCGCTCGCGACGCGCACCGTGGTGGTGCGGTTCTGCCAGCCCCAGTTCTTGTAGATCGGCGCCCAGAAGCCGGTGTCCCACATGCGGCAGTACGAGTTGACCGTCGGGTTGCCGACGCACATCAGCGCGTGGAAGTGGTCGAGCAGGCCGCCGAGGAAGTTGAGCGCGATGCCGGAGAGCTGCGCGGGCCCGCTCGGGTCGTGGAAGACGTTGTTGCCATCGTCGTCGCAGAGCGTGAAGTGGTGGTGATGGCCGTTGGCCGACACGCCGGTGAACGGCTTGGGCATGAACGTCGGCAGCAGGTCGTGCTTGCGCCCGACCGCGGCGCAGATCTGCCGGTACGTCGTGATGTTGTCGGCCGTCCTGACCGGACGGTCGAAGCGGAAGTTCAGCTCGAGCTGGCCGGGCGCGTCCTCGTGGTCGCCGTAGCTCATGTCGAGCCCGAGCGCCTGGCCGTACTCCACGACGTCGAGCAGCACCGGACGGAGCTCCTCGAACTGATGGATGTGGTAGCAGTAGGGCTTCGTGACGCCCTGCGGCTCCTCTCCGTCGCGCGGCTTGCGCAGCCACATCATCTCGGGCTCGATGCCGATGAGGAAGTGCAGCCCGAGCTCCTCCTCGAACTCCGAGACGATGCGCTTGAGGTTCTGGCGGGGGTCCGCGTCGAACAGCTCGCCGGTCTCCGTGTCGTAGCAGTCGCAGTACACGCGCGCGACCCGCGAGTCCCAGGGCAGCACCGCGAACGTGTCGAGGTCCGCGATCGCCGCGAGCTCGGACTCCTCGGGGCCGAACCCGATGTAGTTGCCGAGGCGGTCGGTGAAGAGGTTGGCGGTCGCCCCGTAGACGAGCTGGTAGCCCTTCTGGGCGACCTGGGGGAAGAACGACGACACGACGCCCTTGCCCATGACGCGCCCGGTGATGGAGACCTGCTGGAAGAAGACGTACTTGATGCCCTCGGCCTCGATCTTGCGCGTGAGCGCCTCGATCTGCGCTGCCCGGCCGGGTTGGTTCCGGGCTTCCTCCAGCGTCGCCGGGGGCATGCTGGCACGAGCGCTCTGCAGCACCGTCTCGACACCGCCCCCGAACGTGTACGGGGGAATGGCGACCGGGGTGGCACCGCCGTCGGGGCTCGCGTCTGGCATCGTCGTCTCCCTCGCCTGGCTCGTGGGTCGGCGGCACCATACCAGCGGCTTGAACAAATGGGTACAAGAGAGTGGGGTCCAAGATGGCACGACGGGCATTGACCGGAGCGGCGATCGTCAGCGGCGGCGCATCAGGCCTCGGCGCAGCGACCGCGGAGGCGCTCATCGCGGAGGGCGTCGCGGTCCTGCTGGCGGACGTCAACGACGAGGTCGGGACAGCGACGGCCGAGCGCCTCGGGACGCTCGCGAGCTTCCGGCGCACCGACGTCACCGATCCCGACGACGTGCAGGTGGCGGTCAACGAGGCGGCGGCGCTGCACGCGGACGGCCTGCGCTACAGCGTCGCCTGCGCCGGGATCGGGGTGGTCGGCCGCATCCTCTCCAAGCGCGGGCCGCACGACCCCGGCACGTTCCGCAAGACGATCGAGGTCAACCTCATCGGGACGTTCCACCTGCTGCTCGCGGCCGCGCAGGCGATGGTCGAGAACGAGCCGATCGACGGCGAGCGCGGCATGCACGTCGGCACGGCGTCGGTGGCGGCGTACGACGGGCAGATCGGGCAGGTTGCCTACTCGGCGTCGAAGGGCGGGATCGTCGGCATGACGCTCCCGGCCGCGCGCGATCTCGCGCAGCACGGGATCCGCGTCAACGCGATCGCGCCCGGCATCTTCGACACGCCGATGGTGGGTGGGCTGCCGGACGCGGCCCGCGAGTCGCTCGCGCAGGCGATGCCGTTCCCGCAGCGCCTCGGGCTCCCCGAGGAGTACGCCCAGCTCGTGGTGGACCTCGCGCAGAACGGCTACATCAACGCGGAGACCATCCGCCTCGATGCGGCGGTGCGCCTTGCCCCTCGGTGAGCTCGCCGCGGACGGGCGCGCGCTCCTGTTCACGGAGGCGCGCAGCGCGAACAAGTTCACCGACACGCCGGTCACCGACGAGCAGCTGCGCGACATCTACGAGCTGTTCCACTACGCGCCGACGCAGTCGAACACGAACCCGCTGAGGATCCTCTTCGTGCAGTCGCCGGAGGCGCGGGCGCGGCTGCTCCCGCACATGTCCGACGGCAACCGGGACAAGACGTCGACCGCTCCCGCGACCGCGGTGCTCGCGGTCGACCTGGACTTCCACGAGTTCATCCCGCAGCTGTTCCCCACTCGTGCGCACGCGCGCGAGCGCTACGCCGGCGAGCCGGACCTGCGCGAGCGCCACGCGCGCTTCAACGCGTCGCTGCAGGCGGGGTACTTCGTGCTCGCCGTCCGCGCCGTGGGGCTGGCGGCGGGGCCGATGGCGGGCTTCGACGCGGCCGGGGTCGACGGCGAGTTCTTCGCGGACTCGACCTGGCGATCGATCGTGGTGATCAACATCGGCGAGCCGGCCGAGGGCGCGTGGTTCCCGGAGCGGCTGCCCCGGTTGGAGTTCGAGCAGGCGGCGCGGATCATCTGAGGGGGTTGGGTGGCGCTCCGTTCGGGGCGGGGTCGCGCGCGGCCGGAGACGCTTCACGATAAGTGCCGCCGTCCGGCCCGGATCCATCACGGCGGGCGGGGCTCGGCGAGTTCGCCCCCGCTCGGACTCCAGCCACTGCCTGACCCCTCCTCGGTGAGCTGTTCGACCCTGGCCGCGCGCTACGCGCGGTCGAGCGGAGCTCCGGCGCTCCTCGACCGACGGGAGTGGTCGAAAACCGTCGCCATGCGACGGAAAGTGACCAACGTCGACCTCGTCCCGCGGTGAGATCGCCGCCGCCGGCTCCCCAGCCACCGCCCCGCTCACAGCCGCGCGGGCAGCGGCGCCCGCGGCAACGCCGACGCGGCCCCCGGGCGCAGCCCGTCGAGCGCGAGGCCGAGGAAGCGCTCCCAGATCCGGGCGTCGACCTCGCGGGCGCTCGGCGGTACGCGGGTCACGATCGACGCGAGGGTCACGAGGTCCGTGACGGTCACGTCGTCGCGGACGACCGCCGCAGCCCGCGCGTCCGCGAGGACCGGTCCCATCGCCTCGAGGAACCTCGAACGCACCTCGAGCAGCTGCGGCCTCCCGCCCGCCTCGGCAACGGCGTCGAAGAGGCCCTGGTCGCCCGCGAACCCGGCCGCGAGCGCCGTGATGCTCCCGGCGAGCGCGTCCCACGGGTCGTCCGCGGCCCCGCCGGCGGACATCTCGGCCAGCGTGATCTCGGCCCGCTCGGCGAGGATCGCGCGGACGAGGTCGTCCTTGCACGCGAACCGCCGGTACAGGGTCCCCATGCCGAGCCCCGCCTCGCGTGCGATCGCCTCGACCGAGGCCTCGACCCCGTCGCGTGCGATGACCGTCGCCGCGGCCTCGAGGATCCGGCGGCGGTTGCGCTCGGCGTCTGCCCTGAGCGGGCGCTCGGTGAGCGGCATCGCCCACGCACACTAACGGTGAACCGGAGCGAGGCGCTCCGCTAGTGGTAGATTCGCGGGCCCGTGGCGACCCCTGCGCTCACCGTTCCCGTCGCGCAGCGCACGGCACCGATCATCTCCGTCCTCCTGCTCGCGGGGATGGCCTACGCGCTGTCGCAGACCATGGTGTTCCCGGCGCTGCCGACGATCGCCGACCACTTCGACGCAGGCCCCGAGGCGACGTCGTGGGTCCTCACCGCGTTCTTCCTGGCGGCGTCCGTCGCCACGCCGATCTTCGGCAAGCTCGGCGACCTCTACGGCAAGGACCGCGTCCTGCCGATCGTCCTCGGGCTCCTGTGCATCGGCTCGATCATGTGCGCGCTCGCCCCGAGCATCGGCTGGGTCATCGCCGGCCGCGCGATCTCGGGCGCCGCGGGCGGCATCTTCCCGCTCGCGTTCGGGATCATCAGGGACACCTTCCCGCCCCTGCGGGTCGCGGGCGCCATCGGCTTGCTGAGCGCGGTGTTCGGGGTCGGCGGCGGGATCGGCCTGCCGATGTCGGGCATCCTCGCCGAGCACGCGGGCGTGCCGTGGCTGTTCTGGAGCGGGGTCATCATCGCCTTCCCCGCGATGGTGGGCGTCGCGCTCCTCGTGCCGCGCTCGCCGCGCATCCCGGGGGCGAAGGTCGACTGGATCGGCGGCGGCCTCCTCAGCCTGAGCCTCGTGCTGCTCCTGCTCGGGGTCACCGAGGCGAACTCGTGGGGCTGGGGCTCCCCGAAGACGATCGGCCTGCTCGTCGGCGGGGTCGTCGTGCTCGGGATCTGGCTGCAGGTCGAGCGCGTCGTCGAGGAGCCCCTCATCGACCTGCGGCTGCTGCGGCTGCGGGCGGTGCTGGCCACGAACGTCGCGACGTTCCTCATCGGGTTCGCGATGTTCTCCGCGTTCGCGCTCATCCCGCGCTTCGTGCAGGCGCCGGAGAGCACGGGCTACGGGTTCGGCGACTCGGTCACCACGGCCGGGCTCATCCTCCTGCCCAGCGCGATCATCCAGCTCATCGTCGGCCCGGTCGCGGGCCGGCTGGGCGCGGCGTTCGGCTTCCGCGTGACCCTCGTCACGGGCTGCTCCGCGGCGGTCGTCAGCTTCGTGATGCTGACCTTCCTGCACGAGACGGCGCTCCAGGTGCTCCTGGCGGGGATCTTCCTCGGGGCGGGCGTCGCGTTCAGCTTCGCCTCGATGGCGAACCTCATCGTCTCCGCGGTGCCGCAGTCCGACGTCGGCATCGCCACCGGCATCAACACCATCATGCGGACCGCCGGCGGCGCGTTCGGATCCGCGGCCGTCACGGCCATCCTCGCCGGCAGCGCGGCCGGCGTGGACGGGCTGCCGACCGAGGGCGGCTACACGGCCGCCTTCGTCGCCTCGGTCGTGGTCGGGCTGCTCGCGGTGCTCGCCGCGACGTTCGTCCCACGCCCGGCGGCCAAGCCGGTCGGCGCCCCCGCGCCGGCCGCCGCCGGGTAGTCGCTCCACGCGCGCAGACGCAGCTCCAGGCGCGCGCCGCCGGCCGCGCGCAGCTCGCCGTCCATCGCCTCGGCCAGCCCGCGCGCGATCGCCAGCCCGAGACCCGACCCGGGGCGGCCCTGCGCGTCGGCGCCGCGGACCCAGCGGTCGAAGAGCCGTTCGCGGCCGGCGTCGGGCAGACCGGGACCCTCGTCGTCGACGGCGACGACCGCGCGGTCGTCCTCGCGCCCCAGCGCGACCGTGATCGTCCCGCCGCCGTGGACGCGGGCGTTGTCGACGAGGATCCCGATGATCCGCAGGACTGCCGCGCTGTCGGCCAGCGCGTGGACCGGGCCGTCGGCGCGCAGCTGGAAGGGGACGTCGTCGCGGAGCTGCCGGGCGAGCTCGACGAGCTCGATCGCCTGCAGGGGCGGACGCACGCCGCCGTCGATGCGGCTGAGGTCGAGGAGGTCGGACGCGAGCGTGACGAGCCGGTGCGTCTGGCGCAGCGCGCCGTCGGCGCGGCGGCGCGCCTCTGTCCCGTCGCCGAGGTCCTCGGCGAGCAGCTCGAGGCTCCCCAGCAGCGTCGCCAGCGGGGTGCGCAGCTCGTGCGACGCGACGGACAGGAACTTCTGACGGTCGGCCTCCTCGCGCAGGAGGCGGCGGCGCATGTCCTCGAGCGCGCGGGCGACCTCGCCGACCTCGTCGCCGACGCCGTCGACGGCGATCGGGTGCTCGAGCCCCTCGTCGTGCAGGGCGCGCGCGTCGTCGCGCAACCGCCGCATCCGCCGCAGCACACCGCCGGAGGCGAGCGCGGCGAGTACGCCACCGGCGAGCAGCCCGATGACCGCCGCGAGCGGCAGAGCGCTGCGGAAGGCCGCGGCGGCCGCCCGGGTGTCGCGCAGCGGCTTGCGGATGACCAGCGTCACGTGCTCGCCGCCGCGGGCGCGCGCACCCGCGCGGACGACCGCGTCGTCGCCCACGACGCCCTCGCGGACGTCGTCGCGGCGGGGCAGCGGCGCGGTCCGCGCGCTCTTCCCCTCGTCGGGATCGGTGTCGGCGAGGACCCGGCCGCCGGGACCGAGCAGCGCCACCTCGCCGCCGGCCCGGCGGCGCAGCGCGCGGACGACGTTACGGGCGCCAGCCGAGCCCGCACCCAGACGGTCTCGCGGCAGGTCGGCGATGTCCAGGCGCGCGGTCCGCGCGAGCTGGCGCAGCTCGCTGAGCTGGTCGCGCTCGAGGCGGTGCTCCAGCGGCGGCAGGAGGGTGAGGGTCGCGGCGGCCAGCGTCGCGATGCTCGTCCCGACCATGGCCAGGACGAGCCGCGAGCGCAGGCGTCGCGGCCGCGGGGTCATGCCGCCAGCCGGTACCCCGCGCCGCGGACGGTCGCGATCGCGGCCGGATCGCCGCCGGCCTCGCTGAGCTTCTCCCGCAGGTGGTGGACGTGCACGTCGATGGCGCGGGGGTCTCGGAACGCCTCGTCGCCGAAGATCGCCCGCACGAGCTCGACGCGGGAGCGCACGCCGCCCGCCGCGTGCATGAGGGCCTCGAGCACCGCGAACTCCGACGGCGTGAGCGGCAGCTCGGCGCCCTCCCAGCGGACCGTCCGCGCATCGGCGTCGAGCTCGAGGGCGCCGCTGCGCAGCGAGCCGCGCTCGACGGCCGGGACCGAGAGGCGCCGGAGCGCGGCGCGCACCCGGCTGCGCAGCTCGGCGATGCCGACGGGCTTGCGGACGTAGTCGTCGGCGCCGGCCTCGAGCGCCAGCACGATGTCGGCCTCGTCCCCGCGCGCGGTGAGGACCATGACGAACGGCTCGAGGTCCGACGCGCGCAGGCGGCGGCATACGCCGATCCCGTCCGGGCCGCGGGGGCCGAGGCCGAGATCGAGCAGGACGAGCTCGTGGCGATCGGCCGCGAGCGCGTCGAGCGCCGCCTCGCCGTCGGCCACCGCGCGGACGTCGTGGCCCTCGGCGAGCAAGGCGCCGGCCAGGACGTCCCGGAGGTCGTCGTCGTCCTCGACGAGCAGGATGCGCGCGCACATGGGGGGGTGCACGGTACCTCGGGCGCACGCGGTCGCAGTGATCTCCCAACGGACTCCCAACACGCCGCAACGGCGGGGAAACCGGCGCCTTGTGGGCGGCTCAGCGCCCGGGCGCAGCATGGCCGCCATGACCCTCGTCGTCGATTCCCACGCACCGGCCGTACCGGCCGATCTGCGGCTCCCCGGCCTGACCGTCGTCCTTCCCTGCCTCGACGAGGAGGACAACGTCAGACCCGCCGTCGCGGAGGCGCTCGCCGCCGCCGAGATGTGCGCCAGCGGCGTGGAGGTCGTCGTCGTCGATGACGGCTCCACGGACGCCACGCGCGAGCGCGCCGAAGCGCTCGCCGCCGTCGACGAGCGCGTCCGCGTCGTCGTGCACCCGGCCAACCGCGGCTACGGCGCCGCCGTGCGCTCCGGGATCGAGGCAGCGCGGATGCCGTGGATCCTGCTGACCGACGGCGACCGCCAGTTCGACCTGACGGAGCTCGTCGGCCTGCTGCCGCTCGCCTCCGGTCACGACCTCGTCGCCGGCTACCGCATCGATCGTCAGGACGGGTTCGGGCGCCGCGTGGCCGGTCGCGCCTGGAGCTGGCTCACGCGGCGGACGTTCGGCTTCGGCGTGATGGACGTCGACTGCGCGTTCAAGCTCATCCGCACCCGCTCGGTCCGCCGGATCGAGCTGACCTCCGACGGGGCGATGGTCTCGGCGGAGCTGCTCGCCCGCGGTGTCCGCGACGGGTGGGAGATCGCCGAGATGGGCGTCCATCACCGACCGCGGACCGCCGGCGAGCCGAGCGGGGGCGACGCGTCGGTCGTGGCCCGCGCGTTCCGCGAGCGCCGCGCGCTCCTGCGCGAGCTGCGGAGGAGCGAAAGACAGAGCCGCACCGCGCCGCAGGGCCGTCTCGTCCATCACTGACGCCGCGCTGCTCGTCACCCTCGCCGGGCTGCTGCGGCTGCCCGGCCTGGGGAGCATGGCCGACGACCCGTTCTACGACGGGGCGGTCCGCACGATGGGCGGCTCCTGGCACGCGTTCCTCACGGGTGCGATCGACCCGTCCGCGACGGTCGCGATCGACAAGCCGCCGGGCTTCCTCTGGCTGCAGGTCGCGGCGACGAAGGTCGTCGGCTTCGGATCCGTCGGACTCCACCTCCCGGCCGCGATTGCCGGCTGTGTGGCCGTGGTCGCGCTGTACGACGCGCTTCGCACGCTGTTCGGCAGGCCGGCCGCGCTGGCGGGAGCGCTGGCGCTGGCGGTGCTGCCGGTCGCCGTCATCACCGCGCGCAGCGACACGATGGACACCGCCATCGCGGCGCTGGACCTGGTCGCGCTCGCGCTCGTGGCGCGTGCGGTCCGCGGGCAGCGCCCGTGGCTCCTGCTCGCGGCAGGCCTCGCGGTCGGATCGACGTTCGACGTCAAGCCGTTCGAGGGCCTGGTCGCGGTCCCGGGCCTGGCGCTCATGGCGTGGCTCGGGCTCCGGCACCGGCGGGCGCCCGCGCTCGCCGGCGGGGGCGTCGTCCTCGTCGCGGCAGCGCTCGCGTGGCTCGTCGCCTGGTCGTTGTTCGGGGGCGCCCATGCGCCGTGGGCGTACGGGTCCGCGAACGGGTCTGCTTGGAACGCCGCGTTCGTGTACGACGGCATCTCGCGCCTGCAGGGCGGCGCGCCGCACGCGACGAGCGCCGCCTCCCTGGCGCGGGTTCCGGCCGCGCCTGGGCCGCTGCGGCTGTTCTCGTCCCAGGACGGGCTCGCGCTGCGGGTCGGCCTCGAGCTCGCCGCGGCGCTCGTCGTCGCCGTCCTCGTCCTCCTGCGTCGCACGACGGGGGACCGCGCCGCGCGGGCCGGCTGGTGGGGGCTGCTCGCCTGGCTGCTCACGGGCGTGGTGCTGGCGTCCGCGCAGGCCGGGCTGCGGCCGCGCTACCTGGAGGCCGTGGACCCCGCGATCGCGGCGGTGCTCGGGACGGGCGCCGTGCTGGCGGCGCGACGCTGGGTGCTCGCCGGTGCCGGTCTCGTGCTGCTGGCGGCGCTGACGATCTCGATCGCCGCCGTCTCCGGGCGCGTCGAGGACTCGGGGACGCCGGGGGCGCTGCCCGCCGCACGCCTGGAGGCGCTGGGGCCCTGGCTCGTCGGCCGGCACGGAGCCGTGGCGACGTCGGCGGTCGCGCGCGGCGCGCAGCTCGTCGCGAGCGGGGACCGCGGCGTCGTGTTCCTCGCCGCGGGACGTCATGCCCTCGTCAGCCCCCGCGCGCTGGCGCGCGACGTGGCCGACGGGCGCGTCCGCGCCGGGCTGCTCGGCGGGGCGTGTGGCGCGACCGGCCGCGGCTGCACGCGGGCCGAGGCCTGGATCCGAGCGCACGGGACCGACGTCTCCCGCGCGGTCGGCCAGCCGGCGCGCGGCGTCGCCTTCGATCTCAGCGCCGGAACGACGTCAGGAAGTCGAACGTCCTCCGCGTCGACGAGAAGTCGTGCGGTCCGGTCACCAGCTCGTCCTCGCCCGGCCAGCCGTGGGGGGCGCCTTCGACACGGTCGTGGATGACCTGGGTCCCGCCCGCGCAGCCGACCGAGCGCAGCTCCACGATCTCCTCGGACACGCCGCTGACGCGGGGCCGGCCCGCGCAGCCGTCCAATCGCCGCCACTGCGCGAGGAACGAGGCGACGTCGCCGCGCACGGGGTTGCCCGTGCCGCGGTAGGGGACGACCTCGTCCGCGGTCCCATGGATCTCCAGTAGTGGCACCGGACGCGACGGATGGCAGTCGGGCAGCGCGCCGTAGCCACCCGCGACCGGGGCGGCGGCGGCGATGAGGTCGGCGGCGTCGCACGCCATCCGCGCGCTCATCCCGCCCCCGTTGGACACGCCGGTCACGCCCACGCGCGCGGGATCGGCGCACGCCGCCCGCACGACTGCGGGGATGACCGCCCGGAGGTACGGGACGTCCTGGGCGTGGCCGGGGATCGCGTCCGTCACGTTCCACAGCGGCCGGTCGCCCGACGCCGTGGCGTAGGCGACCGCCACGCGCTGCTGGTCGGCCAGGCGCGAGTAGCCCGTGTAGTCCGCGAAGTCGCGCGCGGACTGCCCGGCACCGGGCAGCGCCAGGACGAGCGGCGCGCCGGTCATGAGCCGGGACGGGATGTGCACGACGACCGGGACACGGCCCTGCTCCACGGTGATGCGGTGCGTCCCCGGGCGCATGGGCGTGCACGCCGCGACGGCCGAGCCGGCGGCCGGACCGCTGTGGACCACGGCGGCGGCGAGGCCGCCGACGCACAGCACGACGGCGATCACGCCGAGCGAGACGTACACGCGCGGACTCACGCCGCGGCGGCGAAGACGACGGTGCGCGCCAGCGCGTAGGTCAGGAGGGTCACGACAGGGAGGACTACCAGCTCGGCGGCTGTCTGCGGGAAACCGTCGCCGCGCGCGAGCGCGACGCCCGCCGCGCTCGCACCCGCGCCGAACGCCTGCACCGCGACGTAGGGCCCGATGCGACCCGGCGCGCGGAACGTCCATCTGCGGTTGAGCTGGTAGCCATTGACCGCTCCGAGCGCGAACCCGGCGGCCGACGCGACCGGCGCCGCCACGTCGAGCCCCACGAGCAGCGTGTAGGCGACGAACGTGATCACGGTGTTCGAGGCCCCGACGAGGGCGTAGCGCCCGATGCGCAGCAGCTCGGTCATCGCAGCAGACGCTCCAGTACGCGGTGGTTCGTCAGGCCCGTCGCGGTGCGGGTCGGGTAGTAGCCGGCCGCGTGCAGCAGGCCGGTCTCCTGCGGGAGCCCGCCGACGAGGAGCCAGGTCGCGACGACCACGGCGACGGCCGCGCCGACCCGCGCACGAGTCAGGGCCAGGAACGGCAGCGCCCACACGAGGTACCAGGGCATGACCCACGGGAGGGCGAGTACGGTGGCGACGAGCACGACGGTCATCGCGCCGGGCCACCTGTCGCGGCGCAGGAAGACGCGCACCGACGCGGCGACGACGACGAGCTCGAGCGCGAGGCGGGCCGCGCTGCGGACCGCGGCGTCGGCCCCGCCGTGACCCGCGGCCAGTCCGAGCAGGTTCGGCACCGACAGAGGGGTGACGAGCGATCCCTGCGTGCCCAGGTCGGGCGTCGCGCCGCCGAACGCGACGAGGTCGATGATCCCGGCCGTCGCGCCGGCGGCGGCGAGGCCGGCGAGCGCCCAGGGACGGCGCCGCGCGCCGAGCACGACGATCGGCGCGACGATGGCGAGCGACGGCTTGATCGCCGCGGCGGCGACGACGAGCGCCCCCGCCGCCGCGTCGAGCCGCGCGGACGACGCCACCGAGCGCCCGCGCACGAGGCACCACGCAGCCGCGACGACGCAGAACAGGGCCGGTGCGTCCTGGTGCTCGCCGCCGACCTCGGCGAGCACGAGCACGGGGCTGAGCCCGAGGAGCGCTGCCGCCCGCGCCGGGTTGCGGCCCAGGCGGCGCGCCATCGACGCGGTGAGGACGACGGTCGCGACGCTCGACACGCCGACGACCGCCTTCCACGTCCAGAGCCCTGCGGCCGGCGACATGTGCGCGAGGCCCGCGAACCCCCAGGTGAACAGCGGGCCGTACGGGGAGTGCAGGCCGTGCCAGTTGGCCAGCCCGTACACCGGGTCCCCGAGCATCAGTCGCGGCGCGACTCGGTATGGATTCAGGCCGTACAGCGCGTCCATGCGCCCGTAGAGGAGGTAGTTGAAGACGTCGGTGAGCGGCTGGGGCGGCCCGAGCAGCAGGATCGCCTGCGCGGCGGCGCCGACACCGATGACGACCTTGGTGCCGAGCGCGGGAGCGCCGATCCACGCGAGGACCCAGCCGGCCGCCGCGACCGCGGTCGCGATGAGCAGCCAGCGGTGCAACTGGTCGACGCTGCCGACCGGCCAGCCGAGCACGCCGTGGAGCGGGCCGAGGAGCCACGCGACGTCCCCGCCGGGCCGTCGCGTGGGAGGGGACAGCTGCGACGGCCCGGCGGCCGCGGCCACCGCCAGCCACGCGCTCGAGACGAGGACTGCGGCACACCCTGCGCCCCCGACGACCGCCACGGCGGGCGAACACGGGAGGGTGGTGCGCCCGGCGCTGGGCGGGATAGGGCGGACGCCGGGGAGCGCAGTGGTGGCCATGCCCCCGCACCGTCCGTCCGGGCGGCAAGCGGGGCGCCAAGAGCCGGTTGGGCGAGTGTTGGGATCGTGTTGGCGGATCGTGCGGCGGTCAGCACGCCGTCGTCACGTCCACGCGATGTGGCGCGTAGGCGCAGGCGCGAGCCTGCCTCCATGCCCCGTCGACTCCTGCTGATCGTGCCCGCCGCGCTCGTCGCCGGAGCCCTCGTCGCGACCGCGACGTCGGGCGGCGCCGCGTCCCGACCGCCAGCCGGCGCCCGGCTCGACGCCTACACGGACGTCGCACGGCGCCTCTACAGCCTGGAGGCGGGCGGCACGGTCGCCCGCGTCGCGGCCAAGCGCCTCGCGCGGGACCCGCGACTCGCCGCGGCCGCGCGGTCCGGGACGCGTCACGCGCTGCGGACCGCGGCGCTGCACCAGCTCTTCCTCCCCGGCAAGCACGTCGTGCGACTCAGCCTGGATCGCGGGCCGAGCTCGCTCGTCGATGTCGGGGGCCGCTTCGTCGTCGCTCCGGCTGCGAGGAGGATCCCCGGCACCGGCGGCGCCGTCGTGAGCGCATCGGTCCAGGACGTCGTCGGCTACGTGAAGCTGTATCACCGGCTGACGGGCCAGGCGATCGTCGTGCGTGGCCGTCCCGGCCACGTGGAGGCGCGACCGGCGAGCATGCTGCACGTGCCGATGCCCGCCCGGGCAGGCGCGCTGCAGGTCGGGGGGCGCCCCTACGCCGCGCGGACGTTCGCCGAGCGCGGCTGGGCCGGCGAGCCGCTGCGTGTCACCGTGCTGGTGCCCACGCAGCGGCCTTGAGCGGCGAGGTCAGTGCCCGGCAGGGGCGGCGGCGTCCTGGCCGACGATGTCGAGGAAGATCCACTGGCTGTCGGGCGCGAGGCCGGCGAGCTCCTTGCCGGCGGCCTTGATGACGCCCGGGGCGCTCGTGATGTGCTGCGTGCCCGCGTGGACGTCGCGGAACAGCCGCTGCATCGTGCCGCCGCGCAGCGCGGTCGTGCCGCCGTTGCGGTAGGCGAACTCCGAGACCTCGTTGACGGTCCACGTGACGTGCGACAGCCCGACGCGCAGCAGCGTGGCCTGACGGGTCGACAGCTGCTCGCCGCTCTCCAGGGTCGCCCAGGCGTCGCGGAAGGACTCGAAGATGAGGGCCCGCGCGGCGCGGAACTTGGCCTCCGCCTCGGCGTAGCCCATCTGGAAGGCGTCGCTCTCGGCGATCTGCCCGGCGCGGCCGGCCTTCGCCTGCGCCATCCCCGCGAGCTCGTCCAGGATGCGACGGCCGACGCCGAGCGCCCAGCCGGAGTGGCAGACCATCGCGAGCTGGATGATGCCGAGCTTGTAGAGCGAGCCGCCGCGCGTGGACTCCTGCTGGAGGCCGGGGTGCGACCAGCCGTCGGGCACGAAGACGTTGCGCATCGTGTAGTCGATCGACCCCGTCGCGCGCAGGCCGAGCACGTCCCACGACTCCCACTCGAGGTTGGCCTTCTCGACCGGCACGACGCAGATGCGGAACTCGCCCGTCTCCTCGACCACGACGGCGGTGTGGATGTACTGCGCGTGCTTGATGCCGGACGCGAAGCTCCAGTCGCCGCTGATCTCCAGGCCGCCCTCGACCTGCTTGGCGGTGCCGGGCCGCGTGCCCTGGCCGGCGATGATCGGCCAGCGCTCGACGTCGGTGAAGATCTCCTCGATCGCGTTGTCGCCGAGGTAGGCGGCGCCGGTGCCGACCGACAGGCCGGCGGCCATGAGGACCCAGCCGGCGGACGGCTGCGCGTACGACACCGTCTCGAGGACCTCGAGCGACGTCATCGGGTCGAGCTCGAGGCCGCCGAGGGACTTCGGGATCCAGATGCCGTACAGGCCGGTCTCGTGCAGCGCGTCGTCGATGTCGGGCGTCAGCTGGCCGAGGTCCTCCGAGGCGGCAGCCTGCTCATCGACGAGACCGTGCAGCGCGCGGGCACGTGCGACGGCGTCGACCGTCTCGTTGTCGGTGGTGATGCTCATCTCGAGGGCCTCTCCTCAGCTGCCGTTCTTCCGGGTGTCCGAACCGTGTGACCCGCGGTCACAGAATCCGCCCAGTCTACCGGCGCATACGGAGCTCGGACGCGTCTGGCTCAGCGCCGTCAGGCGGCGTACCGGAGCGTCGTGTCGCCGACGTGGATCACGTCGCCGTCCTCGAGCGCCACGCCGTCGCCGACGCGCTCGTCGTTGCGCCAGGTGCCGTTGAGGGAGTTGTCGTCGTGGAGGAACACCTCGCCGTCGCGCAGCACGAGGATCGCGTGGCGGCGGGAGACGGTCGGGTTCTCGAGGACGATGTCGGCCTGGAGGCCGCGTCCGATGCGGGTGACGGGCTCGGTGAGCTCGAGCTCCGTGCCGTCCAGCGAACCGCCGCGGACGGTCAGGACCCCGGCGGTGGCGAGGTCGAAGGGGGTCAGGGAGGTCATGGACACAGGCTTCCCCCGGACCCTGCGGGATGGATCGGGGGCGGCTAGGACTTCGCTGAGACCCGCACCGACCGGCCCACGGACGCTGCGTTGCCGGCGAGGTCGCGGGCTTCGACGGCGACGGTCAGCGTGCCGCGCCGGCTCGGCTTCAGCCTGAACTCGTGCGTCCCCCGGCGCAGGGTGAGGTCGCGGGCGAGGATCACTCGGCTCCCGCGCCGGATGCGCAGCGCGACGGTGGAGACCTTCGAGAGCGCGACCCGCACGGTGATCGTGTGGCGGACGCGGCGCAGGCCGCCGAAGGAGATCGCCACGCTCGGCGGCTGGTGCAGGTACGTCGTGAAGCGCGTCTGCGCGGTGCAGTAGGCGGGGTTCGCGGTCCGGGTGCACAGCGATCCCAGGAAGCCGGTGACGAGCTCGTGGTAGTTCAGCGTCGACTCCGCGCCGTCCTGCGCATACAGCGACCAGGCGCCGGTGTCGAACCGGGGCAGCTCGCGCTGCGCCGCGATGTCGCCGAGGTTGTAGACGGCCTGGGCGCGCGGGTCCGCGGTCGCCTGCGCGAGGTCCAGCACGCCGACGAGCGACTGCAGGAACGCGTTGAGGACGCGCATCCGCGGTGCGAAGGAGTAGAGGAGGTAGTGGCGCCCGCCGTCGGCGTCGACCGCGATACCGGTCGGCGGCGGGGTCTCGAACAGGCCGAGCGCCTGGCGCGCGACGTCGAGGTACGCGGGGTTCCCGAGCAGCTGGGCGCCCCGCGTGAAGGCCTGGATGCCGGTGCCCTGCGCGATCGAGCTGACCCACGGCGCCCTGCCGCCGCCGAACGCCAGGAGGTACTCCCACGACAGCAGCCCGGTCCCCCGCCGGCCGGCGAGCGCGATCGCGCGGTCGAGGAGCAGCCGCAGCTCGTCGGTGCGCTGCGCCTGCCACAGGGCGTTGGCCTTGCCGAACGTCGCGAGCCACTGGATCGCGAGGCCCTGCCCGGGATACCACTGCAGGACGATCGGGTCGCCGGGGAACGTGACCCGCGGCAGCCCGCCGGTGGCGGCGCTCGCGGCCGGCGGGCCGTGGGCCGTCCACCACTCGACGTTGCGCTCGAGCTGCGTGAACGCGGCCGGCATGCGCGCCGCGGGCAGCGCGTCGCGCTTCACGAGGCCCTCGACGACCGACATCGCGCCGCGCAGCTCGCGCCTGCGGCTCGCCGGCAGGTGCCGGACGGCCGAGCGCGCCTGCGTGTAGGTCGCCTTGTACGCGACGCCCTGGTCGGGCGTCACCGTCCCGGCCGCCACCGCGGCGTCGACGGTGGCGCTCACGGTCGGGCCTGCGGCGTGCGCCGACGGCGCGCAGACGAGCGACACGAGGAGGATCAGGGGGACGTAGGCTCGGACACGCATGCTCGGGGACCTCGTGCAGGAGACTGTGGCACTGCGAGGGGACGACCTCGAGATCATGCGTCCCCGCGACGCGGAGGCGCTCGTCGACGAGCGCGCCTTCGCGGAGGAGGACGAGTTCCTGCCCTACTGGGCGGAGCTGTGGCCGGCGGGCGTCGGGCTGGCGCGGGCGCTCGACGGCCGGGCCCTGCGGGGCGTGCCCGTCCTCGAGCTGGGCTGCGGTCTGGGCCTGCCGAGCATCGTCGCCGCCCGGGCCGGCGGGCGTGTGCTGGCCACTGACTGGTCGGGCGCGGCGCTCGAGCTGCTGCACGACAACGCGGCCCGCAACGACGTCGTCGTCGAGACGATGCGCGCGGACTGGACGCGCCCTGAGGGGCTCCTGGCCCGCGGGCCGTTCCCGCTCGTGCTCGCGGCCGACGTCCTCTACGAGCGGCGCAACATCCCGGTCCTGCTGGATCTGCTGCCGCAGCTGGTCGCGCCCGCGGGCGAGATCTGGCTCGCCGACCCCGGCCGGGCGACTGCGGACGTGTTCCTGGCGCTCGTCGAGGCGGAGGGGTGGCAGCACCGTGCGACGCCCGACCGCGATCGGCCGAACGTCGTCGTGCACCGCTTCACGCCGTGACGGACTCCCTGAGGCCCAGCTGTCCGACGGCCGTCTCGCGCATCTTGTACTTCTGCACCTTGCCGCTGATGGTCATCGGGAACGCCTCGACGACCTGTACGTAGCGCGGCACCTTGTAGTGCGCGATGCGGCCCTTGCAGAACTCGCGCACCTCGTCCTCCGTGACCGTCGCGCCCTCCTTCACCTGGATCCAGGCGCAGAGCTCCTCGCCGTAGCGGTCGTCGGGGACGCCGAAGACGGCCACGTCGTGCACCGCGGGGTGGGAGTACAGGAACTCCTCGACCTCGCGGGGGTAGACGTTCTCCCCGCCGCGGATGACCATGTCCTTCGAGCGGCCGACGATGTTGAGGTAGCCGTCCTCGTCCATGGTCGCGAGGTCGCCGGTGTGCATCCAGCCGGCGGCGTCGATCGCCTCGGCCGTGCGCTCCGCGTCGTCCCAGTACCCGAGCATCACCGAGTAGCCGCGGGTGAGCAGCTCGCCGGGCTCCCCATGCTGCACGACGGCGTTCGTCGCGGGATCGACGACCTTGACCTCGAGGTGCGGATGGACGCGCCCGACGGTCGAGACGCGGTGATCGAGATCGTCGTCGGCGGTGGTCTGCGTCGACACCGGCGACGTCTCGGTCATGCCGTAGCAGATGGTCACCTCGCCCATGTGCATCTCGTCGACGACGCGGCGCATGACCTCGACCGGGCACGGCGACCCGGCCATGATCCCGGTGCGCAGGCTCGACAGGTCGAAGGACGCGAACTCGGGGTGCGCGAGCTCGGCGATGAACATCGTCGGCACGCCGTAGAGCGACGTGCAGCGTTCCTCCTGGACGGCCTCGAGCGTCGCGCCCGGATCGAAGCCGCCGGAGGGGAAGACCATCGTCGCGCCGTGGGCGACGCACCCGAGGTTGCCCATGACCATGCCGAAGCAGTGGTAGAGCGGGACGGGGATGCAGACGCGGTCGTCCTTCGTGTAGCCGCACAGGTCGCCGACGAAGAACCCGTTGTTGAGGATGTTGTGGTGGCTGAGCGTCGCGCCCTTGGGGAAGCCGGTCGTGCCGCTCGTGTACTGGATGTTGATCGCGTCATCGAACTGCAGGCCCGAGGAGCGGTTGCGCAGCGCCTCGGGGTCCGTGCCGTCGGCGTCGGCGAGCAGCCCGTCCCAGTCGGGCGAGTCGAGGAAGACGACGCGCTCGAGCGACGGGAGGTCCCCACGGACCTCGTCGACCATCGCGACGTAGTCCGACGTCTTGAACGACTGCGCGCTGATCAGCAGCCTGCAGCCGGACTGCCTGAGCGCGTAGGACAGCTCGGTCGGCCGGTACGCGGGGTTGATGTTGACGAGGATGATCCCCGCCTTCGCGGTCGCGAACTGCGTGAGGGCCCACTCCGCGCAGTTCGGCGCCCAGATGCCGACGCGGTCGCCGACCTCGAGTCCCGCCGTCATGAGCGCGCGGGCGAGCCGGTCGGCCGCGGCATCGAGCTCCGCGTAGCTCATGCGGGTTCCCTGGTGGCGCGAGATCAGCGCCGGGTGGTCGGGAAGCTCCCGCGCCATGCGTTCCAGGAGCGCCCCGATCGTCTCGCCGATGAGCGGCTTGGACCCGATGCCGCTCGCATATGAGGGGGCCATGGGCCGACCCTACAGCTGCGTCAGGTCTCTGGGAGCAGCGATTGCGGCAGCGGCGCGCCGTACGCGGGCGCGGCGCCGGCGAGGTCGTCGCGGGGGACGAGCGGAACGCCCAGTCGATCGGCGATCGTCTCGACGGATCGGCGCCGGGTCGGCTCGTTGGACGGCGGCAGCCCCAGCGCCTCGACGCGCGCGTGCTCCGCGCGCAGCCCGGCG
>Ga0268266_10001884_pt1 | contig 23688 bp, 28 predicted proteins | sample KBSS13metaG_FD_190356 | JGI IMG/M metagenome (GOLD analysis project Ga0268266, IMG submission 190356) | Switchgrass rhizosphere microbial communities from Kellogg Biological Station, Michigan, USA - KBS S1-3 metaG (SPAdes) (version 2) | ecosystem: Host-associated > Plants > Roots > Rhizosphere... | reverse complement strand
TTGGCGGAGCGCGTCGCGCTGAAGGTGGCGATCCCGAGGAAGAGCGTGCCCGCCGCCGTCCCCAGATCGGCGATCGTCCCGATGTCCACGCGCAGAGATTACGGCCCTACCAGGACTTCTGGCCGAGTCTCATCCCTCTGCGTGTTCCTCTTGCTGGGCGGCGGTGCCGCGTTCGCCGCTACCCGACTGCCGAAGAACAGTGTCGGCCCCAAGCAGTTCGGGACCGGGAAGCTGGCGGACGATTCGGTGGGTACCGGCAAGATCGCCAACGACGGGGTCACCGGCGCCAAGGTGGACGAGGGTTCGCTGCACTTCACCTGCAACAACCCGGCCACGGCCGAGTCAAGGCGCGCCCGAACGACGACCTGGCTGCCTCCTGGCGGACGTGGAAACGACGACGGCCGCGCCGATGAAGCAAACGGCCATGAAGCACCAGCCGCGCTGCCAGCCCGCCATCGAACCGTTCTCACCCGCCGTGAGCGTGACCAGGATCGCGATGCCGATCGCGCTGCCCACCTGCCTGCACATGTTGAGCACGGCACTGCCGGTGGTGGCGCGATCGGCGACCAGGGTGCTGACCGAGGCGAAAAGCGGTGCCTGGGTCAGGCCGGACCCGACGCCGGCTACGAGCAGGCCAGGGAGAAATCCAGCGACGTAGTCGGGGTGCGAAGGGGTCGCGAGAAGCCAGAAGAGGCTGCCCGCCGCGAAGCAGAGCGGCCCGACGATCGCCGGTTTCCGCCGGCCGAACCGGGCCACGATCGGTCCGGCTCCGAGCGCGAAGACCGCCGCCGTGGCCGGTCCCGGTAGGACCGCGAGCCCGGTCTGGATCGGTCCGTAGTGCCAGGCGTCCTGGAGGAAGAGGACCGTGACCAGGAGCCAGCTGGCGAAAGCGCAGAAGAAGAGGAGAAGGGCGACCGCCGCGGTGGAGAACTCGCGGCTCGAACGAAATAGGGACGCTTCGATCAGCGCGTCCTCGTGGGTCAGCGTGCGTCTTAGGGTCACGGACGCCGCGAAGGCCGAGACGAGCAGCAGCGCGATGGTCCGAGGATCGCCCCAGCCCCATTCTCCGCTCTGTATCAGCCCGAGGCTGAGCAGGGTGATCGCGGCCAGGAGTGAGAGGCTCGAGACGACGTCCGGCGACCTCGAACCCTTTGCCCGGACCTCGGGTAGGACGCGTAGACCGGCGACGAGGGTGACCGCGCCGATGGGGACGTTGACCAGGAAGATCAGCCGCCAATCGACGGCGACGAGGAGTCCGCCGACCGTCGGTCCGGAGGCTGCCGCGATCGCGGCGACGCCGGCCCAGAGCCCCACCACGAAGCTGTGGTCCTCCGGCGCGAAGGCCGCGAACAGGAGGCCCAGGGAGGTCGGGACGATGAGCGCGGCGCCGAGCCCCTGGACCGCGCGGCCGGCGACGAGGACAGGGAGCGACGGCGCGATCGCGCAGATGATGGACGCCAGGGTGAAGACGCCGACCCCGAGCAGGAAGAAGCGTCTACGTCCGAGCTGGTCGGCCAGTCGGCCCGCGGGGACAAGCAAAGCAGCCAGGACGATCGAGTAGGAGTTGAGGATCCAGGAGAGATCCCCGAGGCTCGCGTGGCCGAAGGAGTCAGCCATGTCCGGGAGGGCCAGGTTGACGATGAAAAGGTCCAACTGGGCCATGAACGCCACGGCGCCGAGGACCGCGAAGACCTTGACGCCACGACCCTTCGAACTCGGGTCCTTCTGCCGTGTACCCACCGCCCAGCCGCCTCCGCGTCTCCATTTTCGACGTGCCGTCGCTAGACGGTCTGCTTTTCAAACTATTATACGTCCATGAGAGACAGGTCGGCTCCCGATGCATGACCCGATGCGACTCCCCAAGGGCGACCTACGGCTGCTCGACACCCCGGTCGCACGACGACTGTTGAGCGGCGCGAATCTCGCCCGTCTCGCTTATGTCGCGATCGACGGAACGCCTCGGGTGGTTCCGATCGGCTTCGTCTGGGACGGGACCGCGTTGGTGTTCGCGACGGTGGCCTCCACGCCGAAGTTGGCCGCGCTTCGTAAACGCCCCGCCGTCGCCCTGACCGTCGACGTGCCCGGGCCACCTCCCGAGGCCCTGTCGATCCGTGGCGTCGCATCGATCGAGGAGGTCGACGGCATCCCAGCCGAGTATCGCGCTGTGCAAGAACGGTTTTTCGGATCCGGTCGTGCCGCCGGGATCCTGGCTTCGATCGAGTCCGCCGGGACCCCGCTCGCGCGGATCGTGGTCACCCCGAAGTGGGTGGACCTCCTGGACTTCGAGGCGCGGATGCCCAGGGACATGGCGCGCCTCGAGCCGCCGGAGATCGAACCCGATCGATCCGAAGGCTGACGGAGGGCGACCATGCGTTGGAAGGACCAGACCGTCGACGCGCTCGAGAGGCAGCGGCTTCCCGGCTACGCAGAGGCCGCTGCCGTGCGGACCTTCGATTCGCCGAAGGTCCGCGATACGCGCTTCTACGAGGTGGAGGCCAAGACGGCCTTGAACCGTGTGCCGGGACCTCGTACGCCGTTCGGCTGGACGGTGAATCCCTACCGCGGCTGCACTCATTCCTGCTCCTACTGCTACGCCCGACCGAGTCACGAGTTTCTCGGGCTCGACGCGGGGGAGGGATTCGATCGCGAGATCGTGGTCAAGGTGAACATCGCCGAGCGCCTACGCGTGGAGCTTGGGCGCAAGAGCTGGAGACGGGAGCTCGTCGCGCTCGGTACCAACACCGATCCTTACCAGTGGGCGGAGGGTCACTACCGGCTCATGCGGGGCATCTGGCAAGCACTCCGAGACCATGAAAACCCCGCCTCGGTCCTGACGAAGTCGCCGCTTCTGCTCCGCGACCTCGACCTGATGAAGGAACTCTCGGAACGGGCGCCGTTCACCGCCTACCTTTCCGTCCCGACCCTGGACGAGGAGGCGTGGCGGCTCACCGAGCCACGCAGTCCCAACCCTCGCTCGCGCCTCGACGCTCTGCGCAAGCTGTCGGCCGCCGGGATCTCGACCGGTGTCGTGATCGCCCCTCTTCTTCCCGGCATCAACGACGACCCCGAGAAGGTCGCGGAGATCACCGAGACGGCGATGGCCGCCGGCGCCGAGAGCGTCGATGCGCTCCCGTTGCACCTGAGAGGATCGACCAAGGACATCTTCTTCGAGCGGCTTCGCACCGTCTACCCGCAGTTCGTGTCGCGCTATGAAGAGCTGTACGGCGATGGGAGTGAGATGGCGGGAGGCGAACAACGTCGGCTCCTGGCCCTCGCCGGGCCGCGCGGTCGGACCTGGGAGAAACGGATCGAGGAGCGACGAGAGCGAGAAGCCGAAGAGCGGACGATCACCGCTCGACCGCCGGACTCGACGCAGGGAAGGTTGTTCTGAAAAGCCTCTGATCGCTTCCTGCCAGGGTGTCGGTCGAGCGCTCGAGGTCGAGGAGCGCCTGCTTTCGCTCGAGTCCGCCGCCGTAGCCGGTCAGGGACCCGTCGGCACCGATCACCCGATGGCACGGGACGATGATCGAGACTGGGTTGCGACCGTTCGCCGCACCGACCACGCGGGCGCGTCGCCAGGGTTCGACATCGGTGTTGAAGAGCGAGGGGTCGATGCGTTCGGCCTGCTGACCGTAGGAGCGGGTCTCGCCGTAGGGGATGTCCAGAAGCTCGGTCCAGATCGCCTTCTGGAGCTTCGTCCCTCGCATGTCGAGTCTGAGGTCGAAGCTCCTGAGCTCTCCGGCGAAATAGGCGTCGAGCTGCTCGGCGACCTCGGGAAGCTCGCCTCGCTCGGCCTCGGGAGGAAGCGGGATGCGACCCGGGAAGTCCAGGTTGCTCAGGCCGGCAGGGCCTCCGATCAGGGTGAGCGGCCCGATCGGGCTCTCGTAGATCGTCCAGCGTCTGGATGGATCGGTCATCGTCGGGCCTCCCTCAGTTGGTTGCTGTCTCCACTCATCGGGTCGAAAGTCTCCGGTCCCGGGGTTATACTAAGTTGGCAAATCAAACTGACAGTCCAAGGACGAAGAAAATGAAGAACGCGATTCATCCCGGCTACCACGTGGCGACCGCGAACTGCACGAGCTGCGGCACGGAGTTCGTCACCCGATCGACGAAGCGGGAGCTGACCGTGGAGATCTGCTCGTCGTGTCATCCGCACTACACCGGCAGGACCCGGACGGCGGCGAGCGGGAACCGCGTCGAGCGTTTCCGCCGGCGCGAGGCGAGGGGAAGGGCAGCCCGCCGAGGCTGAGCCCCGCGGGGTCAGGCCCGTCGTGCTCCTGGCCCGACTACTCCTCGAAGAGGGCCAGGAGATTCCCTGAAGGATCCGTGAACCAGGCGAGATTCGGGCCGGTCCCCGCCGGCCTGCCGCGGGAGATGCCCTTCGAGTCGGTCTTCGGATCGACCGTGTCGTACTGCTCGAAGACGATCCCTTTGGCGATCAGGTCGTCGGCCACGGCATCGATGTCGTCGACCCTGAAGTTCAGCACCGTGAACGTGGCGGGCTCATGGTCGGGCCGCGGGTAGAGGAAGACGCCCGTGCCGCCGCCGACCTTGAGGCGCAAGCCGGTCCCGAACGGCTCGAGTGCGAACCCGAGCTTGTCGCCGTAGAACTCTTCGGTCCGCGACAGATCGGTCACCCCGAATCCGGAAAAGGCCTGGTCACCGTCGATCATCTAAACGTCTCCTTTGGCTCTGGTCGGCAAGGCAATCGTTTTATAGCGATTACTACACTAAGACGTGGTTCGCGTCGTGGCGAGCGGCTCGATGCCGGCGGCGATCGCCACCTCGCGGTAGGTGGCGACCAGCTTCGCGAGCGGCGCGTGCGCGTTGCGGCCGCTCGGGTTCGGAACTATCCATAGGGGCCGGCCCCCGAGGGATTGAGGCTGGGCCCCAAGTGCCGCCCGCGGGCGCTCGAAGGCGATCCGGAAGGCGCTCACGCCGAGGACCGCGACCGCGCCAGGTTTCAGCTCCGCCACCCGGAGGGCGAGCCGTCGCGCTCCACTGAGGAGCTCGGCCCGATCGACTTCGTCGGCTCGCGCGGTGGGCCTCTCGACCAGGCTCGTGATCCCGACCCCACGTCCCAGCAGGAGCGCGCGGTCGGCCTCGGCGAGTCCGTCGTGGGTATCGATCAGGCGGTCGACGATCCCGGCCCCCAGGAGGGCACGCCAGAAGCGGTTCGCGCGGTTCGCGAAGGGCGCCTGGACGACCGCGGTCCGCAGCCCCGGATTCACCCCGACGAAGAGCAGCTTCAGATCGGGCGCGACGATGTCGGGAGCCTGGCGGTCGGTCATCGGAGCACCTTCATAGCGATCGCTATGTTATTCCGGTGCCGTCGCGACAGGGTGAGATGCAGGCCGGCCCGAAGCCTTGAACGCGCGCGATTTCGTCAACCGCGTGCGGCGCCTTGCCGCGCCCAGGGAGAGACCGGGCGAGCAGGTCGGGTCGAGGATCGACGCGGCCTGGATCGCGGCGATCTCCGAAATCGTGCGTAGCTACGGCGAGGTGTCCAGCCTGGACCTGATCGGGATCGAGGCGACCATGGCCGCGCCGCACGACGGTGATGAAGAGATGGCGAGCGTGACTTCCCTGAGCGACCCAGCGCAGACCCTCGGAGAGCTCGAGGCGGCGGGCGAGTCGGTCGTCGCGATCACCGTCCGCATGGAGTCCGGCAAGACCCGTATCGGAGTGGTCGTCTTCAGCATCCGGCTCGAGCGATGAGCATTCAGTGCCGCCCGATCTCCTCGCCGCAGACCCGGCAGGTGAACCGCGAGACGGGGTCGATCTGATGGCCGTGGTGCTCCTTCTGGACCGAAGGCGGCAGGCCGGGGTCGCGGATGCCGTTGGCGAGCGACCACTCCTGGATCGCGAGCAGGATCGGCTCCAGGCTCGCCCCGAGATCGGTGAGGACATACTCGTCGCGGGGCGGGCGCTCGGAGTAGCGGCGACGTTCGAGGATCCCCGCCTCGACCAGGCTCTTCAGGCGGGCCGAGAGGACGTCGCGGGGGGCTCCCGTCTGAGCCTGGATCCCGCTGAAGCGGTTGTTCCCCCAGAGGAGCTCGCGCACGATCAGGAGCGACCAGCGCTCGCCGATCACGTCCATGGCGTCCGCGATCGCACACGGGCGGACATCGGCGGTGCTCTGCGATTTGACCACGGTCAAGGGATATCAACCGTCGGTTGGAAGATCAAATCGAGACTGCTATCTTGCGCCATCCAGAGTCGATTTGAAAAGCAAACTGAGGAGCCACGATGGCCGAAGCAGTGATCGTCGACGCGGTCCGCACCCCCGTCGCGAAAGGGAAGTCGAGCGGCGCGTATGCCGACATCCATCCGGTAGACCTCCACGCACACTCGCTGAAGGCGCTGGTGGAGCGGACCGGGATCGACCCGGGTGATGTCGACGACGTGATCAGCGGCGTCGTCGGGCAGGTCGGCGAGCAGGCCGGCAACAGCGCTCGCTGGGCGGCGCTCGCCGCCGGGTTCCCGGAGAAGGTGCCGGCGGTGACGATCGACCGCCAGTGTGGCTCCAGCCAGCAGGCGATCCACTTCGCCGCCCAGGGCGTCATGGCGGGTGCCTACGACATCGTCATCGCCTCGGGGGTCGAGTCGATGTCCCACATCCCGATCGGCTCCCAGAGCGAGGGCAAGGACTTCCGCGGGGAGGGGGTGCGCGGGCGCTACGGAGACCAGTTGGTTCCGCAGGGCGTCAGCGCCGAGCTGATCGCGCGGCATTTCGGCCTCACCCGCGAGCAGCTCGACGTGTTCAGCGCCGAGTCCCACCGTCGCGCGGCGAAGGCCTGGGAGGACGGGCTGATGGCGGACCAGATCACCTACGTCGACGGCCTTCGCACCGACGAGACGATCCGCCCGGGGACGACGGTGGAGACCCTCGCCGACCTGCGGCTCGCGTTCAAGAACGATTATTTCGAGGAGCGCTTCCCGGATATCGACTGGAAGGTCACCGCGGGCAACAGCTCGCCGATCAACGACGGCTCGGCCGCCGTGCTGGTGACGAGCGCCGAGGCCGCGGAGCGCCTCGGGCTGACGCCGAGGGCACGGATCCGCTCGTTCGCGGTGGTCGGCGACGATCCGATCCTGATGTTGACCGGGATCATCCCGGCGACCGAGAAGGTGCTCTCCCGGGCCGGCCTCTCGCTCGCCGACATCGACGCTTTCGAGGTCAACGAGGCCTTCGCCTCGGTGGTGCTGGCCTGGCAGAAGGAGACCGGCGCCAACCTGGACAAGGTGAACGTCAACGGTGGCGCGATCGCGATCGGCCACCCCCTCGGCGCGTCGGGTGCCCGTCTCGCCACCTCGCTGGTCAACGTGCTCGAGCAGCGCGACGGCCGCTACGGCGTGCAGGTGATGTGCGAGGCCGGCGGCCTCGCCAACGCGATGATCGTGGAGCGCGTCTGATGGCGGCGACGCAGGCCGAGAAGGCCGAGCGCTTCGCCGCCCTCCACGACGGCGGCGTGTTGGTGCTGCCGAATGCCTGGGACGCCGGCTCCGCCGCGGTCATCGCGGCGGCCGGCGCCCCGGCGATCGCGACGACCAGCGGGGGCGTCTCTTGGTCGACCGGCCGTCCCGACGGCCAGGCCATGACCCGCGAGCAGATGGTGGAGGAGGTCGGTCGGATCGTCGCCGCGGTCGAGCTGCCCGTCTCCGCCGATGTGGAGGGCGGTTATGGGCCGGCACCCGAGGACGTCGCCGCCACCGTCGAGGCCGTGGTCGGGGTCGGAGCGGTCGGGGTCAACATCGAGGATTCCGGCGCGCCGGGCGGCGGCCTCTTCGGTATCGAGGAGCAGGCCGCCCGGTTCAAGGCCGCTTCCGAGGCGGCCGCCCGCGCCGGTTTGCCGAACCTGACGATCAACGCCCGCACCGACGTCTACCTGTTCGAGATCGGCGCGGAGGAAGATCGCCTCGCCGAGGTGATCGGCCGGGCGGAGGCCTACGCCGAGGCGGGGGCGACCTCGCTCTTCGTTCCCGGGCTCCTCGACCTCGAGGTGCTCGGCGAGATCGTCAGATCGGTCGGACTACCGGTGAACGCGATGGTGGGTCGGGGCGCGCCTCGGGTCGCCGATCTCGCCAAGGTCGGCGTACGCCGGGTCTCGCTGGGGACGGCGGTCGCGCAGGCCGCCTACGCGACCGCCAGGCGGGTCACCGCCGAGGTGCTCGAGGACGGCACCTTCTCCTCGCTCGAGGACTCCTTCGATTTCGGCGAGATCAATTCGCTCTTCCACCGGTGAGGTGAGGTCACCGGACCGCGGGCACCGCCGCCAGTGCCACCTCGACCACGTCGAGCAGCTCCTGGGAGGTGGCGCCGGCCGCCGCCTGGACCGAGATCCCGTGGTGGACGGTCGATAGGTAGCGGGCCAAGGCGTCGACGTCGGTCCCCTTCTCGAGGTCGCCGTCCTCCACGCCCTTGGCGAGCCGGTCGCGCATCGTCTGCTGGTAGGTGCCGCGCGCCCGCGCGAGTGCGCGTGAGACGTCGAGGTCCTCGGGGCCCGTGGTCAGGGCGCCGACCACGGTCAGGCAACCGTGCGGCTCGTCCGGGATCGTGTTGAACTCGACCTCGCCCTCGAGAAAGCGACGGGCCGCCGCCTCGGCGGTCTTCTGGGCCGCGACGTCCTCGATGTATGCCTGGCGTTGTTCTTCGTAGCGCTCGATCACGCGGTCGAAGAGCTCGCGTTTGTTGCCGAAGGCGGCGTAGAGGCTCGGCGGGGTGATGCCCATCGCCTCGGTCAGCGCCGCGACCGAGGTGGCCTCGTAGCCGTGGCGGCGGAACAGATCGACCGCCGTGTCGAGGGCGGCGTCCGCGTCGAACTCTCTCGGGCGTCCTCGGACCATCCGCGCCATTCTGCCCGAACCGTCAGGCCGGTCGACGGCGAGATACGTAGCGTTCACTATCTTTATTGGCATGAAGTCTGCACGGAGTCCCGCGTCGCGTCTCCTCGTCGGCCCGCAGGTCGACAACGACGTGCTCTTCCCCCGGCTCGACGAGTCCCAGATCGCGAAGCTGGAATCGGTAGGGCGCAGGCGGCCGATCTCGGGAGGCGAGATCCTCTTCGCGACCGGAGATGCCGACTACGACCTGGTCCTGGTCCTCGCGGGCGAGCTGGAGATCATCGATGACCTCGGCACCGAGGACGAGGAGGTCCTCACCCGTTTCGGCCCGCGCCAGTTCGCCGGCGAGCTCAGCCTGATCACCAAGGAACCGCCGCTCCTGAGCGGTCGCGTGAGCGAGGCGGGCGAGGCCGTCTTCGTCGACCGCGATGCCCTCGGCTCGATCGTCGCCCGTGACTCCCGCCTCGGCGACCTGATCGTGAACGCGCTGATCGCCCGGCGGACGCTGATCCTCGAGTTCGAGGGGGGCGCGCGGCTGATCGGCTCCGGGGCCGACCCGACGACCAGGGAGCTGAGGGAGTTTCTGGCCCGCAATCGGGTCCCGCATCGTTTCGTCGATCTCGACGCCGACGACGGGCCCTCGTCCGACCGCCTCGACCCTCTGCTGCCGGACGAAGAGCTGCCGCTCCTGGTCGCCGGGGAGACGGTGCTACGCGCACCGAGCATCCTGGAGGCGGCGACCGCCCTCAACCTGCGGTATCCCAACAAGACCGCGGACGTGCCGTGGGACACGCTGATCGTCGGCGGCGGGCCGGGCGGCCTCGGGGCGGCGGTCTACGCGGCGACCGAGGGACTGTCCACGATGCTGATCGACGCGGTCGCCCTCGGGGGGCAGGCGAGCACCTCGGCGCGGATCGAGAACTACCTCGGCTTCCCGGCCGGTATCTCCGGCGGCGAACTGGCGGACCGGGCGATCGTCCAGGCCCGTCGCTTCGGCCTGCGGACCGCCGTGCCGGAGCGCGCCACGGGCCTTCGTGCGGAGGACGGCCACTACGTGCTGGCACTCGACAGCGGCGACGAGCTCGCCGGACGGACCGTGGTCCTCGCGACCGGCGCGAGCTACCGCCAGCTGCCGATCGAGGGGATCGGACGCCTCGAAGGCGCGGGAGTCTTCCATGCCGCCACCCACGTCGAGTCGCAGATGTGCGGGCGCAACTCGGTGGCGGTGATCGGAGGCGGGAACTCCGCGGGTCAGGCGGCGGTCTTCCTCGCGGGGAGCTCAGAGCGTGTCTCTCTGATCCTCCGCGGCCCTGACATCCGGGCGGGGATGTCGAGCTACCTGGTCGACCAGGTCGAGTCGACCGACAACATCGACGTCTGACCTGCACGGAGGTGCGCGAGGTCGGCGGTGACGGTTGGATCGACCGGATGGTCATCGAAGACAACCAGGCCGGCGGGAGTCGAGAGTTGGCGGTCGGCGGTCTCTTCATCTTCATCGGCGCGGAGCCCTGCAACGGATGGCTCGACGGCATGCTCGCCACCGACGACGACGGCTTCCTGCTGACCGGCGCCCACCTGGAGGTCACCCACCTCGATACGAAGTTGGTTGCCGGAGGACGCCCCGCCCTGCCGCTGGAGACCAGCCTGCCCGGCGTCTTCGCGGTGGGTGACGGTCGATCGGGCTCGATCAAACGGGTCGCCTCCGCCGTCGGCGAGGGCTCGATGGTGGTTCGCGTGATCCATGAGTATCTGGCGCTGCAGCGCGCGCCCGGTCATGGGTCGCGATCCCCGATCGCGGCATAGCCGTTCGCGCTTGAACGCCGAGCCCGCTTAGGGCTCCAACCCCACGGCCAAGGCATCGGCAGCGTCCCGACTGACGTCTTCGCCGGCGCGGGCCAGGCGGCCACAGCGATTCGGCTCCACGGCCGGGTTCGCGAGACGGGGCAGCCAGCACTCGAACCTGGAATCGCCGGTTTTGGAGACCGATGGTTCGGGGATCGGCGATCCCGACGCTATGGCGCGGATGCGCTTCACCGCGCATGGCCTCGTTCTCGCCGACCATCGCCGCGTCGAGAGCGGGAGGGTCCCAGGGCACCTTTTCGTCGCGGCTCGACCGGCTCTTCAGAGCAGCTAAGCGGACCTCCTTCGACAGGGTCGCTTCCGGTCGGGCGCAGAGAGTTGTCTGATCGTCGGGCCGCTGGTCGGCCTCAGGTCGGTCTTCGATCCGCCTGCTTCGGCGGGCTTCGATCAGTCGGCTAGATCGGCCAGGGCTCTGCGGATCAGATCTGCGACCTCTTTCGGCTTCGACAGCGCTACCGCGTGCGAGGCCCCCTCGACCTCCACGGTCGTCATCCCCGCCCGCTCGAACCCGAACTTGTGGACTTCTGGATTGATGGTGTTGTCGGCGGTGGGAATGAGCCCGTAGGAAGGCTTCGTCTTCCAGGCAGCGCCCGGCGCGGGCTCTTCGAACACGGAGGCAGCCAGCCGGCCTCTGGGAGATCGCGAGGAACTCGGTCTGCTCACGGGGGACGTCGGCGGCGAATATGTCGGGAAACTTCGCCGGATCGACCGAGACGTCTTGATCCCCGTCGGGGAGCGGGGTGAACACGAGCGCGGCTGCCAGCGGTGAATCGGGGAACTGGCCCTGCAACTGACCGAGGCTTTCGCCCTCGTCCGGGGCGTACCCGGCGATGTAGACGAGGGCCTTGACCTTCTCATGGTCGCCTGCGGTGGTGATCACCGCGCCTCCGTAGGAGTGACCGACCAGGACGACGTCTCCCTCGATCGAATCGAGCTTCGACCGGAGGTAATCGGCGTCGGAGGCGACTCCTCTGAGCGGAACCGGTGGGGCGGCGATGGTCATCCCGTCGCCCTTGAGCTCATCGTAGGTTGCGACCCAACTGGAAGCGTCCGCAAACGCACCGTGGATCAGGACAATGGTGGGTGAGTCGGACGAGTCGTTCATGACGGTAATTTACGATCGGCGGGGTGGTTGTCAAGGCGTCATCGGCCTGCCCGCGACCGCCATGTGCTCGACCCAGCGAGGCTTGGCAACCGGGACGACTACGGCCGGAACGCCCTGGCGGCACCGCATTCCTTTCACGAGACGGGGCAGCCAGGACTCGAACCTGGAATCGCCGGTTTTGGAGACCGGGGATTAAGCGATACGCGCCGTGCTGTAGAGCCGAAAACCCGAATAAATTGCTTGCGGGGAACGGATCAGGGAACGAATGCCCCGCGACTTCTCGCGGGAAGCGGAGGGGTCGCCTCCGCTCTGGCCGACTGGTGGCCTGCCTCCAGACGACGGATCCCAAAAGCGCCGACCGCCGCGGTGACTCCGATCGCGATCGCACCCCGGAAGGCGACAGGGGGCACCGCGGGTCACTTGGTGTGCCTCCACGAGGTGGGCACCGAAGGGCGCCCCAGGCTCGCCGGCGCCAGCACCCTCACCACGGTAGAGCCGATCCGATGGCCGACGATGAAACAGGTCGGACGCTGCGAGAGCTGCTCCAGAACAGGAGTGGTCGAAACAATCGAGGTGACCAGGGTCGGCACCACTGCACCGATCGTCCCTCTTCAGCTGTGCAGTCGCTGCGCCGCCGTCCCCAGCGCCACCTGGCGACGCCGGTATCAGCCGGTTCCACGGGTCACGGACCCGCACCGTCCCGGAGGCTGATACCTGCACGGCAACGCTGTTCTTGGGGCCAGGAACCGTCGGTCAGGGTTCAGGGATCGGACTTGTCGGTGGGTCGGAAGATGCCGTGCTCGTCGACCTCCGCATAGTGCCACCGCGGGCTCGGTTCGAGCGCACGGACGCGGTAGACGCCCTGCGGCAATAGGCCGCCATGGGTCGCCTTGAGTGCGATCACCGCGTCATTGACGTCGAAGCGACGCCCGGCGGTCCGGGCGATGCCGAGCGACACCCAGTCGCCGGCAGGGTCCTCGCGCTGGAACTCGAAGATCATCGGGCAGGGCCTCGCGCCGCTTCATGCGGCTTCCGACGATGGTTCCCCGGCGGCCTCCTTTCCGTCGCCCGCGAGATCCCGCAGGCCCCGACCCCTGGAGGTCCGCATCACCTCCGGATCGGGTCGCTCGAACGTCAGTGGCGAGAAAACCCCGTCCTTGGTCCGGCACCGCGGACAGGCCATCGCATCGGGCGCGGCAGCAGCATTGAAACCGGCCCCGCAGCGCTTGCAGTAGAACATCTCTCCTCCTACTTCCGCCTCCGTCCGGAGTGCCACATCGGCCCTGTGTCCGGGGGAGGAACCAGGTTCGGAAGTACCCGCTGGAGGCGCCGTCCACTCGTCTCGCAGCTCCTCGTAACCGCTCACGTGGGAGTCGAGATCTGACGGATCTCTCGGTTCGTCAGCTCCTCCGCCGCCATATCGACGATCCGGCGCTCGCTGGGGGTGAGGGCGCGGACCGGCTGGTCGAATGCTCGCGCCGGCAAGATGTTGCCACCGCCGGGGGTAGGCCCCCGGATAGGCGTCTTCGCGCGAGTCCTGCAACCCGTCCACCGCTTCTTGACGCCGGCTTACGGGTGGGGGAAGCTCGGCCTCGAACGACGACCCCGGGCAGGCGTGCCGGGGTCGTTGTGTTTCCGCGAGAGGCCCATTGAGGCGGCGCCCGCGGTAAAGGTCTGTCGATGCGAGCGATCGCCGTTCCCGGCGTCCTGGCGAGCGCCCGCTGCTCGGGAGATAGAGCGGCGTCTCCATCGGGTGCGAATCGCCAAGTGGCGGGTATCCGAGCTCCATGACCCTTGAGGCGATCGACCACGTCGACCTGGTCGTCTCCTCACTGGAGCGCAGCATTCCGTTCTACGAAGGACTGCTGAGGTTCCTCGGCTACGTGGAGATCGGGGACATCGTCGGCGAGCAGGGAGAGCGGGTCGTCTACATGAGCCGACATCTGACCGACGGCTCGATCGGCCTGCGCGAGCGCCGCTCGCCAGACGGCCCTGCTACGCACGACCGCTATGCGCTCGGCCTCCATCACGTCGCCTTCTCGGTCGCCGACCGCGAGACCGTCGACGAGATCGCCGCCTGGGCGAAGGAGGCCGAGGCCGAGACCGAGGGCGAGCCGCGCGAATACGACTACACCCCGGGCTACTACGCCGTCTTCATCCACGATCCTGACGGCATCAAGCTCGAGTTCGTCCACCGTCCCGAGGAGGGCGACCTCGTCCGCCGCGTCGCCCGCCTTGAAGCCCGACTCGCGAAGCACGAAGCCTGACCAGAATGTTCCGGCGTTCGCCTGCTCAGCCGGAGCCGGCGCGTGGGGGAGGCGTCGCGTCGACGAAGACCTCGGTGACATCGTCGACCACTTCGTGGAGCTTCGCGTCGATCTCGTCCGAGAGGCACTCGACCCGGTCGGCGTCGAGGCCGTAGCCGAGGTCGATCCGGACAGCGACGAGGAGTGCGTTCGGACCGAGAGTCAGAGTCAGGAGCTCGCGCACCTCGTCGATCTCGGGGAAGTCGTTCAAGGCCGCTTCGAGGCGGGCGCGCTCGTCGGGCCGGGCCGAGGCGCCGACCAGCATGTAGCGGGCGTCCCGCGCCATCCAGAAGGCGACGACGATCAGCATCGCGCCGATCGCGACCGAGGCTAGGGGGTCCCAGAACTCGACCCCGGTGATCGCCTGCAGGCCGATGCCGAGGGTGGCGAGGGCGATCCCGATCAGCGCCGCGGAGTCCTCGAAGAGGACCATCTTCACGTTCGGATCGCGGCTCAGCCGCACGTACTCGAGGTAGCCGAGCTTCTCGCGGCGCGCCTCGGCGCGGGTCTGGCGCAGCGCCCGCAGCCAGGAGAAGCCCTCGGTGATCAGCGAGAGGCCGAGGACCACGAACGGGATCAGGAACTCGGTCTCCCCGCCGCCCGAGTTGATCAACTCGTAGACGCCCCAGCCGATCGCGAAGACCGCACCGGCGAGGAAGGTGCCGATCGCGGCGACGAAGGTCCAGAGGAAACGCTCGCGGCCCGAGCCGAACGGGTGCTCAGGATCGGCCGGACGCTCGCTCAACCCGATCGAGACAAGCAGGAAGGTCTGGTTGACACTGTCGGCGAGCGAGTGGGCCGCCTCCGCGTACATCGCCGCCGATCCGCTGAGGACGCCCGCGACGATCTTCGCCGCCGCGATCGTGACGTTGGAGGCGAGTGCCACCGCCGCGGTTCGCCGGCTCTCGACGCTGCGCCCGGGGCGAAGGCTTCGGTTGCTGACCAGGGCCGTAGCCGGTCCGTCCGGTCCTCGCTCCGTCGCGGGCGGGGGCATCCGGAGACCTTCAGGAGGCGCCGGAGTCGGATTTCTCGACGAAGCTGATCCGCCCGTTCGTCTCGAGGATCGCCCAGCGCACATCCTCGATCGCGGCGATGCCTTCGAGGCGGGCCTCGGCGCCGATCTCCTCGCGGGTGAGGCGTTGGCGGCGGAGGTTGGCTTCGATGAGCTCGCCGTCCTCGACCAGGACGATCGGCTCGCCGTTCAGGATCGGGCGCAGGCGTTTGAACTTGAAGCTGAGGTAGGAGAGGGCGACGGTGAGCAGGCCGATGGTGGAGATCGCCAGGATCGCCCCGGTCAGCGAGTTGTCGTTCTGGGTGACGCCCTGCTGGACGAGGTCGCCGAGGACGACCAGGAGGATCAGGTCGAAGGGCTCCAGCGAGCTGAGCTCACGTCGTCCCAGCAATCTGGTGAGCAGGTAGACGAAGACGAAGATGACCGCGGCGCGGATGACGATGTCCATGGCGTCCTAGGGGAAGTCGATCTGGGTTCGGGAGATGGAGGCGATCGGCTTGGAGCCGTCGTAGAGGGCGACGCCGGCGTCGTGGGTCCCGACGTTGATCGAGTTGACCTGGAAGTCGATGTAGACGACCAGCGTGCGACCGGCCGCCATTGCCGGGAAGCGGACCTTGAGGTCCCCGTCGGCGTCGGTGGTGGTCCCCGCCGGTTCGGGTTCGAGGGTGTTGACGGTGGTCTGGTCGACCCAGCCGCGTTCGAGGACAAGGGTCGGCGCGGCCAGCGCTTCCTTTGCGTGGATGACGAATTCGCCCTGGTAGGTGAGCCCGCCGCGGACGCGGCTAGGCGCCTTGACGCTCAGCGAGCCGCCCGCGCCGCTCGCGGTGTCGGTCGCCGCCGCCTGCCCGAAGAAGTTGGCGAGCGCCGCGACGATGAGGATGAAGAGCAGGGCGACGAAGCCGCGCCGCACCCACTGGCCGAGCTCCCGCCCCTCGAAATCGCGGTGCCGACCGAGGTCGATTTCGGCGGGCAGGTCGCTAGGGGGAACGTGGTTCTTCGAACCCGCCACGAGCATCTCCTACCCACCGCCGGGACGCCGAACCCCCGAGCCTCAGCGCGCGCGGCTGATCGCCTGGCGCAGCTCGTCCTTGCCCATCTTCGAGCGCCCTTTGATTTCGAGTTTCGCCGCCTCTCCGTTCAACTCTTTGCGCGTCTTCGCTTCTCCTTTGCGCACTTTGTTGGCTTCTTCGCCGAGTTCGGTTTTCGTCTTTTTCGAGAGGTGTTTCAGCGTTTTTTTCTTCTTCGCCCCGGCCTGGGCTTTTTTCACGTTGCGGCGGGCGGCCGCTTTCTGTTTTTCGCTGGTTATGACTCCCTTTCGTTGTGGCTGGGGACCGGGTTGTCCCAGAGCTCGACGCGGTTGCCCTCGGGATCCGACAGGTAGACAGAGCGATCGCCGAAGTGGACGTGCGAGCGGCCGCGGTCCCGATGCTCCTTCTCCCCGGCGCTCCAGATGCCGATCCGGGCCGATTCGCCGGCGTCAAGCCAGACCTGCCCCGGTTCCCTGAGCAGCACTCCGAGGCCGAGCCGCTCGTAGACCTCGACCATCCGGTCGATGTCGGCGGACTCGAGCACCAACTCGCAGATGCCGGCGGGAGCGTCGCTCACGCACACGTAGGTATCCGTTTGGGAGGCCGGCCACACCTCCTCTGCCTGTTTGGGCACCGCTTCCCGGGGAACCATCACCTCGTGCCGAAACTGGGCTACAGCCTCTCCAGCGAGGAGTTCGACGCGCCGACGCTGGTCACACTGGCCGAGCGGGCCGAGCGTGCCGGGTTCGCCTTCGCCGGGATCTCCGACCACTTCCATCCATGGATCGACGCGCAGGGCGAGAGCACCTTCGTCTGGGGCGTGCTCGGCGCGATCGCGGCGAGCACCGAGCGGCTCGAGCTGCTGACCGGCGTCACCTGCCCGACCCAGCGGATCCATCCGGCGGTCATCGCCCAGGCGGCGGCGACCGCGGCGCAGCTGATGCCGGGACGCTTCTCGCTCGGCGTCGGCACCGGGGAGAATCTGAACGAGCACGTGACCGGCGAGCGCTGGCCCTCCACGGTCGAGCGCCAGGAGCGCCTCGCGGAGGCGATCGAAGTGATCCGCGGGCTCTGGGAAGGCGAGTTGACCAGCCACCGCGGCGAGCACTACCGGGTCGAGAACGCGCGCCTCTACTCGGTGCCCGACGAGCCGCCACCGCTCCTCGTCGCCGTCGCCGGCGGGCGCTCGGTCGAACTCGCCGCGGAGCACGGCGACGGGATCGTCGGCACCGCGCCGAAAGCCGAGTCGGTCGAGCAGTTCCGCCGCGAAGGCGGCGCGGGGCCGGCCTACGGCCAGCTCACCGTCTGCTGGGCCGAGGACGAGGCGAGCGCGCGGAAGACCGCCCACGAGATCTGGCCCAACTCGGCGATCAGCGGCAGCCTCACCTTTGAGCTGCCGCTGCCCGCCCACTTCGAGGAGGCCGCGGAAAACGTCCGCGAGGAGGATGTCGCCGAGTCGGTGATCTGCGGTCCGGATCCCGAGCGCCACCGCGCCGCGATCCAGGAATTCATCGACGCCGGCTACGAGAACGTCTACGTCCATCAGGTCGGCGACGACCAGGAGGGCTTCTTCGCCTTCTACGAGCGCGAGATCCTGCCGCACTTCAGCTGACCTGAGAGGAGCTGTTATGAGCGAGACCGTCGGTGACCAACTGCTCGGCCGCCTGGCCGGCGAGTGGGGGGTGAAGCGAATCTACGGCTATCCCGGCGACGGGATCAACGGGCTGATGGGTGCCTTCGAACGTGAGGGCCCGCGGCCCGAGTTCGTCCAGGCCCGCCACGAGGAGATGGCCGCCTTCATGGCCTGCGCGCACGCCAAGTTCACCGGCGAGGTCGGCGTCTGCATGGCGACCTCGGGCCCGGACGCGATCCACCTGCTGAACGGTCTCTACGACGCCAAGCTCGACCATCAGCCGGTGGTCGCCTTCGTCGGCCAGCAGGCCCGCGCCTCGCTCGGCGGCAGCTACCAGCAGGAGGTCGACCTCGTCAGCCTCTTCAAGGACGTCGCCCACGAGTTCGTCGAGATGGCGACCGAGCCCGAGCAGATCCGTCACCTGGTCGACAGGGCGATGCGGATCGCGCTCGCCGAGCGCACCGTCACCTGCGTGATTCTGCCCAACGACCTGCAGGAGGCCGAAGCGGTCGAGGCCCCGCCCCGCAAACACGGCACGGTCCACTCCGGGCCCGGCTGGGAGCAGCCCGAGACGACGCCCTCGCGCGAGCAGCTCGGCCGCGCCGCCGAGATCCTCAACTCCGGCGAGAAGGTCGCGATGCTGATCGGCGCCGGGACGATCGGCGCCCACGAGGAGGTGACCGCGGTCGCCGACGCGCTCGGCGCCGGCGTCGCCAAGGCCCTGCTCGGCAAGGCGGCGCTCGCCGACGACCTCCCCTGGGTGACCGGCTCGATCGGCCTGCTCGGCACCAAGCCGAGCTGGGACCTGATGCAGGGATGCGACACGCTGCTGATGGTGGGCTCGAGCTTCCCCTACTCGGAGTTCCTGCCCGAGGAGGGCCAGGCGCGCGGGGTCCAGATCGACATCGACGGACGGATGCTCGGCATCCGCTATCCGATGGAGATGAACCTGGTCGGCGACGCGAAGACGACGCTGCGCGAGCTGTTGCCGCTGCTGGAGCGCAAGGCGGACCGCGGCTGGCGCGAGGGAGTCGAAGCGAACGTGGCGGAGTGGTGGGAGACGATCGACGCCCGCGCCCAGGAGCCCGCCGAGCCGATCAATCCGCAGCGGGTCTTCAGCGAGCTGTCGAAGCGCCTCCCCGACGGCGCGATCCTCAGCTCCGACTCCGGCTCCGCCGCGAACTGGTACGCCCTCGACGTGAAGCTGCGCCCGGGGATGCGCGCCTCGCTCTCCGGGACGCTGGCGACGATGGGTTGCGGTGTCCCCTACGCGATCGCCGCCAAGTTTGCCCACCCGCACGCGCCGGTGATCGCGCTAGTCGGCGACGGGGCGATGCAGATGAACGGGATGGCGGAGTTGATCACGATCGCCCGATACCGCGAGCAGTGGCCCGACCAGCGCCTGATCGTGATGGTGCTGAACAACCGCGATCTCAACCAGGTGACCTGGGAGCAACGGGCGATGGAGGGGGATCCGAAATTCGTCGGCTCCCAGAGCCTGCCCGACGTCCACTATGCCCGGTTCGCCGAGTTGATCGGGCTGAAAGGGATCCGGGTCGAGGACCCCGAGGGCATCGGCCTCGCCTGGGACCACGCCCTCAGTGCCGACCGGCCGACCGTGCTCGACATCGTCGTCGACCCCGAGGTGCCGCCGCTGCCGCCGCACATCACCCTCGAACAGGCGAAGAACTTCGCCTCCGCGGTGCTCGGCGGGGACCCGTCATCGGGAATGCTGATCGCGCAGTCGCTGCGCCAGAAAGTCGCCGAGGCGCTGCCGGGCAAATGATCGGCGAACGGAGCCTGGCGCGGCGCGGCCGCTTCCTTGATCTGACCTTCGGGACGCGCGTTTCCGCATAGGTCCAGGGCTCTCGGGTACCGCTCCGCTATGGCCAAGGACAGAAAGCCGCGGGTCGTCGTCATCACCGGTGCCGGCTCCGGCATCGGGCGGGCGACGGCGCGGCGCTTCGGTGCCGACGGCGACAAGGTCGCGCTGCTCGCGCGTGGGGAGGAAGAGCTCGAGGGCGCTGCCGCGGAGATCGAGGCGGCGGGGGGCGCGGCGCTGATCGTCCCCACCGACGTCGCCGACGCCGACGCGGTCGAGGCGGCCGCCGAGCGGGTCGAGCGGGAGCTCGGGCCGATCGACGTCTGGGTCTCCGACGCGATGACCACCGTCTTCTCCTTCTTCTGGGACATCGAGCCCGACGAGTTCCGCCGCGCGACCGACGTCACCTACCACGGCGCCGTCTGGTCGACCCGCTCCGCGCTGCGCCGGATGATGGCGCGCGACCGCGGCACGCTCGTCCTCGTCGGCTCGGCGATGGCCTACCAGGGCATCCCGTTGCAGTCGCCCTACTGCGGCGCCAAGCACGCGATCAAGGGCTTCTTCGACTCGGTCCGCACGGAGCTACGCAGCAAGGGCTCGAAGGTGCAGGTGACGATGGTGCAGCTGCCCGGCCACAACACGCCGCAGTTCGACCACGGCCGATCGAAGATGCCGCACCACCCGCAACCGGTGGCGCCGGTCTACCAACCGGAGGTCGCCGCCGACGCGATCCACTTCGCCGCCGCCCATCGCCGCCGCCAGATCTACGTCGGCGTCCCCACCTATTACACGGTGCTGGGGAGCAAATTCGCGCCCTGGCTGGCCGAGCTTTATCTGGCGAAGACGGCTGTCTCCGGGCAGCAGACCGAAGGACCGCCCGACGCGCAGAACCGCGCCGGCAACCTGATGGAGCCGCCGCCAGGCGATCCCGGCGCCCACGGGCCCTTCGACGAGGAGGCGCACGGCCGCAGCCTCACCTGGTGGGCAAGTCGGAATCGTCGGGCGCTCGCGGGCGGCGCCCTTGGCGCGGCCGCGCTCGGCCTGGCGGGCCTCGCCGCGCGTTCGGGACGATGAGCGCCGAGGGCCCGGTCCTCGCCCCGCACGCGCTGCGCGACTACGCGCTGCTCGCCGACGGCGAGCGCGGCGTCCTGGTCGGGCCGCGTGGGGACTTCGCCTGGATGTGCTTCCCGCGCTGGCACGACGACGCCGTCTTCAGCGCCTTGATCGGCGGCGATGCCTGTTACACCGTCTCGCCCACCGGCCGCTTCGTCTGGGGTGGCCAGTACGAGGAGGGCACGCTGATCTGGCGCAGCCGCTGGGTGACCGAGGGCTGCGTGGTCGAGTGCCGCGAGGCGCTGGCGCTGCCCGGGCGGACCGACCGGGCGGTGCTCCTGCGTCGCGCGCTCGCGATCAAGGGGCGTCCCCGGCTGGCGGTCTCGCTGGCGGCGGGGGCGGGGTTCGACCGCCATGGGATGGCGCGGCTGTCCCGACGTGATGACGGCGTGTGGACCGCGGCCCTCGGCGAGGAGCGGATGCGCTGGTACGGGGCGGAGGCGGCGCAGGTCGGCGAGGGCGGGGTCCACGGCTCCTCGCTTTCGTTCGAGCTGCGGCTCGACGAAGGCGCCCACCACGATCTCGTGCTGGTCCTCGATCACGGCGACGACGACTCCGAGCCGCCCGCGCCCGACCGTCTCTGGGACGCCACCGAGGGCGCCTGGGCCGATCGCGTCCCGGCGCTCGCCGAGCAGGAGCTCGCGGCCCGCGATGCCCGCCACGCCTACGCGGTGATGAGCGGCCTGACCAGCGAGAGCGGCGCGATGGTGGCCGCCGCGACGACCTCGCTGCCCGAGCACGCCGAGCGCGCCCGCAACTACGACTATCGCTTCGCCTGGGTCCGCGACCAGGCCTACGCCGGCCAGGCGGTCGCCGCCGCCGGGCCATACGGCCTGCTCGACGACGCCATCCGCTTCGTCACCGAGCGGCTCCTCGCCGACGGACCCGACCTCATGCCCGCCTACACCGTTACGGGCGACCCCGTCCCGGCCGAACGCGAACTGCGCCTGCCTGGCTATCCCGGCGGCGTCGACGTGGTCGGCAACCGCGCCCGCACCCAGTTCCAACTCGACGCCTTCGGCGAGGCGCTCCTGCTCTTCGCCGCCGGGGCCGGCCACGACCGGCTCGACGCCGACTCCTGGCGGGCCGCCGAGATCGCGGCGACCGCGATCGAGGATCGGCACGGGGAGCCCGACGCCGGGATCTGGGAGCTCGAGCCGCGCCATTGGACCCACAGCAGGTTGATCTGCGCCGCCGGGCTGCGGGCGATCGCCGCCCGGGCCCCGGGTCAGGAGCGAGGCCCGCGCCTGCTGGCGCTCGCCGACCAGCTGGTCGCCGACGCGGCCTCCCAGGGCGTCGCCCGCGCCGGCCACTGGAAGCGGGCGCCCGACGACGATCGTCCCGATGCCTCGCTCCTCCTCGCCGCGCTCCGCGGCGCCGTTCCGGCCGAGGATCCACGCTCGCGCGCGACCCTGGCGACGGTCGCCGCGGACCTGGTCGAGGACCGCTACTGCTACCGATTCCGCGCCGAGTGCCTGCCGCTCGGCGAGTCGGAGGGCGCCTTCCTCGTCTGCGGCTTCTGGCTCGCGATGGCCCACGACCAGCAGGGCGAACGCGACCGCGCCCTCGCCGTCTTCGAGCGCAATCGCGCCGCCTGCGGGACGCCGGGCCTCTTCGCCGAGGAGTTCGACGTCGAGCAGCGGCAGCTGCGTGGCAACCTGCCGCAGGCGTTTGTCCACGCGCTGCTGCTGGAGAGTGCGGTGCGGCTTTCCTGAGCGCCGCGCGCGACGCTCGCGGAGGCGATCGCGGCGCGGCATCGCGGTGTGGCAAATAGGCGATTCGGGGTACCACCCGCACCGTGGCGGACACCCGCGGTGACTTCTCCGAGGTTTGGGCGCTCTACCTCTGGATCGGGGTGGGCGTCGCCGTGGTCGTGTTCGTCGCCGTCGGCTTCGCCCTGGTCCGCTACCGGGCGCGGCCGGGACGCAGGCCGTCGCGCGTCGCCGAGCGCAACGCGCTCGAGCTCGGCGTCGCGACCCTGATCCTGGCGATCGTCGCGCTGCTCGTCTTCCGCACCTTCCACACCGAGGCCGAGGAGGACAACTCCTCGCGGGCCGACGCGGTGAGGATCGACGTCGACGCCTTCCAGTGGGGGTGGAAGTTCACCTACCCGGGGCAAGGGGTGACGGTGGTGGGGAACAGCAACCGCGAACCGAGCTTCGCGGTGCCGGCGGGAAGGCCGATCGCCTTCACCCTCACCTCCAGTGACGTGATCCACGCCTTCTGGGTCCCCGGCCAGCGCTTCAAGCGCGCCGCGATCCCCGGCCGGGTCAATCACTTCGACATGGAATTCGACGACCGCGGCCGCGAACAGGGGCTCTGCTCCGAATTCTGCGGCCTGCGCCACAGCGCGATGCGCTTCGGCGTCTGGGTCCTTTCCGACGGGAGCTACGAACGATGGCTGGCAGCGCACCGGTAGCCGTCGACGCCGACCGCGGCGCCGCGCTCGAACGCGGCTTCGCCTGGCTGGCCGCGACCGACCACAAGAAGACGGCGGCCAAGGTCGGCATCGCCTCGCTCTTCTTCTTCGGGCTCAGCGGCCTGCTGGCGTTGACCATGCGCGCCGAGCTCGCCCAGCCGGGCCTCCAGTTCGTCTCCGACCACACCTACGACGAGCTCTTCACCATGCACGGGTCGGGGATGATCTACCTCTTCCTGACCCCGGCGGCGCTCGGCCTCGGCCTGTACCTGGTGCCGCTGCAGATCGGCGCGTCGGAGATCGCGGCGCCGCGGCTCGCCCTCTTCGGCTTCTGGATCTACCTCGCCGGCGGCCTCACGATGTACTCCGGGTTCTTCACCAACAGCGGCGCGGGGGACGACAGCTGGACGGCGACGATCCCGCTGTCCAACAGCACCGGCTCGCCCGGGGTCGGGATGGACCTGTGGGTTATCGGTGTGGCGCTCGCGGTGCTCGGCTCGCTGTTGATCGGCATCTGCATCCTGCTGACGATCCTGCGGCTGCGGG
>Ga0268266_10001879_pt1 | contig 23724 bp, 24 predicted proteins | sample KBSS13metaG_FD_190356 | JGI IMG/M metagenome (GOLD analysis project Ga0268266, IMG submission 190356) | Switchgrass rhizosphere microbial communities from Kellogg Biological Station, Michigan, USA - KBS S1-3 metaG (SPAdes) (version 2) | ecosystem: Host-associated > Plants > Roots > Rhizosphere... | reverse complement strand
CCCGCGCGCGAAGATCATCTACATGTCGGCGGAGAAGTTCACCGTCGAGTTCCTCGCCGCGCTCCGGGCCAACGAGACCTTCAAGTTCAAGCAGCAGCTGCGCTCCGCCGACCTGCTGATGATCGACGACGTCCAGTTCATCGCCGGCAAGGAATCGACCCAGGAAGAATTCTTCCACACGATGAACGAGATCATGTCGGCCGGCCGCCGCTTCGTGATCAGCTCCGACCGCGCGCCGCAGGATCTGGACGGGCTCGAGCCGCGCATCCTCTCGCGCCTCTCCTGGGGCCTGGTCGCCGACATCAACGCGGCCGACCTGGAGCTCCGGCTCAACATCATCACCAAGAAGCTGGAGGCCCTGCCCGACGTCAAGGTGCCGGACGAGGTGGTGATGTTCCTCGCCAAGAGGATCAGCTCCAACGTCCGCGAGCTAGAGGGCGCGCTCAACCGGATCGCCGCTTATGCGACGATGCAGAACCGGGTGATCGACCTCGACTTCGTCGGCGAGGTGTTGGCCAACATCTTGCGTGCCAACCAGCGCCGCATCTCGATCGACGAGATCCAGACCCGAGTCTCCGACCATTACCGGATCCGCAAGGCCGAGATGACCTCCGCCCGCCGCGCGCGGGAAGTGGCGCGGCCGCGCCAGGTCGCCATGTATCTCTCCAAGCAGCTGACCCCGCGCTCGCTGCCCGAGATCGGCCGGCGCTTCGGCGGCCGCGATCACACGACGGTCATCCACGCCGTGCGGCAGATCGAGAAGCTGCGGGCGCTGGACCCGGAGCTCGATTCCGACATCCGCCTGCTGACCCGCCAGCTGGAGAGCTGAGCGCGGCGTAACATCGTCGTGCTTCTGCGCAGGCAGCAGCGTTGCGAGACCCGCCTTGCCGTCGGCCAACGCGCCGGCCTCCGCCGGAGCACATCTGCATCATCGCTTCCGCGCCTTCGCGGCGGCCTTCCGGCGCGCGCGGCGGTTGGGGGTGCGCCCGGAAGTTGACGTTGTTGACGGCACGTCGTGGAAGAGCGGGTCTTCGCCGAGGTCGAAATCGTCCTCGCCCGGGTCCCCCTCATCGTTCTCGGCCGGCGCGTTCGCGGCCGGGCCCCAGCGGAAGAGATGGTCCGCCTTCCATGCCTCCGCGTCGCCATCCCGGGCGAGTTCGGTGGCGACCTGCCGGCGCAGGCCGGCCTCGTCGCGTTGCGCGTCCGAGGCGACCCAGGCCAGCATGTCGGCCATGCCAAGCGCCGCGCGCTCCGGATGGCGCGGGCGGTCGTGGCGGTCGAGATGCCGGCCGTAGCGAGAGGGCCTGCGGTAGCGCAGGATGAACATGGCGAGGCGCTCGTCATAGCGGCGGTGCGTGCCGACCAGCTCGCCCTTGTAATAATGGGGCACCTCGACGCCCTCGATCGCGCGGGCGAAGACGCCGTCCTCGACCCGGTCGGCGGCGCCGTCGAGGGCGACATCCATGGCGAGGCGGAAGCTCTGCGCGTCGGGGCGGCGGCGCAATCTGTAGACCGCCTCGGCGGAGATGCCGACCCTGGCGCAGGCCTCGCGGATGCAGCCGCACTCGGCCATGGCCTGCACCACCGCCACCTGCCGCTTCGGGGTCAGGCCGTCATGGCGATATTGGAGCTTGACCGGTTCGAAGTCCGGAACGGAAGGCGCGCTTTCGCCCGCGCCGCGGCGTGATGCGTTCGTCATCCGCGATTATAGAACGAGATTGGTGCTGTAGGAAAATGCTATTTGAACCAGAATGGTTCATTGTTTCACGGCCGCAGTTGGCCCGGTCGTGAGGATGCGCGGCTCCGAGGCTGCTCTGTCTCACGCAAAGAGGCAAAGACGCGAAGGGTTTGTGCGGGACCCGATGTCTTTGCGCCTTTGCGTCTTTGCGTGAGATATTTTTGCGGCTGCGCCGCAGATGGGTTGGGGCTCGGAGGCCTGGCATGGCCAATGCCCTGCCACGGCGAAGGCCGGAGCGGTGGCCGCCTCTCTGCTGGTTCTCGCAACGCTCCGGCCTTCGCCGGAGCACGATGGTTTGATCTCGGAACGTTGCTGCCGTCAGGGAAGCCGCGTCGTTCCTACGCCACCCGCCCGCGCGCCGCTCCCCGCCGCGCACTCCCCGTCCCGCCGGCCGCTGACGCTGCCGACGCCCAAGATGATCTTCGCGCGGCGCGAGAAGGTGAGCGCCTGCCAGCGGCCGCTGTTGCCGGTGGCGGTGCGGCTGCGGAGGAAGGTGAGGTGGAGCAATTCATATTGCTCCGGATCGATCAGGCCCCAGTCGATCATGCAGCTCCATTGCTGGACGTTCCATTCATGGTCGCGGCCGATGCCGTCCTGGTCGATCGTCTGGGCGATCGCCGTGTACCAGGCGAGGATGGCGCGCAGCCGCGGCCAGCGCTCGGCCGGGGGCATGGCGGCGAGCTTGCGGCGCAGCCGGGCAATGTCCTCGTCCGGCGGGAAGCGGTTCTGCTGCACCACCGTGTCGATCGCCCAGCGGACCTTGCGCATCGTCATCGGACCTTCGGGGAAGATGCGCAGCAGCTCGCCGCGCACGCGCAGCAGCAGCTGGACATAGGCATCCGCCTGCACCTGCAGCATCGCGTCGCTTTCGAAGAGCGCGGTCAGCTCGGTGCGGAGGACCGGCACGAGCTGCCCGTTGGCGTCATGGGCGGCGAGGATGGCGACGCGGCAGGGCTCGCGCACGGGGATGGCGAGGCAATCGCGGGAGAAGAGCAGCTCGCCGTAGGTCGGGGCCAGAGCGGCCAGCGCCTGGCGGAAGCGGCGGCGGGAGCCGAAGCTCTCCCGCCACTGGACGAGCACCGGCTGCAGGCTGCCCGTGCCGTAATTCCATTGCGACATGCCGACCGAGATGAGCTGGCTGTCGAAATTGCCGACGGGCATCGCCCAGCAGCCCATCGTCTCCGGGATCGAGGTCTCGGCCATCAATGCGAAGATGGCGGCGCGGTCGAGGCCGATCTCGCCGAGCTGCGTGGCGGCGGCGGTTGGGTCGAGGCGGATGAACTGGGGGGTGCCCGCGCGGCTCGGGGAGTCGCCGACGCGGCGGCAGGTTTCGGCGAGCTCGGCCACGGTCTGGGCCTGGGCGGGTAAGGCCGGAAGCAAGCCTGCGGCGAGCAGGCCGAAGGCAGTCAGAAAGCGAGCGAGCGCGAAACGTGCCACGTGAAAGCGTCCCCGGCGTTGCAACCGCAGCCTTATTGCAGCGGTCGGCCCGGATCACCATCGCGCAGTGCGGCGCATGCCCGGAAGTCTGCTGCGCCGCACGGCGCCTTTGCGGCTTGGCGTCTTTGCGCGAACCATATTTATTGCGCGCGGAGATGCGGAGTCGCGAGGAAAGGGGAGGTTTCCGCTTCGCGGGTTAGGCCAGTGTGGCCCCCGTGCATCGCACGCCCGGAACCATCCGGCGCACGCGAAAGCCGCTGGCATTTCCCGGCGCCGCGTCCCACCTTAGGAAGGTGAGACACCCCAGCGAAAGGCCAGAATGAGCCGCAAGCCGACCGCCGCCGCCAGTGCCGAGCCCCGCGCCCGGCTGGAGATCGAGTTCGAGCAGCCGCATCTGCTCGGCCCCCTGTTCGGAGAATTCGACCGCAACCTGATCGCCATCGAGGACCGGCTCGGCGTCTATGTCGCCGCGCGCGGGACCAAGGTGCAGATCGAGGGCGAGCCGGAGGCGGCGGCGCGGGCCCGCGAGGTGCTGATGGGCCTCTATAACCGGCTCGACGAGGGTCATGACATCGACGCGGAGCTGGTCAACGCGATCATCGCCATGTCCGGCCAGCCGACTTTGGAGGGGATTGTCGCGCCCGAGGTGATCGAGCCGCCCAAGGTGATGATCCGGACGCGCAAGAAGACGATCGTCCCGCGCTCCAAGCAGCAGGCCGCCTATATGGAGGCGCTGAACCGGGACGACATGATCTTCGCGCTCGGGCCGGCGGGCACCGGCAAGACCTATGTCGCGGTGGCGCAGGCGGTGCAGCAATTGATCAACGGCTCGGTCGACCGGCTGATCCTTTCCCGTCCGGCGGTGGAGGCGGGCGAGCGGCTCGGCTTCCTGCCCGGCGACATGACGGAGAAGGTCGACCCCTATTTGCGGCCGCTCTACGACGCGCTCTACGACATGCTGCCGACCGAGCAGGTCGAGCGGCGGATCGCGTCCGGCGAGATCGAGATCGCGCCGATCGCCTTCATGCGCGGGCGCACGCTCAGCGACGCCTTCATCATCCTCGACGAGGCGCAGAACACGACGCCGCAGCAGATGAAGATGTTCCTGACCCGCTTCGGCATGCGCAGCCGCATGGTGGTCTGCGGCGACCCGAACCAGACCGATCTCCCCAAGGGTATCGAGTCCGGCCTTAACGATGCGGTCGGCAAGCTGGAGGGGATCCAGAAAATCTCCATGATCCGCTTCGGGGCGGGCGACGTGGTGCGGCACCCGCTCGTGGGCAAGATCGTCGAGGCCTATGAGGGGCCGGCTTAGGCCTGGCGATCATGACCACCGCTTCGTTCGTCCCGAGCGTCGTCGAGGGGCGGGCGCCATGAGTCTGTGCCGACGCCCCTCGACTTCGCTCGGGACGAACGAGTAAGGCGGCGCGCGCATGACGATCCTAGTGGAATCGGACGTCTCCGAAGAGTGGGACAGTAAAACCGACTGGCCCGGCCTCGCCGAGCGCGCGGCGCGGGCGGCGGCGGCGCAGAGCGACTATCCCGAGCTGGCCGACACCGAAGTCTCGGTGAAGTTCACCTCCGACGCCGAGGTGCGCGCGCTCAACGCCGCCTGGCGGGGCAAGGACAAGGCGACCAACGTGCTCTCCTTCCCGATGGCGGAGGAGCCCGAAGGGGCGCCGATGCTGGGCGATATCGTGCTGGCGCAGGGCGTCTGCGCGCGCGAGGCGGACGAGAAAAAGGTGGCAATCGAGACGCACGCCACGCATCTGGTGGTGCATGGTATGCTTCATCTGCTAGGTTACGACCACGAAACCAGTGACACCGAGGCCGAGGCGATGGAGGACATCGAGCGGAAGGCGCTCGCTTCGCTCGGTATTTCGGACCCTTATGCGATTACAGAGGTAGAATTCTAACCCCATGGAAGACGACAGTCCCGGCCAGCGCGAGGAAGGGCGCAGTTTCTGGGGAGGTCTGAAAGGCCTCATCTTCGGCAGCGGCGGCGAGGCGACACTCCGCGACCAGATCGAGGAGGCCATCGAAAATCGCGAGGGCGAGGATCTGCGCCGCGGCGATCTCTCCCATGTCGAGCGCGAGATGCTGCTCAACATCCTGCATTTCGGGGACAAGACGGCGGGCGATGTCGGCGTGCCGCGCGGCGACATTTTCGCGGTGCCGGCGGACACCAAATTCGAGGCTTTGATCGCGGCCTTTGCCGAGGCTGGGCACAGCCGGATGCCGGTCTATGAGGGCGGGCTCGACACGGTGATCGGCATGATCCACGTCAAGGACGTGTTCGCGGTGCAGACCGGCGGCGGGCCGGCACCGGAGGACATCCGCACCCTGATGCGCACCCCGCTCTACGTGCCGGAGAGCATGGGCGTGCTCGACCTGCTGGCCCGGATGCGGGCGGAGCGGACCCACCTTGCCATCGTCGTCGACGAATTCGGCGGGACCGAGGGGCTGCTGACCATCGAGGACATCGTCGAGGAGATTGTCGGCGATATCGAGGACGAGCATGACGAGGAACTGCCCGGCCTGCTGACGCTCGCCGAGGACGGCAGCTGGGAGGCTGACGCCAGGGCCGAGCTGGAGGACGTGGCCGAGGCCGTCGACGCGCGGCTGGGCCTGGTGGAAGAGGATGTCGACACGCTCGGCGGGCTCGCCTTCATCCTGGCCGGGCGCGTGCCCGCGGCGGGAGAGAGCCTGGAGCATCCGAGCGGCTGGCTGCTGGAGATCATGGAGGCCGACACGAGGCGGGTGAAGCGCCTGCGCCTGCATCCGCCCGCGCCCGCGGAAAGCGCGGACTGATCTTTGATGGCTCAGGCTCTAGCCGCCGCGCACGCTGCCGACTAAAGGCCTGAAAATGCATCGTCGTTCCTCCATTCTGATCGCCTTGAGCGCGCTCGCTCTGGCCGCCGGCTGCGGCGACCGCGCGATCCTCCGCTCCGTCCAGTCGACCGGGCCGGGGCCGCAGCTGCCCAAGCCTTTCTCGCCGGTCGTACCGACCGTGAACATCGCCACCGCCACCGGCTGGGCGGAGGGCGAAAGGCCGGTCACGGCGGAGGGCCTCCGGGTCCAGCCCTTCGCGGAGAATCTGGCGCATCCGCGCACCCTGCTGGTGCTGCCCAATGGCGACGTGCTGGTCGCCGAGACCGCCGCGCCGGGTCCGGACGAGGGCCATGAGGACCGCTCGGTGCGCGGCGCGCTCATGTACACGCTCATGGGCGAGGCTGGCGCGAACGTGCGCAGCGCCAACCGGATCATGCTGCTGCGCGACGCGGACCGGGACGGCGTCGCCGAAATCCGCCTGCCCTATATCACCCAGGGGCTGCGCTCGCCCTTCGGCATGGCGTTGATCGGGAGCACGCTCTACGTCGCCAATGCCGACGGCCTGGTCGCCTTCCCTTACGACCCGCGCGCGACCGGCATCGTCGCGCCGCCGCGCTACATCACCTGGCTGCCGGCGCAGCGCAATCATCACTGGACGAAGAGCCTGACCGCCGGCCCGGACGGGATGCTCTATGTCGGCGTCGGCTCCAATTCGAACCGCGGCGAGCACGGCATGAACGAGGAGCGCGAGCGCGCCGCCATCTGGCGCGTCGACCCGCGCACGGGCCGCCACAGCCTTTACGCGACGGGCCTCAGGAACCCCGCCGCCATCCAGTTCCGACCCGGCGGCGGCGAGCTCTATGCCGCAGTGAACGAGCGGGACGGGCTGGGAAGCGACCTCGTCCCCGATTATCTGACCCGGGTGCGCGAAGGCGGCTTTTACGGCTGGCCGTGGAGCTATTTCGGCCAGCATATCGACATGCGCGTGCGCCCGCGCCGGCCGGACATGATCCGCCGCTCGCTGACCCCGGACTATGCGCTCGGCGCCCATGTCGCGCCGCTCGGCATCGCCTTCAGCCAGGGGCAGCGACTCGGGCCGCTCTACAGCAACGGCATCTTCGTCGGCCTGCACGGCTCATGGAACCGGCGCCCGCTCGGCGGCTACAAGGTCGCTTTCGTCCGGCTGGAGAATGGCCGGCCGGTCGGCGACCCGTTCGATGTGCTCGCGGGCTTCGTCAGCCAGGACCAGCAAAGGGCGATGGGCCGGCCGGTGGGTGTGGCGGTGGCGCGCGACGGCGCCCTGCTCGTCGCGGACGATGTCGGCGGCCGGGTGTGGCGGGTGAGCGCGGCGCGCTAGGCAGGACGTTTCCGGCGCGTTACGATCCCGGGATGAGCTACGCGCATATCCGCCTCGACCTGAGCGACACCGGCGTCGCGACCCTCATTCTCAACCGGCCCGACCGGCTGAATGCGCTCAATGGCGAGATGCTCGACGAGCTGCGCGCGGCGGTGGAGAGCCTGCCAGGATCGGGCGCGCGCGCCCTGCTGCTGACCGGGGCCGGGCGCGGCTTTTCGAGCGGCGCCGACCTGGCGAGCAGCGGCGGCCTGCCCGACGATGCCGGGGCGGCGCTGGAGAAGCATTTCAATCCGGTGGTCGAGGCGCTGTTTCGGCTGCCGCTGCCGGTCGTCGCGGCGGTGAACGGCGCCGCGGCGGGCGCGGGCTGCTCGCTGGCGCTGGCGGCCGACATCGTGATCGCCGGCCGCTCGGCCTATTTCCTGCAGGCCTTCGTCAATATCGGCCTGATCCCGGATGCGGGCGCGACCTGGCTGCTGCCGCGGCTGGCCGGGCGGGCGCGAGCGATGGAGATGATGATGCTCGGCGAGCGCATCCCGGCGGAGCAGGCCGTCGAGTGGGGGCTGATCAGCCGGACGGTCGAGGATGAGGCGCTGGCCGCCGAAGCCGGGGCGCTGGCGGCGCGGCTCGCCGCCGGGCCGACCGTGGCTTATGGCCTGATCCGCCGGCTGGCCCGCGACGCGGAGCAGCTGCAGCTGTCCGACGCGCTGATGGCCGAGCGCATCGCCCAGCGCGACGCCGGGCGGACGCAGGATTTCAAGCGCGGGGTTTTCGCTTTCCTGCAGAAGCAGCCGGCGACGTTCAAAGGCAATTAGGCGGCCTGGCTCCGGCTTTCGGCGAGCAGCCAGGCCTCCGCTTCCTCGACCGTGTTGAAGCAGCGAGCCTGGCCGTCGCGGTCCTGCAGCGCGCGGAGCAATTGGCCGCGCGCGAGGGTCGGCGCGGCGACGAAGGCCAGCCGGCGCGACCGGTAAGCGGGATCGGACAGCATCATCCGGAAAGCCGCGACGATCTCCTGCGACTGGATTTTCATGTCGGTCACGTCGTTTAGCGTGACGTGCATGTTGGGCGCGCAGCCCAGCTCGGCATGCGCCCGCTCCCGCGCCTCGAGGAAGGCGGCGATGTCCTTGCGGGTGAACAGGCCGGCCATCCTGATCCTGATGAGGTCCCGCGACCGATCGGCCTGAATGGAGAAGCTTGCGTCCATGAGTCGGTTTGTATGGAGCCGCTGCCTACCAATTTCCTAAGCACCGGTACTGCGTATTCCCGATAGTCAATGGACGGGTTTACCTCCGCCCTGTGTCGCGCATAAGAGCTTGCCCATGGGAACGACGATCGAAGAGCTGGACCGGCGCCGCGCCTCCGCGCGCCTTGGGGGTGGGGAAAAGCGCATCGAGGCGCAGCATGCCAAGGGCAGGCTGACCGCGCGGGAGCGGCTGCGCGTCCTGCTCGATGTCGGCTCGTTCGAAGAATATGACATGTATGTCGAGCATAATTGCACCGACTTCGGCATGCAGGACCAGGTCTTCCCCGGCGACGGCGTGGTCACCGGCTCGGGCACGATCAACGGCCGGCTGGTCTATGTCTTCGCGCAGGACTTCACCGTGTTCGGCGGCTCGCTGTCCGAGCGGCACGCGCAGAAGATTTGCAAGGTCATGGACATGGCGATGAAGGTCGGCGCGCCGGTGATCGGCCTGAACGACAGCGGCGGCGCCCGCATCCAGGAAGGCGTCGCCAGCCTCGCCGGCTATGCCGAAGTGTTCCAGCGCAACGTGCTCGCCAGCGGCGTCGTGCCGCAGATCAGCCTGATCATGGGCCCCTGCGCGGGCGGCGCGGTCTAGTCGCCGGCGATGACCGACTTCATCTTCATGGTGAAGGACAGCTCATACATGTTCGTCACCGGCCCGGACGTGGTGAAGACCGTGACCAACGAGGTGGTGACCCAGGAGGAACTTGGCGGGGCGATCACGCACACGACCAAGAGCGGCGTCGCCGACGTCGCCTTCGAGAACGACATCGACGCCTTGCTGGCGACGCGCGACTTCTTCGATTTCCTGCCGCTGTCGAACCGCCACGATCAGCCCGAGCGGCCCTGCCTCGACCCCTGGGACCGGCAGGAGGACAGCCTCGACACCTTGATCCCGGACAGCGCCAACAAGCCCTATGACATGCACGAGCTGATCCGGAAGATTCTGGACGACGGCGACTTTTTCGAAATCCAGCCGGCCCATGCCGCGAACATCATCACCGGCTTCGGCCGGGTCGAGGGGCGGACGGTGGGCATCGTCGCCAACCAGCCGATGGTGCTGGCCGGCGTGCTCGACATCAAGAGCTCGAAGAAGGCGGGACGGTTCGTCCGCTTCTGCGACGCCTTCGACATCCCGATCATCACCTTCGTCGACGTGCCCGGCTTCCTGCCCGGCGTCGCGCAAGAGCATGAGGGGATCATCAAGAACGGCGCGAAACTGCTCTTCGCCTATGCCGAGGCGACCGTGCCGAAGATCACCGTCATCACCCGCAAGGCCTATGGCGGGGCCTATGACGTGATGGCGTCGAAGCATCTGCGGGGCGATCTCAATTATGCCTGGCCGACGGCGGAGATCGCGGTGATGGGCGCGAAAGGCGCGGTGGAGATCATCTTCCGCAAGGATATCGGAGATCCGGAGAAGATCGCCGAGCGGACCGCGGAATATGAGGCGCGGTTTGCGAACCCGTTCGTGGCGGCAAGCAAGGGGTTCATCGACGAGGTGATCATGCCGCACTCGACGCGGCGGCGGATTGCGCTGGGCCTGCGCAAGCTCAGGAACAAGCAGCTTGAGAATCCCTGGAAGAAGCATGACAACATCCCGCTCTAGCGGAGGTTCGTCATGAGATCCGAAACTGCGCCCATGTGGACCGCCTTCCTGATCGGGCTTGGGGTCATGCTGATCATCGCGGCCTTCATGGTGATGGCCACCGGGAAGCTGAAGCTCACCCGCGACACGACCCTGACCCGGGAGGAGAATACGGGCGCTTTCTGGGCGTGGGTCGGGGGCATGATCCTTGTCGGGATCATTTCGATCGCCATTGCCACCCCGCATTTCGGGCCGGGCGGTTGAACGCGCCACGGACATGACCTTCAGCGGTGAGAATCTCGTTGTCGGCCTGATCGCGCTGGCGCTGGTGCCGATGATCGGCTGGCGGGTGTGGCGCGGGATCAGAGATGGGCAGCTGCCGCTCTACCGGACGCGGATCGACCGCAGCGTGGGGGCGGCGAAATTCAATGTCCTGCTCGGCCTGCATGTGCTCGTGATGCTGGTGATCGCGGTGGTGGCCGTAGACCTGATCTTTGCCCTCGGGCTCAAAGAGAAATTGCTCGGCAGTTAGCCTCGCAATAACGTCGTCCGGAATGACGAAAAAAGGGTGCGTGCCCCGCCGTGACGAGGGAGGGGGCGCTTCCCCGAATGAAGGAGCTTCCCATGCCCATCGGCCGGCTGAACCATGTCGGGGTCGCCACCCCCTCGATCGAGGCGAGCATCGCGCTCTACCGCGACCTGCTCGGCGCCACCAAGATCCACGAACCGTTCGACCTGCCGCCGCAGGGCGTGCGGGTCTGCTTCGTCGACACGCCGAACAGCCAGATCGAGCTGATCGAGCCGCTGGGCGAGAGCTCGCCAATCCACAAATTCCTCGAGAAGAACCCGCTGGGCGGCCAGCATCATATCTGCTTCGAGGTGCCGGATATCCACGAGGCCAAGGCGGAGATGGAGGCGAAGGGCGCGAAAGTGCTTGGCGAGCCGCGGATCGGCGCGCATGGCACGCCGGTGATCTTCGTCCACCCGAAGGACATGGGAGGCACGTTGGTGGAGCTGATGGAAACGCCCAGGGAGACGCACTGAGCCGCAGGCTCTCGACAGCAAGTGTGACTCATGAGTAGAGACATTACCATGTCGGAAGACAAGCCCACCCGCCCCGCCTGGGATGCCGCCGCCGCCAGAGAGGTGAAGGGCAAGGACCTCGTCTGGCGCACGCCGGAGGGGATCGACGTACAGCCGCTCTACACGGCCGAGGATGTGGCGGGCTGGGACCCCGGTTTGCCCGGCTTCGCGCCGTTCACCCGCGGCGTGCGGGCGAGCATGTATGCGGGGCGGCCCTGGACGATCCGCCAATATGCCGGCTTCTCCACCGCCGAGGAGAGCAACGCTTTCTACCGCCGCAACCTCGCCGCCGGGCAGAAGGGCCTTTCGGTCGCCTTCGACCTCGCCACGCACCGGGGCTATGACAGCGACCATCCGCGCGTCGTCGGCGATGTCGGCAAGGCGGGCGTCGCGATCGACACGATCGACGACATGAAGATCCTGTTCGACGGCATCCCGCTCGACAAGATGTCCGTCTCCATGACGATGAACGGCGCGGTGATCCCGATTCTCGCCTTCTTCATCGTCGCGGGCGAGGAGCAGGGCGTGCCCATGGCCCAGCTGGACGGGACCATCCAGAACGACATCCTCAAGGAGTTCATGGTCCGCAACACCTATATCTACCCGCCCGAGCCGAGCATGCGGATCATCTCGGACATTTTCGGCTTCACCAGCGCGAACATGCCGAAGTTCAACTCCATCTCGATCAGCGGCTATCATATGCAGGAGGCCGGGGCGACGCAGGTGCAGGAGCTCGCCTTCACCATCGCCGACGGCATGGAATATGTGAAATATGGCGTGGCGAGCGGGCTCGACATCGACAAGTTCGCCGGCCGGCTGAGTTTCTTTTTCGCGATCGGCATGAACTTCTTCATGGAGGTGGCGAAGCTGCGCGCGGCGCGGGTGCTCTGGCACCGGGTGATGACCAGGCTGGGCGCACAGGACGAGCGCTCGAAGATGCTGCGCACGCACTGCCAGACCTCCGGCGTGTCGCTGCAGGAGCAGGATCCGTATAACAATGTGATCCGCACCACGATCGAGGCGATGGCGGCGATGCTGGGCGGCACGCAGAGCCTGCACACGAACAGCCTGGACGAGGCGGTGGCTTTGCCCACCGACTTCTCCGCCCGGATCGCGCGCAACACGCAGATCGTCATCCAGGAAGAGACCGGGATGACCAAGGTCGTCGATCCCCTGGGCGGCTCTTATTATGTCGAGGCGCTGACCAAAGAGCTCGTCGACAAGGCCTGGGAGATTATCGAGCGGGTCGAGGCCGAGGGCGGCATGGCGAAGGCCGTGGCGGCGGGCTGGCCGAAGGCGATGATCGAGGAGGCCGCCGCCGCCAGCGCCGCACGGATCGACCGGGGCGAGCAGGTGATCGTCGGCGTCAACAAATACCGCAAGGACGAGGAGGATCATCTCGACATCCTCGACGTCGACAATCACGCGGTGCGCGAGGCGCAGATCGCGCGGATCAAGCGAGTGAAGGCGGGGCGCGACGAGGCGGCCTGCACGGCGGCGCTGGACGCTTTGCGCGCCGGCGCGGCGGGCAATGGCAATCTGCTGGAGCTCGCGGTGGACTGCGCCCGCAGGCGCGCGACCCTGGGCGAAATCTCCTCCGCCATGGAGGCGGGCTTCGGCCGCTACGCGACCGTGCCGACGCCGGTGAAGGGCGTCTATGGCGGCGCCTATAAGAACGATGCGCGCTGGGACAATCTGCTCTCCGGCGTGGCCGCGACCGAGCGGCGGCTGGGGCGCAAGCCGCGTTTGCTGGTCGCGAAGATGGGCCAGGACGGGCATGACCGCGGCGCCAATCTGGTCAGCTCCATGTTCGGCGACCTCGGCTTCGAGGTGGTCCCGGGGCCGCTCTTCCAGACGCCCGAGGAAGCGGCGGCGCTGGCGATCGCCCGGAATGTCGACGTGGTCGGCGCCTCCAGCCTCGCGGCCGGGCACAAGACCCTGATCCCCGAGCTGATCGGCCATTTGCGCGAAGCCGGGCGGGCGGACATCAAGGTGGTGGCAGGTGGCGTCATCCCGCCCCAGGATTACGACTTCCTGCGCGATGCGGGCGTGCAGGCGATCTTCGGGCCGGGCACGAACCTGGTGAATGCGGCGGGGGAGGTGCTGCGGTTGCTCGGGCACAATCTGCCGCCGGTGGACGAGGCCGCGGAATGATGCGTAACGACTGGACCCGCGAAGAGATTGCCCGGCTGTTCGCGCGGCCGCTGATGGACCTCGTCTTCGAGGCGCAGCAGGTGCATCGCCGCCATCACGCGCCGAACGAGGTGCAGCTTTCCACCCTGCTCAGCATCAAGACCGGCGGCTGCCCGGAGGATTGCGGCTATTGCTCGCAGTCGGTCCATGCCGAGACGGGGCTGAAAGCGACGAAATTGATGGACGTGCGGGCGGTGCTGCAGGCGGCGGCGTCCGCGAAGGACCATGGCTCGACCCGCTTCTGCATGGGCGCGGCCTGGCGGAACCCGAAGGACCGGGACATGCCGGCCATCGTCGAGATGGTGAAGGGCGTGCGGGCGATGGGCATGGAGACGTGCATGACCTTGGGCATGCTCAGCGAGCAGCAGGCCGGGATGCTCGCCGAGGCGGGGCTCGATTATTACAACCACAATATCGACACCTCGCCGGAACGTTATGGCGAGGTGATCTCGACGCGGACCTTCGCGGACCGGATCGAGACGCTGGCGCATGTCCGCGAGGCGGGGATGAACGTCTGCTGCGGCGGGATTGTCGGCATGGGCGAGACACGGGAGGACCGGATCGGCTTCCTCCATGCCCTGGCGACTTTGCCCGCCCATCCGGAGAGCGTGCCGATCAATGCTCTGGTGCCGGTGAAGGGCACAGTGCTCGGCAACATGCTGGCCGATACGCCGCTGGCGAAGATCGACGATATCGAGTTCGTGCGGACCGTGGCGGTGGCGCGGATCGTGATGCCGGAGTCGATGGTGCGGCTGTCGGCGGGGCGCGAGAGCATGAGCGAAAGCACGCAGGCGCTCTGCTTCCTGGCCGGCGCGAACTCGATCTTCACCGGCGACAAATTGCTCACCGCGCCCAATGCCGGCGACGACAATGACGCGGCGATGTTCGCCCGGCTGGGGCTGGTGCCGATGGCGATGGATGAGAGAACCCGGGAGGCTGCCGAATGATCGCTTTGCTCGCCATGCTGCTCGCCGCGCAAGATCCGCAATGGAATTGCGAAAACCCGCAGGCACAGCAGGAGATGAACTACTGCGCGGCGCAGGACGCGGAGCGGGCCGATGCCGAGCTCAACATAGTCTACCGCAGCTCCATCGAGCGGGCGCGGGCGGCGGACCGCGAATATGCGGGCGTCGCGGACGGCGCCGGCGGGCCGAGCGACGGCCTGCCCGGCGAGGAAGCGACGCTGCGCGAGGCGCAGCGCGCCTGGGTGACCTTCCGCGACGCGAGCTGCCGGCTGGAAAGCTTCGAGGCGCGGGGCGGCTCGATGCAGCCGATGATCGATGGCGGCTGCCGCGCGTCCATGACCCGCGCGCGCGCCGCCGAGCTGCGCGGCCCCAATCCGGAATGCCAGGGCGATCTGGCCCCGGCGGAGCTGCTGCCCTGCTATGAGCGCCAGTTCACGCGCGCCGACGCGGCGATGACCCGGCAATGGCAGGCGGCGCTGACCGCGCTCCCGTCCGGCGCCGAGCAGATCAGGGCCGCACAGCGCGCCTGGCTCGCCTATCGCACCGCCCAATGCGCGAGCGCCGTCCCGGTCGTGGCCAGCGTGGAGACGCAGAATCTGGAGGGCGTGACCTGCCGCATCCGGCTTACCGAGGGCCGGACGCGCGAGTTGGCCGAGCTCGCCGCGATGGGGGAATGATGGCGGCGCGGCGCTGCCTCCTGTCATTGCTGGCGGCCTTGTGCCTTCTCGGCGCGCCCATGCCCGTTGCGGCGCAGGAGCCGGTGTCGGGACCCGCGCCAACGCCATTGCCGGCCCTGCAGGGGGCGGTGCCGGCGCTGATCACCATCGGCCACTCTTTCCGCCTGCCCTCGGCGGCGCTGGGTGGCGACCGCAATATCAACATCTGGCTACCCCCTTCCTATGCTCAGGGCGAGCGTGGTTATCCGGTCATCTATTTGATCGACGGCGGGCTGAGCCAGGACTTCCAGCACATATCCGGGCTCGCCCATCTGGGGGCTATTTCCTGGCTGACCCAGGAGTTCATCATCGTCGGCATCGAGACCGTGGACCGCCGCCGCGAGCTGGCCTTTCCGGTCGAGCGGGACGCGGCGCTGCGGACGCAATATCCGACGGCCGGCGCCTCGGCCGCCTTCCGCCGCCACCTGGTCGAGGAGGTCAAGCCCTTCATCGAAGCGCGCTACCGGACCTCGGGCGAGGACATTTTGCTCGGCGAGTCCCTCGCCGGCCTGTTCATCGTCGAAGCCTATCTGCGCCAGCTCGACGCCTTCGACACCTATATCGCGATGGACCCGAGCCTGTGGTGGGACAATGGCCGCCTGACCGAGGAAGCGCCGGCGTTGCTCGCGCGGCACGGCACCGGGCGGCACCGGCTCTGGCTCACCATCGGCCAGGAGACGCTCGGCCAGCCGGCTCATATCGAGCGCCTGCTGGCAGCGCTCCGGGCCCGGCCCGCGACCGCGCAGGAGCTGCGCTACGAGCCGCGCCCCGCGCTGACCCATGCCACCATCTATCACCCGACCGCGTGGGAGGCGCTGCAGGCGCTTTACCCGCGGCCGGCGGAGTAGAACCATGCGCCGCTGGACCTATGCTCTTGCTGCCGTTCTCGCGCTCCAGCCCGCGACGGCGGAGGCCTGCTCGTTCAGCTGGCGCCGCGGCAATTCGCCGGACGAGATCAGGGACAGCCCCGCGATGATGACCGTCACCGGGACCTTCCGCTTCGAGCAGGACCCGGCGACGGGCCATATCGTGACGGACGCCCGCGGCTATGCTTATGGCCGGATCACCTCCGAGCGGGGGCGGCGCTACTGGAACACGGTCCAGTTCCCGCTCGACGGGTTCTCGATCGAGTGCGGCGCCTATGTCGCGCCGACCGGGAATGACGCGACCGGCACCTTCTGGATCTCGCGCGAGCGGCGCAACCGGCGCTACCGGCTGATGCTCTGGGAAGGGAGATATCCACCCAACCCTCCGGCACCGGCGCCAGCTCCGTCGCCGTGACGCGCGGGACTTGACCGCCGATCCGCCTTACTTTCTGACAGCCCGGGACGAAGAGAGCCGACGACAGATGTTCAAGAAGATCCTGATCGCGAACCGCGGCGAGATTGCCTGCCGCGTCATCAAGACGGCCCGGAAAATGGGGATCGCCACCGTGGCGGTCTATTCGGATGCGGACGCGCGCGCGCCCTTCGTGCAGATGGCGGACGAGGCGGTGCATATCGGCCCGCCGCCGGCGGCCCAATCCTATCTGCTCGCCGACAGGATCATCGCGGCGTGCAAGCAGACCGGGGCCGAGGCCGTGCACCCCGGCTATGGCTTCCTCTCCGAGCGGACCAGTTTCGCCGAGGCGCTGGCCGCCGAGGGCATCGCCTTCATCGGCCCGCCGGTGAACGCCATCGCCGCGATGGGCGACAAGATCGAGAGCAAGAAGCTGGCCAAGGAAGCGGGCGTGAACGTCGTCCCGGGCTTCGTCGGCGAGATCGAGGATACCGAGCATGCGGTGCGCATCTCGGACGAGATCGGCTATCCGGTGATGATGAAGGCCTCGGCCGGCGGCGGCGGCAAGGGCATGCGCCTCGCTTATTCAGAGCAGGATGTGCGCGAGGGCTTCGAGGCGACGAAGCGCGAGGGGCTGAACAGCTTCGGCGACGACCGAGTGTTCATCGAGAAGTTCATCCTCAATCCGCGCCATATCGAGATCCAGATCCTGGGCGACCAGCACGGCAATATCCTCTACCTCAACGAGCGCGAATGCTCGATCCAGCGCCGCCACCAGAAGGTGGTCGAGGAGGCGCCCTCCCCCTTCGTGACGCCGAAGATGCGCAAGGCGATGGGCGAGCAATGCGTCGCGCTTTCGCGGGCCGTGGGCTATTACAGCGCGGGCACGGTGGAGCTGATCGTCTCCGGCGCCGACCCGACCGGCGAGAGCTTCTACTTCCTGGAGATGAACACCCGCCTGCAAGTGGAGCATCCGGTAACCGAGGCGATCACCGGCATCGACCTGGTCGAGCAGATGATCCGCGTGGCGGCTGGCGAACAGCTGTCCATCACGCAGGACGATGTGGGCATAGAGGGCTGGTCGATCGAAAACCGGGTCTATGCCGAGGATCCCTATCGCGGCTTCCTGCCGTCGACGGGCCGGCTCGTCCGCTACCACCCGCCGGTGCCGAGCTGGACTGATGACGGGGAGGCGAATGGCCGCCGCGGGATGGGTGGCATTCGCGTGGACGACGGCGTCTATGAAGGCGGCGAAGTCTCCATGTTCTACGACCCGATGATCGCCAAACTGGTCACCTGGGGCGAAACGCGGGATGAGGCCGCGGACCGGCAGATCGCCGCGCTCGACAGCTTCCAGATCGAGGGGCTGGGCCACAATGTGGATTTCGTCTCGGCGATCATGCAGCACCCCCGCTTCCGCTCGGGCGAGTTGACCACCGGCTTTATCGCCGAGGAATATCCGGACGGTTTCCAGGGCGCGCCGGCGGACGCTGCCCTGCTGGAAGACCTGGCGCTGATGGCCGGCGTGATCGGCATGGAGAAGGACTTCCAGGCCAGCGCAGTCAGCGACCAGCTCAGCGACAAGGTGGTGCCGCCCGAAGAGCGCATCGTCCGGCTCGCCGGCCAGGATTATGCGGTCCGCTTCGACGGCTTTGACGGCGGCCTGATCGGCTATGTGAACGACGGCCCGGGCCGCGAGATCATCGGCTATTGGCAGCCGGGCCATGCTCTGTTCAAGGCGCGGATCGACGACCGCGAGCGCATCGTCCAGGTCGCGCGCAAGGGCCGGCAGTGGCGGCTCACCACGAGGGGTGCCACGCATGTCGTGGACGTGCTCCCCGCGCATGTCGCCTTGCTCTCGCGGCACATGATCGAAAAGGTGCCGCCCGATCTCTCCCGCTTCCTGATCTGCCCGATGCCGGGCCTGCTCACCAAGCTGGACGTCGCGGCCGGCGATGCGGTGGAGGCGGGGCAGCCGCTGGCCGTGGTCGAGGCGATGAAGATGGAGAATATCCTCCGCGCCGAGAAATCCGGGACGGTGAAGAGCGTCAACGCGAAACCGGGCGAAAGCCTCGCGGTCGATGCCGTCATCCTGGAGTTCGAGTGACCGAAAAGATGCTGTGAGGCGCGATAGCCACATTTTTGGTTTGGGGCCGCAACGTTCTGCGAGGAAGGCCGTTCACCCGTCATGACAACAAAGCTCCGCACCCCTTTTCGCCTGGTCGCGCTGTCCGGCGCGGCCTTCCTCACTCTTTCCGCCGCGCCCGCTGTGGCGCAGCGCACCGTGACCGTGGGCCTCGGCGCGCAGGCCGCGCCCAAATATCCGGGCGCCGACAATTACGGGTTCGGCCCGATGCCGATCTTCGACATCCGTCGGCCCGGCCAGCCCATCACCTTTGAATCCGCCGACGACGGTGCAGGCTTCGGCGTGCTGGGCCGGGACAGCGTGGTGAATTTCGGTCCGGCGTTGCGCTTCCAGAGCAAGCGCGACGAGGACGATGTCGGCGCGGCGGTCGGCAATGTCGGCTTCACCGTCGAGGTGGGCGGCTTCGTCGAAGTGATGCCGACGCGCAATTTCCGGATCCGCGCGGAGCTGCGCAAGGGCCTTGGCGGCCACCGGGCGCTGACCGGCAGCGTGGGCGCGGACCTGATCTTCCGCGACGACCAGAATTACATTTTCTCGATCGGGCCGCGCATCCGCTGGGCCGACAACAAATATCATGACCGCTATTTCGGCGTGACGCCGGCAGTCGCCGGCGCCACCGGCCTCGCCGCTCTGGACCCGGACGGCGGCATCTATGCGGTCGGCGGCATCGCCAATTTCACCCACCGGCTGGGCCACAACTGGGGCATGCAGGCCTATGGCGGCTATGACCGGCTGACCGGCGACGCGGCCGACAGCCCGATCGTCCGCGCCTTCGGCTCGCGCGACCAGTTTTCGGGCGGGATCGGGCTTTGGATCGAGTTCGGCGTGGGCGGGAGCGGCTCGCGCGAGAATTGAAGCCTGGCCGATGCAATGTCGTCATCCCGGACTTGATCCGGGATGACGAAAGAGAATTAGTCATCGGTCCGGGCATCTTCCGTCGGCTCGACATCGCCCTCACCCGCCTCCGCTTCGGCGAGCAATTGCGCATCCTCGGAGCCGCGGGGCGTGAGGGCCTCTTCGGGGCGGGCGTCGCCGGGGCTCTGGTCAAGCGCGTCGGGCAGCTGGGCCTCCTTCGTGGGCGGCGTGCGCGGGTCGGTCATCCTGTCTCTCCTTTGCCCCCCAACGCGCGCTGCTTTGACTTCGCTCCCACTTTCATGGTGAGGAACGCCATGCGCCCTTTCCTGCTCCTGCTCGCCCTTCTCGCTGTTCCCGCCGCGGCCCAGGCCCGCCTGACGCCCGAGGAGCAGCGCATGACCGCCGCCGTCGATGCGGAGCAGGGCCGGACGATCGCCTTGCTCGAGCGGCTGGTGAACCAGAATAGCGGCTCGCTGAACCTGGAGGGCGTGCGCGCCATCGGGCAGATGATGCGCGAGGAGCTGGAGCCTTTGGGCTTCAATGTCCGCTGGGTCGACATGCGGGAGACCGGGCGGGCCGGCCATATCGTCGCGACGCATCCGGGACGCGGGCGCAACGTGCTGCTCATCGCCCATCTCGACACGGTGTTCGAGCCGGACAGCCCGTTCCAGCGCTTCGCCCGGAATGGCGGCCGCGCGACCGGCCCGGGGATTGGCGACGACAAAGGCGGGCTGGTCGTGATCGTCGCCGCGCTCCGGGCGATGCAGGCGGCGGGGACGCTTCGGAACGCCAATATCACCATCGTGCTGACCGGCGACGAGGAGCGGACCGGCTCGCCCATCGCGGTGGCGCGGCGCGACCTGATCGAGGCGGGGCGCGTCGCGGACTTCGCGCTGGAGTTCGAAAATCTGGCGCGGGACGGCGGGCAGGATGTCGGCTCGGTGGCGCGGCGGAGCTCGACCAACTGGACGATCGCCGCGCGCGGCCAGACCGGGCACAGCTCCGGCGTGTGCGGCGCGCAAATGGGCTGCGGCGCGATCTATGAGCTGGCCCGGATTCTCGACGCCTTCCGCCGCGAACTGCCCGAGCCTTACCTCACCTACAATGTCGGCGTGCTGGCCGGCGGCACGCCCGCGGCGCTGGACGAGAGCGGCTTCCGCGCGACCGCGCAGGGCAAGACCAATGTCGTCGCCGAGATCGCCATCGCCCGGGGCGACCTGAGGAGCCTGACACCGGAGCAGGACGCCCGCGTGCGCGCCCGGATGCAGGCGATCGTCGCGCAGCATCTGCCCAACACCAGCGCGGAGATGGTGTTCAACGAAGACGGCTATCCGCCCATGGCCCCGACCGCGGGCAACCGCGCGTTGCTCGCCCGGCTGAATGTCGTGAACCGCGACCTCGGCCTGGCGGACATGGCCGAGCTCGACCCGGCCCGCCGCGGCGCCGCCGATTCCGCCTTCGTGGCGGCGGACGTGGACACGCTGGCCGGCATGGGCGCGGCGGGCGGCAACACCCATGCCGAGGGCGAGTGGGTCGACCTGGACAGCCTGCCTCGGCAGGCCAAGCGCGCCGCGATCCTGATCACGCGGCTGACGCGGGAGCGGCGCTGACAAGGTCCTCCCCTGCCTTTCCAGGGGAGGGGGGATTCAGGCGCGGCGCGCCGTCAGCAGGTAGTTGAGCGAGAGGTCCTCGCCGAGGGTGAAGCCGCGCGTCAGGCTAAAGCCCAAGCCGGTGATGTCGATCACCTCCAGGCCCGCGCCGGCGACCATCGCCTTCAGTTCGTCGGGCGCGATGAAGCGGTTCCAGTCGTGCGTGCCCCGGGGGATCTGGCCAAGGCCCTCGGCGAGATCGACGAGCAGCAGCTTCGACCACTGGGTCCGCGCCGGCGTGGAGAGGATCAGCAGGCCGCCCGGCGCCACCGCCCCGGCCAAAGTCAGGATAAAGGCGGCGGGATCGGCGACATGCTCGATCACCTCCAGCGAGGTCACCAGATCGTAGCGCGCGCCGAGCGCTTCCGCGCCGCCGGTGCGATAGTCGATCTCCAGCCCCTGCCCCAACGCATGGTTCCGCGCCGCCGCGATATTCTCGGGCGCCGCATCCACGCCCGTCACCGCCGCGCCCAGCCGGGCAAGCGGCTCGGCGAGCAGGCCGGCGCCGCAGCCCACGTCCGCCGCATTCTTGCCCGCCAGCGGCCTCAGGCCAGTCTCGTCAGCCTGCCAATGGTGGTCGATCTGCTCCCGGATATACTTCAGCCGCACCGGGTTGAGCTTGTGCAGCATGGCCGACGAGCCCTTCGGGTCCCACCAGTCGGCGGCCATCGCGCCGAAATGGGCGGCTTCTTTCGGGTCGATACTGGAGGCAGGCTCGCTTGCATGTGCCATGGCCGCTCCCTAACAGGACCCCGAAGTTTTTCCACCTTCCTTCGGGAGCCTCATGCCTCGCATCGTGATGAAGTTCGGCGGCACAAGCATGGCGGGGAGCGAGCGCATCCGCCATGTCGCGGGACTGGTGAAGCGCGAGGCGGAGCGAGGCAATGAGGTGGCGGTGGTGGTCTCTGCCATGGCGGGCGAGACCGACCGGCTGATCCAGTTCTGCCGCGAGGCGGCGAGCGTCTACGACCCGCGCGAATATGACGTGGTGGTCGCGTCGGGCGAGCAGGTCACGTCCGGCCTGCTGGCGATTACTTTGCAGGGCATGGGGCTCAACGCCAAATCCTATATGGGCTGGCAGCTGCCGATCCGCGCCTCCGGCCATGCGGCAGGGCTGATCGAGGAGATCGACGCGCAGATGCTGGAGCGGGTCTTCCTGCAGAAGGGCATTGCGGTCATTCCGGGCTTCCAGGGGATTACCGACCGGGGCGATCTCGCGACGCTCGGCCGGGGCGGCTCGGACACCTCGGCGGTGGCCCTGGCGGCGGCGATGAAGGCGGACCGCTGCGACATCTATACCGACGTGGACGGCGTCTACACGACCGACCCGCGCATCGTGCCGCGCGCCCGCAAGCTCGCCACCGTCACCTATGAGGAGATGCTCGAGCTGGCCAGCGTCGGCGCCAAGGTGCTGCAGACGCGCTCGGTCGGACTCGCCATGCGCTACAATATGCCGCTCCAGGTCCTCTCCTCCTTCGAGGACCTGCCCGGCACGATGATCGTCGGGGACGACGCGATTGAGGACAATGGCATGGAACGCAACGTCATCACCGGCATAGCCCACGACCAGAATGAGGCGATGGTCACCCTGACCGGCCTGCCGGACCGGCCGGGGACGGTCGCCGCGATCTTCGCGCCGCTCGCCGCCGCCAATATCAATGTCGACATGATCGTGCAGAGCGCGCACCAGAGCGGCAGCGAGGAAAGCACGGTGACCTTCACCGTCCCCAATGCCTCGCTGGCCCATGCCGTGGCCGCGCTGGAGGCAGTGAAGGACAAGGTCGGCTTCGGCGGCTTCATCACCAATACAGACGTGGTGAAGGTTAGCGCGGTCGGCGTCGGCATGCGCTCCAATGCGGGCATTGCCGCCAAGATGTTCGAGACGCTCGGCGCGCGGGGCATCAACATCCTCGCCATCACCACCTCGGAGATCAAGGTGTCGGTGCTGATCCACGAGGATTATACCGAGCTCGCCGTGCGCGTGCTGCACACGGCCTTCGGGCTGGATGCAGTGGACGCGGCGAGTTGATTTATCTCGTCATCCCGGCGAAGGCCGGGACCTCGGGACAACATGCCTCGGCGGGTCTCCCCAAGGTCCCGGCCTGCGCCGGGATGACGGAGTAAAGATGAGCGACGCGAATACAGTAATGGGCCATGACCGCCTGCAACGCCTGATGGCGCGGGGCACCGATTTCCTCGGCTGCGAATTTGCCGTGCTGGGCGGGGCGATGAGCTGGATTTCGGAGCGGAACCTGGTCTCCGCTTTGTCCAATGCCGGTGCCTTCGGAGTGATCGCCTGCGGGGCGATGACGCCGGACCTGCTCGACATGGAGATCGCGGAGACGAAGGCGCGCACGACCAGGCCGTTCGGCGTGAACCTCATCACCATGCACCCGATGCTGGGCGAGCTGATCGACGTCTGCGCGAAGCATGAGGTGAGCCATGTCGTCCTCGCCGGCGGCCTGCCTCCGGCCGGGTCGATCGAGCGGATCAAGGCCAATGGCGCGAAACTGATCTGCTTCGCCCCGGCGCTGGCGCTGGCGAAGAAGCTGGTCCGCTCGGGCGTCGACGCTTTGGTGATCGAGGGGATGGAGGCGGGCGGCCATATCGGCCCGGTCTCGACCTCCGTGCTGGCGCAGGAAATCCT
>Ga0268266_10001877_pt1 | contig 23732 bp, 15 predicted proteins | sample KBSS13metaG_FD_190356 | JGI IMG/M metagenome (GOLD analysis project Ga0268266, IMG submission 190356) | Switchgrass rhizosphere microbial communities from Kellogg Biological Station, Michigan, USA - KBS S1-3 metaG (SPAdes) (version 2) | ecosystem: Host-associated > Plants > Roots > Rhizosphere... | reverse complement strand
CATGCACGTGTTCGGCACCGTGATGCCCGGCGCGCGCGTCTGGGTCGGCGCGAAGCCGGTCGCGCTCGAACCGGTCGACTCGATGGACGACGATCCGCCGATCGACTCGAGGTTTTCCGTCGACATTCCGGTCTCGCTCGATCATCTCGCCGCCGCCGTGCGCGTCGACGACGCGCATGGCACGCACTTCTACGTGATCCATCAGCCCGACGTGTACGTCGAGTCGTGCGCGACCACGATGACCGCACCGAAACAGGCGGCCGCGAAGCTCGACGCGCAGGGCGATCACGCCGCCGCGCTGCGGGAATTCAAGGCCGCGATGGCGATGTGCAAGCCCGATCGCGAGACGCTATCGCTCGCGCTCGAGTACGCGTGCAAGGCCGGCGATGTCGAGGCGGCTCGGACCTACTGGCGCAAGGTGCCGACGGACCTGCAGCGCGACCTCGAGCCGGTGTGTGCGCGAAACCAGATTCTGCGCGACGCACTCGACAGGCCGTGACGTGTTGTAGTCTCCGCTCATGCAGTACGTGGTGCTGGTGTTGGTGGCGATCTCCCTCGGCGCGTGCGGCAAGCCCGACGAGGTCGAGGTCGCGAACGATGCGGGGACAAGCGCCGACGCGAGCCCAGATGCGGCGCCGCCCGTCGACAAACCGTATTCGATCTCGATCGGCGCGCCCTCGGTCATCGCGGATCCGGTGCTGAAGCGCACCGTGACGGTCACGGGCCCCGCTGGCGCGAGCCTGGTCGTCGGACTCGACAATCCGGCGGCTGGCATGATCGGGGCGCCGACGGTCATCCTCGATTCGAGTGGCAATGCGACAACAACGTTCACTCCATGCTTGGACATCGCGACCGGATGTCTCGGAGCTGCAACGCTGACGTTGTCCGCAACGGGCGCGCCGGTCGCGCAGCAGACGATCATGTTGTCCAGTCCACCCGGCGTGGGCGACATCACGCCATGCCTGACCGGCGGGAACGTGTTCTATTACGACGACGTCACCGACAACTTCATTCTGAATCCGAGCTCGAGCGATGTCTGGAACGTGCTCGCGACTCCCGATCAGATCGAATTTTCGTTCCAGGATGCTGGGAGCGATGCGGGCTCCTACGACGAAACGTTTTCGCTCGTCCAGTTGAGCGAGCATCTCGCGCCTGGAACGTTCGCGGACGCCGAAGAATCGCACGAGGCGACCGCTGGGCATCCTGGAATGGACCTCGTCGCCGCGAGCGAGAGCTGCAGCAACGTCGCGGGCCGCTTCGAGATCTACGACTACACCGCTGATCCGGTGAACGGAGCGGTCTACTCCACGACGATCGGCTTCGAGGAATCGTGCCTGGATCGGCCGAACGCGCCCATCTCGATCACGGGGTGCATTCACTACGAGACGCCTCCGCCGGTAGCGACCACGTGCCCTCCGCTCGACCCGAGCGACGCGTCGGTTCAGGTGCTCGCGGGCACGGGCGCACCCGATACGAGCGCCACCGCGATCTTCACCGACGCGATGGGCAACGTTGTCGTGGACACGCAGGTCGACGCGTGCGGGCAGGCGCAAGCGCCGCTTCCCGGCGGCGGCGCGATCACGATCATCCAGACCGGGAACGGCCAGGAATTCATCGACATGTATCGCGGCGTGACGAGCCGCGAGCACGTCTTGATCAATCCGCCGTCGGCCCGGAGCGGCTCGCAGGACCTGATGCTCGCGAGCTTCACGCCGCCGACGGGAACCACCACGGCCGCGTTCATGACGGCATGTGGTGGTGGTAGCTGGGCGAAGGGAAACGCACCGGTCGACGCGTTCTTGACGTTCTACGACGGGTGTCGAACACCGACGTTCGACATGTTGACGATCGCTTCGATCCCGGGAGGACCGAACCAATTCGTCTGGCAAACGGGGCTGACACATTTCCCCAACGGAAACGTGGCGGTCGACGGCACCTGGGCGCCGATGGGGACCGCGACGCTCACGCTCGCGAACGTTCCGCCGAACACGGCGTCGTTGAGCACGACGTGGTCGACCCTGATCGGTCCGACCTCCGTACAGATGAGCGGTCTGCGCGTCGACGTTCCGACCGCGGGCGATCAGGACATCTCGCTGAGCTATCCGCCAAACGCGGGAGACGGAGCCGCTGCCTCGGTCACGATCTTCACGAACGCCGTGTCGTCCGAGTCGCGGACGGCCGTGCAGCTCGGCCAGCCGAGCTCGCTGACGATCGATTTCGCCTCGCAACCGATCCCGATGCCGTCGGCGGTGCAGCAGACCACGACTAGTGCGACGTGGACGGTGACCGGCGGCGGCACGGCGGACGTGCGCGCGGTGCAGTGGCTCGCGAGGCTCGCATCGGGCACGCTCGTCACCTGGACGATCGTCGGGCCCGACGATGGGGCGACCAGCATGACGATCCCGTCGCTCCCTGCCGCGCATGCCGCCGAGGATCCGACGGCCGACCCAGGCGCCGTGATCGACGGCGCCGCGGTCTCGTACACGGACTACGACGTGCTGTCGGGATTCAGCCTCGTGCCACCGAGTGCGCCGTACAACGTGCACTCCGCGACGGCTCAGACATTCATGTTCCACTTCTGACGTCTGGATATCTCGCACACGCGTTCGGACCTCATGTGGTGCAATTTGCATCGTGTCGTCGGCAATTTCCTGGACGCGCGAATACGTGGTGTTGCGGTGGAGCGTATTGCAGCACCCGTGATCGGTAGAAACGAGCTAGGCTGATCTCGCGAGGAGCGTGATGACGGAGGAGAGTTCGGTGGAGGTGGCGCGCGGGCGATGGCGTGATCGAACGGACGTCGTGGTCAAGACTGCTCGGTCGCGCTCGGGTGCGGTGGCGATCCGGCGCGAGTACGACCTGCTGCGAGACATCGAACGCGCATCCCCGGCCGTGCGCGCGGTACGCGCACTCACGTTCGAGGAGACGCCGTCGGGTGCCGTGCTCGTGCTCGCGAACGTCGGGTCGCGGAGCCTGCGGAGCTTGTTGCGTGGCCGCCCTCTACCTCTCGAACGGTTCTGGGGGCTGGCCCTCGAGCTGTCTCGGCTCGTCTCTGCGCTACACGAGCTGCACATCATCCACGGCGGGATTTACCCCGGCAATCTCATCGTCGACGCCGATGATCGCATCACGCTGGCGGGCTTCGACGTCGCGACGCGCGTGATCGGTCGGGTTGACGCGCGGCACGTATCGGCGTGCTCGCTGCCTTATTTCGCGCCCGAACAATCCGGGAAGATGAACCGCAGCATGGATCAGCGCGCCGACCTGTACGCGGTCGGTGCCACGTTGTACGAGCTGTTGACCGGAGCGCCGCCATTCCAGATCGTCGATCCCGGCGAGCTGATTCATGCGCAGCTGGCGCGCACGCCCGTCGCGCCACACACGAGCGACCCGGCGATCCCCGAGCCGGTGTCCGAGATCGTCCTGCGCCTGCTTCGAAAAGCGCCCGAGGAGCGCTATCAGACCGTCGAGGCGCTGATCGCCGACCTCGAGGAGGCACAGCGGCGATGGAGCGCGTCGGGGACGATCGAGCCGTTCGAGCTGGGTCGCGGCGACTTCGATTCGGGGCTTCCGATTCCGGATCGCGTCTATGGACGCCACGACGAGCTCGCGCAGCTGGACCAGCTCGGTCGCCTCGCCGCGGATGGCGGGCACGCGCTCGTCACGGTCGGTGGGGTGTCCGGATCCGGCAAGACCGCACTCCTGAATGCGTTCGCGAATACGCTGCCCCCGGCGAGCCGTTACGTTTCAGGCAGCGCTTCTCCGCTCGGTCACGCGGTCCCGTTCGGGCCGTGGGTTGCGGCCGTCCGGCCGCTGCTTCGCGAGATCATCGAGGGGCCTGCGGAGCAACGCGCACGCTGGCGCGAACACCTCACGCGCTCGCTCGGTCACACGGCGAGCGCGCTCGTCGACGTGTTCCCGGAGCTTCAATCTCTGTGCGGGACGACGGTGAGCGCCGAACCCGCATCTGGCGGACTCGAGCGCGAGGGCCGCCTACACTTCGCGTGGGTCCGCTTTGCGACCGCGCTGGCCGCGAGGTTCACGCCGCTCGTGCTGTTCCTCGACGACATGCAGTGGGCAGACCCCGAGTCGCTGAAGCTGCTGCGCGTGCTCGCGGCCGCGCCCGGATGCCCCCATCTCGTGCTCGCCGTTGCGTATCGGACCGACGACGTCGGCGCCACCCATCCCCTGCGGCAGCTCCTCGACGAGCTCTCCGGTGATGGGCTCGCTCGCTGCGGCTTCGACCTCGGCGGCGTCTCCGAAGCGGCGCTCACCGAGCTGCTCGCCGACGCGCTCAAGATGTCGCACGACGACGTCGCCACGCTCGCCGAGACCACGCGCAGGAAGACCGCAGGAAACCCGTTGTTCGTGCGCCGGTTCCTGCACGCGCTGCATCGCGACGGTTTGCTCGCGTACGACGGCGAGCGCTGGCGATGGAACGTGGTCGCCGTCGAGCGCTCGCTGGCTACCGACAACGTCGTGGCGCTGATGCTCGATGCCCTGCGTGCGCTGTCGCCGTCCGAGCAGCGGCTGCTGGGCATCGTCGCCTGCGCGCGCAAGGGGATCGATCTGGAGGTCCTCGCCACGGTCACCGGCGAGCGCGCCGAGACCATCGCCGCGGATCTCTGGACACCGTTGGGCGAAGGCTTGCTCGTCGCGGCGGAGGTCACCGACGGCGTCCCGGTCTACATGTTTGCCCACGACCGCGTTCATGAAGCGGCATCCGTGCTGGTCACGCGAGACGCGCAACGCGAGCTCCATTATCGGATCGGCCGCGCGCTGCGAGATCGGCAGCGAGGCGAGTGGTTGTTCGACGCGATCCATCACCTGGACGTCGCGAGCGACGCGCTCTCCGCGTCGGAGCGCGCCGACCTGGCCGAGCTGAGCATCGCCGCGGCCCGGCAAGCCTGCGCCATGACGGCCTACGATGCGGCGCTGCGCCACTACGAGCGTGCGCTCGCGCTGAGCGGCACGCTGGCGGTCGCGGTCTATCGCGATGCCGCGGAATCCGCGTACCTGGCGGGTGCGCACGCGCGCGGCGACGAGCTGATCGCCGCCGCACGCAGTCGCGCGAACGACGCGCTCGAACGTGCGGATCTCTCGAACCTCTACGCGACGGGGGCGGCGCTGCGCTCGGATTTTGCCCAGGCGATCCGGGGCGGAACCGAAGCGCTCGCCGAGCTCGGCAGCGAGCTCGGCGCTCGTCCCGGCGAGCTCTGGCCTCAGGCCATCGCCGAGCTGCGATGCAAGCTGTCGACGGCGGCCTTGGCGCAGCTCGCACAAGGACCTCGGATGGAGGACCGCGTCGAGCTGGCTCAACTCGCGATCATGTCGAACATGATGTCGTCGGCATACGTGCTCGATCCGGCGCTGTTCGCCGTGCTCGCCGCGCGCATGGTCAAGCTGTCGTTGGTTCACGGCACGTCCGTGCATTCGGCGTTCGCGTGCGCCGCGCTCGCGATGGTGCTGGTCCACAGCGGTGAGGATCACGCCCTGGCCCGTGACCTCAGCCGGGCGGCCATCGCGCTGACCAGCAAGTTCGACGATCCGGTGCAGGAGTGCCGCACGTTCCACGTGATCGGTTGCTTCGTCAGCCACTGGAGCGAACCGCTGCGGTCGAGCGTGTCGCTGCTTCGACGCGCGATCGCGCGCGGGCTCGATGGCGGCGAGCTCCAGTTCGCGAGCTACGCCGCCGCCGACGCGGTGCTCGCGCGGTACTACCTCGGCGAGTCGCTCGCGGAGATTGCCGCGGAGATCGAGGAGCACATCGTGACCGCGCGGCGCGTCGGGACGCGCGCCGGGGAGCAGTACCTGATCGCGTACCGACAGCTCATTCGCTGTCTTCAGGGCCATACGGCGGCACCCCATCGCCTCGAGGACCCCGTGTTCTCCGAGTCGGCGCACCTCGCGGCGTGCGGCGGCAATCCGCTCGCGCTCGCGCTCTATCACGTCGCTGCGTTCGAGGCGTGCGTGATCGCGCGGCGGTTCGATGAAGCCGAGCGTCAGCTCGCGCTGGCTAACCCGTACCTCCAGATCGTCCGAGGGATCGTGCCCGTCGCGCGGTGGCGCTTCCTCGCCGCATTGACCGCCGTTGCGGGGCGGCGGCGCGACGAAGCCCACGAACATCTCGACGCGCTCCGCGGCTTCGCCGAGGGCGCGCCCATGAACTTCGCGCATCAGGTCCACCTGATCGAGGCCGAGGTCGCCCGGCTAGAGGGCCGCATCCTCGACGCGGCCGAGCACTACGATCGCGCGATCGCAGAGGGCGACGACTACGCGAACGATGTAGCGATCGCGTGCGAGCTTTGCGCGCGATGCTGGTACGACTGCGGGCGCAAACGGATCGGCGATCAGTATCTGCGCGCCGCGCTCGCGCGGTATCGCAGCTGGGGCGCATCGGGAAAGGCCAATAGCCTCGAGGAAGAGTTCCCGGATGCGGTCGAGCAGGCGCCCTCGATGGCGTGGACCGATTCGTCCGATCGCGAGTCACGGACGGCGGCGCTGGACCTGCTCGCACTTCACAAGGCGTGCAGCTCGATCTCGAGCGAGATCGTGCTCGACCGGCTCGTCGAGCGGCTCGTCGACGTCTCCGTCGAGGTCGCGGGCGCGACGGGCGGAGTCTTGCTGCTCGAACGCGGCGGCGAGCTGACCTCGCTCGCGGGTTGCCCGCGCGATCGGTTGCCGGCCGTCCCCAGCTTGTTGGTCGAGGAGTGTCACCGTTCAGAGCACACGGTGGTGCTCGGGAACGCGGAGCACGACCCGAGGTTTGCCGGCGACCCCGTCCTGCGCGACTGTCACGTGAAGTCCGCGATCGCGCTCCCCATCGGAAAGCACCGGCGCGCCCGCGGTGTGCTGTATCTCGAGAACCAGCTCGTCGCGCACGCATTTCATCCCGAACGGGTGCGCGTGTTGTCGATGCTGTGCAGTCAGATCGAAATCTCGCTCGAGAACAGCACGCTGTTCGAGGAATTGCGGATCGAGGTCGGCGAGCGCCGGCGCGCCGAGGAAGCGCTCCGGTTCCTTTCGGAGGCGAGCGTCGCGCTCGCGGGTTCGCTCGACGAACAAGAGACATTGGCCCGCATCGCTCGGCTCGCGGTGCCTGCGTTCGCGGCATGGTGCGCCACCGTGACTCCCGATGACGGCACCGGTCGACCTCGCGTTGCCGTCGCGGCCGACGCCCGGGCGGAGCAGGCGCTTCGGGCCATGATCGAGCGCGCCCCGATCGCGAACTTGATCTCCGGCGGATCGCAGTCGTGGGAGATCGCGGTCACGCGAGGTGTCGTGCTCGAAGATCCGCTGTCGGCAACGCACGAGATCGCGGTCGTCCCGCTGCTCGTTCGCGAGCGCCGGTTGGGCGTGCTGTGCTTCGGTTTCCTTCATCACACGGACGAGGGCGAGCGAGGAGTCGCCACGGAGATCGCGCGACGCGCGGCGCTGGCGGTCGACAATGCGGTGCTCTACCGGCAAGCCCGCGACGCGATCTCGGCCCGCGACGACTTCTTGTCGATTGCATCGCACGAGCTCAGGACACCGCTCACGTCGCTCCAGCTCGCGACGCAGGGCATCGCGAGCGGAGTGATCCGCGATCACGACGACGTCGTGCGGACGTCGCAGGTGATCGATCGTCAGGCCCGAAATCTGGCGGGGCTCGTCAGCGCACTGCTCGATGTCGCGCGCATCCATGCCGGCCGCATCGAGCTCGACCTCGCCGAGCTCGATCTCGCCCAGCTCGTCCAGGAGTGCGTCGATCGCTTCGATCTTCAGGTCAGGCGGGCAGGGGTCACGATCGCGACGTCGCTCGAGCCCGTGAGCGGGCGCTGGGATCGTGCACGCCTCGATCAGGTGGTCACCAACTTGCTCGCAAACGCACTCAAGTTCGGTCGGCACAAGCCGATCGAGATCTCGGTCCGAGCGGTCGACGGAGATTGGGGCGAGTTGGTCGTCACCGATCACGGCATCGGGATCGCGCGCGAGCGCCTGCCGTTCATCTTTGATCGCTTCGAACGCGCGGTCTCGGCACGCCAGTACGGTGGACTCGGTTTGGGGCTCTACATCGCGCGGAGCATCGTCACGGCGCATGGTGGCAACATCGACGTCGACAGCATCGCCGGCCAACGGACCTCGTTCACGGTGAGCTTGCCCCGCGGGGTCGCGTCGTCGAGAAGTGCGAGGACGTGATGGCGGAGGAGAACGCCACCATTCTCATCATCGAAGACGACGAAGACATCGCCGAAGTCTTGGTGATCCTCCTCAAAGGCTTCGGCTACGACGCTGTGCACGCACCGGACGGCGAGGCTGCGCTCCACTTTCTCCGCGCGACGTCGCGATTGCCGGATGTGATCCTGCTCGACTTGATGATGCCGGTCATGGACGGCGAGCAGTTTCGTATCGAGCAGCTTCGCGATACGCGATTCGCACATATTCCCGTCGTCGTGATGTCGGGCGCGGGCCATCCGGAACACAAAGTCTCCTCGCTTCGCCCGAATGCGTACCTCGTGAAGCCGGTGGATGCCGGCACTCTCAGTCGCGCCTTGTCGCGGCTGATGTAGTGCCAACAACGCCACTGCAAAGCTCGAATAGAACCACTAGAATGGTGGTTCACGGAGGGGGTGTATTCGTGTTGAAAAGACGTACGCTATTGAAGCTGTTGGGAGTGGCTGTCGTGGCGTGGTGCCCGCGGCGGCGTTCGTGGCTCGGCGTGAGCGAGGCAGAGGCTGGCGTCGACCCGACGCCGACGCTCGATGGCACGCTCGAGACCGATCCCGGAACGCTGGATGCGTTCTCCACTGACTTTGGCAACCTCGTCACGCACCGCCCGGCGGCGGTGCTCCGGCCCGGCTCGGTCGAGGACATCGTAAAGATGGTGCGGTTTGCGCGATCGCGTGGGATTCGCGTTGCCGTCAATGGTCAAGCGGGAACCGACGATTCCCGCGAGTCCCACTCTCAGTTCGGACAGGCACTCACCGAGGCTGGGCTGGCAATCGACATCAAGCCGCTTGCGACGATCTTCGGCATCGACGAGACGCGGCAGACTGCGGATGTCGGCGCCGGCGTGCGCTGGAACGAGCTCCTGGACGCGGCGGGCGCGTTCGGACTCGCTCCGGCCGTGCTTGCCGACTACGCGCGGCTGTCCGTCGGTGGAACGTTGAGCGTCGGCGGGATCGGTGGCCACACGTGGCGCTTCGGCACGCAGGCGGACAACGTGCTCGAGCTCGAGGTCGTCACCGGGGCAGGCGACCACGTGACGTGCTCGCGCACACAACAAGCCGACCTGTTCGACGCGGTGCTCGCCGGCTGCGCGCAGGTCGCGATCATCGTCCGCGCTCGCGTACGACTCGTGCCCGCGCAACAACAAGCGATGGTGTTCGAGCTCTTCTACGACGACCTCGCGACCTGCCTCGCCGACCACACGGCGCTGTTGCACAACAGTCCGTTCGACTACCACGAAGGGACGCTCTCGCGCCGCGCCGACGACACGGGTTGGCGCTACGTGATCGAGGTCGCGAAGTACTTCACGCCGCCCGACATGCCGGACCCGAACGCGCTCCTGGCGGGCCTTCACGACGACCGGTCGTCTGCGCAGATCTCCACCACGACGTACACCGCGTGGCAGCTGCGACTGGATCCGCTGGTCGACTTCCTGAAATCGGTCGGCGCGTGGGGGACGCCGCACCCGTGGCTGAGCGTGTTCATTCCCGGGTCGGCGGCCACCAGCGTCGTCGGCGATATTGCGGCTCGGTTGACGACCGCCGATCTCGGCCTCGGCGCCGCGCTCCTCTATCCCGTCGACACGAGCCGCATCCAGGTTCCGCTGTTCCGGCTCCCCAACGAACCGGTCGCGTTTGCGCTCACCCTGCTCCGGTTTCCCACCGACCCGACGACGGCTCCCGGAATGCTCGAACAGAATCGCCAGATCTACGATGAGGTCGTGGCCGCAGGAGGGGAACGCTACGTGATCGGTGCGATTCCACGGTTCACGCAACAAGACTGGCGGCGTCACTTCAGTCCCGAGTGGGGGCGCCTGACCAGCGCGAAGCACCGCTACGATCCCGACAACATCCTGGCCCCGGGGTGGGGAATCTTCAAATAGGCGACGGCCGAGCAGCATCCCGTCGCGTGATAGGGTGCGCGCATTGTCCGGTAACCACGATCAGGAGCTCGACGAAGTTCTGGTCGCGCTCTCCGAGGAGGTCACGGACGTCGAGCCTCCTGCGGAGGCACGAGCTCATGTCATCGGCGGTCGCTACGAGGTTGTCGACAAGCTCGGCGCGGGTGGCACGGGGCAAGTCTTGCTCGTGCGCCACCAGCGCCTCGGAAAGCCGTTTGCGCTGAAACTGATGCACGCCGAGTTCTCGGCGCGTTCCGAAGCCGAGGAGATCTTTCGTCGCGAGGCGCAGCTGGCGAGCCATCTCTCGCATCGCAACATCGTCGAGGTCGTCGACTTCGGTTACGACCCCGATTGGGGTTGGTTCATCGTGATGGAGTACCTGCAAGGCGAGACACTCGCGCAACACATCGCGCGGCATGGCCACCTCCCGATTGCCACCGCCTGCGACGTGACCATGCAGCTGGTCGACGCCCTCAAGCACTCCCACAACAAGGGCGTCGTCCACGCCGATCTGAAGTCCGAGAACGTCCTTTGCTTGGCGCCGGGCGGCGACGACGACCGCCGCCACTGGCAGGTAAAGCTCCTCGACTTCGGCACGGCGCAGATCGCGAGCCTGACGTCCGGATCGGTCGATCGCATCACGGGCACACCCGAGTACATCGCCCCGGAGCGAGCGACGGGCGGCCCACTACAGCCGTCACTCGACATCTATGCCGTCGGCATCATCATGTACGAGATGCTCGCCGGCTCGCCGCCGTTCACCGGCGAGCCCGCCGCGGTCCTCGAGCGCCAGCTCACCGAGACGCCCGAGCCCGCAGGTGCGCGCCGCGGCGAAGTGCTCGACGCGCGACTCGATGCCATTCTCGACAAGGCGCTCGCGAAGGACCCGTTGCAGCGGTATCCGACCGCCGAGGCGATGCTCGTCGACCTGCGTGCGTACATGGATGTGCTCGGCGTTCAGCGGCGTGCCGGGTTACTCCCTTCCGCGGTTGCTTCGGTCGCCGAGGAGCACGTGACTGCGGCGGCGGCCGCGTTCGACGCGCTGGCGTTCCCGGTCGTCGGGCTTCGCCGCGATGGCACCATCGTCGTCGCAAACCACGCGTTCGCGCGGCTCCTCATGACCGACGTGACTGCGATCGTGGGGCGGAACGTGCACGAGACGTTCTTGGCGGACGTGAACCCCGAGCTCCACGAGGACCTGCGCGTCGTCTCGCTCGATGGCAAGGTCGTCCGTCGCGACCTCGCGATCGCGCGCGGTGAGCGGCACACCACGATCCGCTACGAGCTCGCTCCAGCCTCGGGCGCGAGCGGACACTGCCTGCTGATCCTGCACCGCATCTGACCGCTATCGCGCGTGCTACAAACGTAGCTCCGTGACAGAGCCGTCGGAGGTAGCGTGGACTCCGCCGCCGACATTCGACGAGTACCGCCTCGTCGGGCTGCTCGGCGGCGGCGCGATGGGCGAGGTCTACCTCGCCCACGACTCGCTGCTCGAACGGCCGGTCGCCATCAAGTTCGTGCGCGCGGCCGACGATCCGGTGGCGCGGGCGCGGTTCTTCGACGAGGCCCGCGCGATCGCTCGGCTGCAGCATCCGAACGTCGTCGCGATCTATCGGGTCGCCGAGGTTTCCGGCCATCCGTATCTGGTCTCCGAGTACGTGCGCGGCCACGCGCTCGATCAGCTGCAACGGCCGCTGCCATGGCGGCAGGTGCTCGTGCTCGCGCTCGATCTGACGCGTGGGCTTGCCTCGGCGCATCGCTGCGGCGTGCTCCACGGCGACGTCAAGCTGGCGAACGCCATGGTGACCGATGACGGCCGCGCGAAGCTGCTCGACTTCGGGCTCGCGACGATGATCGACGCGACCGCGACAGATGCCGTCGCGCCGCCCCGCGAGCGCGAGTCGACCGCGGCCGGCCGGCACACCGGCGCTGTGGACGCGACCGCGACGTCGTCCGAGGTCGTGCCGCTGACGACGATGAGCCGTGGTAGCCCGCAGCTCTCCGTCGAGGGGACACCGCTCTACGCGGCGCCGGAGCTGTGGCGCGGCGATCCGGCGACGCGGCGTTCGGATCTGTACTCGCTCGGCATCCTGCTCTACGAGCTCCTGGCGGGTCACGCGCCGCACCGCGGGATCCCGATGGCGGAGCTCGGCCACGCGATCCAGCACCGCGATGTCCCGCGGCTGACCGACCACCCCGAAATCGATCCGGGGCTCGCGGCGATCGTCGATCGCCTGGTCGAACGCGACGCCGGCGCCCGATTTCCGTCCGCAGACGCGCTGCTCGTCGCGCTCGAGGAGCGCGCCGCGCCGACGAAGCTGGACGAGGTTCCCGACGGCAACCCGTTCCGCGGTCTCGCTGCGTTCGACTCGGCCCACGGCTCGCTGTTCTTCGGGCGGCGCACCGAGATCCGCGAGCTCGTCGATCGCGTGCGCAACGAGGCGCTCGTCGTCGTCGGCGGCGACTCGGGCATCGGCAAGTCGTCGCTGTGTCGCGCCGGCGTGTTGCCGTGGCTCGAGGAGCACGAAGGCTGGTCGCGCGTCGAGGTCGTGCCCGGGCGCCGCCCGATGAGCGCGCTGGCCGCCGCATTTGCTGCATGGTCGGGCGGCGACGAGGCGGAGCTCGAGCGCATGTTCCGCGACGCCCCCGACGACGGCGCGCGCATGATCCGCCAGACCGGCGGGCGCCGGCTGCTGCTGTTCGTCGATCAGCTCGAGGAGCTACTCACGCTGTCGGACGCCGGCGACGCGCGCGCGTTTGCCGACGCGATCGCCGCGCTCGCACTTCATGCGCCGTCGGTACGCGTGCTCGCGACCGCGCGGTCCGACTTCTTGACCCGCCTTGTCGCGCTGCCCGGGCTCGGTGCCGAGATGAGCCGCGGGCTGTATCTGCTCCGTCCGCTCGCCGGCGATCGGATCCGCGAGGCGATCGTGCGCCCCGCGGCCGCGAAGGGCATCCGCTTCGAGTCCGAAGCGCTGGTGGAAACGCTCGTCGAGCAGGCCGAGCACGCGCCGGGTGGGCTGCCGCTCCTGCAGTTCACACTCGCCGAGCTGTGGGACGTGCGCGACGTCGAGGCCAACATGATCCGCACCGCCGCGCTCGCCGCGCTCGGCGGCGTCGCCGGCGCGCTCACGCGCCACGCCGATCGCATCCTCGCCGGCCTCGACATGGCGGGTCGCGATGCCGCACGGCAGGTGCTGCTCCGCCTGGTCACGCCGGAGCGTACGCGTGCGCGCCGGCCGGCGGCCGACCTGGTCCGCGACGATGCGGACCGCGCTGCGCTCGAAGTGCTGGTCCGCGGCCGGATCGTCGTCGCGAACGACGCGCAGGACGGCGCCTACGAGATCGCGCACGAGGCGCTGCTCGCGAGCTGGTCGACGCTGCACGCGTGGCTCGAGCAGACCGCCGCCGATCACGCGGTGCGCCAGCGCGTCGAGCAAGCCGCGTCCGAGTGGGAGCGCGCCGGGCGGCCGCACGACATGTTGTGGCGCCGGCGCATGCTCGCCGAGGCGAAGTCGCTCGACCTCGATTCGCTCGCGCCGCAGGAGGCGGCGTTCCTGTCGGCTGCGCGACGCGCGATCGTGCGCACGCGTCTCGCGATCGCGGCGGGTGTCGTCATCCGGGCGATCGGCGCGATCGTGGTCGGTGTCGCGGTTCGCACGCGCGCGCGCCGCGAGCTCGCGTCGGTGATCGCGGGACAGATGGGGGAGGCGAGGTCGGCTACCGAGACGGCGCGCGAGCTCGCGCACGGTCGCGACGTCGCGCGGAGCCGCGCGTTCGCGCTGTTCACCAGCCACAACTGGCCCGCCGGTGAGGACGCGTGGACCGAGGCCGAGCAGCTCGGCGTGAAAGAAGCGCGCGAGTATCGGGCTGCGTCGAGCCACGTCGAGAGCGCGCTCGCGCTCGACGCCACGAACCCGACCGTGCGCGGCCAATTCGCCGATCTCCTGTTCGAGCGCCTCGCGCGCGCGAAACGCGACCGCGCCGACGATCTCGCGGACGAGCTCGCCGGCCGCCTCGGCGCCTACGACGACGGCCGTCGCAAAGCCGAGCTCGATGCCGACGCGCGTATCGAGCTCGACGTCCCCGCCGGGACAACCGTGTGGCGCGAGCGCGGCGGAACGCGCGAGCTCGTCGGTACCGCGCCGCTGCCCGCGCTGAGCATGCCGCCGGGCGAGCTGGTCCTCGAATTCCAGGCGCCCGGACGTGCGACGACGCGGCTGCCGTTGCTGCTCGATCACGGCGAGACGCTGCGGCTTCCGATCGTGCTGCCCCCGGCCGATGCCGTGCCGCCGAACATGATCTACGTGGCACCCGGGCGGTTCCTGTTCGGCAGCACCGGCGGCTCCGCGCTCCGTCGCGGGTTTCTCAACTCGCCACCCGTGCACGAGGTGACGACGGGTGGCTACTTGATCGCGCGCCACGAGGTCACGTTCGCCGAGTGGCTCGAGTTCCTCGACGACCTGCCTGCGGACGAGCGCAAGCGCCGCACCCCCGGCTCGGTCACGCAGGATTCGTCGATCGCGCTGACCGAGCTCGCGCCCAAACGCTGGCGGTTCACGTTCGGGCGTGCGACCGCCACGTACACCGCCGAGACCGGCCAGCGCATTCACTACGAGCGACGCACGCGGCGCGCCGATCAGGACTGGTTGAAGTTTCCGGTGTCGGCGATCTCGTTCGAGGACGCGCTCGCCTACGCCGCGTGGCTCGACCGCACGCACCGCGTCCCACGCGCGCACGTGTGCGACGAGTATGAATGGGAGCGCGCCGCACGCGGCGCCGATGGCAGAACCTGGCCCACGGGTGAGACGCTCGCGCCCGACGATGCGAACATCGACGTCACGTATGGTCGCGAGCCACTCGCTTTCGGCCCCGACGAGGTCGGGTCACACCCGCGCTCTCGCAGTCCGGTCGGCGCCGACGACATGGCGGGCAACGCGTGGGAATGGACGAGATCCGTCGAGAATCCGGGCGCGCCCGTCACTCGCGGCGGCGGCTGGTACAACGAAGCGCTCAGCGCGCGCAGCGACAACCGCGAACCGGGCGAACCAACCCAGCGCTTCGTCTGGCTCGGCGTTCGCATCTGCGGCGAACCACTCATAGAGGGGAAGCAATGACATGCGGATCATGACCATCGCAGCAGGCTGCTTGTTGTGCGCGTGCGGAGTCGACCCTGTGTCGACGGCCACCGTCCAACAGGACGGCATCAACATGCAGGGCATCAACATGCAGGGCATCAACATGCAGGGCATCAACATGCAAGGCATGAACATGGTCGGCTTCGAGCTCGGCAGCGGAACCCTCGATGGAAGTCAGCTCGACAACCTTCGCGTCGAGCAAGGCCAGCTCGTCGCCGAGGTCGGCGGCGTCACGCTCAGCGGAACGTCGCTGGTCGGCGCGCAGCTGACCGCCCAGGCCGTCTCCGCCACCGATCCGTCGGTCACCGTCGAGGTCGCGTATCAGATCTCCGCGATCACGCCCGAGAACGCGGCGGCGTACGATCCGACGCACACCGGCTCGACCTACCTGTACACGCTCCAGCAATACGTCAGCGACACCAACTCGTGGCAGCCCGCCTGCGGCGTGGACCAGGACGGCCTCCAGGTCGCGATCCCGGTCGCCGCGATCTTCGACGCGCAAGGCAATCGCGTGGAGTCGACGACGCTGTTCACGTTCGGTTGCACGACCGGCGTGATCGCGAAGTGCTACCGCTGGGGCTATCGGCCGTGGGTCACCGGCTACGGCGATCTCGTCGACATGCACTGGACCTGCACCCGCCTCGCACGCGCGGACTATTGTGGCGACGGGACTCCGCACACGCATGACGGCACGTGGGTCAACGTCTGGGACACGCTGCCGCCGCCCGGCCCGATCCAGAAGCACGGGCTCCTGCCGCCGCTCGGCATGTTGTTCGAGGCCGGATGGAACCACAGCGGCGCGGTGTGTCTGAGCCGCGCGCGGTGGCTGCTCGACGACACGCTCGCGAACCTGTGCCCGGACCGACTCATCCCGCCCGGACTGCTCGGCGCGACGGTGTGCAACACGGTGGCCGACGTGCTCGGCTACGATCCCGACGCGAAGCTGTTCAACGAGTCGTACCTGAACCTGGACCTTTGAGGCCGTCGCGCCTACTCGGTGTCGTCGGCGGCTTCGACCGGGTGGAAGAGGGTCACGTCGCACGGAAGGTGTGCGGCACGTAACCGCTCCATCACCATGTCTGGCGATAGGTCGTAATTGGCGGCGAGGTAGATGCGGCCCGGACGTTCTTCATTCGGCAGAGTCGCGCCTTCGCAGACGGCATCGGCCTGCGACAGATCACCTTCGCGCTCGAAGACCGCGCAGAACGCCTTGAACGCGTCGCTGGCACTCGTTCCCGCATGCGGCATGTACCCGACAATCACCGCGTAGCGCCCGCCGTCCTCTTCGATGCGAGCATCGATCTCCGAGTACGCGACTCCTTCGCCGTCCCATGTCAGTTGCTGCCCATCGACGGGGCTGACGACGATCACGTCGCCCCAGGTCGGCTTGGCGTGCATGAACGGCACGTTGATCAGGCGAACTCGTCGACTGCCGGGAGGCGCATTGTCAGCCGGGCCGAGGTCGATGGCCCACGGTGTTTCGAAGTCGTCGCCGTCGTTCACGAGGCAGACTTTGATCGTTGGGCCGTCGCTCGCCACGTGCGTCATCATGCACGGCGCAGCGAGCACCTGCCAACGTGCGCGCTGGCGTCTCGTTTCAGTCGCGCATGCCTGTCGACGCTTGCCGAGCGCCGACGAGACAGAGGCGAAACCGCGCGGCCCGCGTGACGTACGGGCGGGCACGCATCCTGAACTGCAGCTACCTCCGAACCCCACAGAAAAACTTCGGAGGTAGCGATGCGGAGCATGCGTTGGAGCGCAGCGATATCTGTTGTGCTGATCGCGGGTTGCGGGACGAGCAACCCGGGCGAGGACAACCAGCCGACGAGCATTACACCGCCGAACGTCACGGGCACGGTCGCGCCCGACGCCGGCAGCGGAAGCGGTGGCACCGCGTCGTGCCCGCTCGGTGCGGCGGCGTACACCGCGCGCCTCGGCTCCGTCTTCACGACGCAGGCGCACGACCTCGTGCTCGACGCGCACGGCAACGCGATTCTCACGGCCGACGCGGGCACGACCGCGCTCTCCACCGCGGGCGACGTGTTGTTCGCGATCCCGTTCGGATCCGTCGCGGCCGCCGACCGCGCTGGCAACATCTACATCGCGGGCTCGTTCACGCAGCCGATCGATCTCGGGCTCGGCACGATGGTTCCGCAGGGCAACATCGATGTGTTCGTTGCCAAGCTCGACGCGGCCGGCCACGTGGTATCCGCGAAAGCTCTCGGTCAGTGCGGTGATGGCGTCGAGAGTCTCGCCGTCGATGGAGCCGGGAGAATCGCGATCTCTGGCACCGCGATGGGCACGCTCGTGCTCTCGGCCACCGGCGACATCCAGTTTCAGCTCACCAGGTCGGGGCACGTCGCGTTCGATTCCGCGGGCAACCTCGTGCTCGTCGGCTCGTTCAACGCGAACGAGAACGCCAACGAGCTGCCGAGCCCCGGGACCGACGTCAGCTGGGGCTTCTACATGGAAGTGGATCCCACCGGAAAGGAGCTCACGAGCCGGATCGTCACCGGCAACCAGGTGTACCTGACGGGCGTGGCGATCAATGCGCAGGACCGCATTGCCGTCATCGGGAAAACGCTCGGCTATGCCGCGCTGGATCTCGGCGTCGTCGTGACGGTGGTCCACGACCCGGCATCGGGCCGCCAAAACGGCGGGTTCGTGACGGTGTTCGATCGCTTCTTCAACCCGTTCTTCGCGAAAGACGCGCAGCTCACCGAGGCGAACGGTGTCGCGCTCGACGCCGCGGGGAACGTGTTCATCAGCGGGGCCACGGTCGGCAACACGGGATTGTTCCAGCTCGAGGCGGTGGACAAGATCGATGCCGTCGGCAACGTGCAACTGCTGCCATTCGGTGGAGTCGACGGCGACGGATACGGTGTCGCGGTCGATAGCTGCGGCGGTGTCATCGCCGGCATGGATCAGCTGCAGCAGCCGTCGCCCACGTCGCCGGTGATCGGTCTCGTCGAGAAGGCCGAATTCTGAAAGCGACCGAGCTCCTCACCCTGGTAATTTTGGAGCCGCTACCCCGGTTTGAACGGGGGACCTACGGTTTACGAAACCGTTGCTCTACCACTGAGCTATAGCGGCAAGGGGAGCAGATAGGTACCTGACGCGGCCCGGGATTGCAAGCGGTCACCCGACCGCCTCCGCGATCGCCGCAATGGCCGACGCCGGATCCGGTGACGTCCATGCCGCGCGGATGACCGCGACCGCGTCGGCGCCTGCCGCGATCGCGGCGCGCGCCTCGTCGGGCCCGACGATGCCGCCGACGGCAACGACGGTGGCTGTCGTTTCGATCGCGAGCGGGCCGACGCCGACGACGGACTTGCCGGGCGTCGCGAAGCACGGGCCGAGCTGCACGAGGTCGGCGCCGTCGGCTGCGGCGGCGAGCGCCGATTCGGCCGAGTGGCGCGAGCAACCGATCGCGAGGCCGGGCGCGAGCGCGCGCGCGTCCGCGATCGCCATGCCGGCTTCCGGTAGGTGCACGCCGTGCGCGCCGGCGAGCTGCGCGACGTCGACGCGATCGTTTATCCACACGGGCGCGCCGTTCGCCGCGGCGATCACGCGGCGCGAGAGCTCGAGCAGCGGACCGCCGTCGAGATCTTTTTCGCGGATCTGAAACGCGACGCCGGGGACCTTCGCGATCGCCGCGACGCGATCGAGCAGATCGCCGCATAGGCGGCGATCGGTGATCACGAGGACTCTCACTCGATCAGGCCGGCCGTCGGCGAGGACGCGTTCGCGTAGTCGCGGCGCGGCATGCGGCCGGCGCGGAACGCTTTGCGGCCGGCATCGACGGCGAGCTTCATCGCCTCGGCCATCAGCACGGGCTGCTTCGCGCCCGCGATGCCGGTGTTCATCAAGACGGCCGTGCAGCCGAGCTCCATCGCGATCGCCGCGTCGCTCGCGGTGCCGACGCCGGCATCGACGATCACGGGCACGTGGACGTTGTCGAGGATGAGCCGGATGTTGTGCGGGTTGCGGATGCCGAGCCCGGAGCCGATCGGCGCGGCGAGCGGCATGACGGCGAGGCAGCCGGCATCTTCGAGCCGCTTGCACGTGATCAGATCGTCGGAGCAGTAGGGCAGGACCTTGAAGCCCTCGGCCACGAGCCGGCGCGCGGCCTCGACGGTCGCGGTGTTGTCGGGGAACAGCGTCTTGGGATCGCCGATGACCTCGAGCTTGACGAGCTCGTCCATGCCGAGCTCGCGCGCGAGATGCAGCGTGCGGATCGCCTCGTCCGCGGTGAAGCAGCCGGCGGTGTTGGGTAAGAGCACGTACTTCGAACGATCAACCGCGTCGAGCACGGACTCTTTGCTCGTTAGATCAATGCGGCGAAGCGCGACCGTCACGATCTCGGCGCCGCTGGCCGCGAGCGCGGCGCGGGTCTCGTCGAGCGAAGCGTACTTGCCGGTGCCAACGATGATCCGCGAACGAAAGCGGCGGTCACCGAGCTGCCAGGTGTCATCTTTCATCGGACCTTAACCTCCGCCGACGAACGTCACGATCTCGAGCTTGTCGCCGTCGCCGAGCACGGTGGTCGCATGGTGTGCGCGCGGCACGACCTCGCGATTGCGCTCGACGGCGACGCGCCGATCGGCAAAGCCGAGCTCCCCGATCAGCGCCGCGACGGTGGTTCCGGCGGCCACCGATCGAGCCTCGCCGTTCACGACGATCGAGACGCTGTCGGACATCGCGGCGGAACCTACCGCGGAAATCCCGCGCCCATGAAGCGTGTGACGACCACGACATTCGCGACATGGTGCTGTACGAAGTTGTGGAGCAGAAATCACGGTCCGGATGGGGACGCGGCGCGGCAACTGGTTGAAATCGCGGTTGCACGGGTCGATCCCGCCTCGCGGCACAGCCCTTGTAGAAGAGGCACCAACGTGGGGCTGGCCCCACGAGGAGTTTCTCTCATGACGCTAGGAATTGCTCGTCCCGTCCAGCCGATGCCCCAAGTCGCCCGCGTCGTCGCACCCGAAATGCGACCGACGCCGGCGGCAGGTGAAGACCCGGCGCGAATTCGCGCGACGATCGCACGCGCGCCGCTGTTCGCCGCGCTGCCGATCACCGCGATCGAGGATCTCACCGGCCGCGTGAGCGTGCGCCGCGTCGCCGTCGGCTCGGCGGTCGTCGCGCAAGACGAGCCGGGCGACGCGATGTTCATCATCATGTCGGGCCGGATCAAGGTCGTGATGTTCGGCGAGAGCGGCCGCGAGGTCACGCTGTCGCTGCTCCGCGCCGGCGACTCGTTCGGCGAGATGTCGCTGTTCGATCAAGGGCCGCGCTCGGCGCACTGCCTCGCGATCGAGCCGACGATCCTGCTCGCGCTCACGCGCGACGAGCTGATGCGGCACATCCACGCGCACCCGCGCACCGCGATCAACCTGGTCTCGGAGATGGCGCGCCGGCTGCGCCGCGCGGACGAGACGATCGCGCAGCTCGCGCTGTGCGACGTCAACGAGCGCCTGATCCACCGGCTCGTCGGGCTCGCCCGCGAAGAAGGCGCGTCCGGCCCGGATGGCCTGGTCGTGCGGCGCCGGCCGACGCAGCAGGAGCTGGCCAACATGATCGGCAGCTGCCGCGAGACGATCTCTCGCGCGTTCAACCAGCTCGCCCGCGACGGCCTCATCATCCCGCGCGGCCGGTCGCTCGTCGTGACGCCCGCGTTGATCGAGCGTGCAGAGAAGAAGAAGGCCGCCTAAGTTGACTTGCTAGAGGCCGCGCGCGGTAATCGCGGCAGTGGACGTGATGATCCGGCGTACGCGCGTCGAGGTGGACCTCGACGCGATCGTCGCGAACGCGCGCGCGCTGCACGCTCGCGTCGGCACCGCGGTCTATGCCGTGGTCAAGGCCGACGGCTACGGCCACGGCGCGATCGCCGTCGCCAAGGCGCTGGTCGCGGCGAACGCGTGCACCGGGTTCTGCACGAGCCTCGTCGAAGAAGGCGTCGCGCTGCGCGAGGCCGGGGTGACCGCGCCGATCCTCGTGATGGGACCGTCGCAGGTCGGCGGCGAGGATGCGGTCGTCGCGGCGAACCTGACGCCCGTGATCTCGAGCCACGAAGAGCTCGCGGCGTTCGCACACGTCGCACGTGCGCGCGGCGGCGTCGAGGCGCACTTGAAAGTCGACACCGGCATGGGCCGGCTCGGCGTCTCGATCGAGCACGCGCCCGAGCTCGCCATCGAAGCGGCGCGCGCCGGCGTGACGATCGTCGGCCTCATGACGCACTTCGCGTGCGCCGACACCGACGATCCGGCGGACCCGGCGTCGATGACGCGCGCGCAGCTGCGCCGGTTCGCCGAGGTCGATCGCGCCGTGTGTGCGACCGGCGCACCGATTCGCGTGCGCCATGCCGCGAACAGCTCGGCGGCGCTGTTGTTTCCCGAGGCTCGCTTCGATCTGGTGCGCACCGGCATCGCGATCTACGGCAACGGTCACTTCGCCGGCGAGGGTCAGATGGCGATGCGTCTGGTCACCGCGATCGCGCAGATCCGTCAGGTCGCGAAGGGTGCGTCGGTCGGCTACGGTGCGACGTGGCATGCGCCGCGCGACAGCCGCATCGCGATCCTGCCGTGCGGCTACGCCGACGGCTTGCCGCGCAGCGCCAGCGGTCATGCCTACGTGGCAATCCGTGGCACGCGGGTTCCGCTCGTCGGACGCGTCAGCATGGACATCGCCGCCGCCGACGTGACGTCGATCGCTGACGCCGCAGTCGGCGACGCCGCCGTGCTGCTCGGACGTGCCAGCGGCGGTGCGACGATCTCCTGCGCCGAATACGCGAGCTGGACCGGCTTGTCCGAGTACGAGGTAACCTGTGGCATGTCCAAGCGGGTGCCGCGGATCTACCCGCCGGAGCTGTCCACGAGATGAGCGAGAGTCCGGAAGACGCGCCGACCGACGTGAAGCCGCCGCCGGTGAACCCCGTAGCGATGGCGCCATCCTATGCGCCCGAGCCGGAGGCACCCAAGCCGGAGCAAACCGTCGGCGGCGCGGTGGTGCAGGGCCTCAAGGACGCGGGCAGCCCGATCTATCGCTTCCTCGACGTCGTCGGTGGACACCTGATCCTGATCGGCAAGGCGCTGGTGTGGCTGCCGCGCCGGCCGTTTCGCGGCCAGACCTATCTCGAGGCGGCCGAGTACATCGGGTTCGGCTCGCTGCCGATCGTGCTGCTCGTCGGTGCGGCGACCGGCATGGTGCTGTCGCTCCAGTCGGTGAACGCATTCCGCCAGTTCGGCCTCGAGTCGTTCGCCGGCGGGACGACGGGCAAGGCGATCGCGCTCGAGCTCGGGCCCGTGCTGACGTCGCTCATGCTCGCAGGCCGCGCCGGCGCCGGCATGGCGACCGAGCTCGGCACGATGCGGATCACCGAGCAGATCGACGCGCTCGAGTCGATGGCCGTCAACCCACATCAGTATTTGATCCTGCCGCGCATCATCGCGTCGATGGTCGTCATGCCGATCCTCGCGCTGTTGTTCTTCGTCGTCGGGATGGGCGGCGCGTACCTGTCGGCCGTGGTCATCGAGCACGTCGATCAGGGCCAGTGGGTCGCGAACCTGCGCGACATCGTCCAGCCGATGGACGTGGGCCAGGGCGTTATCAAGGCGGTGTTCTTCGGCTTCATCGTCGCGACCGTCGGCTGCTATCAGGGCTATCACGCGAGCGGGGGTGGTCGCGGCGTGGGCCTGGGCACGACGCGCGCCGTGGTGATCGCGATGGTGGCGACGGTCGTCATGGACTACTTCCTGTCGGACATCTTGCTCTCGCTGTTCCCCACGATCCGCGGAGGCGCGTGAGCGCAGGCAGCGAGATCATCGGCACATCGCCAGCCGACCAAAAGGATCCGCGGTGGCACATCCGCGTCCGCCAGCTCACCAAGCAGTTCGGGGCGAACCTGGTGCTCGACAAGGTCGACCTCGACCTCGAGCGCAACAAGGTCAACGTGATCCTCGGCGCATCGGGCGCGGGCAAGAGCGTGCTCATCAAGCACTTCATGTGCCTCTTGCGCCCCGACAGCGGCCACATCTACGTCGACGGGACCGACGTGCTGTCGCTCGACACGAAGGACCTTGCCGTGTTTCGCCGGAAGTTCGGCCTGGTCTTCCAGTTCGCGGCGCTGTTCGATTCGTTATCGGTCGAGGAGAACTGCCTGTTCCCGCTCAAAGAACGCGGCGGCAAGTCGCGATCGGAGATGCACGACATCGTCGTCGACCGGCTCACGAAGCTCGGCCTCCAGCACACGCTCAAGAAGTATCCGGGCGAGCTGTCGGGCGGTATGCGCAAGCGCGTCGGCCTCGCGCGAGCGTTGGTTCTCGAGCCCGAGATCCTCATGTACGACGAGCCGACCACCGGGCTCGATCCCCTCGCCACGCGAAACGTGGACGAAATGATCCTTGCGACCTGCGAGCAGTTTAACGTCACCTCGGTGGTGATCTCGCACGACATGGCGAGCGTGTTCCGCATCGCGGACCGGATCG
>Ga0268266_10001875_pt1 | contig 23742 bp, 12 predicted proteins | sample KBSS13metaG_FD_190356 | JGI IMG/M metagenome (GOLD analysis project Ga0268266, IMG submission 190356) | Switchgrass rhizosphere microbial communities from Kellogg Biological Station, Michigan, USA - KBS S1-3 metaG (SPAdes) (version 2) | ecosystem: Host-associated > Plants > Roots > Rhizosphere... | reverse complement strand
CCGTATGTCGCATCGATGGGCTTCGATGTCCTCTACATGCCGCCGATTCATCCGATCGGCACCACTGAACGCAAGGGACCCAACAACAACCCCAAGGCCTCCCCCGGCGATCCCGGCAGCCCCTGGGCCATCGGCGGCGCCGAGGGCGGGCACAAGGCGATCCATCCCGAGTTGGGCACGCTCGATGATTTCAAGCGACTCATCGCGAATGCCGGCGAGCACGGCATCGAAATCGCACTGGACATCGCCTTTCAGACCACGCCGGATCATCCGTATGTGCGCGAGCATCCCGAATGGTTTCTGAAACGGCCTGACGGCACGATCCAATACGCCGAGAATCCACCGAAGCGCTACCAGGACATCTATCCGTTCTACTTCGAGTCGCAAGCGGGCCAGGCGCTCGCCAACGAGCTGCGCTCGGTCGTCGAGTACTGGATCTCGCAAGGCATCCGGATCTTCCGCGTCGACAATCCGCACACCAAGCCGTTCCCCTTCTGGGAAGGGCTGATCGGTGAGATCCGCCGGCTGCGGCCGGATGTCATCTTTCTCGCCGAGGCGTTCACCCGCCCGAAGGTGATGTACCGGCTGGCCAAGCTCGGCTTCACCCAGTCGTACAACTACTTCCCGTGGCGCAACACCAAACACGAGCTGATCGAGTATTTCACCGAGTTGAGTCAGCCGCCGGTCAGTGATTTCTTCCGCGCCAACCTCTGGCCCAACACCCCGGACATCCTGCCCGAATACCTGCAGTACGGCGGGCGCCCGGGATTCATGATCCGCCTGGTGCTGGCCGCGACCCTGGGTGCGAGTTACGGCATCTATGGGCCGCCCTTCGAGCTCATGGACGGGCGCGCCATCGAAGCAGGTAAGGAGGAGTACTACGACTCCGAGAAGTATCAGATCCGGCACTGGAACCGCGACGACCCCGCGAGCCTGCGCGAGTTTATTGCACTCGTGAATCGCATCAGGCGCGAGAACGCACCGCTGCAGAGCGACCGGGGCCTGAAGTTTCACGGCACGGACAACGACAACCTGGTCGCTTACAGCAAGACCCGGGCCGGCGGCGATTCGGTGCTCGTCGCCGTGAATGTCGATCCGCATCACACCCAGTCCGGCTGGCTGCAGCTCGATCTCGCGACGCTCGGCTTGCCGGAGAGCGGAACTTACCAGGTGCACGACCTGCTGTCGGGGCAGCGCTTTCTGTGGCAGGGCCCGCGCAATTTCGTGTCACTGGATCCCGGCCGCGGTCCCGCGCATATCTTCCGCATCCGCCAGCGTGTAAGGTCCGAAAGAGACTTCGACTACTTCCTGTAGCACTGCATCAGTCGAGCATGGGCACAGTCCTTGCTTTATCGGTGCGTCGCGGGCATCGGATGAGGGGATATCAATGAATGCACAGGTGGATCACCAGCCTGCGAGCGATCCTCTTTGGTACAAGGACGCTGTCATTTATGAGGTGCACGTCCGAGCTTTTTTCGACGGCAACAACGATGGCATAGGCGACTTCGCCGGGCTCACCCAGAAGCTGGATTACATCCAGGAGCTCGGTGTGAATACCATCTGGCTGCTGCCGTTCTACCCGTCACCCGGCAAAGACGACGGCTATGACATCGCCGACTACCACAACATCCATCCGCAATACGGCACGCGGGAGGACTTCAAGCGGTTCGTAGCCGAGGCCCACCACCGCGGCCTGCGTGTCATTACCGAGCTCGTCATCAATCACACCTCGGATCAACATCCGTGGTTCCAGATTGCCCGGCGCTCGCCGCCCGACTCACCCAAGCGCAACTACTACGTCTGGAGCGACAACCCCGACAAGTACTCGGAGACCCGCATCATCTTCCGCGATACCGAGATTTCCAATTGGGCGCTGGACCCCGTTGCGAAGACCTATTACTGGCATCGCTTCTTCAGCCACCAGCCCGATCTGAATTTCGACAATCCGCACGTGGTGCGGGCCGTGATCCACATCATGGAGTACTGGCTCAACACGGGCGTCGATGGACTGCGGCTGGACGCCATTCCGTATCTCATTGAGCGCGACGGCACCAACAACGAGAACCTGCGCGAGACTCACGAAGTCATCAAGCGCATCCGCAAGGTCATCAACGATCGCTATGCCGATCGCATGTTGCTCGCGGAGGCCAACCAGTGGCCGGAGGACGTTCGCGACTACTTCGGCGACGGCGACGAATGCCACATGGCGTATCACTTCCCGCTGATGCCGCGCATGTACATGGCAATCGCCCAGGAGGATCGCCACCCGATCGTCGAGATCATGGAGCAGACACCCGACATCCCGGACAACTGCCAATGGGCGATCTTCCTGCGCAACCATGACGAGCTCACGCTCGAAATGGTTACGAGCAAGGAACGCGACTACATGTACAAGATGTACGCCGCCGATCCGCGCGCCCGTTTGAATCTCGGCATCCGGCGCCGGCTCGCGCCGCTCATGGAGAACGACCCGGATCGCATCAAGCTCATGAACAGCCTGCTGCTGTCCATGCCGGGCGCGCCGATCATCTATTACGGCGACGAGATCGGCATGGGCGACAACTTCTTCCTGGGTGACCGCAATGGCGTGCGCACCCCCATGCAGTGGAGCCCGGACCGCAATGCCGGCTTCTCCCGTGCCGATCCCCAACAGTTGTTTCTGCCGCCCATCATGGACCCGATCTACGGGTTTGAATCGGTCAATGTGGAGGCACAGACTCGCGACCGCTCCTCGCTCCTCAACTGGATGAAGCGCATGTTGCAGGTCCGCAAGGAGTCGCAGGCGTTCGGCCGCGGCAGACTGCGATTCATCCGTCCCGGCAACCGCAAGGTACTCGTCTACCTGCGCGAGTACGACGGCGATGTGATCCTGTGCGTGTGCAACCTCGCCCGTTCCGCTCAGCCGGTTGAAATCGATCTGGCGGAGTTCAAGGGCACCGTGCCCATCGAGTTGGTGGGGCGCACGCCCTTCCCGCCGGTCGGCGATCTCCCCTACCTGCTCACTCTGCAGGGCTACAGCTTCTACTGGTTCCGGCTCAGCAAGGAAGCGCAACCCCCTGTGTGGCACGACGAGCGCATGTTGCGCGAAGACCTGCCGTTCCTGGTGTTGTTTGACGGCTGGACCAGCTTCTTCCCGGATCGCGTCGCCAACTGGCGCGCGGGGCTGTCCACCAAGCTGCGCGAGCAGCTCGAAACCATTGTCGCGCCGAAATACATCGCCTCGCAGCGCTGGTACGCCGGCAAGGGCACGCCCATCAAGCGAGCGAACCTCGGCGACAACGGCGAGTGGGAAACCGAGCACGGGCGGTGGCTGGCCGGCGTGTTTGAAGTCGAGGCCGATTCGACCAAGGTGCTTTATTTCCTGCCGTTCGCCATCGCGTACGAAGACACGGACGAGAGTCGTTGGCAGAAGCTGCAGCAAGGCGCAATCGCGCGTGTTCGCCGTCAAGCCACTGTTGGTGTCCTGGCGGATGCGACCGCGGACGAGAACTTCTGCCGCTCGGTCGTTGAAGGCATCGGCACCGGCACTGATATCAAGACCGATCGCGGTAGCGTGCGCCTCGCGCCGACCCAGATGTTCTCGCAACTGCGCGGCGACCCGTCCAGTCCCCTGCATATCAGCCAGACCGCCGGCCAGAGCAGCAATACCACGGTTCGCGTCGGCGAGATGTTCTTCCTGAAGTTCTACCGGCGCCTGCAGCCCGGTATCAACCCGGAGCTCGAGATCGGCCGCTACCTGACCGAGGTCGTGCGTTTTCCTAACATCGTACCCGTGGCCGGTGCGGCAGAATACAAGAACCCGGATGGTCGGGTCGTGACCCTGGCCCTGCTCCAGGCGTTTGTCATGAACCAGGGCGACGGCTGGGACTACACGGTCAACTATCTGGTCCGCTTCCTGGAGGAGCGGCGCACGGATGTCGCCATGGCCGAGGACGCACACGGAGCTTATCTCGAGTTGGTCAAAACACTGGCAACACGAACCGCAGAGTTGCATCGCGCGTTGGCCACTCCCACTGACAATGAAGCGTTCTCACCAGAGCCGATTCGTCCGCAAGACGTTGCGACGTGGACCCGGAACGTGCGGAGCGAGGCCGAGAAGACGCTCGATATGCTGAAGGAACGAGTCGGCCAGCTACCGGCTGCGATTGTTCCGGAAGCCGAGTTCCTGCTGTCGCGCCGTCAGACCCTCCTGGAGCGAATCGAATCCGCAGTACCCGAGCCACCGCAGGGATTGAAGACGCGCCATCACGGCGACTACCACCTCGGCCAGGTGCTCCTGAAGCGCAACGACTTCATTATCGTGGACTTCGAAGGCGAGCCGGCGCGACCGCTGGCAGAGCGTCGCATCAAACACTCGGCGCTGCGGGACGTCGCCGGCATGTTGCGCTCGTTCACTTACGCCCGCCGGACGGCAATGCAGCGCTGCAGCGTGCAGACCGCGGATGACTGTGGCAGGTGGGATGCGCTGGTTGAGAAATGGGAGAACGATGTCCGCCACACGTTCATTTCAACGTATGACTCAATAGCGCGACCGGCAGGCATCTATGAGTCACTGGAGGACGTTCTGCCGCTGTTGAGGTTGTTCGAGGTGGAGAAGGCTCTCTATGAGACGCGCTATGAGCTGGGCAATCGGCCGGATTGGACGCCGATCCCACTGCGCGCCCTCATCTCCTTCACGCAGTAATGGATGAGACGCGTCCCATCCGGGCGGTGTGGCCCGGACAACCCTATCCGCGTGGAGCCACGTGGGATGGTGAAGGGGTCAACTTCTCCGTGTTCTCCGCCAACGCCGACAAGGTCGAGCTGTGCATCTTCGATCCCAGCGGCCGGCATGAAGTGCAGCGGATCGAGCTGCGCGAACGGACTGACGAGATCTGGCACTCGTACCTCCCGGAGGCTCGCCCAGGCTTGTTGTACGGGTACCGGGTTCACGGACCTTACGCTCCCGAGCGTGGGCATCGCTTCAATCCCAACAAGCTTTTGATTGAGCCCTATGCCAAACACCTCCAGGGCACCATGGTCTGGAGTGACGCGCATTTCGGCTATCGCGTCGGCAGCAGCAAGGCGGATTTATCCTTCTGCAAACGCGACAGCGCATCCGGCACTCCCAAGAGTCGCGTGATCGATCCTGCATTTACCTGGGGCGACGACAAGCCGCCGCGGGTGCCTTGGCACGACACGGTGATCTACGAAGCTCACGTGCGGGGCATGACGATGCGCCATCCTGACGTGCCCCCGCAACTGCGCGGCACCTACGCGGGACTCGCCACGGCCCCGGTCATTGAGCACCTGCAACGCCTCGGGATCACTACACTGGAACTGATGCCGGTGCATGCCTTCTTCGATGACCGGCATCTGCTCGAAAAACGACTGCGCAACTACTGGGGCTACAACACCATCGGCTTCTTCGCGCCCGAGCTGCGATTCTCGGCCACCGGGCGGGTGAGCGAATTCAAGACGATGGTCAAAACCCTGCATTCAGCCGGCATCGAGGTCATCCTCGATGTGGTTTACAACCACACCGCGGAAGGCAACCAGATGGGACCCACACTGTCGTTCCGCGGGATCGACAACGCGGCCTACTACAGGTTGGTGCCCGACGATCCGCGTTACTACATGGATTTCACCGGCACCGGTAACACGCTCAATCTCCAACATCCGCGTGTGCTGCAGTTGATCATGGACAGCCTGCGATACTGGGTATTGGAGATGCACGTCGACGGCTTCCGGTTCGACCTCGCTTCGGCGCTGGCCCGGGAGCTGTTCGATGTCGACCGGCTCGGCTCCTTTTTCGACACCATCGGCCAGGACCCGGTGCTCTCACAGGTGAAGCTCATTGCCGAGCCTTGGGACATCGGCAGCGGTGGCTATCAGGTCGGCAACTTCCCACCCGGCTGGAACGAGTGGAACGACAAGTATCGCGACACCATGCGAGCGTATTGGAAGGGAGATGGGGGCCTCATCGGGGATTTCGCTCGCCGCTTCACCGGATCCTCCGATCTGTACGAGGCAAGCGGGCGCAAACCGCACGCCTCCATCAACTTCGTCACCGCTCATGATGGCTTCACGTTGGAGGACCTGGTCAGCTACAACGAGAAGCACAACGAGGCCAATGGCGAAGACAGCCGGGATGGCAGCAACGACAACCGGTCGTGGAATTGCGGCGTGGAAGGGCCGGCCGCCGATCCGGCCATCAGGACCCTGCGACGCCAGCAAAAGCGCAACCTGATCGCGACTCTGCTGCTCTCCCAGGGCGTCCCGATGGTGCTGGCGGGAGATGAGCTGGGCCGGACCCAGAACGGCAACAACAATGCCTATTGCCAGGACAACGAAACGTCCTGGGTCAACTGGCAGCTCGATGAGGAGCAGCAGCACTTCCTGGATTTCGTGGCGCACATGATCGATTTCCGGCGCCGCCATGCGGTGTTCAGCCGGCGCCGGTTCCTGCGGGCCAATGCCATCAATGTGGAAGGGCTGAAGGAAATTGTCTGGCTCACGCCTGAAGGCACGGAGATGACGGAGACGGAGTGGAATCAGCACTTCGCGCGTTGTTTGGGCGTGTATCTTGCAGGTGCAGCCATTGAACGCAGCGACAAACGCGGCCGGCCGGTGACGGACAACAATTTCATGCTCCTGTTTAATGCGCACCACGAAGAGATTCCGTTTGAATTGCCCCAATTCCTGACTGACAAGGCATGGTGGACCGTGCTGGATACTTCCGCGGAAGAAATGCCCTTTGAGCAGCGCCGTCATGAGGCGGGGACGCTGTATCCATTGCAGGGCCGGTCCTTGGCGCTGCTGCGGGAGACCGCATACCGGTGACAAAGCGACGGCACAGCATGCCCTTCGGGGCCGAATTCACGGACGATGGACGAGTCCGATTCCGGCTGTGGGCGCCCGGCGCTCGCAGGGTCGAGCTTTCGTTGGATGACGGCCGCGGCGTCGCGCAGATCGTACCCATGGCACGGGACGACGAAGGCTTCCATGAGGTGATCACCGACAAGGCGCGTGCAGGGTCGCTGTACCGCTACCGTATCAATGGTGAGAACGAGGTTCCCGATCCGGCCTCGCGCCTGAATCCCCAGGATGTCCACGGCCCCAGCCAGGTCGTCGATCCAACCGAATTCGAGTGGACTGACGACAGTTGGACCAGCCGACCCTGGCATGAGGCGGTTGTCTACGAGTTGCATGTGGGTACCTTCAGCCCGGAGGGTACGTTTGCCGGCGTGCAAGCCCGGTTAGACCATCTGGTTGAGTTGGGCGTAACCGTCATCGAACTGATGCCCATCGCCGACTTCCCGGGTAAGCGGGGCTGGGGATACGACGGTGTGTTGCTATACGCGCCCGAGGGCGCCTACGGCACGCCGAATGATCTGAAAGCGCTCGTCAACGCGGCCCACGCGCGGGGCATCGCTGTGATGCTGGATGTCGTATACAACCATTTCGGGCCCGAGGGGAATTACCTCTGGACGTATGCGCCCCAGTTTTTCACCGAGCGACACCACACCCCATGGGGCGCCGCTATCAACTTTGATGGCGAACGGCCCGTGCGCGACTTCTACATCAACAACACGTTGTACTGGCTGGAGGAGTTTCACCTCGACGGGCTGCGATTCGATGCGGTTCACGCGATCATCGACGACAGTCGCAAGCACATCATGACGGAGATTGCGGAGGTCGCCCGCGCCTATGCCGGCGGTGACCGCAACATCTACCTCGTGTTGGAAAACGGCGCGAACCAGGCACGCTACCTGGGCTCACCCGGGCGCAGCAACAAATATGATGCGCAGTGGGACGATGACGTCCATCACTGCCTGCACACGATCCTGACCGGCGAAAAGGACGGTTACTACGCGGACTACGCCGAGCATCCCCATGCGAAGCTGTGTCGCAGTCTCGCGGAAGGTTTCGTGTATCAGGGCGAGCATTCGGCGTTCGAGAAGCAGTCCCGTGGCGAACCGAGCGCCCACCTTCCACCCACTGCCTTCGTCATCTTCCTGCAGAATCACGATCAGATCGGCAACCGGGCGCTCGGCGAGCGGCTCGGCCGGATCGTCGAGACTGAACAGGCGCTGCGGGCCGCGACGGCCGTGCTGCTGCTGGCGCCCTCGCCGCCGATGTTGTTCATGGGCGAGGAATGGAATGCGCCCGAACCCTTTCCCTACTTCTGCGACTTCGAACCAGAGCTCGCCACGAAAGTCCGGGAAGGTCGCAAAAAAGAATTCCAGCACTTCGAACGCTTTCGCGATCCGGCCCACACCGACAGCATTCCGGACCCAACCATTGCTTCCACCATGAAGTCAGCATGCCTCGACTGGAGCAAGGTGAAATCCTCCAGGCACGAGGACTGGCTGGATCTGTATCAGCGGCTGCTGATGATCCGCCGGGCGGAAATCATGCCGTTGATACCGGAGATCCGCTTCGGCGCCTGCAGCAAGCTCGAAGCCGGGGCCGCTTTTGCGGTTGACTGGGCGCTGGCGGAAGGCTCGGTGTTACATCTCATTGCCAACCTCGCCGACGAGCCGGCACGGCTGGTCGGACGCACCGCGGGCCGCCTGATCTATGCAACCCATCCCAACATCCGCCAGACCGTGACAAAGAATGAGCTGGCCCCCTGGAGCGTGACCTGGCTGCTGGAGAGGGGCACACTTGGAGGCTGATCTGAAGGACTCCCTCCCTGAAGCGACGCTGGATGTACCCCCGGTGGTCGAAGCTCCGGCACTCTCCCTGGTTCGCGACCCCGAGCCGGCCCCCGGCGCCGAGATTCCCCGAGCCACTTACCGCATCCAACTCAACAAGTCATTTACGTTCCGGGACGCCACTGAGATCGTGCCGTATCTGGCCTCACTGGGAATCAGTCACGTCTACTGCTCCCCATACTTCAAAGCGCGCACGGGCAGCGTGCACGGATATGACGTCGTCGATCACAACCAGCTCAACCCTGAGATCGGCACGCGCGAGGACTTCGAGAATTTCGTGGCGGCCCTGCGCAGTCACAACATGGGCCACATCCTCGACATCGTGCCGAACCACGTCGGCATCATGGGCTCGGACAATGCGTGGTGGATGGATGTTCTGGAAAATGGCGAAGCCTCGAAGTACGCGGACTACTTCGACATCGAGTGGAATCCCGCCAATCCGGTCCTGAAGGGCAAGGTCCTGGTCCCGGTGCTCGGCGGCCCCTACGGCGACATCCTGGAGAAGGGCGAGCTGGTACTGCGATTCGAGCGCGAGTGGGGCTCGTTTGCCGTGTTCTATCACGAGCATCGGATGCCCATCGATCCGAAAACCTATCCGCTCATCATCGACCGGGTCCTGGCCACGACCTACAGCGGCGAGCTCGAAAACCTGCGGCGCGGGTTCGTCTCACTGCCGGACCGGCACGATCCGAGCGCCGAGCAGATCGCTCAACGGGATGAAGCCAAGGAAAACCTGAAACGCCGGTTCGTTGCACTGTGCAGCCACGAGCCTCCGGTCTGCGAAGCGATCGAGGGCGTCGTGCAAAGCTTTGCCGGTACACCGGGCGACAGCGAAACGTTTGACGCGCTCCACGAGTTGCTGGAAGTGCAGGCATATCGGTTGGCTTCCTGGCGCGTTGCCCCCGATGACATCAACTATCGCCGCTTCTTCGACGTGAACGACCTCGCCGGCCTGCGGGTGGAGAATCTGACGGTGTTTGAGGACACCCACCGCTTGCTGTTCGAGCTGGTCGGCGCGGGCAAGATCGACGGGTTGCGCGTCGACCACCCCGACGGGTTGCGCAATCCCGAGCAGTATTTTCATCGGCTGCAGAGCCGTGTGGCCGCATTGCGAGGCGGCGCGAGCGGTGGCGGAACCCAATCGGCAGCGGTCCCCGTGGCCAAGGTGGAGGATCCACCCGACTTCGGTGTGGCGGGCCAGAAACGCAACCTGCCGATCTATCTCGTGGCTGAGAAGATCACGGCCTCATTCGAACATATCCCCCAGACCTGGCCGGTGCACGGTGAGACCGGTTATCACTTTGCAAACGTGATCAACCGGCTGTTGGTCGATGCGGCCACCAAGGCACGCATGGATCGCGTCTACCACGCGTTCATAGAACAGTCGCTCGAGTGGACTAACGTGGCTTACGACGCGCAGCACATGATCCTGCGCAGGTCGCTGGCGTCCGAGCTGAGCGTCGTCGCGAACATGCTCACCCGGATCGCCCAGGCCGATCGGCATACGCGCGACCTGACCTACAACATTCTGCGCCAGTCGCTCGCCGAAGTGATCGCCTGCTTTCCGGTCTACCGTACGTATGTGGTTGACGCTGCCTCGGATACGGACAAGCGTTATATCGACTGGGCCATTGCTACCGCGCGCCGCCGGCGAACTGCCGGCGAGGCTCCGGCGTTCGACTTCATCCGTCAGGCACTGCTCATGGAGCTGCCGGTCGCAACGGATTCGTTGCGGCGGCAACTGCGCAACTTCGCCATGAAGTTTCAGCAGATCACCGCGCCCATCACCGCGAAGGGCATCGAGGATACTTCCCTGTACCGCTTCAACCGGCTGACTTCGCTGAATGAGGTGGGCGGCGAACCCGACGCGTACGGATCCACCGTCAGGGCATTCCACGCCGACTCGCAGCACCGTGCACGATTCTGGCCCCATGAGATGCTCGGGACCTCGACCCACGACACCAAGCGCTCGGAAGATGTCCGCGCGCGCATCAATGTCCTGTCGGAGATGACCCAGGTCTGGCGCAAGACCATCGAGCGCTGGTCGCGAATCAACCGCCTGCGCAAACGCGAGGTGGAAGGTCAGCCGGCCCCCTCCCTCAACGATGAGTATCTGCTCTATCAGACACTGGTAGGCAGTTGGCCTCTGGAAGACCTCGATGAGGCGGGCCTCGCGGCCTACCGGGAACGCATCGAGGGCTACATGATCAAGGCCGCGCGGGAAGCCAAGTCCCGCACGAGTTGGGCCAACGTCAACGCGGACTACGAAGAGGCGTTGCTACAGTTCATACGGACGCTGCTGGAACAGCGGGAAATGAATACGTTCCTCACGGACTTTACCGCCTTCCAGCGACGTATCAGCCGCTATGGATTGTTGAATGCAATGTCGCAGACTCTCTGCAAGCTGACCGCACCGGGGGTACCCGACATCTACCAGGGGAATGAGATCTGGGACTTCTCTTTGGTGGATCCGGACAACCGGCGGCCGGTGGATTATACGAACCGCCGCAGGCTGCTGGCGGAGCTGGAGAGTATCGACATGGACGCCTGCGTCGACCGGGGCCTCATCGGGTCTCTGGTCACGGGAATGCGGGATGGGCGCTGCAAGCTGTTCGTGACCTGGAAGGTGTTGCAATTCCGGCGGGACCACGCGGCACTGTTCCGTGAGGGTGAGTATCTGCCATTGAGAGTCAGCGGCGAGTACGCGGCTAACGTCTGTGCTTTCGCTCGTCGATATGACGGTAAGCTCGCCGTGACGATTGCGCCTCGGCTGTATTTGCGGTTGCTGGGGCCGGAGCGCGAGGATGCACCGCTCGGTGACAGCGTCTGGGGCGACACCACGATCGAATTACCGAAAGAATTCGTGGAGCCGGTGTCGTTGAAGAACCTTTTTGATGGGCAAGCGGTAAATACCAGTCGGACCGGCAGCCGAATCACGGTGCGCTTGGCGGATGCGCTCAGAAACTTCCCGGTTGGACTATTGACCCACATACCTGCATGAACGCCTGGAAACCCATTCTTCTGCTGCTGGCGGCGATCCTCACGGCCAGCTGCTCCGGCGTACCCCGGCGTGAGCGGGACCAGGAGCAATTGGACCGCTACCTCCGGTACGCCAAAGCTCCCGTTGATCACGTCACTTTCCTCGGGAACTACGACAGCTGGCAAGCCGTGGGGCAGTATCAAGTAGTGCTTTGGACGAACATCAATGACGCCTATCTGATCACTGTCAGCCCGCCTTGCGAGAACCTGCAGTTCGCCCAGCGTATCGGGCTGACTCGGACCACCGATACGATCTATGCGCGGCTGGACGCGATCGTGGTCAAACACTGGCGCTGCCAGATTACCGAGATCCGGCCCATCGACTACATGCAGATGAGGCGGGACCAACGCGCCGAAAAAGCCGCGCAGGCCGCCGCGCCCAAGTAACGCAGTTTCCCAGAGAACTATTTCCCGAGCTGAGCGTTTGTATCAGCGCGTTGCAGATTGTCTGCAACTGCGCTTTGTTGGCTCGGCGCGACGTCCGAAAATCAACCCATTCATGAGACTGCGTGTATAGTAGGTTTTGATGCGACATCGACTTCTTGCCCTCCTGAGTGTCCTCCTGATCGCCTGCGGCTCGCAGGCCGTGATGGCCCAAACACCTTCCCCCTTGCAGGAGTGGCAATACAGCGGTGGCATCATCCTGGCCCGCCTGTTTCAGCCCGATCTTCCGACCTGGCGCACCGTTCTGGGCCTGGCTGCCGAGGTTCAGCCGATCTACGACGGCTCACGAGCCAGCAAGGTCCAGGGCGGGCCTGTGGTGAACATTCACTACAAGGACATCGCTTTCATCTCAACAGGTGAAGGCATCGGCTACAACATCCTCCGCGGCGACCACTATCAGGTCGGCGTGGGGGTGACTTACGACTTCGGACGGAAAGAGAAAGACGACCTGACCAACCTGAGGGGCCTGGGCGACATCTCGGCCGCGCCGGTCGGCAAGTTCTACGCCTCGTGGGTGCTGTCGAGGAAATTTCCCATGATCATGCGCGTCAGCGCGCGTCAGTTCATCGGCGGCTCACAGGGAGCCGTGGGTGATGCGGGTGTGTATATACCGCTGCCGGGCAGCTCGAAAACATTCGTGATGTTCGCCGGCCCCTCGATCACCATGGCGACCACGCACTATCTGCAAACCGTCTACGGCGTCACCCCAGCTCAATCGTTGGCCTCGGGCCACCCCGTCTACGATATCCCCCATTCAGGAACCGTCGCCGCCGGTGTCGGCTTCAGCGCCACCAAGTTTGTGACAAAACATCTGCTGTTGAACGGCGATGCGGCCATCAACCAGATCCGCGGCAGTGCCGCTCACAGCCCCATCGTCGAGCAACGCACCGGCCGCGTCATCGCCGTGTCAGTCGACTATCACTGGCAGTAATTCGGGCTGGGAGTGATTCGGGTTACGGGGACACCGGCGTGTCCCCGTAACCACCCCTGTCAGGATTGCTGTTCCGACTGCCCCGTCTGTTGCGCCGCCTGCTGTTGGCGCCTGCGCTCCTCAAACTCAGCCATGTGCTTGCGCAGGCTGAGCGGCCGCATGTCGGTCCAGACCTCGTTCACGTAGGCACCGCATTCGGTGCGCGTTCCTTCCTTGACCACCTTCCAGCCGTTGGGCACCGCAATGCTCTTCGGCATGAGCGAATACTGCTCCTCGATATTCATCAAAACAACATAGGGGGTGGTGTCATCCTTTTCATCTGATGCCATGAGAACGCACTCCTTGCGCTGGTAATTTGCGGCGGCGCTCATCTTTGTAGGATGCACAGCACTTGTCAACACCGGATCCGCCGGTACTGCGGTGACAGAGGTTTTATCGGTAGCCGCGCGCCTGCAACGTGAACAGATGGGCATAGCGCCCATCGCGTGCCATCAACTCGTCGTGGCTGCCGTATTCCACCATGCGCCCATGATCGAGTACCGCAATCCGGTCGGCCATGCGCACAGTCGAGAAACGGTGTGAGATGAGAATGGTGATGCGATCCCTCGCGAGCTGACGGAAGTGCTCAAACACTTCCGCTTCCGCCTGGGCGTCCATCGCGGCGGTCGGCTCATCCAGAACCAGCACGTCCGCGCGGGTTCGCATGAAAGCGCGCGACAGAGCGATCTTCTGCCACTGCCCGCCCGAAAGCTCGCGGCCGTCCTTGAACCACTTGCCCAGCTGCGTCTGGTATCCGGCCGGCAGATGCTCGATGAATTCGTTCGCGCGGCCTTTCTCGGCAGCCTCGCGCCAACGCGGCTCGTCCTCGAAATACTCCTCGTCGCCCGCGCCCACATTTTCTCCGACCAACATCTGGTAGCGGGCAAAGTCCTGAAAAATGACACCCACCCGCTGGCGCAGGGCCGCCTCATCCCAGTCGGCCAGGTCCTGGCCGTCGAGGAAAATCCGCCCGGCCGTCGGTTGATACAGGCGCGTCAACAACTTGATGAGCGTGGTTTTGCCCGACCCGTTCTCACCGACCAGCGCGAGACTCTCGCCCGGCTTCAGGTGCAGGCTGATGTGCTCCAGCGCCGGCTCATCGGCCCCCGGATACTGGAAGCTGACATCCTCAAACCGGATGCCGTCCTCGGGATGGGGACCGTGTTTGATGGTGCCGGTCGGCGGTGGCACCGGCGTTTCGAGATACTCATAGAGGGTGGATAGATACAGGTTGTCCTCGTACATCCCGCCCACGCCGGACAACATCGCCGATACTGCACCCTGACCCTGACGGAACAGCGCCAGGTACATCGTCATCTGACCAAGGGAAATCAGGCTCCGAACCGCGCTGACGGCAATCCACGCATAGGCTCCGTACAAAGCCAGGGTCCCAATCAGGCCGAGCCCGAAACCCCAGGCATCGCGGCGGATCGTGAGCGCCCGATCCTCCTTGTAGAGGCGTCGGAAGATATCCCGGTAGCGGTTCAACAGGCGGGGGCCGAGGCCGTAGAGCTTCACCTCCTTCGCGTAGTCCTCGCGACCGATCACGGTCTCGAGATAGATCTGCATGCGCGTCTCCGGCGAACGCCAGCGGAACAGACGGAACGCGTCGCCGGAGAATTTCGCTTCGCCAATGAACGCCGGCAAACCCGCCAGCAACAGAACCGCCACCGCCCAGTGGGAGAAATGCGCCAGCAGCGCCGCATAACTCACGAGCGAAATCCCGTTCTGCACCAGCCCGAACGTACGCATGATGAGACTCAAGGGACGGCTGGAGGCTTCACGCCGGGCGCGTGTCAGTTTGTCGTAGAACTCCGAGTCCTCGAAGTGCTGCAGATCCAGGGTGAGGGCCTTCTCCAGGATCATGACATTCACGCGCTGACCGAGTTGCGCCCGCAGGAGCGACTGACACAGCGAAGTGCCGCGTTGTATGGCCGCACCCGATGCGACCAACAATCCTTCGAGGATGACCAGGTCAATGACACGGGACGGGTTCGCCCCGCCGGCGCGCGCAGCCGCGACCACGGCATCCACGATCAGCGAACCGACATAGGCAATTGCGGCAGGCAGCACACCGGCAACGATCGTCAGCAGCGCCAGGGAAACGGTCAGAACTGAGCTGGTACTCCAGACCAGCTCGACAGCGCGGCGGCTGTAGCGGAAGACACTGAAAAAGCCGCGGAGCGTGAGCCGCTCACCCGCGGCCGGTGCAGCCGAGCCGCCCGTGCCGCCCGGCAGCGGTGGCGCGGCTACCCCACCCAACCCACCGGTTCCGGGGGTCGCCAGTCGTGATCCTGCTCGTCCGACGCGCGCGTTGATTTCTCGTTGGGGTGGGTTCGACAGGAGGACTATCCCTTCACCGCGGGTGGGGTCCCTGCGCCCTTCATGGTATCCGAGCTGAGCTCCGCCATCTGCTCCGAGCTGAAGTTCGTGATCAGCCGCGACCCGCGCCCATAGAAGAAATAGCTGTAGATCCAGGACAGCAGCACGGAGGCCCGGTTGCGGAAGCCGATCAGCACCGTGATGTGCAGAGCGAGCCAGGCACACCAGGCCAGGAAGCCCCCAAAGCGCAGCCGCCCGATCTCCACCACCGCCCGCGACTTGCCGATGGTGGCCATCGAGCCGAGGTCCTTGTAGTGGAACCCCTCGGCTCGCAGCTTGCCCCGCTGCGCCGGGTCATTACTGGAAATGTCCTGCTGAATGACCCGCGCCACATAGCGGCCCATCTGCAGGGCGCCCTGCGAAACCCCCGGCACCTGCTTGTTGGTCTTCCAGTCGACGAGATACGCGGCATCCCCGATTACGAACACGTTCGGCTGGCCGGGCACGGAGCAATCCGGCAAGACCTTCACTCGACCGCCCGGGCCCATCTCAGTCCCCAGCGTTGCCAGGATGGGCGCGGCTTTCACGCCCGCCGCCCAAATAACGTTGTAGCTGTACAGCCGCTCACCCCCCGCTTCCACGCCATCTTCGTACACGGCCGTTACCGGCTTTCCGACGAGCACCTCGACGTGCAGGTCATGCAGCTGTTTGAGGGCCTCAGCCGAGGAGTCCGGGTGCAACGCCGGCAGCAACCGCGGCCCCGCCTCGATCAGGATGACGCGTGCCTTGCGCGTGTCGGCCACCCGGAAATCCCTCGGGATCACATCGACCGCCAGCTCCTTGATGGCGCCGGCCAGCTCCACGCCAGTCGGGCCGCCCCCGATGATGATGAAAGCCAGATGGGCCGCCTGCTGCCGGGGGTCCGTTTCGAATTCAGCGATCTCGAAGGAGGCCAGCATGCGCGAGCGGATCAGGGTCGCGTCCTCGACCGCCTTCATGCCCGGCGCGAATTTGTGCCACTCCGGATGGCCGAAATAATTGTCCACCGCACCAGGAGCCAGGATCAGGTAATCGTAGGTAACCGCGTTCTCGCCGGCATACACACACTTCGCGGCAGTATCGACGCGCGTGACTTCCGCCATCATCACCAGAGCATTGGGCTGGCCACGCAGGATGAAACGGATCGGCTGAGCGATGTCTGCCGGAGCCAGGGCTGCCGAGGCCACCTGGTAGAGCAGCGGCTGAAAAAGATGGTAGTTGCTGCGGTCGATGAGCAGCACGTCCACTGCCGCGTGCTTGAGGGCACGGGCAGCGAAAAGCCCACCGAAACCACACCCGACGATCACGACCTTGGGTCGCCTTGCCATCTGCAACAGATGTCTCCGAACTGGCGGCCACAGATTGGCTCACAGGTGGGATTATTACGTAAATTGAGGTCCGTGAGCCGGTTCCGCGGGTGGCCTCGGCGGCGCCGAGGCAAAATGCGCCAAAAACGCATCAACCGAGACCTCGTACTGCGGCGCTCCAGCCAGTAAAATCCGTCTCTGGCACGGCCCGAAGCGAGGACTTCCCTTACGTCGCCTGTTTGATTGCCCCGGCAGCACTCGAAACGTCAATTATCGTCGACGCGCCGAGGTGTTGAGTTGTGATCATAGATAGTTAAACGCCCGCTGCAGACCATCGACTGCAGCGGGCGTCTCACCACGGTCACCTTACCGATCCTGACAAGGAGCCGACCGCGGCTATCGTGTGTTCGTTTCCGTCTGACAAATGAAGACGCAGCTGCGGGAATTTTCCGTTAGGTGTTTCCGGTAGCGGTATCCGGTGCGACGCAGCGCATATTTCCGTTGCGCAACGCAAGTGGGACAGGCGTAATATCGGCAGTACTCTCATAGGGACCAGTCGCCCGGTCGGGGGCTCACAGTTCAATCGGGCGGCCCTCAAGGAAGGCAACGGGAATGAAGGCGAGGTCCCGGTCTTGTCCAGAAACGATGAACGCTATCTGCTGCAGGCGCTCGAGTTTGAAGGCGTCCTGCGCGCATGTTTGTATCGCTACACGCGAAACAACTCCGACGTAGACGAGCTGTTGCAGGAAGTCTACGCGCGCCTGCTCACTGCCGGTGCCAGCGATGACCCCGAAGTGCGTTCGGTGCGCGCCTTCGCGTTGACGGTCGCGCGCAATGTTGCTTTCGACTGGTTGCGACATCGGCAGGTGGTGCCGATCGAGCTGGTTGCCGATCTCGAAGCGCTCGAGGTGCTCGATGAAGGCGAGCAGATCGAAGAGATCGTGAACAGCCACCAGGAGCTGGCGATGTTGGTCAAGGCCATCCAGGGCCTGCCCGACCGCTGCCGCCAGGTATTCACGTTGCGCAAGGTCTACGGCTATTCACAGAAAGAGATCGCATTGCGGCTCGGCATCTCGGAGAATACCGTGGAGCAGCATCTGACCAAGGCGGCGCGCCGCTGCGCGCAGGCCCTGTTCGATCAGCCGGTCTCCGAGCGGCGCTCGATGCTGTTCGACCGATTCAGGAAGCGCAAGAGAGCCAATGTCCAGAGCGAGTGATATCTCCGACGCCGCAGCCCAATGGCTCGTCCGACTCGAAGGACAGACAACCCCGGAGATCTGGGATGCCTTCCAGGAGTGGATGGACCAGAACCCGCGGCACCGGGCCGAATTCATCCGCTTGCGCGAAGCCTGGAAGAGCGTCGACAAGCTGAAGATCATGCGCCCGATGGACGGCACGATCGATGCCGACCTGTTGGCCACGACCAAAATCAATCCGAGCACCATTGAAGCCAGCGGCCCACGGCCGATCGCGGGCACCCAGCGCCGGAACCCCGAAGAGCTGCCGATGCCCGAGCGCCGCCGGGTGTTTGCGATTGCCGCTGCGATCGCGGCCGCCGGCATCCTCGCCTGGTTCAGCTCGTACCATCTCGGCTGGAAGCAGTACGAGACGGGCGTGGGCGGTCGGGAGAAGCGCGAGCTCGCCGACGGCAGCACCGTCGACCTGAATACCAACACGGAGCTCAACGTCAGGATCTCCAGCAGCCGGCGCGACATCATGTTGTCGCGAGGCGAAGCGCTGTTCCACGTCGCGCACGATGCCAACAGACCGTTTTATGTAACGGCCGGCGGAACAGTGGTGCGCGCGGTCGGTACTGAGTTCTCGGTGCGCATCCGTGATCCGGAGCACGTCGATGTGCTGGTCGCCGAAGGCAAGGTAGCCGTGGGCGCCCCGGGCACCGATGCCAACTTCGAGAATCCGTCACTGCTCGCCACGGCGCCCAAGGTGTCCGCGGGTGAAGCGGCGAGTGTGCGCCCCAAGTCGGTCGACATACACCCCATGCTCACCGACGATGTAACGCGCAAACTGCGCTGGACAACCGGGTTCATCACCTTCCAGGGTGAAAGCCTCAGCGACGCGGTCCAGGAATTCAACCGCTACAACGACCGCCAGATCAGAATTGCCGACCAGTCGATTGTCGAAGTCAAGGTAGGTGGTAACTTCCGGGTCACGGACGTCGACAGCTTCACCGCCGCATTGCAACACAACTACGGCTTCAAAGTGCAGGTCGGAGACAAAGATGGCGAGATTCGCCTCATCGCAGGTGCCAGACCGCCGTAATACTCCGTCTCACACGTCATCAGGGAAGATATAACTACAAACGGCCCCCAAGAATGGACTCATGCCCCCGACTGACCGTCGCGCTGTTGCTCTTGTTGTTTTGCCTGCCCGCCCTGGCCGCCCCGAAGCTGCAGACCTTTCACATCGAGGCCGGCGATGCGGCCCGGACCCTGAACGAATTCAGCCGCCAGTCCAGCCTGCAACTGCTGTTTGATTACAGTGTGGTCCGGGGCCGCCAGACCCACGCGGTCAGCGGCGATTTCTCCGCCCCGGCGGCACTGCAGAAGATGCTGGAGAACACCGGCCTCGCGTTTGATTACGTGAACGAGCGGACCTTGTCGATTGCGCCTGCGAATCGTGACGGCGGTGCCGGTTCCGCGGCGTCGGCATCGGCTCCGGACAACGACCGTACGCGTCCGGGAGAAACGCAGGCCGTCGAGCGCAACCGATCAGGCTCCGCCACCGTGCCCTACGACTTCAAGTCGGCGCAACCACAGGAAGTGGTGGTTACCGGCACGCACGTTCGAGGCGAACAACCGATCGGCGAGCACGTTATTTCCGCAGGGCGCGAAAGTATCGAACACAGCGGCGCGGCCACGGTGCAGGACTTCCTGCGTACGCTGCCACAGACATTCGGCGGCGGGCCTACCGAAGACACACACTATTTCAGCGCCGAGACTCAGACCAACTCCGGGTTGGGCGCAGGCATCAACCTGCGAGGACTGGGCGCACGGGCCACCCTGGTACTCATCAACGGCAAGCGCCTCGCCCCCAGCGGCAGCGAAGCGGCCTTCGCCGACATCGAAAATATCCCACTGTCAGCAGTCGAGCGAATCGACATTCTGCCCGACAGCGCCTCCGCACTTTACGGGGCCGACGCTGTAGGCGGTGTGGTGAACTTTGTGATGCGCGACAACTTCACCGGCGCCGAGTCGCTGGCGCGGGGCGGCTCCGGCACTCAAAACACACAACGGGAATACCAACTGGCACAGACATTGGGGTCGCATTGGGATTCGGGCAATGCGATGCTGTCCGTTGAGTACTACAGGCGCGATGCGCTGCCTGCCTCGGCCCGGCGCTACGCCACGAGCAACCTGGTGCCGCTCGGTGGCGGTAACTTCGATACGTTCCTTTCGAACCCCGGCAACATCATCGCAGGTAGCCAATCTTACGCGATCCCCCGCGGCCAGAACGGCACGGGGCTGACGGCGGGAGATCTGGTTCCAGGTACTCAGAACCTCTCAGACGTTTATGAGGACGCGGACCTGCTGCCGAGCCAACGGCGGATCAGCCTGTACGGCTCGGGCAAACAGACACTGACCGACGGCCTCGCCTTGTTCGGCAATGCAATGGTGAGCCAGAGGAACGCTCGCCAGCAGTCGACCGGCTTCGAAGGCCAGATATTCGTTCCCAACAGCAACCCCTTCTATGTGAATCCAACGGGTGGCACAGATCCCGTCAGTATCGACTACAACTTTCTGGATGACATCGGCCCGAGCTATACCGACGTCCTGGTGACCGACCTGAACCTGACACTCGGACTCAACATCGACGTCGGCTCGGCGTGGAAGGTGAGCCTGTACGGCAACTACGCGCAGGAGCGCGAAAATCAGTTCAGCGGCGGACAGGTGAACCAGTCTGCGCTGGCTGCAGCGCTGGCGGACCCCAATCCGGCAACCGCCTTCAATCCATTCGGCGATGGGTCCAACAGCAATCCGGCGACGCTCGGCAAGCTGGTCACCGGCAGCCGCTTCTACACCGATTCGCGCCTGCGCACGGCCGACATCACGGCCGATGGCCCCATCGGACATCTGCCCGGCGGCCCCATCAAGCTCGCTCTCGGTGCCGATCATCGCAACCAGGTCTTCGACACCATCACGCCCGAGTCCGCCGTTCAGCCGGCGACGCGGGCGGCCCTGAGCCGCAATGTGCTCGCGGGATTCGCGGAGCTGACGGTTCCCCTGTTCGGTCCCGACAACGGCCACACGGGCCTGCGTCGATTGGAATTTTCCGCGGCCGGCCGCTACGAGCATTACAGTGACTTCGGTCAGGCCGTCACGCCGAAGTTCGGTCTCGTCTGGTCGCCGTTCGAGGCTCTGGCGGTGCGCGGGACCTGGGGACGCTCGATCCGCGCACCCACCCTGTCGGATCTCGATGCAAGTCAGAATCTCGTCATTGCCACCGCCCTGTTGGACACGGCCTCACCGCTCGGGGCTGCCAATGCATTGGTCCTGTCGGGAAAGAATCCGTCCCTGACGGTCGAGCGCGCCCGCAGTTGGACCACCGGCATCGATGTGGATGCACGCGAATGGGCCAACGGGCTCACCTTCAGCGCCACCTTCTTCAACATCGACTTCCGCGACCGGATCGAGAGCCCGCAGTTCGGCCCCGGCATCCTGGACGATCCGGTGTTCGCAAGTCTCGTCACCCGCGACCCGACAGCCGCACAGATTGCGAGCGCCTGCAGCCAGGCGCGCTATTTTTCGATCAGCCCGGTGCCGTGTACCGCCTCAGGAGCGACCGCCATTGTGGATCTGCGCATCCAGAACATGGAGCGCGTCAGCACCCGCGGCCTGGATTTCAACACCAGTTACGCCCGTACCTGGGCGCCCGGCGTCCTCAAACTGAGCCTCGATGGCACGCGGCTGTTTCGTTTCACCCAGCAGGAAGAGGCAGGAGCGGTGCCGCTGCAACTGCTCAACACGCAGAACAACCCGATCAATCTCAAGATGCGGGCATCCGCATCGTGGCAACAGCGGCGCTGGGGCGGGACGCTCGCAGTCAACTTCCAGAATCACTACCTGGATACCGTGAGCGAGCCCAACCGGCGGATCAGCGCATACACGACATTCGACACCCAACTACGCTACGAGCTCGGTACCTTCAGCGACAGTTATCTCGCCAACACGCGCCTCGAGTTGAATGCGATCAACGTCTTCAACAAGAGCCCCCCGTTCCTGAACAACGCGGTGGCGCAATTGGGATACGACCAGGAAAATGCCGACCCGCTGGGCCGGCTGGTCAGCCTTCAGGTCCGCAAGACCTGGTGAGTCACGGGACCTGAATAGGCAGCCGCTGCGGGCACCGATTCGCGGCTATCCAGCCAGCGCGACAGCCACGCCTCGACACACAATTGCTCCTGCAGAATCTCCGAGTATTCAAAGTCGGCAGGCGAACGCTCGCGCGTCAGGTACATCTCCAGGTTGCGGCGGTTCAGCAGGCCTTCCTTCACGAGCCGCCCGTTCAACAGCAGCTCGCGCACGAAATCGAGGTTGGCATCTAGCACGTCGCGGATGTGGGAGTCGATGCGGCCTTTGTTGCGCCGCTTGATGACTTCCGGCGGCAGCTCCGCTGCGAATGCGCGCCGCGCAGTCGCACGGTCCATGCCGTTCTTGATCAACACGTAGGTGGGAATCCTCAGGCACAGCTCAACCAGCGGTTGCGACAGCAACGGCATGGGCCGCTCAGGCGCGGGGCCTGACTCGAGCGAAGGATAGAACGCCGGTGCCGCACTCACCGTCATCGAATGCCACAGCACTCCGGGTGGAACGCCCCGGGTCGAGCGCTTAGCGAACCAGGGATGGATCAGATCCGGATTGCGCTTGCCGGCATTCAACACGTCCGGGTTCACAAGGGTGCGGTTCGGTACTCCCGGCATCCGCAGCGGATGTATCTGGGTAGGGACCAGGCGCGAGCGGACCGCATTTACCAGCAGCGGCCAGATCGACTTGCGGGACACGCGAGCCGCATCCACAGCGACTCGCAACAGATCCGAGCCCACTCCGTGATCAAACAGATAGTCCGTCACGGCAAGCTCGGCGTGCGCCTGAAAAAACACGCCATCGCCGCCGGAGCCGGAGAAAAAGCCGCTGACACCGCGCTCAGCCGCCAGTTGCATCTCAAACCGGCTGTGCTCGATCTCGTACATGTAGAACCAGGGACGCGGCGAACGACGCAACTGCAGGACCTGATCGAGCTTCGCCTCCTGCACAGTGAGCTGATGCTCAATCAGCTCGGCACCGAGGTGGGCCGCCGTGAGCCGGGCGTACTTGCGCTCGTCTTCATCCGGGCCGGTGCCGAAATAGTTCAGGCAGGTCACCTCCGGTTGGGTCGGTGCGCTCTTCAGGCAGCTCAACACGATGGAGGAATCCAACCCTCCGGAGAGGCTGTGGATGATGCGCGGGTAGCAGGCCGCCCAGGCATGGATACAGGCGAGCGTGACACGCCGGAGCTCCGTGACTGCCGTGTCCGGATCCTGGATCGGGTCGGTCTGCGCAATCGCCAGCGGGTCCCATTCCAACGAGCGATGCAGGCTGTTGCCCGAGAAACGCACTCGCTCACCGAGCTGCAGCTCGGAGACTTCCCGCAGCGCGGTCTGCCGCGACTGGTATCCCGAGTACGCAATGAATGAGCGGATGTAATCCCAACTCACGGTGAACGTCAGCGCCCCGAGGGCGATGCAATCCTCCAGGTCGGAGAACACGAGATTCACGCCCTGATGGGTGGCGAAAAAACACGGCATGTGGCCGGACGGATCGCGCAACACCCAGGTCTCGCCGGTGGCCGCATCCTGGACGACGGCAACGTACCGGCCCCAATAGCGCTCGAACAGCCGACGACCGCCGGTCTGTACGATCTTCGA
>Ga0268266_10001873_pt1 | contig 23746 bp, 17 predicted proteins | sample KBSS13metaG_FD_190356 | JGI IMG/M metagenome (GOLD analysis project Ga0268266, IMG submission 190356) | Switchgrass rhizosphere microbial communities from Kellogg Biological Station, Michigan, USA - KBS S1-3 metaG (SPAdes) (version 2) | ecosystem: Host-associated > Plants > Roots > Rhizosphere... | reverse complement strand
TAGACGCCGCCAGCGAGTTGGCTGGCGCCCGATCGGCCGTCGCCGCCGGCGTTCGCGGAGCGCCCAAGTTGGCCCTCGGCGCCGCCGTTCGCGGACTGGCCGTCCGTGCCGGGTTGGCCTCGCTGGCCGTCTCCGCGCCGGTTGCCAGCCTCGTTTCCCAGGCCGCGCCTGCTTGGATCCAACGCGGCGACGCGGCTGCGCAGGCGCTCCATCGCCTCGGCTGCGATCTGGTCGGCATCAGCGGATCGCTGGCCCTTGGCATCGCCATTGCCATTGTTGTCGCCACTGCCCTGGCCATTCGCCCTGGCGTTGGCGGCGAGCGCCTGCTGGGCGTCACCTAGTTGATCCCTCAGGTGCCCGAGCTCGGAGGCGATCTGGTTCTCCGCGTCGTCGCTCAGCGGCGCATAGCCGCGGCGCAGTTGATCGGCACTGCGCTGCAGTTGGGTTTCGGTATCCGCTTGCTCCAGGTCGCCCAGTGCATCGTGGAGCCTCCTGGAGGCGCCGCGGCTGCGCTCTTGCGCGCCGCGCTCAGCTGCGCGCAGCTCGCGGGTCAGGCGTGCGAGGTCGTCGGCCAGGCGCTGGCGGTCGTTGATCAGGCCCTCGACGGCATCGCGGCCCGCCCTGGGCGCCCCTGCCCCACCTTGCGCGCTCATCCGCGAGTTGATGAGGGCTCGCATCCGGTCAGCCTGCTCTTTCTGTTGGTTTTGCAACCGGCTGGCCTCGCGGGCCAGGGCGTCAACCTGCCTGGACGAGTCCTGCCTCTGAATGCCGCCCAGGAGGTTCATAGCCTCGCGCAAACGCTCGGCGGCACTGCGCGCATCGCCCGCATTGTGCTCGTCGACCGCGCGCTGCATATCCTCTTCGGCCTGCCGTAGGCGATCCAACGCCTGTTGGGCACTTGCGCGAGAACCCGTGTCCGCGGTGGCGCCGTTGGCGGATGAGTCGCCGCTCCGTTGCCCTCTACTGGAGGAGCTTGGCGATTGCCCCGACGCGGAGCTGCCCGACGCGGAACCCGACTCCGGGGACTGCCCATTGTTGCGCGCCAACTGCTCCAACTGTCGTTGGAGCTCTTCCGCCTGCCGCCGCAGCATCTCCTGCTGCCAGCGCTCCTCGGCACCTTGTTGCGTATCGTTACTATGTTGTTGGGCCAACTCGCTCTGTCGGCGGGCCAGCTCGTCGAGCTTCTTCAGAGCCGCCTCGACGTCCGCGGCCTGCTGGTTTTGCGGGGCGGCCGATTGGGCGCTCTCGTACTGGTTCTTCTGCGTATCCAGCTCGAGGTCGAACAGGCTCGCGAGGTCGCGGCCCGCTGAATTGACGGCGCCCGAGCCACCACCACGGCTGCCGTAGGCAACCTGAATCTGACGAAAAGTGGCTTCGGCGCGCAGCAGGTACTGCAGTGCCTTCTGCTCGTCAAAAACCGCCGCATTCCATTGTTGTCCATCCAGCTTTCTGGCCGCCGGCTGCATGGCCGCGGCCGCCGCCTGCATGTCCTGTTGGAAGCTGCCGAACTGCTCGTTCGCGAGCTGCAGGTCGCGCATCTCCAGGCGACCGGCAAGGGCCGTGGCCTGGTTGCGCAACGTCGTCTGGACATCCGACAGGAATTTGGCCTGCTCCGCGGCCTGCTTGGATGAGGCGGTTTTCATTCCGGCCTGTTTCCAGGTCGCCGCGATGATTTCCTTCTCGCGCTCCGCGATCTGTGCCTGGTCATCCGCGGCGCCACCCCCGCCTCCACCGCCCCCCGATTGTTGGGACTGTGAGAACTCGCGCTCGTACGGATCGACCTGGATGAACGAGATGTCGGTGTGCGCCTCGCTGCGTGCATCCTTGGCCGTGGCATAGAAACCGATGACATCCCCCGGCAGGAGCTTGAGAGTTTCGAGACTCAGCATGACCGCGCCGCTCAACTTCGTCGCCGCACCCGACTCCGGCGGCTTCATCAGGTTGACTGTCTGGTCCGGTCCGCCGTTGACCGAGTAATGCAGGGTGAATTCATTGAGCCCGAAGGGGTCGTCTGCCGTCGCCGCCAGGGTCACCTCTTCGATGGGACTGGCGCGATAGTCCCGCTCCGGTCGGACCATTGCGACTTCGGGAGGCTTCACCGCGGTAGCTTGTATGAAATAGTCTTCGGAAAGGCGCTGCTCCTGCACCGTCTCGCGCGTCGCCACGTGGTACGAGCCGTCTTTTTCGATTGCGAGAGCGGCGCGATAAACATTGCCGCTACCGGCGGTGCTGAGTGCAATCTGCCGGCCGTCATCCAGGGACAACAGGCCGTTGGTCAACGGCCGGTCAGTGACCACCTCGAGTTGCGCCTCCGTGCCCTCGACAGCCCGCAAATCGCCCCCATGCTCTTCCACCGTATCGGCCAGGTGCATCCAGTCCGGGTGGTGATAGGTCACCCGGATCTGCTTCACGGTGGGAATATCGGCAACCCGTAACCTGAAGTGAGGCGTCTGGATCGAGCCCGACTCCACGTAATACTCAACGTCCTCCGGAATGCCCGCAAACAGGAACTGGAACCCGGGCGTCGCCGGGCGCTGTTGCATCGGTGTCTCTTCCCATTTCGTGGCACTCTGATAGCGCACGTGGATCCGCAGACCGCGGCCCGGAAGCCCGGGGATCTCGGCCGTCACGAGCTGATCGGCATTGCGCCGCACGGTCGCATTGCCCGGATTCACATGCAAACTGTAGAAGGGCTCCGCGGGTGGGCCCCTCCAGATGGCGGCCGCCCCGTAGCCAAGATAACCCGGGCCGGCACTCACCAGCCAGACCAGCGTCCCGAGTGAAACCAAGCCAACAACCAACGAAGTGCGCAATACCGCGTTGGGAACCGCCGCCTCGACGTCCGCGGTATGTGCGACACGCATCGTGTCCGCGGCCAACAGCTCGAGGAACGGATCACCGCTATCCCGATCGCCCTCGTTGAACGTGACCAGGCGCTGTTCGAATTGCGGGAAGGCGTGCTCGGCGCGGCGCGTCCACCATCGCTGGCTCCAGTGCCAAAGCGGAAGCGCGAGACCGAACGTCGCCACGAGTCCCAGCGCCAGCAGCAAGACAACTCGCGCGCTCCAGATGCTGGCGGACGTAAATGCGAACCGGCTGATGATGACGGTCAGAACGAGCGTCACGACGAGTGCGACAGCGGCAAAGAGTGCACCCCCGCGCGCGACGACGCCCAACCGGAAGCGATCCTGTAGTTGCTTCGCGTAGGAACGCAGATCCTCGATCGCGCTCATGGCTCATCCCGCAAAGTGGCCAGGTAGCGGCCACCGATCACAGACTCTGCAAGGGCGGCGGCCAGCACGCACAACATAGCGTACCACCACAGGCTACGCGGCACCGCTGTCACTTGCGAAACCGACGCAGCGACCGGGGCGGCAGCGGCCGTTCCTTTCTCGTTGTCACTGCCACGCCACAGCGCCAGAACGTCATCCGCCATGGGGGTCAAATCGGACTCGCGCCGGTCGGCATTGACGCCGATCAGGTCCTGCCGGCCGTTCGCGAGGTGGACTTCGTAAAAGCCCGCGTGGCTGACCTGGAACGACTGGGTCGACACCGCCTCCTGCAGCGAGAACGGGCGCTTCCCGGAAGGCTCGGTCACGTCGACGCCGACCGCCTGCTCCTTTGCGGAGCGCAAAGCGATGATGTCGTCCACCTGGTGCGGACCGCTGCGTGTGTCGTTACCCGCCAGGTGCCGCACCATTCTTTCGACGAGCGCCACGAATACGGGATGCAGCGGCAGGTCGTTGGTCAGATTGTCGAAGCCCGATGCGAACACCATGACGCGTCCCTCGCCCACGGGTTTCTCGAGCAGCAGCGGTGTTCCGTCCTGCAATCTGGCCCCTACCCTCGAGCCGCGCTCATCCACAGCCGTGGCGTAATAGAACCGCACGCCCTCCCACTCCTCGGGTGTGCCGGCGGGCGCGTAAGCGCTGTCGGTCTGACCGACAGCAACGAAGCGCTCGGTGTCACGGGAGTAGTGCCGCGTCGTCACAATGTTGGCCCCGAAGATCGGCAACGTACGTTGTTGGGCGGCAACGGTGCCCACCGCAACGAGCACATTACCCCCACGATGAACGTAGTCGAGCACCTTGTTCGCGAAGGCCTCCGGAAGCACCGCCACGTCCGAAATCACAATAAAGGAATACGCCGCAGGGTCCACACTCGAGGCTCGATCGAGCGTCACTTTGTCGAGCGTGACGGCGGCCTGCGCTGCGGACTTGACGGCAGCGTCGAAGTACAGCGCTGAACGCGCGTCGGAGGGCTGATAGACAAACAAGCCACGCTTGCGGTCCGATCTTTCGATCGCAAACACGTACTCATCGTCGGCGGACAGGGAATCACCCGAATCGATCCTGACACTGCAACGGCTGAACCCGTACGGCAGCTCCAGGGAGTCGATCTCGGCCGTGGCACGCCCCGAGGCCGGAACTTCAACCTGTCGCGTAGCCAGTGTTTTGCCGTTTACGATGAAGGAGACGACCCGGGTCGCAGTCGGGGTGCCATACCCGGCAATCACAGCCTGTACGTGGGTGGTGTGCGGGTCCCACACGAGCGGTGGCACCGTTACGCTCTCCACCGCCCAGTTGGGCACCGCCCCCTTTGCAGCAGGGTGGAGTACCAATGAAACCTTCCGCGGTAACGCCATCTCCGTGAAGCTCGGCGGCATGTTCGACTTTTGGAGGTCGCTGAACAGGTGAACCTCGAGCGGTGCGTTCTCGCTCGCGGCGATCGAGCGGATGGCGGTCGCCAGCACGGCGAAACTCCCGCGTGAGTCACCCGTCTCAATGCCGTTCACGGCCGCTCGCAGGATACGAGGATCCTGCGTAGCCTGGGTCAGCACGTGTACCTGGGAGTCCAACTCGAGCACTTGAGCACGATCGCGAGGATTGCGCGCCCCGATGACCGAGAGCGCCGCACTCTTTGCATCGGCCAGCCGTTGGCCCGCTCGCATGCTGTAGGAATTGTCGACCACCACCAGCAATAGCTTGTCGCCGGCGGAGCCCACGATCAGCCGGCTCACGTAAGGCTCCGCGAACGTCAGAGCTAACAGCAACAGCAAGGCCAGGCGCAGCGCCAGGAGCAGCCAGTAGCGCAGCCGCCGCCGCTGTGTGGCACTCGGCGGACGTACCTCGAACAACATCAGCGAGCTGAAGGGTAGCGGCGTACTGGTGCTACGACGCAACAGGTGCAGATACAGCGGCAGCCCCACCGCGAGCGCACCCAACAGAAATGCAGGTGCCAGAAAACCCATTCAGGGCCTCCCCTCGCGCACGGTGAGGTACTCCCGCAAGGCATCGTCCAGGGGACGATCGGTGACCAGGAGCTGATAGCTCATGCCGGCGCGTTCCGTGGCATCACGGAGCGCAGCGATGTGCTTGGCGATCCGCTCGCTGTACTCCTTGGCGGCGTACTCCGCCGTCACCTCGATCCGGGCGCGAGTCTCGAGATCGACCAGCACTGTCGAGCCCCCCAGGTCCGGGTGCAACTCCTTCGGGTCGAGCACCTGGAACAGCAGAACCTCGTTGCCACGGAAACGCAGAGGCTCGATGGCACGTAACAATGAGTTCGGCGGCTCGTAGAAGTCCGACAGTATCACCACAATGCCACGCCGACTCAGCAAGCCCTCGAGATGCCGCATGGGCTGCTCGAAGTTTGTCCGTGCCCGAGGCTCCGCCAACTCGAGGCCCGCCAGCAGACGCGCGAGTTGTCCATGGCGCGAAGAAGGGTTGATGTAGTTGCGAACCTCGTCGTCGAATACCAGGAGACCCGCGGCATCACGCTGCTTACGCACCGCCAGGTAGAAGATGGCTGCTGCCATGAAACGCGCGTAGTTCATCTTCGTGACGGAGTGCGAGGCGTAATTCATCGAATTGCTGGCATCCAACAGCATCGTCACCGGGCTGTTGGTCTCGCCCCGATAACGCTTCACGTAAGTACGGTCAGTGCGCGCATAGACATTCCAGTCGACATTGCGCAGATCATCGCCCGGGGTATAGGCCCGGTACTCGGCGAATTCGTGGCTGAAGCCGAGATCGGCCGAGCGATGCAGGCCCGCGACGAAGCCCTCGACCACCGTTTTGGCGACGAGGTCGAGGCCTGACAAGGCCCCCAGCACCGCCGGATCGAGAAAGCGCGACATGTCAGGCCCGGGGTGGCGGCATCTGTGCGATCAACTGGCGCAGGATCTCTTCCGAATCGATGCGGTCGGATTCGGCGTGAAAGTTCAGCAACACCCGATGACGGAGTGTCGGAATCACGAGTGAGCTGATGTCCTCATACGTAACGTGATAACGCCGATGCGCAAGCGCACGGGCCTTGGCCGCAAGGACGATGAACTGCGCCGCGCGCACGCTCGCGCCGTAGCTGACGTATTTCTTGACGATCGCCGGGGCTTTCTCATTCTTGAAGCGCGTCGCACGCACCAGCTCGACAGCGTATCGCGCCACGGATTCCCCTATCGGCACCATGCGGACCAGGCTCTGAATATCCAACAGTTCGGCGGCATCGGTCACCGCCTCGATGCTGGCCGTGCGCGTCGTCGTCGTTTGATCGACGACCCGCACCTCCTCTTCGGCACTCAGGTAGTCGAGCAGCGTGTTGAAGAGGAAGCGGTCGAGTTGCGCCTCGGGAAGCGGATAGGTGCCCTCGAGCTCGATGGGATTCTGGGTCGCCAGCACGAAGAACGGACGGGGGAGTTGGTAGACAGTGCCGCGGACCGTGCAGGAGGCTTCCTGCATGGCCTCCAACAGGGCCGATTGCGTCTTGGGGGGCGTGCGGTTGATCTCGTCGGCCAGGACGACGTTACCGAAAATGGGGCCGCGCACGAATGTCCAGCGTCGATGGCCCGTACTCGCATCCTCCTCGATGATGTCCGTACCGGTGATATCGGCGGGCATCAGGTCAGGAGTGAATTGAATGCGACGGAACTCGAGCCCCAGCGTCTGGGCAATCGTCCGGACCATCAGGGTCTTCGCCGTCCCGGGTAAGCCGGTGATGAGGCAATGGCCGCCGACAAACAGCGCAATGAGAATCTGCTCGAGCACTTCATCCTGGCCGACAATGACCTTGCGCACCTGCTCCATGATGCGATCCCGGACCGCCTGGAAGCGCTCCACGCGCCGTTGCAGGTCGGCTGAATTCAACTCGGTGGCGGCTACGGTATTCATGCAGGTCGGGTGTCCTATGTCTTGAATGCGTCAGGGGCTCTTGAGCTGCAGGAGCAACTTCTGCGCGGGCCGGTAGTTCGGTGCCGCTTCCAATGAGGCCAACACGGCATCCTCGGCTTTGTCGCGCTGGCCGGCCTCGAAATAGGCATGCGCGAGATCGTATTGCGCGGCCGCGACATCGAGCGGCCGGAACGCCACCACCGCGCCATATTCGCGGATCGCCCCGGGATAATTTTTCTGCGCCAGCCACAAGGCGCCCAGATGCCGGTGCAGGTCTTCGTTGTAGGCGGGATCGATATAGTTGACCCGATCGAGGGTCGCCGCCGCAGCCTGGGGGTTGCCCAGCGATTCCTGCAGCTGCGCGAGGCTCGTGAGAGCGGCCGGCCGACGTCCGCCGGCTTTCATGTAGGCCTCCAGCGTGGCTGCGGCACCCGGCTTGTTGCCCTGGGCCAGTTGCGCTTCGGCCAGGAATTCGTAGGCGTTGGCGTCATACACATAGGCCGGGTACAAGCGGATGACGGCATCGCCGTCCCGGACCACATCGTCGTAGCGCTTGTCGTGAGCGGCCTTGGCGAGGTGTTTGAGCTTCTCGTGAAACTGCTCGAAGGAAGCAAGCGTGCCTTGCAACTGACCGTAGAGCCAGGCTTGGAACTGCTTGTCGAACTCCTCCGCGCTCACGCCGAGATTCTTCTGGATGACCTCGCGGGTGCTCACAACATGCGCGTAGGCGTGCACCATGTCGAGGAGCTTCGCCGCTCCCCAACGGTTCTGGATATAGTCGCAGATCTGGCCGGCCTGGAAGTACGACACGAGCACCTGCGCCGGATATTTAGGCCGTACGAAGCCCCGGTCGAGCTCGGCAACCGGCAGGAGCTTCTTCTCCTTCAAGGCGACCACGATGTCCGGGGTTATCGGGTCGCCCCATTCGGGGGAGGCCTGGGTCTCTTCGTGGACGGCCAGGCCTTCCGTGAACCAACGCGGCACCCGGTGATTGGTGGCCGCGAGAATAAACACGTGGCTCAACTCGTGGCGCAGGGTGCTCGCCCAGTGGAAGTCGCCGGGCTTGCGGCCCGAGGGGCTATCCATGGCGACGACGTTGCCGAAGGTCACGCCGAGAGCGCCCAGCCCCGGCATTCCGAGAGTGCGGACGGCGAAGTCCTCGTGGTCGGGATAGACCTCGACCTGCACGGGGCCTGTCAGCTTCATGTGGTACTTCTGCTCGTAGACAGCGATGGAGCGCTTCAGCTCCGCCAGGAAGTAGGGATAGAGCAGGTCCGACTCTTTCTTGTGGAGCTTGAGGATGGTGGTGTCGTCCTTCAAGACGACGAAGTTCTTGTAGCTGTCCAACAGGCGCAGGCTGTTGACGGTCGCGCCGTTGCGGTAACCGTTCTGGTAAGACTTCTGGAGTTGCTCCCGGGCTTCGGTATCCTGGCCCAGGCGCATGAGGTTGACGCCGAGCTCGGAGCGGGCCGACCAGAGTTGCGGGTCGGCGGCAATGGCTTTGCGATAGTACGCAACGCCATCGACATAACGACCCGTGAGGATCAGGTGATGGGCGATGAGCGCGTAACCCCGGCCATAGGTTGGGTTGATTGCGGTGATCCTGGCGAGCCAGGGGTCTGGGGAACGGTCCGCCAACAGCTCGATGCTGGCATGGACCGCGAAGGCGTCGAGCGCGTCGGCGGAGACTTTTATTGCCGCGTCGGCTTCGATCGCGGCCTGGTCGGGTTGGGAGTCTTCCAAGGCCAGGCTGGCCAGCAACTCGTGAGCCTCGGTCAGTTGGGGATTGAGTTGTAGGGCTTTGCGAGCGAACTCTACGGCGCCGTCGGAGAAGCCGCCGGCGCTGACGGTGGCGAGGCCGAAGTAGGCTTGCGCGTTATTGGGGTCTTTGGCAAGGGCTTCCTTGAACAGGTCCATGGCGTCCTGGTCGTTGAAGCGCTCGTGAAGCATACGGCCCCAGCGGACTTTGTAGAGGGGGTTCGCCGGGGCTTGCGCCACTGCAGTGCGGAATTCCTCGTTGGCCTCGGAGTATTGGGCGAGGCCCCAATGGCCTTCGGCGCGCAGGTAAGGTGCGCTGTCGCGCACGAGTGTCTGGTAGCAGGTGTTGGTCTCGGCGTTATGGCCGTGCTTCAGGAGCGACTCGCACCGCTCGACGGGCGCGGATTGCGCGGCGGTGGCCGCCGGTGTTGGCATCGCGGGCGTCGCGGTGGAGGCCAGCCGGAGCGCGGGTCCCGCGCGGGTTGCGGCCGCGAGGACAGGCGCCGGCAGCGCGAACGGCATGGTGCCGGCCGCCGGCGCACGCGCGGGTTCTGTGGAGGTCGCAGTCGTCAAAGTGGCGACAACCACCAACACGCCCGCCATGACGCTGGCCGTCGCCCTCATTTATCCAACTCCTCCTGCACCTTGGCCAACGCCACCAGCGACTCCGTCATCTGCTGCCTGTACTCCTGAGGCGACATCGCAGCGCGCTGGTACTTCAGGGTGTCGATCCTCGCCTCCAACTGCTCTTTCTTCGCGAGCAAGTTGCGCTTGGCGGGACTCGCGGCCGTGGCTGTGCGCTCGGTGCCGAAACGCACCAACGCAAGGTTGGCCAACAAACGGCCCTCGCCCGTTTCCTTGGAAGCAACGCGCACCGCGGCGCCCCCATTACCGGTGTCGGTGAACACTGCGTGTTCCGTCGCGAGGCGTTTCTGCGAATCGTAAAACGCCGCGGTCTTCGTGGCGGCGTATTGAAAAGCCTCCAGCGCGCTGATGGATTCGTTCTTATCCATGTCGGCACGGGCATCCTGGAGCGCCTCGACCCAATAGCGAGCAAACACGGTAGCGTTCTTTTCGGTGCCGCTCTTGGTGGCCGCGATAACCGCTCTGCCCTTCTTCGCCAGCACGCCCAAGGAGCCACCGCTGGAGCTCGTGGTGTTGACCATGAGCTGCCGCTTCGAGGCGATCTTGCCGCACAGCTGCGCCAGTTCAGTCGCAGTGATGTCCGGACCCGGCAGGTTGAATTTGTACTCGACCCCGTCAAAACTGCCGTGCCCGATGAGAATCAACACGAAGTCGTCTTCGGGCTTGGCTACCGCAGCGACTCCCCGCAACGTCGAAGTAACACGCGCGCGTGTCGCATCCTTCCCCGCCAGCGTAAACACGTGCGCCGTGGAGCCGACAGCCTTGAAGATACGATCGAGATCCGCAGCCTGCTGCGTGAAGCGCTGCTCGTAATCCGGCTCGCCGCCAAGGCCGGCGACCGTGACGTAATAGGCTTCCGCCCGAGCGATCCCGGCCACCACCCAGAGCAGCAGCGGCAGTAGGCACCTCACACCACACCCCACTTGCGGCGCATCAGCCACTCCCCCGCCCGCAACGCCAGGATCAGCAGGAACGCCATCGGCATGTTCCACAGCTCCTTGATCTGTTGCACCGTAATGCCGGCCTGCGAATACGGGATCTCCCCGGGCAGACGGCCGAGCTCCGCCGGTCGCAGGTACCGGCCGCCGGTGCTGGTCGCGAGCGCTTCCAGTAGCGCCCGATTCTGCTCGGTGTGGAAATTCTCCGCGACACCGTCGAGGCGTTGGAATGTCGCCACGTCGCTGCCGATGTCTTCCGCTCCCCGCTTGGCGGTCAACTCCGCGACATACAGGCCCGGTGCCGACGCTTCCCAGGCGGCCTGGAAGTGCCCCGGAGAATTCGGGACGGGAGCGAGCTCGAGCGCCGCCGCAAGACCGCCGGGGCCGATGATCCGGCCTGTCACCCGCGCATCGGCGGCCGGGTGATATTCCTTGTCGCGAACGTCCGCGGCGATCTCGACACGGCCGTCATCGAGCAGGGTCACTTTGGGAACGGCTGCGGTCACCTGCCCCTGCGTACCCGATACGAGCCACCGCAGTAACTGCTGCCAGAACAGGTCGTGACTCTTGTCCCCCAGGGGGAGACTCATCTGCCAACGCCACGTGCCGCCGGTGGCCAGCACGGCCGTACGGCCGCGGCCATAATTTTCAGTGACGAGCAGCGGCATTTCCCGCTCCCCGCCGCGCATTTCGGCGAGCACGGTCGCACCGGGCTTAGGCTTGCCCGGGTCCTGGTAGTCCATGAGATAAGGAAGTTTCTTCCAACGCTCGATGTTGGTCGTCGAATCATCGACCAGTCGCGTGATGACACTGTCGACGCCCGCCGCGGTCAGGCTGACAGTGGCGGGGTCCCGGTGAAAGGTCTCCTTGCCGTCCGGCAGAACGACGGGCAACGCGGGTGCCACCTCGGAGCCGCCCCAGACTCCATCCGCCAGCGATTGGCGGCCACCGAGCAACAGGAGCCCGCCGCCGCGCCGGTCCACGAAATCACGGATCAACTGCTGCTGGGTCGGGCTGAAGTAGCCCGCATCCACGGAGCCGATGATGAGTGCCTGGTACTGGAACAAGTCCTGCGCGCGGGTGGGAAAGCCCTCCGCCAGCTCCCGCGGGTTGCTGACACCCTGGCGATAGATCTTGTTCTCCGTCGTTCGCAACATGGAGACCAGCTCGATCATGCGATCGTCTTCGGCCGCCCGCCGGATGAACTTGTATTCCCAGCGCGGCTCGCCTTCGAAATAGAGAATGCGGCGCGGTTCCTGCTCGACACTCACCAGGCGCGTCAGGGCGTTGTTGCCGCGGTTCGTCTCACCGGCAACGGGCTCCACCGCAAACTGCAGGGTCTTGGCGCCGGCCGGACCGACATTGAACAGCACATTTTCCGTCTGGACCCTGCCGTCGGCGGCAAGCGCGATGTCACGTGTACTCAATACCTGCGAACCATCGCGTACACTCAGCGTCGAGCGCGCTCCGGCATAACCATGCTGTTGAAACTTGACCGTCGCGCTCAGGCGTGAGCCAGCCAACGCACGCGAGGCCACCACCACATCTTCGACCTCCACATCGTGCGACGCCTGCTCGTCGCCAAAACCCACCGTGTAGACCGGGATCCGGTGATTGCGCAGGGCCTCGATGGCGTTGCGATCGACGCCTCCCGAGTTATCACCGCCATCGCTGAGGAGCACGACAGCGCCCAGGGGCAAGCCTTCGCTCTGTGTCAGAAGTTGCTCCAGGCTGGCGCCGATGTGGGTCGCGGGCGCTGCGGGCATGCCGAGCTGCCCCGGTTGCGAGATGCGACTCAGATTCGAGTCAAAGCGATACAACCGGGTCTGGAAGTTGCGCTGCAGCTTCTCCAGGACGCCCGCGTGCAACGCGGCCACCGCCTGCTGCTCACGGGTCGAGCCGCCCTCCGACCGCGCCATACTGCTGGAATCATCCACCAACACCGCGACGATGTTCTGCCGGGGTTGCAACTCTGTGACCACCAGTGCCGGTTGCCACAAAAGAGTCAGCAACACGGCCACGGTCAGTGATTCCAACAGCCAGAGCAGCGCGAGACGCCAGCCCCGCAGCACGGGCGCGGCTTGCGCGCGGCGCGCACGCAAGAACAGCGCAATACCGGTGGCAGCAACACCCAATCAGGACCGGAACAGCCAGTGCGGCCACGCTCCGAGCAGAACGAGCTCGCCCTTGTGGAAAGCAGCGAGCGGATACTTGAAGAGAAATTCAAACATCGCACACGCTCAGACGGCCTTGGAGCGCGTCAGTGCGTCATGCCATAGACGATGTAATTGAGGCCTATGCGGTATGCCATGGAGGCAAAGTTCTCAGGATATTCCGGCATGTCGGCCCACTCCCAGGCATCGCCCAGGTGCATGTTGTGGCAGATGGCCACGATGATTCGTCCCTTCGCGTCGCGGATCGCGCGCCACTTGGGTACATAACCGTCCTTCTCGTAGGTTCTTCCGGTGTTGACGTACTGCTCCCCCGGTACCTGGAAACGCTCGCCCAGATCGTAGAGCACGTGAAAAATCTCATCGCCGTCGCCCAGGTCCTCGACGGGTCGGTCGGGCAACACCTGGCGCATGCCGGCCATGAAACGGTCCCAGTCGGCGGTGCCGTGAAAATCATCCACCATGAGGAAACCGCCCTTGAGGAGGTATTCGCGCAATCGCCTGGCTTGCGCGTCGGTGAACGACCAATTGGCCACCTGCACGGCGTACACCCACGGGTAGTTGTAGATGTCGTCACTGTCGAGGTCCACGATCTGCTCCACGGGTCGCATCTGGATCCGGGTGAGCCGTTTCAGAGCCAGCAGGAACTGGCGGTCCGCCTTGGGATAGTCGCGCGACCAACCGGCCCAACCGCCGTAACCGAACCCGAAGCCGAAATTGCTCTGACCGCCGCTCGAGGTGTAACGCAAGCGCGACCAGTAAAACTCCGCCTTCTCATGGCTTTGCGCTTCGGAGTAATCGAACCGGTAGCGCGAGTAATACCCGCCTTGCGCGTACGCGGCCAGCGCAAGGAGTGTCAGCAGTCCGCAACCGAGACCGACCAACAGAGTTGCCACCCGGAAACGTCGACGGAGCTGGCCCATGGGTCCTCCTGGAGACCAGATTCTATCTTGTACCCTTAAACGCGCCGTGAGAGCATTTTGAGTGAACGGCACCACCTGCTGGCCTCCACTGGAAAGGGATGAAGCGCCGCGATTTTGTAACCTACGCGGGCGCGACGCTCTGCCAGGCGATGCTGCCCGCGGCGACGCGCGCGGCCGGCACTCCACCCGCCACGACGACCCCGGCGGACATCACTCTGCGGATTGCCCCGGTGGCGCTCGAGATCGCTCCCAGTCACTTCATCAGCACCATTGGCTATAACGGAACCTCTCCCGGTCCCATCCTGCGCATGCGGGAAGGCAAGCCCGTGACCGTGGATGTCATAAATGACACCGACGCCGCTGAATTCGTTCACTGGCACGGGCTGCTCATCCCGGCGGCGGTTGATGGCACCGACGAAGAAGGGACTCCGCCCATTCCAGCTGGCAGCCGCCGACGCTTTCAATTCACACCCAAGCCCGCGGGAACCCGCTGGTATCACTCCCACGCCATGGCGATGGGCGATCTGCATCGAGGATCGTACACCGGCCAGTATGGCTTTCTGATGATCGACCCCGGCACCAATCCGGGGCACTACGACCAGGAGATCTTTGTCGCCCTGCGTGACTGGGAACCTTTCTACACCGACCAGTATGTCGACATGGACGAGGCCGGTGCGCCTCCCGGACCGCAGCCGGAGAAACCGGCGCGCCTCGACACGCGGGCCAATGGTCTGGAGCCGATCTCGCAGGTGTACTCCATCAATGACAAGGCGCTCGGCGCGGGCGAGCCGATCCGGGTCCGCCAGGGAACGCGGGTGCTGGTGCATTTGCTCAACGCCAGCGCGCTCGAGAACCGGACCATCGCCCTGCCCGGTCACGAGTTCCACGTGCTGGCCCTCGACGGCAACCCGGTTCCAACGCCGGGACCCGCCAGGGTCATCACGCTCGCGCCGGGCGAGCGGGTGGATGCCTACGTCGAGATGAACCGGCCCGGTGTTTGGATCCTGGGCGAGATCGACGACATGATCCGCAACGCCGGACTGGGTGTCGTCATCGAGTACGCCAACCAACACCGCGAGCCCCAGTGGGTTGCGCAGCCGGGCATGTTTTGGGACTACACGAAGTTTGGGCAGACGCAAGCGCAGGCGCCGCGCGGTGGCAAGGCCCCGGCACACGTGATTGACATGGTGTTCGAAAAAGTCCCGGGCGGCGCCCGCCCCTACAACCTGTGGACTATCAACGGCAAACCCTATCCGCACGAGCGGGAGTTCGTGTTGCAGGAAGGGCAGCGTTACCGGATCAACTTCCGCAACCGCACGGATGACTCGCATCCCGTGCACCTGCACCGGCACCTGTTCGAGCTCATCGATGTGAATGGGCGGCCGACGAGCGGCATCATGAAGGACACCGTCATCGTCCCTCTGTATGGCCGCGTGAGCGTGGACCTGGTGGCCGACCAACCCGGGTTGAGTCTGTTTCACTGCCACATCCAGTCGCACATGGACTATGGTTTCAAGGCGCTGTTCCGTTACGCCTGATGTCCGCGGCGGCCTTCCACGTGCGCATACTCTTTATAAGATGCCGCAGATCCCACCACTGGTCGACAAAAGGGTCCTCCGACCGGCGCAAACTGCGCTCGCGCTCGAGCTGGTCACCCGCATGGACCTCTTGCGGCTGAAATCCATAGCCCGGATGTACGCACGCGGCTTGCCGCCCGAGGTGACGTGGGAAGACATGCTCCAGGAGGCACTCACACGAGTGCTCGTAGGCACGCGTCAGAAACCCGAAGACGTGACGATGGTCGCGTTCGTGGCGGGGATCCTGCGGAGCCTGAGAGCCGACTACTGGCGCCGCGCGCTCAAAACCAACGACGCGGTGCGGATAGATCATGAGAGCGATGAGTCCCTTGCACTCGTGCTGTCAGATCCGGCGCCTGGACCGGAACGAGCGTTGGATGCACGGCAGGCGCTCAACGCGATCAAACGTCTGTTCTCAGATGATGAGACGGCGCTGCAGATCATCAACGGCCTGGCACAAGGGCTCTGCGCTGAGCAGATCCGCGTTGCCACCGGGCTATCCAAGACCGACTACGACTCGGCACGCAAGCGGATGCGGCGTGCCTTACTACGGGAGGGGCTCACGTGCGAACCAAGGTAACCAAGGGGTCTCCCGAGACGGCGTTGCTGCGGGTACTGGACGCCTTGGTGGAAGAGCTGATCGAAGCCTCGGACGAGGAGATCCTGGAGGCCGCCAAGGCGCTCCGAATGGATCTCGCCTTGCCCCAATCCGCCGCCTGGGCCGGGGTGACCTACTTTGCGCGGCCCCGCCTGGACGAATTCTTCGACGTCGACACCCGGAAAAAGCTGCCGGACGGCCACTGACTTCTGGCGGATTTCCGAAAAAAGCTGTCGAACTTTCGCCGGTATGCCAGTGCTACGCTGCTCCCATCAACGGGGGGAATCGCCATGGCAAATCACATCGCGCACTTCGAGCTATTCGCGAGCGACGTCGAACGGGCTCGCAAGTTCTATGAGCAGGTCTTCGCGTGGCGCTTCGAGGTGGGTGGCCCACCGGATTTCTATCACATCTTTACCGGGCCCGAGGTCAAGCAAGGCATCTGGCGGGGCCTGATAGCAAAGCGGCGCGGACCCGCAGCGCAAGGTCCGATCAACGCCTTCCGTGTCACCATCAGTGTGGTCTCGATCAAAGAGACGGCCGCAGCCATTGAGGCTGCTGGCGGCAAGCTCCGCTCGGCCATCATCGACATCCCTCATGTGGGCAAGGTTGTCGAGTTCGCCGACACCGAAGACAACATCGCATGCGCGATGCAATACGAGTCGGGTGTCGATCCGGGTATCGAATGAGGTGACCCGCGCATGAGCACCATCGCGACGCTGCGATCGTTCGTGGAAGGCTACCCCGATGGTGGGCGGATTCCCCGACACGCCCATGACTGGGACCAACTCGCCCTCATCGCGGAATCGGCCGCCATCGTGGAAACCGATACCCTCTACGTCGTGCATCCGCTGTTGAAAGGCCTGTGGCTACCCGCCGGGGTGGAGCACTCGATTTACTCGCCGCGGCGCTTCTACCTGCACACGCTCTACTTCGAGCCCGGCACCCTCCGCAAGGAATCGGACCCGCAGGTGTTGGGCTTCGACAACCTGACGCGTGAGCTCATCCTGTTGCTGGCCAGCGTTCCGCAACCTTCGCAGCGCGGCAGGCGTCACGCACACGCGTTGGCACTGCTCGAGGAGATCCTTCCGGAAGCGAAGCCCGAATCGTTCTCGCTGCCGCGCCCGAGACACGAGCGTGCCCGCATGCTTGCGGACCACTTCTCCGCACAACCTGACGACGGTCGCCCTGTCGAGATCATCGCGGCGGAGATCGGCGGCGCGAGCCTGCGCACGTTCGAGCGCCTCTTCGTGGAAGAGACCGGCCTGAGCCTGGCGACGTGGCGACGGCACAGCCGCCTGCTTACATCGCTATCGTTGCTGGCGGAAGGTAAAAGTATCGGCGAAGTGGCCCGTGCCGTAGGTTATGACAGCATGGCGGCCTTCAGCACGGCCTTCAAACAGTGCTTTGGAGTCTCGCCGTCGACCTACGGGCGGGAGCCTGTCTGACTAATGATCGCCGTAGCGAGGGCGACCCTCAGCGAGCAGCCAAATCTTATGAAGACAAGGGGCGATCGTTACCCGGGCGTAGCCCGGGGTACTATGTAAGAGGAAGGATCGCCGGAAGCTGCCGTTGAGGGGCGGCCGCAGTAGGCGAGCATTAGTCAGACAGGCTCCTTAGTCCGGCGACGATTCGCCCGTCGCGAGGAAGATGAGCTCCGACTCGGTGAGTCGCTCTTGATCGATGAAGGTGCGGGCACGATACGCTTGCGTGGCATCGACGAAGATGCGACACGGTGCCGCCTGTCCCATGACCGCGGCATCGGTCACCAGGCGGGTACTGATCCCCTCTGCCGCCAATTGATCGATGAGGATGCGAGCGGAAGGGACGTCTGAGAGACACACCAGCGGACGCCATCGGGTGTCGGACATTTGCGCACGGGCCCCTAATGCGGACCGGTATATCGTTTCATGACGGAAGGGCTCCGCGCAAATCACGACCCCCGCGCGGGCGCCGCCGGCGCGCGCTGCGCCGCGCGCGTGGACCACCACCAGATGGGAATTCCTGCAGCGGCCAGTGCGAGTGTCCACAAGAATGGCCGCAAACCGACTCCCGCGAATGACCAGAGGCTATAGATCGTCCCGAGCACAGCCGCAACCAACCACGTGACCTGGCGACGACCGATCCTTTCTATCTGCCCTCTTCTCCACAGCACCATCACGGCCAGGGAGCAAGCGAGGTAAATCGGCAGGTTCGAGGCCGCCACCACGTTGACGAGGAAAGTGAAGACGTCGGTGAGCGAAGCGTTGTAGTTCAGCACGAGCATGACGCTCGCGAGCAAGCCGGTCAGGATGAACGCCGCCGCCGGAGCCCGCTGGGAATTGACCTTGCCCAGCACGGCGGGAAACTGCCCGTGCTGCGCGAGCGTATGCGTCATTTCACCGACGATGAGCGTCCAGCCATTCAACGCGCCCAGGCCGCCGACCACGATGAAGACCGCCAGCCAGCGGCCATATTCGGGTGCGAGGTAGAGACCAAACACGTCCGACAGCGGTGAGCTGGATTTCGCGAGCGCCACCTGTGGGATCAACAACATGGGAATCATCGAGACGCTCAGCGAAATGATCCCGGTGACCAACATCCCCACCAGCGTCGCCCGCGGAACCGTGCGTCCCGGATCGCGAACCTTGCCCGCCGGTACGGTGGCGCACTCGATACCGAGCATCGCGAACAGCGCGAGCGTCGAAGTCGCGAGGAGATCATGGAAGGTGATCGGATTGGACGGCACGTGCGCCGTATATACGGTCGGATGAAAGATGAGCAGCCACAGGCCGAGCAGCATCATCCCGAACTGCGGCAGCAGTTTCAAAGCCGTCGTGATGATCTGCAGCCAGGCAGCCGTGCGGATGCCGAGGCAGTTGATCAGGACGAACAGCCACACCAGGGCGAGTGCAATGTAGGGCTGCAACGCGGGAGCCTGCTTGATCCCGGGCACCAGGATCGTCATGTAGCCCACAATACCGGTCGCGATCGTCGAGTTGGTGACCCAGGTCGAGAACCAATAGCACCACAACACGAAAAAGGTTGTGGTGGGGCCGAACGCTCTTTGCGTGTACGTGTAGAGCCCGTCGTCGCGGGGAAAGGTGCGCGCCAGGCCGCAGAAGACGAGCGCCAGAAAGATGCAGCCGACTATGGTGATCAGCCAGGCCCAGAGCGCGTTCAGACCGTACGGCGCAAGCGAGGCCGGCAGCAGGAAGATGCCGATGCCGATGGTATTGCCGACCACGAGCGCCGTGCACGCCCAGAAACCGAGGACCCGTGACGATTCCGACGGGGTGGCGTCGGTCATGAAGCTCTGCGGCTGATTTTCAAGGGCGCCTGTTGAGCGACTGTACAGGTAGCACAAGATAGCAGAACGCCGGCGCCGGGCGGCCGGCGTCCTGGACTTTACGGTATTTTACTTAACGCGGCCGACGGCCGCGATCAGAGGCGTCGCCCTGGGGGGATCGGTCGCGCGGGCCGACGGCCGCGATCAAGGGGCGCCCCCCAGGGGACCGTTCGCACCGCCGGCGACGGACGCGCGAGCCTTAGACGCCGGCGTCGGGCTCGCCTTCCGGTGCCCCGCGCCCGAGCACATCAGGCAAGGCCTTCCCGGTATCCGTGAATGAAAGCGACACGGAATTCAGGCAATGACGCTCACCGGTCGGCGGCGGTCCGTCCGGGAAGACGTGACCCAGGTGGCTCCCGCAGCGGGCGCACACTTCCTCCACCCGGACCATGCCGTAGCTGGTGTCGCGCAGGCGCTTGATGTGCGACTCGTCGTAGGGACGGAAGAAGCTCGGCCAGCCGGTACCCGAGTCGAACTTCGCATTCGAGCGGAAGAGCGGCAAGCCACAGAAGCGGCAGTTATAGATCCCGTCTTTCTTGTTATCCAGAAAAACGCCGCAGAACGCCGCCTCGGTGCCGTGCTCGAGCAGCACTCGGCGCTCACTGTTATCCAGTCCCGCGATGATCTCGCGACGCTGCGCCTCGGTAGGGGGTGTCAGGTCAAATTTGCTCATGGTAGGCCTACCCTCTTGAAGGATCGTCGATTTTCATACTGGATGGATTGTTGGGGGCTGTCTTGCGCAATGCAATCCAAGCTCTGGACAGCTTGGCCGTGGGTCATGAAAGCGTCATGAGCCAATGCGTGTCGCTGCGGTGATGAAAGATATTTCAGTGGTAGCGTTGACGAACGATTTGGAGGAAGCGTACCGTTATATTCACACGGGTTCACACAGAAACAATCAGAACCCAAAGGGAAGGGATCATGAAAGGTTCGATCTTCATAGGGGGCGGCTGCGCCGTCCTCTCGATGCTTCTTTCGTCCGCGACTCTGGGTGCCGCCTCCGCCGCCGTACCCCAACTGGCCGCCAGCAGGCCGAGCCATCCCGTCATTGTCATCATGAAGAACAAACTCTCGGGCGCCGCCGCGATCAGCGACCAGGCCCCGGTAGTGAATGAGATCAGCCGGCTCAGCACCAAACGTATCAAGCAATTCCAGACCATCAATTCGCTCGCCGCGACCGTCACCGACGATGAGATCGAGCAGCTCAGGGCCAACCCTTCGGTGGCCATGGTCGTACCCGACGTGGTCATTCATCGTGCCAAGGCCCAGACGACCACCGCGCCCAACAGCGTGCCTACGTCCCTGACGCCGAACGTTATTCCCGGCGCGTGCGCCCCCAACGGCAAGGTGCAACTGGAACCTGAGGCGCTGCAGACCACCGCCACCAATTCCGACGATCCGCACGCCAGGACCGCCCGCTCCCTGGGCTTCACCGGAGCCGGCGTGAAAGTCGCCTGGATCGCCGACGGGCTCGACCCGAACAACATCAACTTCATCCGCAAGAACGGCACCTCGGCATTCGTCGACTACCAGGACTTCAGCGGCGACGGTCCGGGGCAGCCCACCAGCGGCGATGAGGCCTTCCTGGATGCGAACTCCATCGCTGGCCAGGGTCTCGTCACCTACAACGTGCAGAACTTCGGCGCGCAACCCACCCCGGGCGCGTGCAACGTGCGCATCGAAGGCGTGGCCCCGGGCGCCTCGCTCGTCGGTCTCGACGTGTTCGGCACGTTCGAGGATACGACCGAGTCGAACTTCCTCGAAGCCCTCGACTACGCCATCAACGTGGCGCATGTCGACGTCATCAACGAGTCGTTCGGCTCGAACCCCTACCCGGACGTAACCGCGCTCGACGCCACGAAGCTCTTCAATGAGGAAGCGGTCAGGGCCGGCATCACGGTCGTCGTCTCGAGCGGCGATGCTGGATATACCAACACGATCGGCTCGCCGGCGACGGACCCGAATGTCATCTCCGTAGGCGGCTCCACGACTTTCCGCGCCTACGCGCAGGTGAACTACGCGGGAGCCCGCTACTTCGCCACGACGGGCTGGCTGAATGACAACATCAGCTCACTCAGCTCGAGCGGCTACAGCCAGGACGGCGGCACGATCGACGTGCTCGCGCCGGGCGATATCGGCTTCTCCGCCTGCGAGGCGAGCCCCATCTTCGCCGGCTGCACGAACTTCAAGGGAGAGCCTTCGAACGTCGAGGAAGCCGGTGGCACCAGCCAGTCCGCCCCTCTGACCTCCGGCGCCGCGGCCCTCGTCATCGAGGCCTATCGTAAGGCCCATCGTGGCAACTCGCCGTCCCCGGCACTGGTGAAGCAGATTCTCGCCAGCACTGCGACCGATCTCGGCGTGCCGGCCAGCGAGCAGGGCTCCGGCATCATCAATACGTACAAGGCCGTCCAGCTCGCCCAGTCGATCGACCACGGCCGCAACGGCCCCGTCGGTCAGACGCTGCTGTTCTCGCAGACCCAGTTGAACGCGGTCGCCGCGCCCGGATCCACCCAGACCTGGCCCGTGACCGTGACCAACACCGGGGCGTACCCGCAGCTCGTGGCGGCCAGCGGCCGCACCTTCGGACCGGCGCAGAACACCCAGAAGGGCTCGGTCACGCTGACCGACGGCGTCAGCCCGCAGTTCGCCAACTACCAGGGCCTGCAGAACAACTACGGCGTGTTTCACTTCAATGTCGGGCCCGGACAAGATCGCCTGTTCGCGCAGTTGGCCTACCCCGCGCCGCCCGGCGCCGGTAACAACGCCCGCGTACGTCTCATCCTCGTTGACCCGCGAGGTCGCCTGGCGGCGCATTCCATCCCGCAAGGTGTGGGTAACTATGGCAGCGTGGACGTCCGCCAGCCTGTTGCGGGCACCTGGACCGGCGTGCTGTTCGGCGACGTGGCCTCCATAGGCGGCACCAACGGAGTCATTCCTTGGCAGGTGTCGACGCAGCGCTTCACCTCGTTCGGCTCCGTATCTCCCGGCTTCCTCCTGCTCGCGCCCGGACAGAGCCAGACGATTCACGTGAGCGCGAAGACCCCGACCACGCCTGGAGACACTTCGGGCTCGATCGTGTTGACCTCGACCGGCGGTGGCGTCGATCCGTACGTCGGCTTCGCGAGCAATTCGATCCCGGTCACCCTGCGCAGCATGGTCGACGTCGCGCACGGCGGGAACTTCAGTGGCACCCTGACGGGCGGCAACGGCCGGCCGAACGGCGAGGGACAGGTCCAGTACTACCAGTTCAACGTCCCGCGCGGTCACACCAGCATTACGGCCAACATTTCCCTGACCAACGATCCGGCCGATCCTGTCGGTGCCTACCTCGTCGCCCCTGATGGAGCGGCCCTCGGGTTCGGACTCAACAGCTTTGGCAGCAGCGCCACGGCGATGAAATCGCTGAGCGCGTTCACTCTCGATCCGAAACCCGGCACCTGGACCCTCATTGTGGACTTCGCCGAGCCCGTCGTCGGCAACGAGATCTCACAGCCGTTCAGTGGCACCGTGAAACTCGACAACACCGGCGTTACGGTCACCGGCGCCCCGTCGAGCTTGCATGGCCTGACGGCGGGAGTGCCCGTCGTCGTCCCGGTGCAGGTCACCAACAACGGCCCGGTACCGCAGGCGTTCTTCTTCGATGCACGCCTGGACCACTACGTGACGCTCAACGTGTTGAACATCAATCCGCCGCCCAGCAGCGCGGGTTATGTCCTGCCGTTGACCGGTAATCCGGCGGAGTGGCTGGTTCCGACGCAGAGCAAGAGCGTCAAGGCCACTGCGGTAGGCAGCCTGCCGGTCATGTTCGATTACGGCCCGGGTAACGGTGATCCGGACCTCGTCGGCAACCCATCCAAGAACAACACGGCCACAGGGTCCTTCACGCCCTCAGGTGGCCGGTTGCAGCAAGGGCTGTGGGTGGGCTGGCCGTCAGAGATCGGTCCGTATTCGGGACCGGCTCCGGCGGGACTGGTGAACATGAACCTTGCCGTGACCACCAAGGCGTTCGACACGTCCGTCACCACTCCGGGTGGCGACATCTGGGCGATCTCGTACGATCCCAACGCGGTGATCGACCCGTTCATCGTGGCTCCGGGTGAAACCGTGACGGTGCCGATCACCATCACGCCGTCGGGGACCCCCGGGAGCACCGTCCATGGCACGCTCTACCTCGATGCCTTCGAGAACGGAGTGCCGCCCTATGGAGAGGCCACGGGAGACGAAGTAGCCGCCTTCCCTTACAGCTATACGGTCAAGTAAGGTCGCAAGATCAGGCTCGTTACGCGCGTGTAGCGCGCGCGTTCCGCGATTGGGCTGGGCCCGCCGGTATCCCCGGCGAGCCCAGCCAGTTTACTTCACCCGCTGTTTGCCCAGCTTGCGCGCCAGCGTCCGCCGGTGCATTCCCAGCCGCCTCGCCGTCTCCGATATGTTGAATCCCGTGGCCGCGAGGGTCTCGTGGATTCGCTCCCATTCGAGTGTTTTGATCGACGTCGCACGCTCGGTGAGACTCACCTCCGCGTTGCCTTCGGCACGGCCGAACGCGGCTTCGATATCGTCGGTGTTCGAGGGCTTGGCCAGGTAGTGGCAGGCACCGAGCTTGATCGCCTCCACCGCGGTAGCGATGCTCGCGTATCCCGTGAGT